>Ga0182014_10001007_pt1 | contig 38448 bp, 39 predicted proteins | sample 612S2DmetaG_FD_120489 | JGI IMG/M metagenome (GOLD analysis project Ga0182014, IMG submission 120489) | Permafrost microbial communities from Stordalen Mire, Sweden - 612S2D metaG | ecosystem: Environmental > Terrestrial > Soil > Wetlands > Permafrost | place: Sweden: Stordalen | collected... | reverse complement strand
TGGCTGCCCTGCCCCAGCCGGTCGATCACGAAGACGGACCACTTGTCACCGACGCGGTCCAGGATGGCCCGCGCCCGGCACCCCGACAGCGGCGGGCGCCCGGTACTGGTGTCCGGCAGGCCCCGCAGCCCGCCACCTGCACCGCTGGACGGCGCTGCCGCGCCCGCAACCAGGTGCGACGCGTTGGCGTCAGCCCGCATTGCCCCATCGGTACTGGTTACTGCCATGTAACTAGGATACAGGCTTAACAAGAAAGCTTTAAGCTTCAAACAGGAAACTTGACGCTTCAAATATATTGTGGTTACTATTAGGAACCTGAGCACGGTTAAGAACTACACTTCCTGCAGATAACGATAGGAGACGCTATGAGCACTGCTGCTACCGAGATCCCCGGCTACGTCGCGGGTACGTGGGCGATCGACCCGGTCCACTCCGAGGTCGGCTTCATCGTCCGGCACATGATGGTCAGCAAGGTCCGCGGCAAGTTCGAGAAGGTGGAGGGCACCTTTACCACCGGCGCCGACCCGCTGCAGTCCACCGTCGCGGCCACCATCGACACCGCGTCGATCAGCACCAGCAACAGCGACCGGGACAACCACGTCCGCAGTGAGGACTTCCTGAACGTCGAGAAGCACCCGACGATCACGTTCCAGTCCACCGGCGTGCGCCCGGACGGGGACGACTTCCTGCTCGACGGGAACCTCACGATCAGGGAGGTCACCCGGCCGGTGACCCTCAAGCTGGAGCTCAACGGCTTCGGCCCGGACGCGTACGGCGGCACGCGCGCCGGTTTCTCCGCGAAGGGCGAGATCAGCCGGAGCGACTTCGGCGTCAGCTTCAACGGTGCGATCCCCGGCACCAACGGCGTGGCCGTGAGCGACAAGGTCACCCTGGACCTCGAAATCGAGGGCGTCCTCCAGCCGTAACCTGCATCTCCGCAGCCCCAGATCTGCAGCCATGATGGCGCCGCCGTAGCCGCTCGGATGGCTACGGCGGCGCCATCGCTGTCGTTACGGCGAGGCGCTCTCGCTACCGGCCCAGCGAACCGGGCCTTGTGCCCGGTGAGTGGCCGGTGTGCCGGCGAAGTACCACCGCGGGGCGCGGAGCGCATGCGGGGGTTCCAGGGGGTCGCCCCCCCGGGCCAGCACAGCTCTATCTAATGCTGCCCGCGGTGAGGCCGCTGACCAGGTAGCGCTCGATGAACGCGAACAGCACGACCACGGGGACGATCCCGATGATCGAGGCCACGAACAGGTACTGGTACTGGGTCTGGTAGAGGCCGACGAACGCGTTGATCCCGACCGTCAGCGTCTCCCGGTTCTGGGTCGGATTGTTGAAGATCGTCTCCGCCACCACGAACTCGTTCCAGACCTGGATGAACGTGAAGATCACGGCGGTCACGATGCCCGGCCGGGCCAGCGGCAGCACGATCCGGAACATCGTCCGCAGCGGCCCCGCGCCGTCCACCATGGCGGCGTCCTCGATCTCCTTGGGGATGCTGGCCAGGTAGCCGTTCAGGATCCAGACCGAGAACGCCAGGTTGAACGCGGAGTCGACCAGGATGATCGCCCAGTAGCTGTTGACCGCGCCGTTGACCAGGTTCACTTCCCGGAAGATCCCGATGACCAGCGCGACCGGCGCGAACATCTGCGTGACCAGGACGGTGTAGAGGAACGCGCGCTTGCCGCGGAACTCGTGCCGCGCGGTGAAGTAGGCGGCCGGCAACGACACCAGCAGCACGATCGCCGTCGAGACCGCCGCGATGATCAGGCTGTTCGCCAGGTAGGACGCGAGCGGGATCTGCTTCCAGACGCTGGCGAAGTTCCCCCACTCCCAGTGTGTCGGCAGGTAAAGCGCCGGGCTGTGGAAGAGGTCCTCGTTCGACTTCAGCGCGCCCAGGAACATCACCGCGTACGGGGCCAGGAAGAAGGCCGCCACGATTACGCCGATGACGACCAGCCCCACCGGCCGCACCGGGGACCAGGCCCGGGCCAGGGCCCGGCCGGTTCGCTGCAGGGGGCCGGGCGCGCGGGGCGGGACGGCGCTCGCGGACGTCCGTTTCGCATTATGAGTTTCCGGGCCCGGATGACCGGGAGCGGCCGGGACGGGCAGCGCTTCGGTCATCGCCGCGCCGGTGACCAGCGGCAGGCGGCCCGCCCCGGTCATCGCCGCATAGGTTACGGCGAGGCGCTCGTTACCGGCCCAGCGACCCCAGGCCGGAGGCCTGGGTGAGCGGCCGGTGTGTCGGCGAGTTACCGCTGCGGGGCGCGAAGCGCATGCGGGGGGTTCCGGGGGGGCGTCCCCCCGGGCCAGCATCGCATGCGGGGGGTTCCGGGGGGTCGCCCCCCGGGCTAGCACCGTGGCGCGAGCCCACTGGGCCGTCCGCCGTCCGCGCCGGGTTCCCCGGGGCCCGGTCTCGTCGCCCGCGGTCCAGCGGACCCGGCGCAGGAAGATGCTGACCACGATGAGCAGGAAGACCACGTTGATGACCGCGAGCGCCGCCGCCTCGCCCACATCGAGGCGGTAGGTGAACGCGATCTTGTACATGAACGTGACCGTGGTGTCGGTCTGATCGCCGGGCAGCTTGCCCGTGATGACCCAGATGATGGGGAAGGAGTTGAACACGTAGATGGTGTTCAGCACGGTGGAGGTGAGCAGCGCCGGCCGCAGCAGCGGGAAGGTCACCTTGCGGTAGGTCTGCACCGGGCCGGCGCCGTCCACCCGGGCCGCCTCGTAGACGTCCGCCGGGATGGACTGCAGCCCCGCGAGCATGACGAACGTGCTGAACGGGATGGATACGACGATGCCCACGACGATCAGGCACCAGAACGAGGTGGAATTGTCCTGGTACCACTCGACCGGCGTGTGGATGAGGCCCAGGTCGAGCAGCACCCGGTTGAGCATCCCGTAGCTGCCCTCGTAGATGTACCGCCACACCGTCGCGGTCATCACCAGCGACGCCGCCCAGGGCACGATCAGCGCCCAGCGGACGATCCGCCGGCCGGGGAACCGCTTGTTCAGGAACTGCGCGAGCCCGAGCGAGATCACGATCGTCGCGGCGACGACGAGCACGACCCACAGCACCGTGTTGAGCAGCACGTGGCCGAGCGCGGGCTCGCCGAACAGGTTGCGGTAGTCGCCGAACCCGGCCGATCCCTCGGTGAGGCCGATCGAGTTGACCTTCAGGAACGACGTCCTGATCATCTCGATCGCCGGGTAGACGATGACCAGGGCGATCAGCAGGACGCTCGGCCCCAGCCACCACACCGGAGCCAGCCGGCGCAGCAGCGGGAGGATCCCGCCGCCGCGCCGGCTGCTGTCGCGCCGCGATGCGGCCGCCGTCATCCCGACGTTTGCGCGATCTGCTGGATCTGGCCGAGCACCGAACTGGGATTGGCGGACGGCGCGATGGCCGTACCCAGCTGGCTCTGCACCGTGCTCTGCACCTTGTTCCACGCCGGGTTGGTGGCCGGGTAGAACTTGGCCTCCGGCAGCAGTTTGATGCCCTCACCGGTCACCGGGTCGCTGGCCATGGCCGCGCTCGCCGACTTGGTGGTGGGCAGGAAGCCCTCGCCCTGGACGAAGCTGAGGTAGTTGCTCTTCTGGTAGACGAAATCGAGGAACGTCCGCACCATCGCCGTGTTGCCCGGCTTCTTGAACGACATCAGCAGGTCCTGCACCCCCAGCGTGAACTGCGGGATGCTGGCGGACGACCGCGGCCACGGGGCCGACGCCCACTGCACGGACGAGCCCTTCATCGAGGTGGACTGGAACGTCCCGAGCGGCATGATCTCCGTCATCGCGACCTTGCCCTCGGCGAACTGCGACCAGCAGCCGTCGGTGCGGTTGGTCGAGCCCGGGTTGGGCTCGGTCACCTTGTCCGTGTTGGCCAGCTTCCGCAGGAAGGCCATGGCCTGGATGTTCTTGGCGCTGTTGACCGACCACTGGCCGGACGGGCTGGTCCAGCTTCCGCCGTTGGACCACATCCACAGCGACCATTCGGCCTGGGATTCCTCCGAGCCGAGCGCGATGCAGGCTCCGGTGTAACCGGCCTTCTCCGTCTTCTTCGCGTCGGTCTCGAACTGCGCCCACGTGGTCGGCGGTGACGTGATCCCGGCCTTGCTGAACGCCTGCTTGTTGTAGCCGAGCGCGCGGACGCTCGCGATCCACGGGATCGCGTACTGCGTGCCGTTGATCGAGTCGCTGCCCAGGAAGGAGGACTCAAAGTCCGCCTCGGTGCCGGGGGACAGCACGTCCTTGGTCGGCTGGAGCAGGCCGGAGGAGGCGAACGTGCTGTACGCGTTGAAGTTGAGGACGTCCGGGTACGAGTGCGTCTGGATCATCGTCGGCACCTGCTGCAGCAGCGTGTCCCAGTCGATGACCCGCAGGTTGACCTTGATTTTCGGGTTCGCCTTCTCGAAGCGCGACACCAGGGAGGTCCAGTACGGCTGGGTCTTGCTGCTGTACTGGGCCATGACGACGCTGATCGTGCCGGACGAACTGCCCCCGGCCGTACTGCCCCCGCTGCTGCCCCCGCACGCGGCGAGCGTCACGGCGGCGGCGCAGGCCCCCGCGGCCGGGCCGGCCCACCGGGCCCAGCGTGTTCTGCGTCTGGTAAACCTCACGAGAATGGCCTCCTGCTATCCGGCCTGCGGTACGCAGCCGGTTGTCCGAAGACATATGAAAGAGTATTTATTAAATATTGCTGCATATCATGCTGCACGCGGTCGTGCGGGTCAAGGGCGGGCGGCCGCGCCGGCCAAGGGGGGAAGGATGGAGTCGTCGGCATCCGGCGGCCCAGGAACCGAGCCTGGCGCGGCCGCGCGTGGCTCCGCGCGGGCATCCGGCGGCACGGTGCCAGCGGCGCCCGGCGGCGGAGGGTCAGCGACGCCCGCGCATGGCGCGCCACCGCTGCTGCGCCAGATCAACAGCGCGCACGTGCTCGCCGCCCTGCGCGGGGCGGGACCGCTCAGCCTGTCCGATCTGGCCGCGCGGACTGGCCTGTCCCGGCCGACCGTCGGCCAGGTCGTGGATCAGCTGCACGCCGGCGGCCTGGTCGCCGACGTCGAGCCGGGCCACGACGGGGCCGTCCGTTCCGGCCGTCCGGCCCGGCTGGTCAGGTTCCGGTCAGAGGCCGCCTACGTCGTCGGCATCGACATCGGGCGAAACCAGGCCCTGGTCACCGTGGCCGACCTGGCCGGGACCATCGTGGCCCAGCACCGCGGGGTGACCTCCGGCGCGAGCAGCAGCGCCGACCTGCTCGCCGCGCTGCGTACGGCGGCCACCAGCGCACTCGGCCGGGCTGGTATCCGCCGCGCTGACGTCGCCAGTGTCGCCGCCGGGACGCCGGGCCTCGTCGACTGGCCGCGCGGTGCCGTCGTGCTGGCCCCCCAGCTGCCCGGCTGGAAGATCGAGCTGGCCCGCGAGCTGCGCCGTTCGTTCCGCTGCCCGGTCCAGGTCGAGAACGACGCGAACCTGGCCGTCCTCGCGGAACGGCGGCACGGGCTGGCCAGGGACGCGCACACGGTCGTGTTCATCCTGTGGGGCGAGCGCGTCGGGGCCGGTGTCCTGATCGGTGACCAGTTGCACCGGGGCGCCGCGAACGCGGCGGGGGAGATCGGCTTCCTGGCCCTGGACGAGGGCACGACGGCACAGCCGGACGAGGCGGGCCGGGGGCCGTTCGAGCGGCTGGTGGGCGCGGAGGCGATCGCGGAGGTGGCCCGGGCCGCGGCGCGGCGCCGGGGCGGGGCGCTGCCCTCGTTCATCGACGCGGCGCCGGGCGCCGTGACCGCGGAGGCGGTGTTCGCCGCCGCCGCCCGCGGTGACGCCGCCGCGGTGGAGGCCCTGCGGACGATCGCGGCCCGGTTCTCGCGCGGGCTCGCACCGGTCCTGCTCGTGCTCGACCCAGACCTGGTGGTCATCGGCGCGAGCGTGTCCCGGGCCGGGGCGACCCTGCTGGAGGCGATCGAGGCCAGCGTGGCCCCGCTGACCCTGGTGCGGCCGCGGCTGGCACTGTCCCGGCTCGGTGACGAGGCGGTGACGCTGGGCGCCGTGGAACTGGCTCTGGCCGAGGCCGAACGGCGCCTGTTGCCGGGGCCCGCCCTGGCCTGACGCTAGAAGCCCAGCGTGGCGGGCACCATGTACAGGCCGAAGCCGATGACGACGAGGCACAGGCCCGTGCAGACGACCCGGTACGCGCCGCGCATCCGGTGCTGCGGGGGGAGCGCCTTCCGCTCGAGGGCGAGCAGGAAACCGAGGACGATCGGCAGCAGCAGGGCGTTCATCACCTCGACGTCGACGGCCAGGCTGATCAGGTTCACGCTGGCCAGCACCAGAGCCGCGCCCACGACGTGCGCGAGCCCGTAGACGAGGTAGAACTTGGCGTTCTTGCGGTTGATCCGCTCGTTGAGGCTGTGCCGCCAGCCGAGTACCTCGGAGATGCCCCACGAGCCGGCCAGGGACACGACGAGCGCGGCGACCAGGGCCCCGCCCAGGATGGCCGCGCCGATCAGGATCTTGCCGGACGTCGCGCCGATGAACGGGGTCAGCGCCCCGGCGAGCTGGCCGACCGTGTTCAGGGGGACGTGCGGGTTGACCTTGAAGATAGTGGCGGCGAACGCGACGATCACCACGATCATGATCCCCTGGGTGATGACGGCGCCGACCGCCGTGTCCCGCCGCTCGGCCCGCAGCATGTTCGGGCGGAGGCCCTTATCGACGATCGCGCTCTGCTGGTAGAAGATCATCCACGGCATGATCACCGCACCGACGTTGGCGGCGAGCAGGTAGACGTAGGAACGGTTCCCCAGTGGCACCGAGCCCAGCCCGTGGAACAGGTCGTGCACGCTGGGATGGGCCAGCAGCATGGCGGGGATGAAGGCCAGCTCGGCCAGCCCGATCGCGATTCCGATCCGCTCGACCCGCCGGTAGCTCCCGGTTAGAGCCAGGCCGAGCAGGAAGGCCGTGGCCACGGGGACCGTCACCCAGCGGGAGATGCCGAACAGCTCACCGACCCCGGCCACGCCGGCGAACTCGGTCAGTAGCGCACCGATCGACGACGCCAGCAGGGTGGTGGCCGACAGCAGGCCCCAGCCCACCCCGAACTGCTCGCGGATGAGCTTCCCGTGCCCCTTCCCGGTGACCACGCCGAGCCGGACCGTGATCTCCTGGGCCATGAACAGGATCGGGATGAGGACCAGTTGCGGCAGGACCATCGAGTAGCCCCACTGGGCACCGGACTGGGCCGCGGTGATCAGGCAGCCGGCGTCGGTGTCGGCCAGCATCACGATGAGGCCGGGTCCCCACACGGCCAGCAGGCTCAGGGCCAGCGCGTTCCGGCGGCCCGTGTGCTGGCGGCCCGTGTGCTGGCCGGGTTCGCCCTGGGCCAAGGGAGGCGGGGTGAGCTCGTCGTCGCTGACGTGCGCGTCTCCCGCAGGCAAAGAGCCCTCCCAGCGTCGGCCGTGCCCCGAATGTCCACATAAGTTAGGTAAGCCTTACCTAACTCGATGGCTCAGCCTAATGGCCCGGCCCCCGCCGGTGTCAACCCTGGGTCGCCGACCCCGCGCGCCTGGCCGACCCGGACGTGCCCCTGTCGGAAACGGCCGCGAGGTCGTGATTCCGGGGCTCAGCGGCCGCCCTTGCTCCAGGCGGCCGTGGCGTGGCTGCAGGCGGCGTACCGCTGAGCGGCGCTGACGACAGCCTGGTCCGACGGAAGGCCCGGGCAGGCGTTACCCGTGGCGACGACGGTGACCACGAGCCAGACCGCGCCCAGCACGCTGAGCGCCACGATGGAGATCAGCATCGACCGCCTGCCGGAGGTGGCCTTGGTCGTTGGTGTGGACGACGGCGATGCCAGTTTGGCGAAGCCCGCGAACATCGATTTCAGCCCGGGATCACTTTTGTGGAGACTCTGCTCGATCTCGTCAAGGACCGACTGCTGGCGCTCGGGCAGGCTCATCTGTATCTCCGGTGGACCTATGGTTCCCGCTGCCGTGCCGCCCAGGTACCTATCCCTGACGAGGCCTGCTCGGATGAGATCCGGCAGCTGTAGACAACTATGACATGCCCGACGAAATCCCGACCATTCCACCTGGCCACACGGCACGCGCGGAGCCGCCCGTCACCCCGTGGACGGCGGGGCATCAGTCGAGCGGGCGCGCATACGGGTTCCCGCCCAGGCCGGCCCGGCACATCTGGGCGAGCAAATTCGGGGCTGATCAAACCTGGCCACCGACCGGAAGGTAGCGTTCGGGGGGTGACGCATTCAGGTCCCGTCATCGTTGGTTTCGACGGCACGCCCGGCGCCGAGCGGGCCTTGCGTGAGGCGGCCGGCCTCTTCGCCCCGCGCCCCGCCCTCGTGCTGGTCGTATGGGAAGCGGGCCGCGCCTTCGAGGCGGCGACGCTCCCCGAAAGAGTGCTGGAGATGCCGCCCGCCGCCCTCGACGTGCGTACCGCCTTCGAGGCGGAAACGGCCGCGTACGAGGCGGCCCAGCGACTGGCCGAACAGGGCGCGGCCCTGGCCGGCCAGGCTGGTCTGGAAGCTAGCGGCCTGGCGGTGGCGGACGATGCCACGGTGGCCCAGACGCTCGTCCGGGTGGCCCGCGAACGGGACGCTCAGGCCCTGGTCATCGGCGCTCACGGGCATCACGAACTCAGGAAACTGGTACTCGGGAGCACGCTGAGCGACCTATTGCGCCGCGCCCCCTGCCCCGTCCTGGTCTGCGGTCCGGCACACGAGTCTTAGTCACCCGGGATGCCGGGGCAGCGCCGGAGCAGTGACAGGGTGGGCGTGTGGAAGCTGCGGAGTTCATCCTTTATGTCGCCAGCCAGGCCAGGGCGACGGCCTTTTACCGTCATGTCCTGGCCGCCGAGCCTGTGCTGGATGTGCCGGGCATGGCCGAGTTCGACCTGGGCGGGGCAACCCTGGGACTCATGCCAGCCGCCGATATGGAAGACCTTCTGGCCAGCCAGATCCGCGGCGGCACCGGCCAGCGATGTGAGCTCTACCTGCGCCGCGCCGATGCGCCCGCCGCACTGGCGCGCGCGGCCGCCGGCGGCGGCAGGCTACTCGACGGCATGCGGGACCGGTCGTGGGGCGAGCGCGTTGGCTACGCGCTAGACCCTGACGGCCACGTCCTCGCCCTCGCGGTGCCCGCCGGCGGATTCCGCTGACCGCTGGCCCTCATCCCGCATGACCACACCGGCACCACAGCCTTCATCGCGAAGTGCCGCCGGAGCACTAAGGCGCCAACTGCGGGTAAGCCGGTTTCGGGCCGGCTAAGGCCTATCTCGGCGGTCAAAATAGGGATTTCCTCCAATGCGCCAAGGAGGGCCTTACGGCGAGACTCAATGGTGACCGGCGGTGAGATGGCCGGAAACCAAGGAGGAACGATGAACCAGCACGTGACGCAGGGCATACGGGGTCCACTGGCTCGCATCGGCCGGCGCATCGCCGCGATCGTCGCCGAGTGCAACGACGCCCAGACCAGGGTGAGCAGCTTGCGGAACACCCCGGAGCATTTCTGACCCCGGGAGAACCGGCGCCCGGCGCCGGGCCGGAGTTCCGATCCGGATCCCGGGCCCGCGCCGGCACGAACCAGCCGCTAGCCGGCCGGGCCCACGCCCGGCCGGCTGGCGTGGATTTCCGCTGAGTCCGCCATACCTATGTCATCACGCGGTTTGGCGGCTGACCGTCTCCGTGGACTGAAGGAACTCATCGCCGGGCGCTACTGGTGGCGGCACACCCGGTGAGGCCAGTGGCGGCGACCACGAGTGCCCGCCTGATGGCGGCCCCGGACACGCGCAGTAGTGACCCGGAGGCTCGTTCTGATGACGCGCCGACCCTATGGGAGTACGGCGCTGATGGTGAGGACCCACCGGGCGACCCTAGCCGACCGGGGTCTCAATGGGGGAGCGGATGAGGAGCCGAAGGCGGCGGACTTTCTAAGGTCCCATCCTTCGGCGATGTGCTCTTTGCGCCCTTTCCGGGTCTTTCATTCAATTGCGGCCAAACCATTCCGTTGCGCCCCTGCTACCCTGAAAAAAGGCCAGCCAGCCGAAGCCTCAAGTCACCCAGGCAAGATCACCAAACATCGAGGCTAGTGCAACCGCAGGCAACGGCGTATTCTTCTTTACGCATTATAGAAAAGCTCGGTTGACCTGCGTCTATGACAGGCGGGGCGTGATGTGGTTGACCCATGATGGGGTAGCCGCGATGGGGGTGGCACTGAGCACGATTCTTCCGGATTCGCGACATATGCGGGCAAATTCTGGTGCTAATTAACGATAGGCAGACCGACCCTCCTTTTGCCTTCGCGGTCAGCGGCGCCGCAGGGCCCGGGTAAGACTCAACCGGGGACTATGTCATGCGAACCGAAATGCTTACCTGGAGCCACGAACACGGCTGGTCCGGCCCGTTCCCCCCGGCCGTTCCCGGGCACACCCTCGTCCTGGCGTTCGGCGAGTCGGCGCTCGTCGACGACCCGGCGCCGCTCGATGAGCTTGTCGCCGCCTATCCGGGCACTGCCGTCACCGGCTGCTCGGGGGCCGGCCAGTTCGCCAGCGTGCCCCGGCCCGTCCCAGGCCAAGGGGCTGCCCCGGGTGTCCGGCTCGACCCGGCCCCGCTCATCGTCACCGTCGTCACGTTCGATCAGGTCCGGGTCCGCATCGTGGCCGTGCGCCCTGGCTCGCGCACCTCACGGCAGGCCGGGCAGGAACTCGCCGAGCAGCGCCGGCCGGACGATACCGCCCTGTTCGTCCTGTCGTCCGGCATCAACGTCAACGGCGACCAGCTCACCGAAGGCATCGTCGACGGCCTCGCCCGCACCCGGCCGGCCGGAGCACCTGCGCTGCCGGTGTCCGGCGGGCTCGCCGCAGGCGCCGACGGGTTCCTGCGCACCTGGGTGCTCGCCGGGAAGGCACCCCTGCCGACCGCTGTCGCCGGCGTCTTCCTGTCCGGCGATGCCCTGCAGGCCGGCTACGGCAGCGCGGTCGGCTGGGGGATCTTCGGCCCGGCCCGGCGAGTGACCCGCTCCGACGGCAACGTGCTTTACGAGGTGGACGGGAAGCCCGCGCTCGCGCTGTACAAGCGCTACCTCGGTGACCGCGCCGCCGGACTGCCGGCGACCGCGCTGCTGTTCCCGCTCGGGCTGCACACCGAGGACGGCGGCGAGAAGATCGTGCGGAGCATACTGGCCGTCGACGAGGCCGCGCAGTCGCTCACCTTCGCCGGCGACATCCCGCAGGGCAGCACCGTGGAGCTGATGCGGTCCACCAGGGACTGGCTGGTCGACGCGGCCGGCACCGCGGCGCAGAACGCGGCCGACGACGTCGCGCCGGCCGCCGGCCGGGGCGCCGGTAAGCCAGCGGAGTGGCTCGCCATCGCCGTCAGCTGCGTCGCGCGGCGGCTGGCCCTGGGCGAGCGGACCGAGGAGGAGCTTGACGCGGCGCTCGAAGGGCTCGCCTCCAACACCACCATGACCGGCTTCTACTCCTTCGGCGAGATCGCCCTGGCCTGCGGCGGCCGGACCCGGATGCACAACCAGACGATGACCGTGACCGTGCTCGGGGAACGCCAGTGACCGGCCGCCACGCCGCGCCGCCCTCCGCCCCGGCTGGGCCCGGCGCCATCCCGCCCGTGCAGGCGGCCGACGGCCTGCATCCGCTGCTGCTCCGGCAGCTGGCCCGGCTCGGCCTCACCGCGGACCATCCTCCGGAACCCGGCCCAGACGCCGGCTTCGGCGCCCAGCAGTGGCGCGAGCTGCTCACCCGGATCAGCGTCGCCTACACCGACGCGGACAACGACCGGTACACCCTCGAACGGTCCATCGACGTGTCCGGTTGCGAAATGGCCGAACTGTACGAGAAGCTGCGCACCCGGGAGGCGTTCACCCGCGCGATCGTCGAAAGCGCCGGCGACGCGCTCATCACCACCGACGAGACCGGCGTGCTCACGTCCTTCAACCCGGCCGCCGAGCGGCTGTTCGGCTGGACCGCCGACGAGGCGTGCGGGCAGAGCTCCGGCGTTCTGCTCCCGGATGGTGAGCGGCAGCGGCTGGAAGCCATCGTCGGCGAGCGGCTCGCCGGCGGCACGCACGCCGAGCTGTCGCTGGAGCTGACCGCCCGGCACCGGGACGGCACCAGGCTGTACCTGCTGACGTCCGTCAGCGTCTGGGCGGCCGATACCGGCCTGTTCACGACCATCGTCGCCCGGGACATCTCGGCGCAGAAGACGTTCCAAGAGCGGCTGCGCTACCAGGCCGGACATGACGCGCTGACCGGACTGCCGAACCGGGCCCGGTTCCACGAGCTGCTCGACGCCGAGCTGGCCCGCGCCCGCGGGATCGGCGCTGACATTGCGCTGCTGTTCTGCGACCTGGACCGGTTCAAGCTGATCAATGACAGCCTCGGGCACGACGTCGGCGACGCCGTCCTGGTGAACGCGGCTGACCGGTTCCGGGCCGCGATCCGCCCCGGCGACCTGGTGGCCCGGCTGTCCGGAGACGAGTTCGTCATCCTGTGCCCGGGCATCATGGGCACGACCGAGGCCCGGCTGATCGGCGAGTCGATCGTCGCCGCGTTCTCCGTCCCGTTCCATCTCGGCGAGTACGACGTGGTGGTGTCCGTGTCCGTCGGCGTCGTCACCAGCGACACGTCGGCCTCCGGCGAGGAATTGCTCCGCAAGAGCGACCTCGCTATGTACAGCGCGAAACGCGGCGGCCGTGCCCGGGTCCACGTGTACGAGGCCGACATGGTCTCCACCGTCACCACCCGGATGGAGATCGAGAACGGCCTGCGTGCCGCGCTGCGCGACGGCGGCCTCCTGCTGCATTACCAGCCGATCGTGTCCACCGGCGACGGGGTCGTCCGCAAGGTCGAAGCGCTGGTCCGCTGGGACCGCCCGGGGCACGGCGTGGTCCTCCCGGCGACCTTCCTCCCGGTAGCTGACGAGGCCGGTCTGGCACCCGCCGTCGACCGATGGGTCCTCGAGACGGCATGCGGCGAGGCGGCCAGCTGGCCGCACGACGTGACCGTGTCGGTGAACCTGTCCGATCGGCTGCTGTCCCAGCCGGGCGTCGTCGACCTGGTCACCGGCGTGCTGGAGCGCACCGGGCTGAGGGCGCAGCGGCTCGGGATCGAGGTGACGGAACACCTGCTCGGCGCCGATATGCCCCAGGCGGTAGGCGCGCTGCGCCAGCTGCAGTCCCTCGGCGTCGGCGTGTACCTGGACGACTTCGGCACCGAGTACTCCTCGCTGGCCCGGCTTCGGCAGCTCGACTTCGACGTGCTGAAGATCGACCGGTCGTTCGTCATGGACCTCGCCGACCCGTCGTCGCGGATCATCGTCGCGTCCGTCATCAGGATGGCCCGCGCCCTCGGGCTGGAGACGGTCGCCGAGGGCGTGGATACGCAGGAACAGTACGACACGCTGGCCGAGCTAGGCTGCGATGCGATCCAGGGTTACCTGCTGGCCGAGCCGCTGCCGGCCGATGTCCTGCGCGGCCACCTCGGCCGCCAGGGGCCCGCCGGGCACTGCCCGCGGGCCGCACCCGGGAACGACCACCACCGGGGGAAGTCCACTTCCGGATGCTGACGATGACTGGCGGCGCACGGTATCTGATCAGCCAATCCGGCTCGACCACGGCCGGTCCTGGCGTCGGTGGCGAAACAGGTGATGCGGTGCCCGTCTCCAGGTGTCGTCGCCAACGGTAGCTAGGATCGGGACGTGATTAACGGCGTGCACGCGATCGTGTTCTCCCCCGAAGCGGAGAAGGTCCGCGCGTTCTTCGCCGACGTACTGGGCCTGCCGTCGGTAGACGCGGGCCGGGGCTGGCTCATCTTCGCCCTGCCCCCGGCCGAGCTGGCCGTCCATCCGGCCGACGGGGACAGCCGCCACGAGCTCTACCTGATGTGCGACGACATCGCGGCCACGCTCACTGAGTTGCGGGGCAAAGGGGTGGAGATCGCGCGGGAGCCCTCCGACCAGGGCTGGGGGCTACTGGCCGCCATCCGCATGCCGGACGGCGGGGAGCTTCCCATCTACGAGCCCCGCCACCCCTCGCCTCATCCCACCTGACCAGCCAGGTCCCGGGCTGGGCTTCAGCCGAGCCGCCCGCCGCGCTCCAGGGCGGCGATCTGGTCGAGGCGCTGCTGGTGCTGACCGCCCTTGAACGGGGTCGCCATCCACGGCTCGGTGATCATCTCGGCCAGCGCGGGTGCGACGATACCCGCCGGCGGAACTCGTTACTCACCGGTTCGGGCTCAGCCAGGTTGACCGGGCCATCCGTGCGATCGGCGGCGAAGCCGGGGAAGATGTGGTGCACGTGCCGCTCATGCCCTGGGAGGAATGAAGTGCCGACCGTCGTCCGCAACATCCGGCGCGCCGACGCCGAGACCGCCGGCGCGTTCGCCGGTTTCGGCGTGGCTACCACGCACGAGGCGCAGGGCCGGACCGGCCTGCTCGCGCCGTATATGACCCCGATCTACCCGGGCGCGCAGATCTCCGGGACCGCCGTGACGGTCAGCGTGCCGCCCGGCGACAACTGGACGATCCACGTGGCCGTCGAGCAGTGCCAGGACGGCGATGTGCTCGTGGTGGCGCCGACGTCCCGCTGCGACGACGGCTACTTCGGCGAACTGCTCGCCACCGCGCTGCAGGCGCGCGGCATCCGGGGCCTGGTCATCGAAGCGGGCTGCCGTGACGTCCGCGGGCTGACCGACATGCGGTTCCCGGTCTGGTCCCGGTGCGTGTCGGCCGCGGGGACGGTCAAGGAGGTCCTCGGCGACGTCAACCGGCCCCTGGTCTGCGCCGGCCAGCTGATCCGGCCCGGCGACGTGATCGTGGCCGACGACGACGGGGTGGCCGTGGTCGCCCGGCACGACGCCGCGGACGTGCTGGAGGCGTGCCGGGCCCGGACGGACAAGGAAGCGGCCGCCCGTAAGCGTTACGCGGCCGGCGAGCTCAGCCTCGACGTGAACGCCATGCGCGAGCGCCTGGCCGAGCGCGGCCTGACCTACGTCGACGCCCCCGCGGACGCCGCCCGGCCCGGGGACGCTGGATGATCATCGACTGCCACGGGCACTTCACGACGGCGCCCGCGCCGCATCGGCAATTCCGCCAGGCCCAGCTCGGCCGCCTCACCGACCTGGCCGCCGGAAAGGAGAACGCCCTCCCCGAGCCCGTCCCGGCCAAGATCACCGACGACGAGATCCGCGAGAGTGTGGAGGCCAACCAGCTGAGGCTGCTGCGCGAGCGCGGCACCGACCTGACCATCTTCTCGCCCCAGGCGTCGAGGATGGAGCACCACGTCACCGACCCGGCCACGGCCCGGTCCTGGGCGCGCGCCTGCAACGACCTGATCCACCGCGTGAGCCGCCTCTTCCCGCGGAACTTCGCCGGCGTGGCCCAGCTGCCCCAGGTGCCCGGCGGCCCCCTCGACGGCTGCGTGGCCGAGCTGGACCGGTGCGTGACCGAGCTCGGATTCGTCGGCTGCAACCTGAACCCGGACCCATCCGGCGGCTACTGGACCTCGCCGCCGATGACGGACGAGTACTGGTTCCCGCTGTACGAGAAGATGACCGAGCTCGACGTACCGGCCACGATCCACGTGTCCACGTCGTGCAACCCGGCGGTCCACACCCTCGGCGCGCACTACCTCAACGCGGACACGACCGTGTTCATGCAGTTCGTCCAGGGGGACCTGTTCGGGCGGTTCCCGGATCTGCGGTTCGTCATCCCGCACGGCGGCGGCGCGGTGCCGTACCACTGGGGGCGTTTTCACGGCCTGGCCGAGCGGATGGGGCGCCCGCCGCTGGCCGGCCACGTCATGCGGAACGTCTTCTTCGACACCTGCGTCTACCATCAGCCGGGCATCGACCTGCTGGCCGGCGTCATCGGCCCGGACAACATCCTGTTCGCCTCCGAGATGCTCGGCGCGGTCCGCGGGATCAATCCGGACAACGGCTTCGCCTGGGACGACACCAAAAAGTACGTCGACAAGCTGGGCCTGAGCGAGACGGACCGCCGTAAGGTCTTCGAGCTCAACGCCCGGCGCGTCTACCCGCGCCTCCCGCCGGCCCCGGAGGACGACGATGCCTGACCAGAGCCAGATCCCCGAGCGGCGTGACGCCACGGCCCGGGCGTGCCGCATCCTGGCCATGGAGGGGGTGGTCGAGCCGAGTGCGAGGGCCTCTGACCAGGCCCGACGGAGCGTGCCCGGCGCCCGCGTCCCTGGTCCCGTACCGGCCGCGTTTACCCTGCTGGTATGGCTGATATCCGGGTCGGCACGGCCTCGTGGACGGACAGGACGCTGATCGAGTCGGGGTGGTACCCGCCGGAGGCGAACAACCCCGAAAAGCGCCTCCGCTACTACACCCGCCAGTTCCCGCTGGTGGAGGTGGACTCCACCTATTACGCGCTGCCCGCCGAACAGACCGCGGCGGCGTGGGCGCACCGATCGCCCAAGGGCTTCACGTTCAACATCAAGTCGTTCGGCCTGTTCACCCAGCACCCCACGCGGGTGGCCGCGCTGCCCAAGGACCTGCGGCCCGCGGTAGAGAAGGCCGCCGGCGGCAAGCCCAACGTCTACCTCAAGGACGTCGACCCCGAGGTCACCAACGAGGCCTGGGAGCGTTTCCTGGCCGCGCTGGAGCCGCTACGGCTGACCGGGCGGCTCGGCGCGATCCTGTTCCAGTTCCCGCAGTGGTTCGTGATCGGGCGCGCCCGTAAGGAGTACATCCTCACGCTCGCCGAGCGGGTCGCGCCGCGCCAGGTCTGCATCGAGTTCCGCAACAAGACCTGGATGAGCGAGGACAACCGCGCCGGCACGCTGAAGTTTCTCACCGACCACCAGTTGCCGTACGTCTGCGTGGACGAGCCGCAGGGGTACCCCAGCTCCGTTCCGCCGGTGGTGGCCGCCACCGCGCCCCTGGCCGTGGTCCGCATGCACGGGCGTTCGGAGAAGTGGGACAGTCACGACATCCAGGAGAAGTTCCGCTACCGGTATCCGGAGCAGGAACTGAAGGAATGGGCGCCCAAGGTCCGCAAGCTCGCCCGGGATGCGGACGTCACGCACGTCCTTTTCAACAACTGCTACGCCGACGACGCCCAGGTCAACGCGCGCCAGCTGGCTGATCTCCTGATCTCCTGATCTCCTGATCTCCTGATCTCCTGACCGCCGTAGCCGCCGCGGGTGACCGTTGATCCGGAACGGACTCGGGCGATCGGTGTCCCCGTTTACGGCCAGAGGCGCCCGCCGTTTACGGCCAGAGCTGGGCCGTGGCGAGCCGGGCCCCCGCGGCCAGGTCGGCCAGCTTGGCCCAGACGATCTCCGGGTGGCCCACCCGGCCGCCCAGGCCGCAGTCGGTGCCCGCGACGACGTTCTCCCGGCCGACCAGCCGCGCGAACCGGATCAGCCGCTGCGCGACGAGTTCCGGGTGCTCGATGATGTCGGTGGCGTGCCCGACCACCCCGGGCATGAGGGACTTTCCTGCCGGCAGCCGGACCTCTTCCCAGACCGCCCATTCGTGCTCGTGCCGCGGGTTGGCCGCCTCGACCGAATAGCACCCGGCGCGGACACTGAGCACCAGGTCTGCCAGGTCCCGGAGCGGGATGTCGTCGCGGTGCGGGCCGTGGTGGCTGCCCCAGCAGATGTGCAGCCGGACCTGCTCCTCGGGCAGCCCGCGCAGCGCGTGGTTCAGTGCCTCGATGCGCAGGGCCGCGTAGCGGCGGTACTCCGGCACGGTCATGCCCGGGAACATCTGCCAGCCGTCGGGCAGGTCCGGGTCGTCGACCTGCAGGATGAGGCCCGCGTCCGTGATGGCCCGGTACTCCTCGTGCAGCACGTCCGCGACGGCGAACAGGAAGGACTCCTCGTCCGGGTAGAACTCGTTGCGGAGCCAGTGCTCGACCGTGCCCGGGGTGATGGCCGGCAGGAACGCCTGTACGCCGTCGTGGCCCCGGGCCTGCGCCTCCCGGACGGCCGCGCCGAGCCGTTCGATGTCGGCGCGTACGGCCGCGGCGCCGGTATAGCGCAGCGGGCCGGTGCAGAAGTACGCCGTGACCGGTTCGGGTTCGGCCTGTGCGGCGGTCCGTGCGCCTGGCTGGGCGGCCGCCGCGGCCGCGCCGAACCGGAACCCGCCCAGCCCGGCCGCGAAGAAGCCCGGGAAGTCCCGCTGGTCCCGGCCGGTCACGCCCGCGTTCGGCGGCTGGTAGGTCCCGGCCGGGAACGAGCGGGCCTCGAACCCCGCCATCCGGTCCCGCACGTACCCGATGAACAGGCCGCGCTTGGAGATCTCCCCGTCGTTGACGATGTCCACGCCCGCGGCGATCTGCTGGTCCACCACCGAGGCCACCGCGCCCGGCAGCGCTTCGGCGAAGGCGTCCGCGCCGGCTGGCCCCGCGGCGAAGAGCCGCCGGAGATCCGCTGGCCGCGGCAGCGCGCCCGCGTGCGACACCCGGATCCGGCCGGTGCTGTGCATGCCCATCCCGCGTGTGTCCCTTCCTTAGCTCCCGGGCGCCTTAAACCCCGGGGCCGTCAGGTCCTCGGCGTGCCGTCCAGGTCTTGTACCGGGAAATCCATCGCCGCGGTGTCGAAGCCGGCCGACAGCGCGGACAGCGCCGCGTCGAGGTAGACGGTCAGGTCGCCGTCGGCCCGCGCGCTCCAGCGCTCGTAGGCGGCCCGGCAGGCGGCCAGCGTCGACCGGCCGACGGTCAGCGGGTACAGCGACCAGGCCGGCTGCCCGGTCCGGACCGCGACGAACTCGCTGACCACGTGTTCCCAGGCGTCGTAGTGGACGGCGGCGCTGGACTGCAGGGACGGTGCCGACGCGATCAGGTTCATCCGGGCCCGCAGCTCGGGGACGTCTTCGGCCCGGTAGTGGTTTGCGGCCACGACCGCCTGCCGGATCGCGTCCATCATCGGGACCGCGTCCGGCACCTTGTCCAGGGCCTCCCTGATGACGGTGATCTCGGAGTCGAACTCGCCCCACAGCACGCCGGCCTTGCAGTCGAAGTAGCGGAAGAACGTGCGCCGGCTCACCCCGGCCTCGGCGGCGATCTGCTCGATCGGGGTCTCATCGAAGCCCTGCTCGCTGAACAGCCGGAGCGCGATCAGTTCCAGCTCCCGCCGGCTGGTGCCCGGCGGCCTGCCGCGGCGTACGGCGGTCTGCGCTGCGGTCTCTGCAGGCTGGAGGTTGTCCATAAATTCTCTTCGATAGTAGTCCGGGCTCTTGATCGCGGCACCGTGTGACGTTAACGTAAAAAATATTCGTCACGCGGTGCCGAAATCCGCGCGGTACACGTCTTCGCGTGTAGAGGAGTTGGTATGAGCGAGTCTCCGTCCGCCGGGCCCCGCACCGAAAGCCCGGGGCCCGCCACTCCCGACGCCGAGACCGATACCGCGGAACTGCTGATCGAGGAGATCTCGATCGACGGCATGTGCGGTGTGTACTGACGCCAGCGGCTGCCCCGCGGGGCAGCCGAGGTGAGCGGGGCACCACTGCCCCTCGTTGAGCAGTTCCAGTTTGGCCTGGCCGCGCCGATCTGCCTGACCTGGGAACTCACGTACGCCTGCAACCTGGCCTGCCGGCACTGCCTGTCCAGTTCCGGGCGGCGTGACCCGCGCGAGCTGTCGACCGCCGAATGCAGGGCGGTGATCGACGAGCTGGAACGCATGCAGGTGTTCTACGTCAACATCGGCGGCGGCGAGCCGACCGTCCGGTCCGACTTCTGGGAGCTCGTCGACTACGCGACCGAGCACCACGTCGGCGTCAAGTTCTCCACCAACGGCGTCAGGATCACCCCGGCCGTGGCCCGGCGGCTCGCGGCCAGCGACTACGTCGACGTGCAGATCTCCCTGGACGGTGCCACCGCCGACGTCAACGACGCGGTCCGCGGGCCGGGCTCCTACGCCATGGCGCTGGACGCCATGCGCAACCTCGCCGGCGCGGGCTTCGCCGGGTTCAAGATCTCGGTCGTGGTCACCCGGCACAACGTCGGCCAGCTCGACGAGTTCAAGGCGATCGCCGACCGGTTCGGTGCCCAGCTGCGGCTGACCCGGCTGCGCCCGTCCGGGCGGGGCGCGGACGTCTGGGATGAGCTGCATCCGACCGCGCAGCAGCAGCGCGATCTGTACGACTGGCTTGTCGCGCGCGGCGAGCAGGTCCTGACCGGGGACTCCTTCTTCCATCTGGCCGCGTTCGGCGAGGCACTGCCCGGCCTCAACCTGTGCGGTGCCGGGCGTGTGGTGTGCCTGATCGACCCGGTCGGCGACGTGTACGCCTGCCCGTTCGCCATCCACGACAACTTCCTGGCCGGCAACGTCCGCGGCCCCGGCGGGTTCGCCGCGGTGTGGCAGCAGGCGCCGCTGTTCGCTGAGCTGCGCCAGCCGCAGGGCGGCGGCGCGTGCACGTCCTGCTCGGCGTACGACGCCTGCCGTGGCGGCTGCATGGCGGCCAAGTTCTTCACCGGCCTGCCGCTGGACGGTCCCGACCCCGAGTGCGTGAAGGGCCACGGGGGCCGCGCTTTGCTGGCGCACGCGGGCGCGTCCGCGCCGCGCCCCTCCGGTGACCACTCGCACCGGACGGAGCGCGCTGGCCGGCCCGCCGGGCCCAGCCGCCCGGTGCCCGTGTCCATCGGCCTGCGCCCGCCGTCGCCCGCGGTGCCGTCGCCCGCGGTGCCGGCGATGCGGCCGCCGGATCGCGCGTGTGACGAGAACCCGCTGGCCGGCTTCCGGCCGGGAGCGCCATTAATCGCTCTCCCGCCTAGTTAGACGGGCGGCTCCTAGCCAGCTTGCCATCCTGCCCTACGAGCCCCACAGGCCCGTAGGCGCCGCGAGCCCGGGGTCTGGCACGCGGCCAAGGCGGCGATCCCGCACCTGAAGGCGGGTGGCCACGGCGGCTCGATCGTCCTCACCAGCTCGACGGCGGGCCTCATGCCCTTCCCGAACATGGCGCATTACACCGCGGCCAAGCACGGTGTGGTGGGGCTGATGCGGACGCTGGCCCTGGAGCTCGCGCCGGACTTCATCCGGGTCAATTCGGTGCATCCGACCAGCGTCGACACCGACATGATCCACAACCACGCGACCTACGAGCTGTTCGCTCCGGACCTGCCCGAAGCCGGGCGGACCAGGGCCATCCTGGGCGAGCGGTTCCAGGCGGTGCCCCGCGCCGACACGGTCGTGGCCAAGCCCACGTTCCGCGTCATCGCCTCGATGAACCCCTACGACAACGTGGGCACGACCCGGCTGTCCACGTCGGTACACGACCGGATGTGCCGGCTGGCCATCAGCTACCAGGATGCCGGGGCCGAGCGCGGCATCGTGGCGCTGCGCGCCCCGCTGCCCGACATGCCGCCCGCGCTGCGCGACCGGCTGATTGCCGACGCGGTGGCCGTGACCCGGGCCACTCGCGAGCACGCGGACATCCGGCAGGGCAGCAGCGTGCGCGGGGCCATCGACCTCACGCTCGTAGCCGGCCAGCTGCTCGAGCTGGCCGACCTCACCCGCGACCGCGCGGACGAGGACGCGGCCGAGCCCGCGTACTTGCCGGGGGAGCGCTACCCGGACATCGTGTTCGACGCCATGGTGGTCGCGCTGTCCGGGCGCATCTTCCTGGACGAGACCGTCGACGCCACGCCGGAGGCGGTGCTCCGGCAGATCTGGGAAGACCACTTCATCCTGGCCCCGGCGGCCGCGGACCCGGGTTGAAGAGCCGTCCAGGCCGATACGCCAATTCACCGGCCCGCCGCCAGGGACGAGCGGCTGAAGCCGCTGCGGCGCCGGCCCAAGGTCCTGGATGAGCAGCCGAACCTGCTCGAGGCCGGCCGCGGCGGTTCCGGCGGTCTCGTGATGGCCGGCGGCCGCCGGCCGCCCGGCCGCGCACCTAAGCGGCCCGGCAGCGGAGCGCCCGGGGTGACGGGAGAGCAGGGGACGCTGCTCGCCACGCCCCCCGACGAGGCCAGCCCGGACCCGGAGATCCTCCGCCGCGCCCGGCAGATCGCCGCGCGGCTCGCCATGCCCCGTCCCCGCCGCGACGTCACGGCCCGGCGCGGCGTGGGGGAGCTGGCCAGCGTCCGGTACAAGGGCGGGTCCGACGACATCGACCTCGACCGGACCATCGAGCAGCTCGTCGAGCACCCGGTGCCGGAGGAGGACGACATCATCGTCCGGGAACGGGTGCGGACCCGCCGCTCGGTGGTACTGCTGGCCGACGTGTCCGGCTCGATGCGCGGCGAGCGCGTGCGCACCGCTGCGGCCACGGTCGGCGCGCTGGCCGCCGAACTGGCCCGCGACGATCTCGCGGTGATCGCGTTCTGGTCCGACGCCGCGGTGCTGTGCCACCTCGGCCAGCACGTGACGCCGCAGCAGGTGCTGGACACGATGCTGCGCATCCCGGCCAAGGGCCTCACCAACATCGCGTTCCCGCTCCAGGCCGCGGCGCGTGAGCTGGCCCGGGTGCCGGCCCGGGACGCGCGGGTGCTGCTGCTGTCGGACTGCGTGCACAACGCGGGCCCGGACCCGCGGCCGTTCGCGGCGCGGCTGCCACGGCTCGACGTGCTCCTGGACACCTCCGGCGAACAGGACGCCGATCTGGGCCGGGACCTGGCCCGGCTGGGGCACGGCCGTATGCTGCTGGCCGGCGGCTACCGCGATATCGCCCCGGCCCTGGCCGCCCTGTTCTCCGGCTAGCCCTGTTCTCCGGCTAGCCCTGTTCTCCGGCTAGCCCCGTTTTCCGGCTAGCCTCGTTCTCCGGCCCACTCAAGGAGGAGCAATGCCCGTTATCGTCGTCGCCACCATCAAGCCGCTGCCCCAGTACCGGGACGAGGTGACCACCGCGATGCTGGCCGCCGTCGAGCAGGTACACGGCGAGGACGGCTGTGAGCTGTACGCGCTGCACCGTGACGACGACCGGCTCGTGATGATCGAGCGATGGACCGGCCCGGCCGCGCTGCAGGCGCACAGCACGACGTCGGCCGCGCTGCAGAAGCTCAATGCGGACCTGGACGGCAAGCTCGGAGCGCCGCTTGATGTCGTGGTCCTGGAGCCGGTTCCGGGCGGCGATCCCGCCAAGGGCCAGCTTTGACCGACCTGGCCGCGCTGACCTCACCCGAGGCGGCGCAGCTCGCCGACGAGGGCGCGCTGCTCGCGGTGCCCGTGGCGTCCACCGAGCAGCACGGCCCGCACCTGCCGCTGTCCACCGACACCGACCTCGCGGTGGCTTTGTGCGCGCGGCTGGCTGAGGACCGGCCCGGTGTGGTCGTCGCGCCGCCCCTGGCCTACGGGTCGAGCGGCGAGCATGAAGGCTTCGCCGGGACGATCTCCATCGGCCAGGAGGCCGTTGAGCTGGTGCTCGTCGAGCTGTGCCGTTCGGCCACGCTGACCTTCCCGCGGGTGCTGCTCGTCTCCACCCACGGCGGCAACACCGGGGCCGTGCGGCGCGCCGAGGAACGGCTGCGCGGTGAGTCCCGCGACGTGTACGCCTGGCTGCCGCGCTGGGACGGCGACGCGCACGCCGGGCGTACCGAGACGTCGCTGCAGCTGACCCTGGCCCCGCAGTCGGTGCGGGTCAACCGCGCCCGGGCGGGCAACACGACGCCGATCGCCGAGCTGATGCCCGCGCTGCGCAGCTCCGCGGTCAAGGCCGTCAGCCCTAACGGCGTGCTCGGCGACCCGGCCGGGGCGTCCGCCGAGGAGGGCGAGGCCGTGTTCGCCGTGCTGCTGGCGGACCTGCTCGCGCGCGTGCGGACGTGGTGCGGTGACTGACCCGCCGCGGGTCGCCCTCGTGACCGGCGCGGCCCGGGGGATCGGGGCCGCCACGGTCGCCGCGCTGACGGCGGCCGGATGGCGGGTCATGGCCGTCGACCGGTGCGGGGACGACCCCGCCCTGCCGTACCCGCTCGGCCGCCGCGCCGACCTGGAGAAGGTAGCCGCCGACGCCGGGCCGAACGTGGCCATCGCGGAGGCCGACACGCGTGACGTGACCGCCCTGGCCGCGGCCGTCGCCGATACCGAACGGACGTGGGGAGGGCTCGACGCCGCCCTCGCGGTCGCCGGGGTGATCGCCGGCGGCGTTCCCGCGTGGGAGGTGCCGGCCGCCCAGGAACAGGCCGTGCTCGACATCGACCTCGGCGGCGTGCTGAACCTCGCCCGGGTGGCCGTGCCCGCGCTGCTGCGCCGCCCCGAACCGCGGCACGGGCGCTTCCTCGCGGTCGCTTCCGCCGCCGCGACGCGGGGGCTGCCGATGCTGGCCGCCTACTGCGCGGCCAAGGCCGGGGTGACCGGCTTCGTCCGCGCCCTCGCCGTGGAACTGCGGGGCACCGGGATCACCGCCAACGCGGTCAGCCCCGGCTCGACCGCGACGCCCATCCTGGACGAGAGCGCCCGGCTGTACGGGCTGCCGTCGGCCGGGTCGTTCGCCCCCCAGCAACCTCTTGAACGGCTGCTCGATCCGGCCGAGGTCGCCGCCGTGCTGGCGTTCCTCGCCGGGGACGGGGCCAGCGGCATGACCGGCGCCATCGTCCCCGTCGACGGCGGCCTGGCCCTGTGAGCTGAGCCGCTAGACACCTCGGATAACTATGCCTAGTATTCCGAGGTATGAACCGCGAACGGATCAAGGGTCATCTCGACCTGCTCCTGCTGTCGGTGCTCGCGGCCGGACCCGCCCACGGCTACGCGATCATCGCTGCGCTCCGCGAGCGCAGCGAGGGCACCTTCGATCTGCCGGAGGGCACGATCTACCCCGCGCTGCACCGGCTGGAGGACGCCAAGCTGCTGAGCAGCTCGTGGGCCGCGGGGGACGGCCGCCGCCGCCGCGTGTACGCCCTGACCAGCGCCGGGGCCGCCGCCCTGGCTGCCGAACAGACCGAGTGGCGCCGTTTCTCCCACGGCGTCGGTGCCGTACTGGGGTGGTCGATGTGAACAGCTCCCCCGACCTGGTCGAGGACTACCTGGACCAGTTGTACGTCAGCCTGCGGACCACGCCGCGCGAGGCCCGCCGGATCATCGCCGAGGCCGAGGATCACCTGCGCGAATCGGTCGAGGCGGGACTCGCCGCCGGGCTGACGGAGCGGGAGGCCCAGGAGGCGGCCGTCTCCAGCTTCGGCTCGGTCCGCGCCGTCGCCCGCGCGCACGCGCGCCGGTTCCCGCCGGTGGCCGTGCTCGGCGAGCTCGTCCTGGCGGCGTGGAAACTCGGGTCGATCGCGCTGCTCGGTGTGGCCGGCAGCGGGGTGGTCGCGCTGATCATGAACGTTCTGCTGGGCCGGCAGTTCGTGGGCGGGAACCCGGCTATCTCCAGGCCGATACCGGCGGCCCGGTGCCATTACTGGATGAGCATCTGGCCGGCCGCGCACTCCTGCGCGCAGGCCGCGATGCTGGAAACCAGCAGCGACGCGGTCTCGCTCCGGATGGTTGCGCTGATCCCCGGCCTTATTGCCCTCGAAGGCTACGTCTTCGCACGCCGTTTCCTGCGGAAACGGGGCTGGCAGGGGAACGTGCTGCCGGATGGCTTCGTCCCGACGGTGGCCGCCTGCCTGTTCGGGGCCCTGACGGCGGGCCTGACGTGGTCCAGCTTCCGTGCGGCGAATTACGGCATGAACGGCGGCCCGGGCACCTACCTCAGCGGCGCGATCGTGACCCTGGCCGTGGCTGTCTGCTATGTCCCCGCGCTGCGCCGTACCCTCCTCCGCCACGCCTACGGCTGACCGGGCGCTCACCTGTCATGATCGTGGCGATTCTTCCGCAGTATAAGGAGACAACACAGGGGTGCCTCGTCGCACCAGCCGGGGCGGACCAACTGCAGCCCGAACCCGCCGGTAAACAGGTCCTTGAAGCCATGCCCCCCGCCGGCCTCGACCCTGGTGGCCAGTGTCGGCCCGGCGCCTGGGCATGCGGCAACGGGACCTAGGTCCCCGGCAAGTGGGCCGATCCGTTCTAGCCCGGCATGGCAGATCCGTGCAGCTTGGGTCTGCAGGTCCACCATGCTCACCCCTTGGGCCGGGATAAGGGGGGCGAAATGACAAGATCAGGGCGGGATCCCCGCAGACCGCCGGAAGGCCTGATTCCGTTAGGCAGCAGTGGGCCGGCCCGGCGGTCGCAAACCTCCAGCCCTGACAATCACGCCTGGTGGCGTCCGGGTGCCGACCCGGAGCTGGTCGTCCAGGTCGGGGGAGCCAGGCGGACGCTGCGGGCGGGGATGTCGTACCGGGTAGGCCGCGACCCGCAGGCAGACATCGTTATCAGCGACTCCCGGGTGTCCTGGCACCACGCGGTCTTTCAGGTGGAAGGTGGCGCGTGGTTCGCCGAAGACTGCGGCAGTACCAACGGAACGTTCGTGGCATCGCAGAAGATCGGCCGGTTTGAGATCGCCGGGGACTGCATCCTGCGCTTGGGCGACGCGGCCGACGGCCCGGCCATGATCTGCTCGCCGTCCCGGCCCGCCACCCCTGGCCGTCCGCCCGCCACCCCCGGCCCGGCTGCTAGCCGGCCCGGCACTGGCAGCAGCGTCCAACGGTCGCGCGTGGACCTGCGGCCCACGGCCGTGATGCGCGTGCCGGTGCGGACCCTGCGCATTGGCCGCGCGGAAGATAACGACATCGTGCTGGCCGACCTGAGCGTCTCGCGACACCACGCGGAACTGCGGAACATCGGCGGCCGCTACGAGATCGTCGATCTGGACAGCCGCAACGGGATCTTCGTCAACGGCATACGTGTTTTCACGGCGCCGGTGACCGAGCAGGACATCGTTAGCATCGGCCCCGGCACGTTCCGCCTGGCCGGCGACGAGCTGCGGCAGTTCATAGACAGAGGCGACGTTTCCCTCGTCGCGCAGGATCTGACGGTACGGATATCGGGAAAGGTCCTCCTCGACCATGTGAGCTTCCCGATCGGCGAGCGCAGCCTGGTCGCGGTCATCGGCCCCAGCGGGGCGGGAAAGACGACGCTGCTCCACGCCTTGGCCGGGATACGGCCCGCAGACGAAGGCGCCGTCTTGTACGACAACCGCGACCTCTACTCGCATTACGCCGAGCTGCGGCACCGCATCGGCCTGGTGCCCCAGGAGGATGTCATCCATCTACCGCTGACACCCCGCCGTTCCCTCGGCTATGCCGCTGAACTGCGATTTCCCGGTGACACCTCGCCTGAGGAGCGGCTGGGGCGGGTGCAGGAGGTGATCGACGAGCTGAAGCTCATGGAAACCACGAAGGAACGGCCCAAGCCGGCCGCGGACACGCAAGCCGCCGCCTTGTCCGGCGGCGAGAAGAAAAGAGTCAATATCGCCCTGGAGCTGCTGACCAAGCCATCCGTGCTCTTCCTGGACGAGCCCACCTCCAGCCTGGACGTGGAGCTCAAAGAGGAGGTCGTGGAGAGCATGAGCGATCTGGCCAGGGATGGCCGCACGGTCATCATGGTCACCCACGACCTCGAATACCTGGACAAGTGCGATCGTCTTCTGGTCCTCCTGCCGGGGGGCAAGATGGCGTTCTACGGGCCGTCCGACGAGGGGCTCCGCTACTTCGGGAAGACGCGCTGGGTGGAGGTGTACCGGGCATTCCGCAGCGAGCCGGAACGCGACTGGGCGGGCGACTTCAGGCGATCGTCGTGTTATCAGCAGTACGTGGCGAGCGGGCTGGCCGGCCCAGTCCCGGAATCTGCCCGCGGTGCCGTCAGGCCCCCGCCGGCGCCGCGGAGCCGGCTAGCCCAGCTGGCCATCCTATGCCGACGGTATGTCGCCCTTATCGCCGCGGATCGCGGCTTCCTGATCTGGCTTGCGGCGCTGCCGATCGTGCTCGGAGCCCTGATCAGGCTATCTGTATCTGCGAAAGATCTGGCATCTGGGAAAGATTTAGGCCTGGCTGGGCTCAATAACTCCAATGCGCTGACCACATTGCTGTTCCTGGTCATCATCGCCTCCTTCACCGGCGGCTTCAGCTCCGTGCGTGAGCTGATCAAGGAGCGGCCGATGTATCTGCGGGAGCGCACGGCTGGCCTGTCAGCTGGCGCCTACCTGCTCTCCAAGGTTGTGGTACTCGGATTCATCAGCGCTGTTCAGGCCGTCTTGCTGGTCGTTATCGGCGTGGCTGGGGCAGATTTGCCGAAGCAAGGGGCCTTCCTGAAGCCGGTACCGCTGGTGGAACTGATGCTCGACGTGGTCGTCCTCGCCGTGGTCTCGATGACCCTGGGCCTGGTCGTGTCAGCGCTCGTCAGCTCGTCGGATAAGACGATGACCGTACTGGTGATGCTCTCGATCGGTCAGGTCATGCTGTCCGGTGGCGTGCTGCAGCTCACGGGCGCGCTCAGCAAGGTCTCCTGGCTGGCACCAGCGCGATGGGGCTTCGCCGCGACCGCGTCCACCGTGAACCTCAACGAGATCTCGCTCCCGGCCCCAGAGGGCAGGACCGACTACCTCTGGGGCCACAAGCCGTCCGACTGGCTGTTGGCCGTGGCCGTTCAGATTGTGCTCGCGGGGGTGTTCACGTTCATCGCCTGGTGGTCACTGATCCGGATCAGCCCCGGCCACAGGCCGTGGTCGGCTAAGCTCCGCGCCCGAAATCCAAGGCTCTCTGGTGGACACGTTCTACCTGCAAGCATGTGAAGTGACCGCGTAGGCGGGGGCTGGACGGCAGCACGATTCACGTCCACGGAAGTGGTGTATGGGTAATCAGGAGGCCCGGATGACCCAGCCTAGGGTGGCCCCACCCGGGGGGACGACACGGACGACGACGCCGAGGAGGACACCGACGATGACACGGTTGACACCGAGGACGACACCGACGACGACGCGGTTGACGCCGACGACGACACGGTTGACGCGGACGACGACACCGACGACGACGCGGTTGACGCCGACGACGACACCGACGACGACGCGGTTGACGCTGACGACGATACCGACGACGACGCGGTTGACGCTGACGACGATACCGACGACGACGCGGTTGACACCGAGGACGACGCGGACGACGACACGGGGGAGGTCCCCGGGGTTGGCCGAGGCCCGGATGACGCCGAGGCGGTCGTCGCGGGTGGCGGGGGCGCGGACGAGGCCTTGCTGAACGGAGGCAGGTGCGCGGTGATGGCGACAATCAGGTAAACGATGGCGAGCGCCGCCGCCGCGCCGGCACTAGCCAGTCCCCGGCGGGAGCGGCCCGGCCGCGCTACTCCCCGGCCGTCGCCGGGTGCCTCAGTCCCGGCGGCTGCAGGCGGCGACACAGGCCCCGCGGTCACCGTCGGTGTCTCGCTTGGTGGTATGCCTGCGCGGGGCGCGGCGGCGGGCCCGGTCACCGGCGTGGCCGAAGGCTCGCCGGCAGCTGTGGGCGCGGCTGGGCCGGGTTCTGATGGGGGGAGCGACGGGAACGCCTGGGTGATCGGTGCTGGCAGCCACCCTGCTGCCGGGCGGGCGGTATTGAGCTCAGCCAAGAGCTGGCCCGCGCCGGGCCGCTGCTCCGGGTCCTTGGCCAGGCACCGCTCGACTAACGGCCGCAGTTCGGCGGGCAGGCCACCGGTGTCCGGCACGGTGGAAACGATCCGGTACAGCAGCGCGGCGCCGGACCCGGTGCCGAACGGCCCCTTACCGGTGGCGGCGAAGGTAAGCACCGCGCCGAGGCTGAACACATCGCTGGGCGGCCCGACCCGGTGGCCCTGGGCCTGCTCCGGGGACATGAAACCGGGCGAGCCAACCACCAGGCCAGTGCCGGTCAGCATGGTCGCCTCCCCCGCCTGGGAGATCCCAAAATCGATGATCCGCGGCCCGTCGTCAGCCAGCAGCACGTTCGAAGGCTTCAGATCACGGTGCACGATGCCCGCCGCGTGGATCGCCCCCAGGCCCTCGGCCAATCCCGCCGCCAGCGCGAGCACGGACGTAGCGGGCAGTGGGCCGTTCCTGGTGATTGCATCGGCGAGCGACAGCCCGGGGACATAGGCGGTGGCCAGCCACGGCACCGGTGCGTCCAGGTCAGCGTCCACCACCGGCGCCGTGAAGAGGCCGCTCACTGTCCGCGCCGCGGCGACCTCGCGGGCGAACCGGCTCCGGAATTCGGCTTGCCCGGCAAGCTCGGACCGGACCACCTTCACCGCGACCAGCCGCCCCCCTGGTGACCGGCCCAAGAACACCCGGCCCATACCGCCGCTGCCCAGCCGGCCCAGCAGCCAGTACGGCCCAACCTTCTGCGGATCCCCGGGCTGAAGCTCCACCGCCATGTCGGCCCCCATCGCCAATAATTCATACGCGGTTCCGTCACGGTTCCTCCTGAGGGAGGTACCTCGCCCCCTTAAGGCTCGCGCCTCGCCCCAGGCTGTCCAGGGCCCTTGGATAGGTGAGGCGTGGACCTCGGCCCAAATGCCCAACGACGGCTGAGCTTTGGCACTGGACCGCGGGACACATAAAGAGCACACCGGCCAAACACCCACCATGCAGCGGCTCGCCCGCCTGGGCCCGCCCGTTCTCCTGGGCTCCGGAGCTCCTCCGTGTGCGGGGCCAGGGCTTGACATCGAACCGCAGATAACCTACAACTGAATTTGTAAGTTCTTTCCAAACAAAAAAAGTGCTCTGCGAGCATTCGGAGGTGGGCAATCATGGTGCTGACGTCGATTGACCCGTTCGTCCAGGAGATCGAGCGGCAGTTCGACCGGCTGACCCAGCGGTCGTTCGGCCAGGGGGCCGGGGCCGGGATGCCGATGGACGGTATCCGCCGCCCGGGCGAGGTGGTGCTCCGGTTCGACCTGCCCGGCATCGACCCCGATTCCATTGAGGTCACGGTGGACCGCGGCGTGCTCTCGGTGAGCGCGACCCGCGAGGAGAAGTACGGCGAGGATGAGCAGCTGTTCATCCGCGAGCGGGCCATGGGTACCTTCACCCGCCGGGTGTACCTGTCGGACCACCTGGACACCGGCACGATCGAGGCCGCGTACAACCACGGTGTCCTCGCGGTGCGCATCCCCGTGGTGGAAAAGGCCAAGCCACGCAAGATCGAGATCCAGCGGCCGGACGCCGTGGCCCACGCGGACGAGGGTGAGCACGCGCTCAGCAGCTGACCTGGCTGACCTGGCTAACCTGGCTGGCCGGGTCTGGCTGGCCCGGCTGAATCTGGGACCTGGCCGGTGGACGACCGTCCACCGGCCAGGTTTTATCGTCTGGGTAGAGAAGGGAGTGATCGGTATGCGGCTGCCCATGCTGGATGACGAGCACGTGGCCTTCTACACGGTCGGCCAGGTCGCGGCGATGCTGACGGTCCAGCAGGCCTTCCTGCGCCGCATCGACGATCAGCAGGTGGTCACCCCGCAGCGTTCACCCGGTGGTCAGCGCCGGTACAGCCGCCATGACATCGTCCGGGTCCAGCAGGTGGTACTGATGATGGGGGAGGGAATGACGCTGCCCGCGATTCGCCGCATCATCGAGCTGGAGCGGCAGCTTGCGGAGGTCACCGGGGAACGGGACGAACTTGCCCGGCGGCTGGCCGCGTACCGTCAGGTCCGCCGCTCCTGACGAAAGGGACGCCCGTGCCGCCGACCGACGGGCCCTTTGGGCCGGTAATGCCGACCGCGGAACTGCACATCCACATCGAGGGCACCCTCGAGCCGGAGATGCTGGTGCGGCTGGCCGCTCGCAACGGCGTGACGCTCCCTACCACCGATATCGGCGAGCTGCGGAGCCGCTACCGGTTCGCCGACCTTCAGTCGTTTCTCGACCTTTACTACGCCAACCTGCCGGTGCTGCGCACCGAGGCGGACTTCTACGATCTGGGCCGCGCCTACCTGGAGCGCGCCGCGGTCGCCGGGGTCCGGCGCGCGGAGATCTTCTTCGACCCGCAGACGCATATGGCCAATGGCGTCCCGCTGGCGGCCGTGTTCGGCGGGCTGTCCGCCGCGCTGGCCGATGGCGCCGCCCGGGACGGCGTCTCCGCGGACCTCATCCTGTGTTTCCTGCGGGACCTGGGGGCCGGCGCGGCGGAGGAAACGCTGGCGGCTGCGCTGCCGTTCCGCGAGCACTTCATCGGGGTCGGCCTCGACTCGGCTGAGGTCGGACATCCGCCGTCGCTCTTCCGTGACGTGTTCGGGCGCGCGGCCGCCGAACGGCTCCGCCTCGTGGCTCACGCCGGCGAGGAGGGCGGTCCCGAATACGTCTGGGAGGCCCTGGACGAGCTCGCCGCCGAGCGCATCGACCACGGGATACGGGCCATGGAGGATCCGCGCCTGGTCGGCCGGCTGCGCGACGAGCAGATCCCGCTCACCGTGTGCCCGCTGTCCAACGTGGCCCTGCGCGTCGTCGACGCCCTCGAGGCGCACATGCTCCCGGCCATGCTGGAGGCGGGCCTGCGGGTCTGCCTGAACAGCGATGACCCCGCCTACTTCGGCGGCTACATCGACGACAACCTCGAGGCCGTGCGGCGCGAGCTCGGCCTGAGCGACGCGCAGATGGCGACGCTCGCGCGGAACTCCTTCGACGCCTGCTTCGCCCCCGACGACGCCAAAGAGCGCTGGAAGGCCGAGGTTGACGACTACGCCGCGCGGAATGCGCCAGCCGCCGGATAGCGAACGGGCCGGCCGCGAAACAGCGCCGATACATATGGGGGATATGTAACACGATGCGTTATTTACAGATGGCCAATCGCACGTCACAATTGCGCTGAGTGCCTCTGTAATGGCGGGTGGTCACCTTGGACGACGGTAGCGGTAAATCGGCAGCATGTCTCTCGGTGTACTGGCCGCCGGGCACTGGCCGCCGGGGCACTGGCCGCCGGTGTACCGGCCAGTTGGGCCGCCCGGCTTGCGGGCCGCCTGGTCACCGGCGGATTCCCCCAGTTTTCTGAATTCTCCTGATCGACGCCGCCACTAACTTCCGCGCGCCTGCGCACCCTCAGGAAGAGAGCAATTCATGGTCTGCTACCTCCCCGGAACCGGCACGCTCGCGGCGATCGGCTTTGCCATCTACGTCTTCTGGCATACGGCGATCCTGCACTTCTTCGGCATGGTTGGCCTGGCCGCGGAGGTCGCCCTGCTGCTGGGTACCTGGGTAGCCGTCGCGATCGCCCTGATCTGGACCGCGCGCATGATCCGCCGCCGCCGTGCCCAGGCCGGCGCCTGCACCACCTGCCGGTTCCGCTGCCAGGAGGCCCTCCAGGGGCGCCCGAACCTGCTCGTCAACCGCGTGGACCGCCGCACGGCCCCGGCCGCGCCCATCCGCCCGGTCACTCGTACCTGTCACCCCGCCGCCCCACTCCTCGCCCCACTCCTCGCCGGCCTCCGCAGGCCGCCCCGTCCGGCCCCCGCTTCCCGCCCAAGCCCGGCATCCCGTCCCGCTCCAAGCCCGGCTGCCCGTCCCGCTCCGGCCTCCCGTCCGGCCCTGGCTCCCGCTCCCCGTCCGGCCGTGCCCGCAGGCGAACGCTGGCCCCTGGCTCCCCGGCCGCCCGCGGTTCCCCCGGTAGCGTCACCGGTCGAAACGGTCGCCTTCGACGGCTACGTGCTCACTCCCGACGGGGTGGACGGCGAGCCCGCCCCCGCCATCGAGCACTGACGAGGTCGGTTACGCGGGGCGGCCTCCCAGGACGGGGACTCCGTCGCCGGACAGGTCCGCCAGGGCGACGGCGCGGCCGGTCATGGCCAGGGCGAGCGCCTCCGCGGGGCCGGCCACCTCCCGACCTGCGCCGGACGACCAGTCCAGGTCGGTGGCCCGCCACCGCAGGCCCTCGAGCCGGCCACGGCGCACGAAACCGCGGCTCGCCCGCGCCGAGACCAGGAAATCAAGGACCGCCCGCCAGGCGCCAGGCGACGCCGTGGTGGCCAGGCCCAGGGGCCGGGCCACGTCGCGGGTGTGCACGGCCAGGTCGGTCAGGGGTGCCACCGGACCGGTACCGGGGGGCACGAATGTCCGTTCGGCATTGGCGCGAAGGACCGCAACGATCTCGGACACCGGCCGCTGAGCGAGCCGGCGCGTCGCCTTCACCGAGTAGGTGTGGAACCCGCCCGACAGTACGGCGCCGGCCAGGAACCGCGGCACGCTGATACAGAAGGGACCGATGAGGTGGGCCGCGATATCCCGCACGGTCCACTCGGTGCAGAGGCTCTGCGCCGCCCACTGCTCCTCGCGGAGCCCTTCGAACATGTCGGCCGCCCGGCGGCGTTCCGCCGCGACCAGCGCGAAAACCTCGCTGCTGTCCATGGGGCAGACGGTAGCGCGCGCCCCGGGGCCTATGCCGAACGGCATAGGCCCCGGAAGAACGGTGGCCTTCGGGCAGATGTGCGCAGGTGCAGGCGCCCGTAGCGTTCCGGTCATCAGCAGCCACTGAGGAGAGGACGCACTGTGATTGAGATTGATGGCCTGACGAAGCGGTACGGCGGCACGCTGGCGGTCGATGACCTGACGTTCAGCGTCGAGCCGGGGAAGGTGACTGGTTTTCTCGGCCCGAATGGCGCGGGCAAGACGACCACGATGCGGATGATCCTGGGGCTGGACCGGCCCACGGGGGGTACCGTCACCGTGCACGGCAAGGCGTTTGGCCAGCTCGCGTGGCCGATGCGCGAGGTCGGCGCGCTGCTGGACGCCAAGGCCGTGCACGGCGGGCGCAGCGCCTACCACCACCTGCTGTGCCTCGCGCAGACCAATAACCTGCCGCGCCGGCGAGTCAGCGAAGTGCTTGAGCTTGTCGGCCTGCAGGACGTGGCCAGGAAACGGTCCAAGGGCTTCTCCCTCGGCATGAGCCAGCGGCTCGGCATCGCGGCGGCGCTGCTCGGTGACCCCGCCACGCTGATGTTCGACGAGCCGGTCAACGGGCTGGACCCCGACGGCATCTTGTGGATCCGCAATCTGATGAAGGGCCTGGCCGCTGAAGGCCGGACCGTGTTCGTCTCCAGCCACCTGATGTCGGAGATGGAGCACACCGCGGACCGCCTGATCGTGATCGGCCGCGGCCGGCTGATCGCCGACTGCACGGTCACCGAGTTCATCGCGGCCAACTCCACCCAGAAGGTCCGGGTGCTGACGCCCCAGCGGGACCTTCTGGCCAAGGTGGCGGCCTCGGCCGGCGGCACGGTGTGTGACGACGGCGACGGCGACGGCGCGCTGACCGTGCAAGGCCTGGCCCCGTCGCGCGTCGGCGATCTGGCCTTCGAGCACGGCATCCGGCTGCACGAGCTGGCCGCGGCGCACGCCTCGCTGGAAGAGGCATTCATGGAATTGACGGCTTCGAGCGTGCAGTTCCGCGCGGGCGTTCCGGCGGACGCCGGCCGTCAGCCGGTCTACGCAGGAAAGGCAGCTTGAGATGACGACAGCAACAACCCCCACCGCGCCAATTGGCACCAGGGCGCACCAGCCGGCTGGCGTTCCGGTGCACCGGCCGTCCGGCCGGGCCGGCTTCGCGAGCGCGGTGCGCTCGGAGGTCACCAAGATCACGTCGGTGCGGTCCACGTACTGGTCCCTGCTGGTCCTCATCGTCGTCACCGTTGGTATCGGCGCGGCCGCGGGCGCCAGCGCCGCCCATTCTGCGTCCGGGCCCAGCTTCGACCCGACCCAGACCAGCCTGTACGGCCTGGTCTTCGGTCAGCTGATCATTGCGGTGCTGGGCGTGCTGACGGTCACCTCCGAATATTCGACCGGGATGGTCCGTACCTCGCTGACGTCGATGCCGCGCCGCGGCACCATGGTCGCCGCGAAGGCCGTGGTGCTCGCCGCGGTCGGCCTGGGGACCGGACTGGTGGCCAGTTTCGGGGCATTCTTCGCCGGCCAGGAGCTGATGGGACACCACATCAACGCGACGCTCGGCCAGCCGCACGTGCTGCGTGCGGTCATCGGCGGAGCGCTGTTCCTGGCCGTCAGCGGGCTGCTCGGTCTCGGTCTCGGGCTCATCCTGCGGCATGCCGCCGCGGCCATCTGCGCGGCGGTCGGCCTGCTGTTCGTGCTGTTCATCCTGGCCCTGGAACTGCCGTCGTCCTGGCGCGTGGGCACGTGGGTGCCGCTGAACGCGGGCAGCCAGATCTGGCAGACCGTCGCGCCGGCGGCCAGCACGCACATGCTCTCCGCCTGGACGGGTTTCGCCGTGTTCTGCGGCTACGCGGCTATCGCGGTCATCGGCGGCCTGATCCTTTTCCGCAAGCGCGACGCCTGACATCAGCAGGCCGGTCGCATCACCCGAATGAACTGCGAGGATGAAGGCGTGGCCTTCTGGAAGCCGGTCGAGAGCCCGGGAACGCGGCCGCTGCGTTCCTGGGCCTTCGACATCGGCTGTGCCCTCTTCGCCGGTGCGGCGTCGCTGGCGCGCTTTTCGTTCGCCCAGGCGGCCTACCCTGTCCGGCCCTCCCCGGCGGTCACCCTGATCGTCGCGGTCCTGACCGCGCTGGCGCTGCCGCTGCGCCGGGTCTGGCCCGGTCCGGTGTTCGCCTGGACGGTCCTGGCCGCCGCCGCGCTGGGGGAGTGGCCGGTACGGGGCGCTCTGTTCCCGGTCGCGCTGGCGATCAGCCTGTACACCGTCGCCACCCGGATGAGACGGGCCGCGGCGCTCGTGGCGGCGGTGCTCGTGGCGGGCGTCGTGCTGCCCGCGGCGGGTCAGGATGGCTGGCATAACGGCTGGCTGCCCGCCATCTACGAGATCACCGCGACCACGGCCGTCCTTGCTGTGGGCCTCTACGCCGGCACCCGCCGGGCGTACCTCGCCGAGCTACGCGACCGGGCCCGGCGGCTCGAGCGTGAACGCGACCAGAACAGTGCCCTGGCCGCGGCGGTGGAACGGGCGCGCATCGCCCGCGAGATGCACGACAGCGTGGCCCACCACCTCACGGTCATCGTGGCCCTCTCCGACGGTGCCCTCTCCGCGATCACCCGCGAGCCCGCCCATGCGGCCGATGCCATCCGGGACGTGTCGAGCACCGCCCGGCAGGCGCTCGCCGAGACCCGCCGCCTGCTCGGCGTCCTGCGTGCCGACTCCGGCCGTGAGCCCCGGCAGCCGCTGCCGGGCCTAGCCGATCTGGACGACCTCCTGCGCCGGGTCCGGGCCACCGGCCTGCCCGTCCGGTACGAGCGCAGCGGCCCCGGCGCGGACCCATCGGCCAGTGTTCAGCTGGCTGTCTTCCGCCTCGTCCAGGAAGCCCTGACGAACACCATGAAACACGCCGGCCCGGGTGCGAGCGCATCCGTCCGGCTGCGGCTGGCCGCCGGCGAGGTGCGCGTGGAGGTCGAGGACGACGGCACCGGGAACGTGGGAGAACCCGGCGCTCCCGGCGGCGGCCTGACGGGGATGCGCGAGCGCATCAGCGCGTTCGGCGGCGAACTGGATTGCGGCCCCCGTCATCCGCGCGGCTGGCGGGTCACCGCCCTGATGCACCTCGACACGGCGGACGCATCATGATCGGCGTCCTCCTGGTCGACGACCACCCCCTGATCAGGAAGGGATTCCGCCTGATCCTCGAAGGTGAGACCGATATCGAGGTGGCCGGTGAGGCGGGCGATGGGGCCACCGCCGTCTCCATGTGCTCCGCGCTGCATCCCGACGTCGTGCTGATGGACATCCGGATGCCCGGCCGCGACGGCATCGAGGCCACCCGCGACATCGTGACCGCCGGGCTGCCGTCGAAGGTCCTGATCCTGACCACCTTCGACCTGGACGATTACGTCTACGCCGGGCTGCGGGCGGGGGCCAGCGGCTTCCTGCTCAAAGACACCCAGCCCGGCGACCTGGTCGCCGCCATCCGCACCATCGCGGCCGGGGATGCCGTCCTCGGCCCGGGCGCCACCAAGCGCCTCATTCAGCAGTTCGCCACTATGGCGCAGCCCGGCCCGCCCAGCGGCGGCCGCGCCGCCCAGATACTGCAGGTCCTCACCAGCCGTGAGCACGACGTTTTCGCCCTCATCGCCGCCGGCCTGTCCAACAGCGAGGTCGCGGACCGCCTGTTCCTGTCCGAGGGCACGGTGAAGATCCATGTCGGCCGCATACTCGGCAAGCTGGGTTTGCGTGACCGTGTCCAGGCCGTCGTGCTCGCCTACGAATCTGGGCTCATTACCCCGGGTGCGCGCCCCCCGGACACCCCCGCTCATCCGCCGGATGGCCCCGCGCGCCCGTCCTGAGAGGCCCGGATTGGGGCGGGCGTAGATGGCGGGCCTGGCGGAGCGCCGAAGCATCGTCACCGGGACACTCCCGGGCCGTGCCGGGCGCCGGGTCACGCCGCGTGGCTGGGGGGTCCGTGGCTGGGGGGTCCGTGGCTGGGTGGTCCGTGGGAGTGCAGGATGCGCCCGTCGGGGCTGGTGGCGGTGGTGGTGCCGTCGGGGTGGCAGGTCAGTGTCCAGCGCCAGCGGTGAATGACCACCAGGTGGTGGAACCGGCACAGGAGGCGCAGGTTCCCCAGGGCGGTGACGCCGCCTTTGGATCTCGGGATGAGGTGGTGGGCCTGGCACACCGAGGGCGGCTGGGTGCAGCCGGGGAACACACAGTGCTGGTCCCGCTGGATGACCGCCTTGCGCAGGTGCGGG
>Ga0182014_10001006_pt1 | contig 38449 bp, 29 predicted proteins | sample 612S2DmetaG_FD_120489 | JGI IMG/M metagenome (GOLD analysis project Ga0182014, IMG submission 120489) | Permafrost microbial communities from Stordalen Mire, Sweden - 612S2D metaG | ecosystem: Environmental > Terrestrial > Soil > Wetlands > Permafrost | place: Sweden: Stordalen | collected... | reverse complement strand
GTGAGGCTCAAATCTACAATGACTGGACAATACCCCCTTTACTTCAAACCGCTGAAGAGATCCAAGACGAGTTTAGTACCCACATGTTTCTCAAAGCCGTCATCAAGCATTCAATTGTGGGATATGTACGAGCGATAGGGCACTACTTGCCACATAGGTAAGCTGATCGTGTACCCGACGTGGCGTAATCGAAAAATAGGTACTTACTTAATGACAAAAGTTGAGATCATGTACCAAAATGTATCCCGATTTGAACTCTTTACCGGGTCAAATAGCACCAAAAATCTTCATTTATACCACAAATTAGGATATAAGGAGTTCAGGAGAGATTTATTGAGCAGCAAACTTGAACTTGTATATCTAGAAAAAATTTTGATTAACTAGCAAGTATAGATATAGGCAATCGTCATGTCAATTTTTCAGCACTTCGCTAATTTTAATTTACTCATGAGTGGGGGAAGTCCATTAGTAGTCAATTGATATTAGTCCAAAATTACTGAACGAAATACAGTTTCCAGCTCTATTTTCTTGGAATTTTGGCACTACTGGAGCCAACCTGCTATATGAGCATGTAAACGCAAGCACAAGCTATGTTTTAGATCATGTAATGAAAACATCAATTAGGTATTAGTGGCCGACCTACCTTTTTTCTTACCACAAAAAAGGAATTATCGTTTTTACTGTGCATAAATTTAGACACAAAAAACTGTGCATAGAATTATTCAGGATAGAAAAATAGTAGAAATTAACAGAGTAGAAATAAATTATGCTGAAATCCAATGGAGTTAATTAATTTGATAAAGTGTTGATTTTTGTTGTAAAAGATAATCAACGACAATTAATTGTATTCCAATAAATGGTGTACTAGGAAGAGCGGAGAAATCTCTAAGCCGTGGTTGGATATGATATAAACTAAAACACAGTAGCAAAAGAGCATATAATCAAATCGGAGAAAAACATGGAAGGTTATGTTTTTTTCTTATTTTGAGGCCTTGGATTATCAGTAAATTCTATTTTTATTACACATGAACTAAACTTATAAATAAATAAAAATATATCCATCAATTCAAGGCAGTTTATCAAGAGTTTATCCATAATGCCTTGAACAAAGGCCATTATGTTGTTTTATTTCATACTCAATGTTCTTAGATTCAGTAATTGTTCTTATTATCTCTATAATAATGAAGGTGCTACTAATAGTTATTCCCTAATGGTGACCCTTGTAAGGGTACAAGTTACCAGGGTTATTCTAGGTAATTGTAGGAATCTTTTTAGGAGTCTTTGTCAGAAATTAAGAAGCCAACGAATTTTAAGATTATAACTACTCACCTCTATAACTTTACATTAGAATTTTGATATGTTACAACACTTAGAACCCAGTAGAGGAATATTCCATATCTTGCGGAATAATCTTAGAATATTACTAACTAATAATATCGGAAAAGAATTGAAATACGTGATCAATCAACAAAAGTTGTATTTGATAACCTAGTGTCAGCAGCTATGATTTTTATGCTGGTAAGTATCACAGGCGCAGCGCCATTTGCATATATCACGAACTGGAAAAGCGATAATGTCTCTGTTAATTGATACAGCAACAAACAATGTTACTGCCACGGTGTCTGTAGAATCTCATCCTTCTGGGGAGGAGCCTAGCCTGCTGGAGTTGCAGTCCACACCAAATGGAACAAATGTTTATGTGGCAAACTTCATGGACCCGAATCCGACGGTCTCTGTAATTAACACATCCACAAACACTGTCACAGCCACAATATTTGTAAGAGATTATCCTGAAGTAGTTGCAGTCACACCAGATGGAACAAAGGTATATATGACTAACATAGATTTAACGATGTTTTTGTAATTGACACACCTATAAACATGGTTATAGCCACCGTGCATGTCGGATCAGATCCTATTGCCTTGGGACAGTTTATAGGAAAAGCAGTTTCTATAAAGTCCGACGAAGCAAATACAAACTTAGTGCCTATAGATAATATCAACCTAAATAAATCTTCAAAATCTTGGGAAAATAAAGGAAACTAGCCATATCAATTAGGTATCAATTCAGCCAATCCAGATGAGTTCGATAAAGCAATAAAGGCATATGACAAAGCAATTGAAATTAATCCGCAGAATTCAGAAGCTTGGTACAATCGTGCATTTATTTATTCTCTCATCAATAACAAGGATCAATCAATCCTTAATTTAAAAAAAGCTATTGAACTTGATTCATCGCATAAAGAAAAAGCAAATTTTGACCTAATTGTGCAGATAAAACATAATTTTTATTAAAACATGTGTTATATTCAAAAGCCAAAAAGTTGTTATATTGATCTCGTGAAGGAAACGAATAAATGAAAATTAAGAAATTATTTAACCTATAAATTGGATTTATTTAATTCTTTTAGATAAAATTCCTTTCGCTGTCCAAGCTATTGAATCCTGCGTCGCACCTGCGATACTAACTAAGATCAAAAAAGATCCAAACAACGTTGAGAAATAATATTTGCTTAGAACTATAATAAATTTTTTTAGAGTCAATTAAGACTTACACACTTATGATGCAAAATAAAGTATGATAGATATCATAGTTAAAACTTGAGTTTTAGAAAATTATGAGTTTATTGCTATTGATTTTGAGATCATTGGTGAGTATGATTACTAACTAACAAAAACAGAAAAACAGAACCAATAGCCAATATTTAAAAAAACAAACTTTATGAAATTTGCCTATTGAATTATAATAAGAATAGCTATTAATATTGTTTTAACCAGGTCGAATGATTACGATCTTACATTTATTTTTGATAGTTTTCTTCCTCTTTAATAAATAAAAGCAATTTAAAAAAAGGTTACAATTTATCAAAACAATAGATTCTATAGAGAGTTTAATGATGCCTGTACTTAGCATAATTGCCTGTGAAATGCTTGAAGATGAACTTGTATATATTCTGTCAAAAGATAACGACTTAAACAAATTATTCGTAGCTGAAAACAGGCAATGCTTTAGGTTTGTTCGAAAGCTTAAATCCGAAAATTGCCATCCTAGGCTTTTTCCTCTTGATAGGGTCTCCTTCTTTTTGAAAGAGATAAATACTCCTATGTCCGTGAAAATTCCTAATATTCTATTAAGGGTTCCATTTTTTGGGAAAGTACTCGAGAATATGAAGAATAAGAATGGAGAAATAATCACTGTAGTAGTAAACATTCTGAAGCTTGACTTACATATAGATTGCGGAATCTTAAGATCTGAAATCTGCCGAAATATCAGAGAAATGGCAAATTTTTCAGATGGCATTCTTCTTTTTTATGGGAACTGTGGGCACTCTTTAAGGAGCTTGGAAGCTGATTTGAAAAATATTGATTGTTCTCTCTATTTTCTCAAAGATGAAAATGGAGACATTGTGGATGACTGTATTAGTGTAGCTCTTGGAGGCAACGATATCTATGCTGAAGTTATGCAGAGTGGAAACGGTACAGGTATGTTCTACTTGACACCGATGTGGGCTTCCAGTTGGGAGAAAATGAAAAAGGAATCTATCGGTACTACCGACTTCGATAAAAATTTCTTGAAAAATCCTTTGTATAAAAAAATGTATAAAAAGGTTGTCAAAATCAGTAATGAAATCTCTAAAGGGGAAGAATTCGATGCAAATATCTTAAATTTTTCCCGAACTTTTGATATGAGTATTGTTGAAATTAAAGGTAGTATGGAAATAGCAAGGAAGTCCTACCTGGATGCAAAGAACAATGTCTGTAGAAAAAAGTATCAGATTCAAAAAAAGTTGGATACATGCATCGAAAGCAATTCAATTCGAACATAGGGTCGCTGTGTGAGGACAATGAATGAAATAAGAGCTTAATATTTGGCAAATTATATTTATTTGCATCACATGATTTTATTTATGTTGGCAATGTGCCGGTTTTTCTGTGAAATCACTGATCTCAAAAAGTTATTGTAGAGAAAATTCAACATAATGCTAAAGTCGAGGAAAAGGCTACGTTTCGTTATAAAAGGTAGTGTTACCCCTTATCAGTCAGTTTTAGAAGGCCTTAGAAGCTTGCATATGTAATAACGCAAACTAATGCATAGTTTTTTGCTATAAAAACTATGCATTAGTAAAACAATATATTTCATTTATTTTGTGATAAAAAAAAATATAGAGTCAATTAGAATTTACAGAACATTCTGTGCACTGCTTTTTCGTACTTTAATACTTGAAACTTAGGATAATATCAAAAAAATGATAATAACCGTATATACACTACCAGGGTGTAGAAATGAAAACTGGAGTTTTAGTTTCTTGTATTCTGTTATTAACCTTAGTACTTTCCTTACTTTCTATAGTAGTTCGGGCAACTGAATACAAAGTAGTTAAGACTGAAGTTATGCAGAAGATATCTTAAAACATATCGTGAATTGTGAAGACATATATCTTGAAAATTGTCGTATAGTTGGAGAAGTAAGTGTAAGTAAAAAAAAGCTTGAAACTGATCTGATTAAAAATTTAAGCATTATTAAAGACAATCTCGTAATCAAAAACTCAACCTTAGAAAGTAAACTTAATTTATCAAATGTACAATTTAATAATTCTGCTGACTTCCATTATGCGAATTTTTATGAATATGCAAACTTCAGTGGGGCGATAATTAATGATACAAGTAACTTCATTGGGCTGTATTAACCTTGATAAAATCAAGCTTACTACTCACATATCCCATTACGATATATTAAGTGGAAAATAATAAAAATGGAACCATTGAGAATATATATAGTATTATTATACATATCTACAAAAAGTGAGATCAAATGCACAGTTTTTTTGTGCTAAAATATTTGCATTTTCTCAGTTTCAGCCTAAAGTATAGGTTATTTTTAGTCCAATTTAGGGACTGATACAGAGATATTATACAAATATCTGCATTTTACAACTGTTTTTCTACAAATACCCTTTTAAATTTACCATTTGCTTCTGTAATGGGATATGTCTATATATAGTAATATTTGATTATTAAATCATATATAATATTTCTCAATCAAACAGCCTATCCATTGAGAATCTCATTTATTTTTATACACATACATTTATTTAAATTTGAGTGAAATAAATGATCAATAAACAAAAGTTGTATTCCTAGCCTTAGTTTCAACAGCTTTGATTTTTATGCTGGTGAGTATAGTAGGTGCGGCGCCATATGCATATATTACTAACTATAGCGACAACGAAGTAGCTGTGATTGACACTGCTACAAAACTTGTTGCAGCCACAGTTAGTGGATTACACGGTCCTTGGGGAATTGCAGTCACCCCAAATGGGAAAAATGTTTATGTAACAAACTTAGCAAGCAACAATGTTTCTGTAATTAACACAAAATCAAATACTGTTACAGCTCAAGTGCCTGTAGGAAACTGGCCTTACGGAGTTGCAGTCACCCCGGATGGACAAAAGGTATATGTGACGAACCAATACGATGCCATGGGAAATATTTCTGTAATTAACACAACAAATAATGCGGTTACAAATGTACTTACAAATATATTTGGTGTAGACAGCATGCTTTTTGGAATTGCAGTCACTCCGAATGGGAAGCAAGTTTATGCAGCAAATTATGGGGGTATTAATACTTCTGTAATTAACCCATCCACAAATACTGTTGCAACCACAGTGCCTGTCGGAAATAATTCTGTAGCTTTTGGGCAGTTTATAGGATAAACCGCTCCTACAATTTTATGGAATAACCCCGCTAACATAGTCTATGATACACCGTTGAGCCTCACTCAGCTAAGTGCAAATGCTTCAGACCCAATATCTGGAGCCTTCTTACATGGAACCTGTATATATACTCCACCCTTAGGAACTGTACTGACTGCAGGTATGCATACTTTTCAAGTTAACTTCATACCTGATGATGCTGTAAATTATACTATTGCATCAGCGAATATTATAATCAATGTAGTACTGACTCCTGCGCAGAAAATTCATCAAATGATTTCTTTTATACAAGATTTAGTCACTTCAGATGAGTTAAATAGTCAATCTGGAATTAAATTGATATCTGAACTACAAGATACAAATGAATATATGAGTCATGGATATACAGATTTAGCGATTGTTAATCTTAAAAATTTTATTCACCAGACAAAAATTGACATTAGCTATGGGGTACTTTCGCACAAAAATGGGACTATACTGATTGGTAGAGCAAATGATGTAATTAGTCCAGCTCTGACAATAACAAAATCAGCAACTTCAATAACTTATAATGCTGCAGGGCAGTCTATCACATACACCTAAACTGTGACCAACTCAGGAAATGTGAATCTCTCAGATATTACGGTTACAGACACCATACTTAATCAACGAATCTCTATATCTAACAGTAGTCTTGTCCCAGGTAAAAGTACTACGGGAACATATACACCTACATGACATCACAAACAGACGTTGAGAATGATTCTGTGGTTAATACAGCAACATCATCATGTATATTTAATCATCACCAAGTATCAAACACGACTACTGCAACAGTAAACGCCGTTCAGAGTCCAACTCTGCTAATAACAAAGACTGCAAGTGTAAGTCCAATAAATGTAGATGCACCAGGAACTTATAGTGCACCAGGGCAATTTATTAACCTACATGGTGCCAGAACACAGGAACTGTGTATCTATCCAATATTTGGATTATAGATGACCATATAACTAGCTCAATCACTATGTCTAGCAGTAATCTTGCCCCAGGGCAAAGCGCTATAGTAAATGCTACATACTCAACAACACAGTCAGATGTTGATAATGGTTCTGTGGTTAATACAGCAACATCATCATGTATATTTATAATCACCACTCAGTATCAAACACAACTACTATAACAGTAAATGCCGTTCAACGTCCAGCACTGGCAATACGACAATTAGCAACAACAAACAACCCAACAGATCCAACAACTTATAATGCAGTCGGACAGACTATCACATACACCTACACTGTGACAAACTTTGGAAATGTGAATATCACAGCACCTATCAATGTTATAGACAACAAAATTGCCACAAGCCCAATTACTATACAAATCAATGGTACTCTTAGCCCAGGGAACTGCATTTCAGGAACATCTACCTACACAATAGCACAGTCTGATCTTAAAACTGGTTATGTGACTAATCAGGCATTTGCAACAGGCTCATTCAACCAAGTAACAATAAATTCAATAAACACGGCTACTTGGACAGTAAATGCTCAATGAGTAAAATAGTGATGAAGTGATTTTTTTAATCATTAATCACTTTTGCGAAAAATTTTCCCATTCATACTTCCTTTTTTGGTTTTAGTCACTATCTACATTTTGTATTTTTTTGTATTATTTTGGTGTGGCTTAAATATAAAATGTTTAAAAAATTATGCAATGTGTATAGTTTTCTGCAAAATTAAAAAAGTCATAGGTCCAATGCAATTAATATCTAAAAGCTTTGAAAAATAATGCTCGCTATGCAGAAGTGTAACTTTTTCATGCACAGTTTTTTTTGTGATAAAATCTCTGAATTTCCAAGATCCATCCAGAATAAGAAAACATTGCTGATCTATTACTCATGGAGCTTATGGGACTTATAGAGCATATGGAACTCATGGAACATTTGGAATTAATTAACCTAAACAACCATCGTAAACAGAAATTGCTCAGTATGTTAGTAGAACGAGTTAAACAGTTAGGGAAAATAAGATTTAAAGCATCGAGTTAATCATCTCACTAACTACACAAACAATATTTTATCGTTGCTAATTTCATGTTGATAATGTAGTCTCCATGTATAATTTAAATGGGTTGGTCATCTAATTTCCAGAGCAATAATGACATTTCTTAAGGTAATATTTATTGCCCTATTTCTTTTTTGAGTCTCCTGTGGTACTTATCATTCTGTCCTTCATTGAAATTAATGAAAAGTTAATGGTTTACCACCACAAACTGCTTATCTTCATCTTTTAGAGCATTGATTAACAGGGCACTGCTTATTTTTAGGCGTGATATTTTCAGATGCCTTGTTGCCTTCAACAAGTATCAACGAAATTCAATATGGCGCAGGATGTATAAAAACAATCACGCAAAAGGATAGCAGATACCGTTTTTAAGTAAGAAGGTATTTCACTATAATCAGCACTAATAATCAAAACTTTTTTACCTTTAGCCATTGCATATCCAACTTCATAAGCTACATTGAGATTATTATCTATCATGAAAGCGATAAGAAGATCACATGCGTTTATAGGATCATGAATAGCACTTATAATATCGTCTTTTATTTCCAAATGGTTGGTTTCATATATTTGTATGCCATGTGATTTTAGTTCGTCATTTAGTGAGTGGATATATTTGCTTTCTTTCTCATTAAAAGCATGGGATAAAAAACATTATCCATTTTTTAAATCCTTCTAATTACATTTTTTTACTTTGAATAACTAAAAATATAACTTTTATATAAATGTATTGTAGTTTATTTTGATTGTTGCAATGTAGACACATGATTTAGTCTCTTCGGATTGCATATCAAGGGATCTTATCCAAGAATGATACCCTAGGGTATTGTCAAAAATAAACGAATCAAAAAACCATAGAGTGCTGTGGAATGCTGATCAAATACAGGTTGTGGGTTATATATAAAAAAAATAATGTTTCAAGAAAATTTAATAAAAAAATTATAATACCAAAGCAAAAAGGATCCAAATAACGTTGAGAAATAATCTTTGCTTAGAACTATTAAGAATATTTCCATAGATCCGTTGGAAATATGGCAGTTGTCATGATTTTGTGGCTAAATTCTGCTTTTGAGTTTAGTAAAATGATATAGAATCCTGTCTATGAATCTATTGTTCTAAGTTTTTGAAGTGATAATTTTTACTGTGCAGACTATAATCTATAATTTTTGTAGCATTATTTCCTAGTATACTATAGGAATGGAGCTGAAAAAGCAATTAGATCAGAAATGGGAGATAAGAAAAACCTGAAAGAATTCTCCCTTGCTCCTTAACCATAAAAGTAGCTATGATAAAGCAGGTGCAACTGCTGGCATAGCTTTCACCTGAGTCTTTCTGATTTCTACTCTGCGGAGCGGATAAATGAACTTTGCCTGCCTATAAATGGCTGCTGAAAGTCTCCCAAGTATTGCTTCTTGCATAAAATTCTCAAAATCTGATTCTGCTGCACGTTTTTTGACTATTTCAACCATCATTTCCCTGATGGCTTGCATCTGGCTTGAGCGTGCCCTCTTAATGGTGAAACAGGTTGGTTTTACACGAATGACATACTTGTCTTTGGTTTTAACTTCAATGTTGGCGTCTATCCTGGAAGTCTGCCTCTTTACTATCGAGCGAACATAGTCGGTTGTTAGTTCATGGCCCATTAGGTCAGTGGTTGCTATTTCTCCGATGACATTGTTGATCCTGAGAATGACTTTTGTATTGTTCTTGGTCATATCGTTGGTAAGTTCTCCAACAGTGGTTTCAACATTGCGCCCTATAAGCAAGGAAGGATCTCCTGCCATAGTATTCCCAACAATACTCCTGTTTAAATAGACAGGAGCTTCAATATTATACCATTCCTTAGATTTCCATCCGTCGATCTTTCTCTGTACTTTCTTCCGTGCCAAGTGATCCCTCCAAATGATTTCCATAGGTACTATTTTATTATATGTTACATAATAGCCCTTCATGCCTTCAAGTCACTTACTTATTCTTTTTATGCTTAGGTGAGTTTTCCTTAATTAATATATATGAATGATCTTAATTCTTCGGCACAAATTTTACACTACTTGTTGCAGTTTGTGTTTTCAGTAAGTTCCTTATGTTCTATATAATATTTCCAACTTCCTTCGCGTTTCCTAAACTGAATCCCTCACTTTATGCAACAGCTGTCAATTCCTGTAATAAAAATTATGATCCAGAAGACGGCCAGAAATTCTCAGAAATTAGCTGTTTCTAACTAGCTTATGGATCACTATACACATCATTTCCATATATAAATAAATCGGTCCGAAACACCTTATGCCCTTTATTCCATATCTCGACTGATAGAGGAAAGTTCAAGACCATATGATGCAGTGTTTGAGCTCATCCATTGTAATATGTTCTTCCATTATTTCAAAATCCTTTTGATGCATTGATAAAGAGTGAAAATAAAAAGCTTAATGGAAGAGGAATTCTTTTGGCAGCTCATATAACCTTTTCCCGAATTCCTCTGACCAGTTCTCAGGGTTAAACCCCCTTTTGGGAACAAGAAACTGCATATCATCTTTTAATCCCTACTCAAGAGAACCTGACCAGAGCCTTTTACTTTGAGGACTATAATTTCATGAGCTTGGTGCTTAAAAGAGTGTCTAAATTTTTTGGGGACTGACAGTCACGTAGATACAACTGATGAGCTTTAGGGGTTTTAAATGTTGATAATAACCCGGCATTTCAGATTTTCTTGCGCATGAGAGACATTATGCTTGGCCTGGAAGAGTTCATTGTCTGTGGCAAAAAAATGTTCATTCCACAGGAACCGAACATTTCCTCGTTGAACCTTTTTGTTATTTCGTCGAAAATCATCCTGTATGCAGTGCAATAAGGATCAATACCCCTTATTTCACCGCCTGTGGGAACTATGGAATTGTATGGGCATCCTCCTCTACAGTATTTAATATGAGCACATTTGCCACATTCCTTGTCCACATATTCTTTAAACTTGTTCAAGCATTTCCATGCATTGGATTGGGAAAGGTCTTCCATAGTCGGATGGTCATATACATTACCCAGAATCCATTCGTCCATGCCCACAAAGCGATAACAGGGATATATATTTCCTTCGGGTCCCACTGCAAATGTGTCTCCCATGCAATCAACATATGTACAAACAGTCCCCCTTCCTGTAAATACACATTTACACAGATGGTCAATATTCATAACTTCAATTCTACCCATATTTTCCAGATATTTATCGAGAAGGTAAATTAAAAGTTCTCCATACTCTTCCGGATCAATAGTCCATTTTTTGGGATTTTCGCCTTTTAAAGAAAGCAAGCATGGGTGTAATTTGAGAGTAAAACCTTGCTCAAGATAAAAATTGAAAATTTCTTCCTTGAACTTTATGGAATGAGAAGTGAAAGTAGTAATGAATCTAACATTAAGTCCGTGAGTCCGTGCAATTTCGTAGCCTATCATTGTTTTTGTGTAGTAGCCTTTTCCCCTTTGAAAGTCATTGAGCTCCTTTGGACCATCCAAACTAGAGCCGATGGGGATATTGTATTCAGCAAAAATTTTAGCTATTTCGGGGGTAAGCTTCCAGAGGTTGGTCTGTATCGCAAAAGCTATTTTCCGTGGGTTTAAACCTTTAAAAAGTATAGGTAGTGCTTCCATATAAAAATCTGCGCCTGCCAGGAGCGGCTCACCACCATGGAAAGTAAAAGTAACAGGATCTCCCCTTAAACTTTTAAGCCATTTAACAACTTCTTTTATCGTTTCAATGCTCATTATAGGAGATTTTTCCTCGGAACTCCAGCAGTAACTGCAATTAGCAGGGCAACCAAGGGTAGGTACAATCATTACATGAAAAGGCATCTTTAAAGCTCCTTTTTTTCAGCTTCTTTAAATTATTAGTAGTTTTCTGAGTTAAGTACTTCACTGATTTTCACTCCCCAATAAACGAAGCCTAAAAGTATCCTTTTATTTGTGAAAACAACTCCATGGGTTCTCACTATTATATTAAGTATGAATATAGTCCTAAATAAAAATCAAATTCTTCAAATTACAGGCTCAAATGAATAAAAGTACTTTCTCCCCGATTCTTTTTTGTCTACTGACTCAACCCAATATATTGGCCAGGAAGATTGTGTTCATTCTGGTTTCTGTTGCAGAATTTCCACCCAATGAACTGCTGTTCCTTAAAATTTCGGAAGAATTACCATGTCTTCCATTGATTTAGATCTTCTTTTTGGATGAAAAAAGCAACACGTGTATTTCTCATTGGAAACTGCATTAATCCAAAGTCCTTATTTTTCGATTTAATCCCTATTTCATCACAAAAGATAACATGAAACATTTTTAACCTCTCCATAATCATATTCCCAACTTTATTTAAATTCCGGAAAAATCCTCTTTCTACCCTAATTATGAGAGCAGAACATATTTTTATCCTCACAATCTCATTAAAAAACTCAGAAATCCTCCATGAACGATAAACTAATAGTTTTTACAGTAGATTACTGAAGCTAGAATATTAGGATCATCTGGAGATCTCACTGATTTAGGGAAATAAGTTTTATTTGAGATTCCACAGCAAGTAAAGAGCTATATAGGCTTCTATTTTCTGTAAAAATAAGATTTTTCGGTAGAATATCAAAACTTTATCTTTTCTCATGAGCTCTAACCTTAAATCTCAATAGAGTATCCGCATTCTTCAGAATAGCTCAAAGATTGTTCCATTAGCCAATCAGGATCATTACTGATCTAAGAGTTCCATTTGAAAATAACCAGGCGGAAAGGGATATCAGAATGATGAAATTAAAGTAAAAGATATCTTGAACTTTAGAACACAAAAAGAGTTGGAGCTTCCGACAGAATTAAAGCCTACATTTCTGCAATCAAAAGAAGCAATTTCCCAATTATAGAAGGTATTCTGGCGGTGTTCAAGGGAGCAAAACTAACTATACCCTGAATAGTTGCCAAAATCAAATATTTTTGTTTACTTGTATGCTTTTTTTCATCATGGTTTCCCTGATTTTAAACATAGTTTCTAAGTACATAGAAAGTTGTTCCATCATCCCCAGTTCCAATATAACCTTCACCAAAGTTCACCATCAAATAACTGTTTTTTAATCGCAGATTATTGTTTAATTTTTATTGCGATGATACCCTTTATAATCTTTCACTCTTGAACTAAAATATTTTGTTTCAGCACCAACTAAAAGATGTACCTGATCACTATCATTATCGGTTGCAGTAAACTCAAAACAGTACATTTTACCAATTTTGAAGCATACATAGTTTAAATAGTTGATGATATCTTTGTCTACGAAGAAATTTTTCAGGACACTCAACACAAAAAAATAATTTGATATTTTATTTTATGAACACACGTGTCTTTGGATGGCTTAGTTCTATTTTATAGTGTAAAGCTAAATTAAAATATAACAAAGTTGGTTAATAACGGTTTCCGGGGAAATTTCCATCCCAGCAGCAAGATGTTAGATACTTGACTGGGGTAAAGTCAGCCTACTTAAATTTGTTCATTGAACCCTTATGAATATGCCTATTGATATTGTTTCATCCCAGCTAAATAGTTACTGTATATCACAAAAATTGAAACATATACAGTTAATAATAAGTTCAGTTTTTATTGTTAGGGTTTAAGATGACATTTGCGATTGAATGGGCTGAAGAATACCGTCCCCAGAGCCTCAAAGAGATCGTGGGGAACAAGCGGGCAGTGCAATATTTGAGGACATGGGCTGATGAGTGGCTTTTGGGGATCCCTGAAAAAAGGGCAGTGATCCTTCATGGACCTCCAGGAATCGGTAAGACTTCTAGTGCTCATGCTCTTGCCCAGGATTTGACCTGGGAAGTAATCGAACTCAATGCAAGTGACCAGAGGACTGCAGGTGTAATTGAGAGGATTGCAGGGTCGGCAGCGCTTATGAGTACTTTATTTGGGAAAAAACGCTTGATTATCCTAGATGAGGCAGACAATATTCATGGGAGTGGAGATAGAGGTGGGATGCGAGCTATTGCAGGGATTATAAAATCTACGCTCCAGCCAATCGTGCTGATTGCAAACGATGTTTACGGGTTAAACCCTACTATCAGGAACTTCTGCCTTGAAATAAAGTTCGGATCCGTACAGAGCCGTTCAATGGTATCTGCTTTAAATAAAGTGTGTGAGAGTGAAGGAATCGCATGCAACCCGGAAGTAGTCCAAAAGATTGCGGAAAATGCGGGAGGAGATTTCCGTAGTGCAATGAATGACCTTCAGGCTGCAGCTATCGGGAAGAAAGTACTGGAAGCAAAAGATATCAGCACTTCATACAGGGACATCAGGAAAAATATTTTCAAGGCGATGCAGACAATATTTAAGAGCACTGACTACAAAAAGGCTCTTGAGGTTACCCGCGGTCTCGATGAAAGTCCTGAAGATCTTGTACACTGGATCGATGAGAATCTGCCTATTCAGTATTCATGCAAAGACGGTAAAATTGAAGATATAAGAACTGGCTTTGGTTATCTCTCAAGGGCTGACCTCTATCTTGGGCGCGTGAAGAAACGTCAGAACTATCGGATGTGGAGATATGCCAGCACGCTTATGGTATGCGGAGCTGTAATATCAAAAACAAGATCCTACCCAGGATTCATTAAGTTCCAGCAGCCCTCTCTCTGGAGAAGACTTGGACAGACCCACTCAAAAAGAGATCTGCGAGACAATATAGCTTCCAAAATTGGAGAACACAGCTTTGAATCCATGCGTTATTCCCGAAAAAACCTGCTAAACCTTTACTCTCACATGGTAAAAGATGAAACATCTTCTGCTGAAATTATCGGATGCCTAAAGCTTGAACTTGAGGAATTTATGTACCTCTCAGGAAGCACAAAAGTTAGTAGAAAGATGCAGAAAATATATGATGAGGCACAGGAATTACTCTGTGAAGGAAACGAAGAAACAAAAAAACCGGAATTTTTCAAAACTCCTGTACCTTCAAAAAATAATAAGCAGATTTCAACTGGTTGCACAGTTAAAAGTCAAGAGAAAAAAGAAGAAAAATCTTCTGGAAAATCCGACATTTTCGAATCCCGAGCTTCTGAAGGCGAGCAAAAGATGATCAATCTCAGCTTTAATTTTTCCCCGAAGGTTTCTGGAGAAAATAAGCCTTTTGAAAGTAACAAACATGATAGCTTTATACATGATAACTTTATAGCTGAAGATCTTAAGTCTTCAGAAAAGAACGTCTTTTCTCAGTCTGAACCTGTAGACAACAAGATCTCTACTGAGCCTTCAAGACAGAAAAACCCTGCAAAAAAAGAAACTTTTTTCGAGAAAGTTACTGAGCTTAAATCTGCTAATTTTGATATTGAAACAGAGGAAGTTCCTAAAAAATTAGAGTCTAAATCTCAAAAAACACTTTTTGATTTTTAATTCATTCCTCTATTTATGTTAAGTAGTACATTCTATAGCCTTCTGATTAATTAGTCTTTGAACCTGCAATATATATTATACATTGATTTAAGGTTCTCTTTATTTAGCATGGAACCGTAAGTCATAGAAGAGCTTGATACTTGAGAACTATAGCTTTGGTCTTTCAAAAAGAACAGGATGTTTGTCTTTTAGTGGTATGAGAAGCTTGTCATCTAATTTTGCATTATAAAGTGTTTTAACTTTTGAAAGTTGGTCAATTGTTAATTCGTTGACTCCTTTAAGGTTAGCTCGTTTAAGGTTAGCGCCTTTAAGATTAGCTCCTTCAAGGTTAGCTCCTACAAGGTCAGTTCCCTCAAGGTTAGTTCCTACAAGGTCAGTTCTTTCAAGGTCAGCTTCTTCAAGATTAGCTTTTTTAAAATCAATTCCTTCAAGGTTAGCTCCTTCAAAGTTAGCCCCGTCAAGGTTAGCTTCTTCGAAATCCTCAAATTTCACATCAAGCACTTGGAGTTCCCTAATATTTCCTTCATTATCGTAACATTTCCAGCTCTGTTTATCATAAGGATAGAAAACTATTATGTGGCAATTTCCTGTTTTTGAAAAAAATCGCAAATCAGCTTTTGGAGGTTTGCAGTTTGGACCTGGGTGGCTGTGAATAGAGCCTACAGCTTTGACGTTCGGCATCATAAAAAGCTTTATAACTGCGTTTTGTTCACTGGATTAGGTACCCGGCAGTACAATCACTTCAGTGATGATGCCGTCATTTTCCTGCAGAAGTCCGATAAACTCCTCCGGGGCCATGGACTTGCTGGTTTCGAGTATAAAATTGAGGGTATCACTAGCTATTCCCTTAATTTGCATAAAGGATTATTCTCCTGAATTTGCATCATAAAGTGTTTCCATTTTAAAAAGTTTATCAAGTGATAAATTGCTAGTTTTCGTGCTTCAATTACTTTCTGATTAATTAGGTTTCGAACTTATTTTTCGAATGAAAAAATATAGAAATGAAAATTGAATATAGAATACATTATTTATTTTTTCATAGTTCCTTGTTTTATAGAGTTATAATTCTATTGTATGAATGTTTTTATGCTATGACTTTGCTTCAGTTCTGTTTCTTCCTGTGTATAAACTCTGAAATTGAGTGCTTCAAACTTCAAGTCATTGGTGCTTATCTACTCGTTTCTTTTCTGCATGCAATGTGGGACTAGCTGCCTCAGTTAATTACTTCCAATTTTGGCTCGGGCTTATATGTGCTCCTAGCCGAGGGCGTGGTTGATATTGTCGGTTTGGTTGTTCTATGGGTGCGTTGGCGAGAAGCAATTGGGTTACAAACTGTTTTGTCGCCAGAAGTCTAGGACATATTATAACCTAATTGAAGAAATATATACAGTCTGAGAATCAAAGCCAAATTATTTCAAATGCAGATCACTTTAGGATAGGTTTTCGAAAAATAGGTAATTCAACGAACACCAAAACAGAACTTTTTGGCCCTGCGCTGTTTTGAGTGGGTAATTTCGAGTTATTTTCTAAATGTATGTTAAGATGCATAATTTTTTAAAATATAGATCCTCCAACGAAGTTGCGTTTATCGAAATTATCTCGAACTTATTTTAGAGCAGTCTTGTAGCTCACACTTTTTTCTTACAGCCATAACAGGAACTCTCGAGTGCCGGATCAGATTTCCTGCAACACCAGAAGCAGCCTGTCCACTCCTGTCTTTCCGAGAGTGCCCATCATAACAATATCCATTTTTTCCTCATCGGCATATCTAATAAACTCGTCCGAGAGATTGCCTTCAAGCAAAACAGTCCATAATCCCTAAATATGAATCAGAAAACGGACTGCACTTTCATTCTAATAAGGTGAGAGAGATATTATTACAAAATTGGAATTGTAGATGTCCAGTTTTTTTGCCTGGATACAAAAAACATTCATGATTATATGCCTGCAAAAGTTTGCTGTGGATACTGCTGCAAAAGTGTATGGAAGTCCCAACGCAGCATTATCACCGACTCGCTGTGTTATGTGGGGTTAATTTAGAAGGCCTTGCAAATTTCATCCCCTTTCTTTGCATCCTCGTAAAATATGCGAATTTTTTCAAAACAAAGAAGGGGATTTTCTAAAGTAGGGATTTTCTTTAACTTCAGCTATTCAAAAACTTACAACTGTATTATCATTTTTCGATCTAGATTCATTTGGATGCTTATTTAGTTACAATAACCTCTGTCTAGCCATATATTCAGTTCAGATCATATCAATTTTTTACCTGCGCCCGGGCCGGGAGAACACTGGAAGACATCATTAATCTTGATTTCTATTAGATTCTTTGCAGGAAGTCCGGGTTTTGTTGCATGCACAATTTCCTTCATTTTTTCAAATTTCTCTCCAGCATTAATAATTTCCGCTTTACCTTTTATCTGGAAGCAGCCACCTGTATCTGGACCCCATATATAGAATGCAACAACAGGATTTTCTTCCAGGTTTGCCAGCGATTTAATCATGAAATTATCTGTAATCCAGACTGTCTCATCATCTACGAGCCGGCAGAACCCTATCGGCACTACATTTGGAATTCCATCTTTTGAGGCAGTAGCCACAGGAAAGATCTTCACCATTGAGAAAGCATTTTTCATTTCTTCAGTTAATTTTGCCATAGTATTCACCATCAAGATGATAGCTGTATAAATTTATATATTTAAGCATTCGAATTTTGGATCGTATATTTTATTTAAATATTTTTATGATCTTTCAAGGAGAAAAGTACCCTAAAAAATATTTTTTTAAGGAGGGAAAAGGATGATTTTGTGGTTTAATTATAATATTTATTATATGGACAAAGAATACAAGAAAAAATCGGCTACAAATAGAAAAACGTTGAGGTTTTCGATAAACCTCTAATCTTCACGAATAATTTATATACAATTTATACGCATATGACGAAATTTAAGGTTCATCGAAATTCTCTTGAGACTTATATAGACTGATTCATTTAGACTTATGCGGTTTAACCGATAAATCAGTAGCAGCAAGTATTAATTTGTCTAATATATAAGCTAAAATAACAATTTTCATTGTGCCTAATTTTGGACTTATATTGCGTAAGTCCTGTTATTTGAAAATGTCACGAATCAAAATTATGGAGAAGCTATAAAGGGAAGAAAATATAGCTGAAAATATCTTCGAAAAATAATGCTTTTTGTGGGAGGATCAGGAAAAAATAAGGAAAGCAAATGTCTTTGTTGAGGAGATAGGATAGTTAAGTTCTCCGATCTCAACCTCCCTTATGGTTACAGGTGTTATTGGAAATAATGATTGCATGTTTTGATTAGTGGATCCTAGTAATTAACAGGCAATTCCACCATGAACTGCATATCGGGATATATAATATGAAATCCACATAGGAAAAATTTCTCTCTCCAAATTCGGCAAATAAAATTAAAAACAATCAAAGGAAAAATAATTGATGAGAATGCAAGTTAAATAGTTACTACTTGTGACCTGAAAATAGATGCGCTGGATAATTTGGATGTAAGGACGTTTTGAAAAACTTGCTATGAAGCAAAAGAAACTCCTGATTCACGGAGCATTCTAATGGCATCGAGGCCAGTTAACAACAATCATCTCAGGAAAAACCTCATTTTTTTGCTGTATTTTCCGAATTACTTCAAAAAAGAAATATTTATAATATTAGGCAATACCAAGGTCATAAGTACAATTCAGGCAAATAAGCGATTGAATAACTATCCAAGCAGGGAAAATTTCTGGAAAACAGTCTCTTGTTATGGGTAGTCTTTATTGCTCTTTTAGCGAATTAAATATTGATAAGGCCGAGATGGTATAGTAAGTGAAATTGGAAAAAGAGAGTAAAAGATTGAAAACCAGATTTTCTGCAGGCTTACTCCTGCATTTTGAGGAACAAGATTATTATGGAAAACCAGGAAATTGCAGAGAAAATAAACAAAATTAAAGAAGAGAAAAATGCAATAATAATTTCACATTTTTACACACGGAGAGAAGTTCAGGATGTTTCAGATTTTGTTGCAGATTCTCTTTCACTCTGTAAGGCAGCATTGAACTCAAAAGCTGAAGTGATAGTTTTTGCAGGTGTCCATTTCATGGCAGAGTCGGCATCAATAATTTCCCCTGAAAAGCTAGTCCTTTTACCAGTTCCCGATGCCATATGCCCAATGGCGGATATGGTAACTGCGGAGTCTCTACGATTTTTTAAAGAAAAAAACCCTGATGCAGCAGTTGTATGCTATGTAAATAGTTCAGCTGCAGTAAAAGCAGAATCTGATATATGCTGCACATCTGCAAATGCAATAAATGTGGTAAATTCGATTGAAAATCAGGAAATTATTTTTATCCCTGACAAAAATCTGGGAAGTTTTGTATCCCTTCATACCAAAAAAAAAATACATATTTGGCCCGGATTTTGTCACGTTCATGACAGCATTAGTGATGGACATCTAAAAGAATTAAAAAAAATGCATCCTGATGCTGAATTTCTTGCACATCCTGAGTGTAGGCCTGAAGTCCTGAGCCTTGCAGATAATATTCTCAGTACCTCAGGGATTATAAAAGAAGTTGGAAAATCAAGTTCAAAGGAGTTTATAATCGGAACTGAAAAGGAAATTGTTCAGAACCTGAAAAGAAAATATTCGGATAAAAAGTTTTATCCTGCATCTGAGAAGGCTCTTTGTTACAACATGAAAAAAATCACACTCGAATCCATTATTAACAGCCTTCAGAATATGGAATATGAGCTCTATGTCCCTGTCCATATAAGGACGAAAGCGAAAAAAGCGCTAGATAGGATGCTTGAAATAAGTGGAAATTGAAGTCGAGAAAAAGGGAAGGATCCTTTCATTGAATTTTACGTGAAATTTTTCCTGAATTTATAGAACAAAGTGTAAAATCACTGAGTCTTCAATAGCCTAATTGTTGTCTCTGGTTCCAATTTTTGAATGATCGCAAGAGAGCTGCTTTTTACTTGTTCTCAACGATTCCATGGTGATCACAGGGAAGTGTTGTAACAAGCATAAGAAAATATGAATCAAATATCCTATATTTTAAATGTTCATATATTTTTATAAAAGTAACCAAATTTATCGAGATCTCAGAAGGTCATTTAGCATGCCACAGTTCCATATTTATAGCTCGACGGTAGCTCACAATACAAAAGATTTTTGCAGGATAATCTTTAAGTACAAATGCATATTAAATATTGACTAAAATTAAATAATTAATCAAAAATTAAATAATTAATCAAAAATTGAATTTCTGGTCGAAGGAATCAGCTTGACAAAGAAGCAATTTACGGCACAAGAAGCAAAGGCAGTTGGGGATGAACTGGGAATTAAATGGGATAAGTTCGATGTCGACCAGTTCTGCAGGGGCATGGATGTAGAGTTGGAACACGGAACCAGAGATCCCGGGACAAACGTTACTAATGATGATCCTATAATGACAGGAAAAATTGCTTTGGCTCATTTGAATGAGGTTTCGGATTACTATGGCAGGCTTGAAGAAATGGAGGAAGAAGCAGAGGATTTATGGGGAAAAAATGAAAAATAAGGTTTATTGACTGAGATATTATCCCCATTACTATTATAATTACTACTTTTATTTTCTTCAAAATGTTATTAGACTGCATTTTATCAAGCATTTCTTATTCAATAAAATAAAACCAGATCTATTCCTTGTTCCTCTGTTAACAATGCGACATTCTCAAGTTAATATACCTTTTGTTACTCTGAGAGTCTGATTGATCACGAACATCCAGTTATTTTTGAGAATTAATGGATTCACGCCTTTTTTTCGGGTGATGCTCCAAATCATAGCTTATCCATAAAATGAGTCTGTTTTTGACACATGCTCAGAGATGGTCTCCTCATCCACAGGGATGTGATAAGCATTTGAACAAAACATCTTTATCCATAGGTATGGTTAGGGCATCTATCATGCAGCGTTAGTGACTGAGTATAGATACGGTATGTTCTACAATGAGCGAATTAAAAAGGACTGTATAGCATTTTCATACACTGTTTGCATTGCGAAAGGTTAAAAAATTATTTTAGGAATATCTTTAGGTTGGAATAAGCAAAAAGAGGGAACTAATCATCTATAAATCACCTAACCTAGTCATGTCAGAGAAAGTGATTTGGAGTATCGAATTAAGAAATATATATCTCTTCGCTATTTCGAGTGCAATTTAAGATCACTTGCTAAATGCGACAAAATATATGATATTTGGAAACAGTTATTTAGATAAATCACATTCAATATAGATGTTCATTTATTTGTACAGTTACTTTTCAACTGAATAATTATTTCAACCGTAAAGTACATTATACTTGATTTCGTACTTCATTTACGTAATAAAATCAGTTGAATGCTTATACTATTGATTCTCGGTTCAATCGCGTAAGTCCTGATTAAATAAGAATATCATTTATTCTCAATTCGATATTTGTAATCAACCATATCCAAAGTAGATATATATGATCATTTTCATAATAATTCCAATACAGACGGAATAGGTAAAATTGATCATTGTACCAGCTAAAAAATATAGTGTGTTTTCACTTTTCATGTCTTCAGCTCTAACGATCGTTTTTGCGGTGAATATAATTGCTAAAGCTGTGTAAGCATCCAAGATTATTGAGGTGGGTATAAGTAAATTTTCACATTTACCAACTATAACTCCCGTGTCTCTAATCTTTGAATCAGCAGGGATAACATCTTCTTGAACTTCGTTTTTTCTTTTTGTTGAAACATACGACAAAATGAACTTAAGAACAGACCCACTTGTTAAAATCAGGAATAAATAACATATTGAGATCAGCAAAACAGATTGCCAATAAGTATGTATATAGTCTAAAATATTTTCAAAACCCATCTAAATCTCCTTCGTTCAAGATGGAATCATTGTAGAGTTCCAGTACATGATTTAATTCTTCTTCCATTAAATTGATTTCTTCCCAGTTAATTTTTCTAAGAGAATCCGACACAGCTTGCTGAGTTATTGACAATTCATCTGCGACAAGAGCCTGTTTTTTATGCACAGTGTAATTTTCTGTTATTTGTTTTCTTCTCGGTGTCCACCTAGCCTTATAAAACATTATAAGATTTATCTGCCCTTTCAAAAGGGGGTCAATAATAGCGTTTCCTGTATCAATGTCAAATAAAAAACTAGATTTTTTCAACTTCATAATTTTATCTGCTGCTTTATGCATTGCTGGGCCATCCATTTTTTCTACATTCTTTGAACCTACTGCAGTATCAATATACCCATATACTACAGTAAAGCTAATCTTATGCGGAGAAATTGATTTCTGGATCATAGTGATTATTTTGTAAATGCTTGATATCTTCTTCAAGACTCCTTCAATTTCATCTATACCCTTTATTATTTTTAAATTCCCGTAGATATCTTCTTCAAAGTTTTTATTTATGTGCTTACAAGCAGATTCCAGTTTATATTGAAATTCATCTCTATCTTTTATTTTTCTGGAATCTATAATATCACCTTGTACAACAAACAGTTTCTTTCCCATAAGATACAACGCCATCATTTTCTTTTTTATTTATAATTAATAATATAATTATTTCTTTGTAATGGATAATACAAGTTAATTTTCTTGTATTTAATAATACAATTTATTATACATGTATATACTTAAACAATACTCATATTAGTATATTCTTTTCTTTCTCGATGACTGTCTTTTATTCTTAACGTTGCTATCCTGTAAGGTTCCTTCAGTTAGAAGACTCTATCCAATAATTTCTTTAGATTTATGATTTTGCAGAAAAATCAGCATAGTACTTTTTCCATAACAGGCTTATAGTCTGAAAATAGCAAAATATATATTGTTAAGCATGCAGGATATCTCGGGCTTAAAATGTTGGAACTTAAATTTGTACGTAACAACCCCGATATAGTTTCGAGGGCTCTTATTGATAGAAACATGGGCACAGAGCTTATAGATAGCCTCCTTAAGTATGATGTGGAATGGAGAGAATGCCTTGCAGAAGGTGATAAGCTAAAGCATAAGCGTAATGTGATCACCCATAAGATAGCAACTCTTAAGAAAGAAAATAAAGATACCTTATCAAAAATAAATGAAATGCAGGGTATCAATGATCTCATAAAAGTGATAGATGAAAAGATACGAGACTGTAAGTCAAAAATAAATGAAATAATGCTTAGCATTCCAAATATTCCATCATCGACGACTCCACTAGGTAAGGATGAGAACGATAATCCAGTTATAAGGGTTATTGGAGAGCCTAGAATATTTCTGTTCACTCCAAAGCCTCATTGGGAGATAGGAGAAGCGCTGGATATACTTGACTTTGAGAGAGGAGCAAAGATAGCAGGCCAAGGATTTACAGTTTATAAAGGCATGGGTGCAAAACTTGAAAGAGCGCTCATAAATTTCATGCTTGATGTACACACAAAGAATGGTTATTTAGAAGTTCTCCCACCTGTGCTCATAAACGAAAAAGCCATGACAGGCACAGGACAATTACCAAAGTTCAAAGAAGACATGTACGCATGCTCTGACGGCTATTATCTTGCACCGACCGCAGAAGTTCCGGTAACTAATCTTTTTATGGATGAGTACATAGAAAAGTTGCCAGTATTTCTTACAGCCTATACCGCCTGCTTCAGACGTGAGGCAGGAAAACATGGTCAGGATACAAGAGGCATCGTCCGTCAGCACCAGTTCAACAAAGTTGAGCTCGTAAAGTTTGTAAAACCAGAAACTTCCTATGAAGAACTGGAGATGCTCACTGTTGATGCAGAAGAAATTCTCAAACTCTTGAAGATACCATATCGTGTCGTAAGCCTTTGCACAGGAGACCTGGGATTCTCAGCGGCAAAGACTTATGATATCGAGGTATGGGTACCTGCGCAGAAAAAATATCGAGAGATATCCTCTTGCTCGAATTTTGAGAGCTTTCAGGGTAGAAGGGCGAACATTCGCTTCCGAACTCCAGAAGGCCCACAGTTCGTCCATACGCTTAACGGATCAGGCCTCGCTGTTGGCAGGACCGTCGTTGCGATACTGGAGAACTACCAACGTGAGGACGGCAGTGTAGAAATACCAGAGGTCCTTAGACCTTACATGAGCAAGATCGAAATAATCAGCAAAGAAACTTGAAACTGTAGAGGATTCCGATTTGCCTCTAATTTTTTTCTTTTTATTAGCTTAGATGATCCAGCTGATCTAAAATGTCAAAAAGTTGATCTTGTGAGCTGCGGGGGGAAATGCCTACAGCTCGATCGAATGTTTACTTTAAGGTACGGGGAAATATAAATTATAATTAAATTTAATTTATTATATACTTTTTGAATATATAGTACTAACTTAAACTAATTAGTATTAACATTACATGGTCCTGATATAATGAATTATAACAGATTTGTGCCTTTGTTTATCAGTCAATAAAGGCCTGTACATTAGTTTTTTAATTACCCCAAGGGGAGAGCATACCACTCAAGAAAATGGATAAAATCGCACCACAATCGGTCATTTTTGAATTAGAGCCCTAATAAATTCTATGACGTTGTTACCACCTATAGAACAGGGAATGTTAGTATCTTGTCGTCATTTTCTGTGTTTATGGTCATCAGATACCTCTTTTCGTTTGTTCTTAAGCAAACTATTTCCCGTCAAGAGTGATTCGAATTGTCAAAAGTGTCATAGCATGGAAAATCTCTAAAGAATACTATAAGATTAAAAAAATAGTCGTGAGGTGGTGAACTATTGGGTGATGGAGGTTACATTGAAACTGTGGGAGTTGGGGCAACTCCCTATTATTTAGAAAGTATGTTCAAAATCAGGAAAACCATGATGAAAAAAAGCATACAAGTAAACAAAAATATTTGATTTTGAATAATTATTTATAGACAGAACGATGGCGCAAACATAATCCGTTGCAAGCAAAGGGATGCGCCACCGATATTTAGATTTGTGTCCATTTTTCGATTTTGTATAGTCATGGAGGATCGTTTTTAAAAGACAACAGTCGCAGACAGAAGAGTCTGGCAATATATAAAAAGACATTACATTATATAAAGCTATCTCCGAATAAAGTTATTACACTTTACTTATTTCTTAATAGGTTTAATACTATTATGTTCCAATTTTTCCTCAATAGTTCCAGAGAAAAAACTTCACCATCTCACTTCCTACAGATGCATACACGAATGCCCTCTATTTTCGTAATATGAAAGTAAATTAAGAATCAATCTGACTTTCAATGAATAATCGTGGGTAAATAGGCAAGTAAATTCTATACTTATTTGCATCTCAAAATATTGGATTTAGGGAGATTTCGAGTTTAGTAAAACAACTACTAATTAATTTGTTGTAACACTAGCCAAAGCTTGAAGGGAACTGGGATAAAACAATGAGATCTATTCAGTTTTTAATATATTTTACCTATACTTTAGAATCAAAAATAATTAACTATTGTTACAAAGAATGGAAGCGAGTTTTATCAAATATATATTTCAAATAAATCCTATTCTAAAGCCTGGAAAAAGAAGGCAAAGGCAACCAAAGGCACAGGAAACAAAGGACCAATTTTGTCACTCTTAAAAGGTACCGAAAATGGAATAGATTGATACAAACTTATTAAGTTTTCAGGATCTGTATAGATAAGTATCTAAAATTAGAAGAGAAGTTACTTATCTAATTATATATTGGGCAATACTTATATTAACAGGACAACAAGCAAAAAAAAATAAAAACTTGACTGAATTATTTCCAGTAAATTTAAATTAATCTGAGGTTTTATTATTATAGAAAAATTCTATAAACCCCCAATTTAGTCATATGATTATAATTTCTATCTGAATAACTCATGAAAAGCAGAGGTTTACAGAAAGCTTCTATAATAGGTCAAAAAATATTTGGATTTTATAAATGGTATTTTGTGAGGTATAAAATGAAAAGTAGATTGCTTCCGATATATTCAGTTCTTATATTTCTGATTTTGGCATCTACAGTGGTTTCAGCCGTGCGATATACTAAAATTGGTAGTGGATCTGACCCTGCTGTCGATGTAAATAAAGTAGTGTGGACAAATAGTGGCGTTATCCACGTTTATGATCTGTCAACTAAAAAAGGAACTATAATTAGCTCTTTTGCAGCTTCTCATCCAGCTATCTATGGAAACAAATTGGTATGGCATGATGGAAGTACTGTAACGCCGAAATTTACTGTATATGATCTCAAGACTAAGGTTAGGTCTTATATTACAAAAGATGTAGACTCTAACAGTATTCCTTCTATTTACGGCAATAAAATAGTATGGAGTGCAAATTCCAATGTCTACATACGTGATATATCTGCATGCACACAGACTAAAATAGCAGCTGGAAGCAATCCTGATATTTATGGTAATAAGGTATCATATGATTCTGACTCTGCTGGATATACACCGCAGATTTATGTATATGATATTACCACTAAAAAAGCAATAGATGTTAGCCAATATGGTGATAATGTAGCTTCACATATTTTTGGAAATAAAGTCATATGGTCAGATTTTTACACCAGGCTAGGCAATGTACGCATGTATGATATTGCTACGGAACAACAGATAGAAGTCACAGCTGGTGATTATATGACAGGGTATGATACTGGTGGTGCAACTAGCATAAATGGCAAAAAGATTGTGTATTTAAAACACAATGACCTTTCTAATATGGAACTAGGTGATGTATATATCTGCGATATAGCTACTGGAAAAAGCAAACAATTGTCATTTGGTAACACTGCACAAACACCAGTTGTTTCAGACAGTGTAGTAGTGTGGTCAGATTCTGATAGTATCTATATATACGTTACTGGAAGAGTACAACCTTAAAACAGTATTCTGATATCGAGACTTCAGTGATAGTATCAGCTAAAGATGCAGTCATTGTGAATTGTATCTTCACCAAAGCTGGGAGATATACTGCTAGCTCAACAGTAACAAATTTCGCAGGTAACCTAACATTGAAAAAAACTGATATAATACCGTGAAGCAAATTAATGATTCAGTTACCTTAACATTTTGGGGCCTTTTAACATTTTTTTGAAATACCAAAATTTAACATTAATTCCACTGACAATTGACTGCAATTAACCAAAAATCCATAAAAAAATGAAAAGTCGAAAAATTCAGCATGAAAACAGAATTTTTATATATTTAATGTTATTCAATATTATTTAACTAATGTTATTTTCAAAATATTGTAAACATTCAGTCTACCAAAAATCAGTTCCTCTAGATCTATTTTGATTGGTTCTTTTTGCTCCATTTCTATACTCCAACTAAATTTTTCTTTGAATATACAAAAATTATCTTTTATATAAATAGACAATATTTTATTTGTTTGTTGCAAGGTAAATACGTAATTTAGTCTCTTTGTTTACATATTTCCGGAATCTTATCCAGAACTTATAGCTGGATATTATTCGGAAATAGATAAATCTAAGAACTCAAAAATGCTGTGGAAAAAAGATATAAAAAACGAGCAGAATAATTTGAACCCCTTATAGAATAAAAAAAGCTTGAAAATAAGAAAATTGCCAATTATCATCAAATGAGAACCATACCTTGAGCCTATCAGTGCCCTATCCTTTGGTTATATTTACGATTATAAGGTATTGATACCTACATCTGAATTTACGTGCCTGAGAAAATAGCTAGAGATATATTCCTCACCTGGAGATAAAAGTGAAATCAAACCTATGGTTTTGTTATCAGAAACCGTAACCAAACCGTAACCAGTTACATACGGTCAAACAGAAATTCATAAATCAGAGAGATATTGATGGGTATATTCTACATGCTGTCTTGCAAAGTCATAGAATAAATATATGGTTATTATTTTACTGAAGAAATATTATTTAATTTTCAAATAATAACAAATAATAGCTGTAAATAGTATAGATATTTATAGTAGTTTACAGCAAACGATCCTGCGGAAAGGGTTATCACCATCAAAAATCTCACTGGTCACGATACTTAAATATTCAACTCTGATTCGATCAAATTTGAAATCGGCAGAACGATACAAAAGCTACCGTAAACATGAATACTGCTGAAAAATATTCATGTCCTATAATCATTCCCAAAGCGATTACTATAAAGAATAATCCAAGTATTCAACGGATCATTCCACTTAATGTTATTTTTACTGATTCTTTTTGACCCATTTGTATACACCAATTCAATTTTTTCTTTTAATGTACAATACTATTAATAGTTATATTAATGTAAACTCAAAGGAATTCTAATATGTGACATACAGTCTGAGAGTTGAAGACTATCGCGTTTTCTATCAAATTGATGATGAAGAGAAGAATGTATACATTTTCGATATTCTGACCTCTGAACAAGCGCATAAAAAATATGGAAGAGTTTGATATTAATTACCAGAACTTCAACTAGGGCTTTTTTATTTTTAGATTTTCAGGAAGCAGTTTAATGTTTAGCCTTCTGTTCTCCTGGATCAATGTTTGAATTCGAATCCCTTGATTACGCATAGTTTTTCACTATAAAAACTGTGCATTAATAAAGCGATAAATCCTATTTGTTTTGTGAAAAGCAAAGAAAAGAGTATAAAATGTATCAAAATTTACAGAACTTTAGGTACACTGCCAAAATAAAGAATCTATACCATAAGGATTATAGTAGAATTTGCCTATGCGCTTAAATATTTCTTTTGCATTCACTGGTATGTATGCATTTAAAATGTGTATACTCTTAAAGGCTGTGAAATGATCCAGTTCGCAAATGCAGAATCAAATATAGAAATATATTACCAAAGTTTAAACAGAAAAATATCTTAAGTCTTCTTGTTTTTGCTATACAAAATTGGACTAAAGGTATACGTTCTTTTTTCTGAAGCACAGATGAACTTTAGAGAAATTATGTAAATATTTCTCAAAAATGAGTGAGTGGAGCCATGTACCAATTGTCGGTTCATCCATCTCCTAGTTCGCATTGAAGGAAAATTTTTGTTCGCTTTGAAGGACAACTTGTACTCTGGAAGGTGGAATTGCACATTTTATGTTGTAGATTATTCCGCTTCTCTGCTCAATGTATCAAAGGAATAATTGCTTCACAAAGCTGCTTTCCATCGTCTGTCAAAAAATATTCAACCCTTTATGGTATCTCGGAAAATGCTTCCCGTTAGATCAACCCCTATTTTTGAAGTTTTTTCAATAGATCTGTAAGTGATTTGGGATTTATACTCGCCAGACTGAACATAAGATCCTTGAACCTCAATATACCATAGTGACCAATAATACTGATAATGAAGATAGCCCACTTTTTTGATATTGTAGGAATAATTCCCTCAAATGGGCATAAGCAAATTTGGTTACTATCCGTTTCCATAGTTAATTTATCCTTATAAGTTTGATATTATCTATATTGTTTGAAAGTATTGTAATAGTACTTTACTATGCTTTTCTATAGTCACTTTGTTATTTCATAATACTTTATTACTTTAAATTCGATAGTATTAATACTATCAAAAGTATTGTAGGGACTTGAAAATGTTTCATATTAAATTGGGTTGATGTATCTGAAATTGAAAAAAGGATGTGAAACATTGTGGTAAACTGTAGAACCTCCCGCCAGAACTGACGTTACCACCTCGCATACCACTGTTACTGGCGCGACTTTTACCATCACTATGGTTTGAACTTACTGCTATAGCTGCTATTAATAAGTAAAAGAATACCTACCAATAGAATAACAATTTTCATTTTAGTAATAGAAAATAAACAAGAATCAACTACTAAAAGAGATATAGTTTTGTTATAAAATTTATGCATCAGTGAAAACGAGAAATTCTGTTTTGTAATTAAAGAAAAAGGTGGATAACAGTCATTTTGACATAATGTTCAGTACACTGCTACTTTAGTAGTGTTGAAAATTTGCTGTGACTTAAAAGTCGTATTTTGTATATGGAATCTAATTATGTTCTTATGATATGAGATTCTCTTTTTTAATCTTTAAAATTTGATTTTAAGAAAGTAATTTACACGAATTAATTTAATTAAAATCGATAGCTAAGGAAATTATTGGATTTTACTATGCTTTTTAACACTTTTTTTGCATTTACTGGATGAAATCAGGGTTGCATTTGATAGTGCACATATTTTGGAGCTAGACTTTTCTGTCCTCTAACGTATTTGCACCACATCGCACCTATCTAAAGTTTGAACTATTAATTCAAAGCATCATTTGTATTGAGTTAAATCATTTTTATATCAAAACCCTTATTTTTGCTTCAACTTATACTTCATAAAGAGATATTAACAATAGTTTGAAATTAGTATTCACTTAAGACTATTAAGAATATTTATATAGTCCCAGCATAATTATTAAATTTCCATCGATCCTCCTGTCTGGTTATGCTAAATATTAAAATAGCTTGCGTTATTGGTATCTTATAGAGTATCATTGCAAAAAAGGTAACTTTCACAAAGTGCGTACATAAGTATATCTTCAGAATATTTTCCAGCTATAGTTTTAACAATCTCCGTAATTCTTTGAAATTTCTTCTCTGCTATTACCTCAGAAACTCCTCATTACACTAATCCCATAACTCTCGTCTTCAGCCTTACTAATGACAAGTACGAATATTCAAACCTGGAATTTTCCTCATCTAAGCCTTTAGGTTCTCGTTTGGTAACAGGAACCTTAGTTTGACAATACAAAAAAGACTAAATAATTAAAATTATTTGGAAGAATATCTATCCAATAACAGATATGAGGAGCACGTCCAAGAAGAAAGTGTGGAAAGAAGAAATCATATAAAGGCTCCACCACAATTAAGTTTCCCTAATAATTTGTTCAAAAATATATATTTGGTCAGGAAAATGTGATATCATGGCTTATAAAATACTAAAAAAGGAAGAAATTGCCCCGTCGATACACAAAATGGTTATAGAAGCACCTGACGTGGCAAAGGCTGCAAAAGCCGGACAATTTATAATTCTCAGACTTAATGAATTTGGGGAAAGAATTCCTCTCACTATTTTCGATTTTGAGAAAGAAAAAGGAACAATATCCGTAATTTTCCAGGAAATGGGCAAGACCACAAAGCAGCTCACTAAGCTTTCAGCAGGCGAGTCACTGGAAGATTTTGTTGGACCCCTAGGGACTCCTGCTGATATAAGGAATCTAGGTAATGTTATTCTTGTAGGGGGAGGAGTAGGCGTTGCCCCTATTTATCCCCTGGCAAAAGCTTATACAAAGGCAGGAAACCGAGTAATTTCAATTATAGGAGCTCGGAGCAAGGATCTTCTCATCCTTGAAGATCAAATGAGGAAAGTAAGCTCCAAATTATTTATTGCAACTGATGATGGATCAAAAGGCCATCACGGATTTGTAACCGACATTATGAAAAAGATCCTTGACAGTGGCGAAAAGGTTGCAAGGATTGTAATCATCGGACCGCCAATCATGATGAAAGTAGGAGCTGGGGTAGCTTCTCCATACGACGTTGAAATCCTGGTTAGCCTTAACTCCATTATGGTAGACGGAACAGGAATGTGCGGAGGCTGCAGGGTCACAATCGACGGGAAAACTAAATTTACCTGCGTTGACGGACCTGAATTCAACGCCCGGAAGGTTGACTTTGTAGAGCTCATCGACAGGCTTGCAACGTATCGCGGTGAAGAGACAAAAGCTGCAGAAAAGTATGAAGAGGAGTGTAGGTGTGGATTGCACTGAAAGAAGGAGATAAAAAATGCAAGAAATAAATGAAGAAAAAACAGAAAATGCAAAAAAAGAACTAACTCCTATGTCCGAACAGCCTGCAGACGAGCGCAGAAAGAACTTCAATGAAGTAACTCTCGGATACACAAAAGAAGATGCCCTTGTCGAAGCTTCACGATGCCTCGCCTGCAAAGAGCCCAATTGTGTAGAAGGTTGTCCCGTAAATGTAGATATCCCAGGATTTATCAAACTGATCTGCAAGGAAGATTTTGCAGGGGCAATTGAAAAAATTAAAGACACAAACGCCCTTCCTGCGATCTGCGGTCGCATATGCCCCCAGGAAACCCAGTGCGAAGCATTCTGCGTGCTCGGAAAGAAAGGACAGCCTGTGGCAATCGGAAGGCTCGAACGTTTCTGCGCCGATTTTGATAACAAGAAAGGCGGGAAGAGGCCTGAGGTCACGAAATCCACCGAAAAAAGAGTAGCTGTTGTCGGATCAGGGCCTGCAGGCCTTACTACCGCAGCAGATCTTGCAAAAATGGGGTACCGGGTTACAATTTTTGAGTCCCTTCACAAAGCTGGGGGAGTCCTGAGTTACGGCATACCGGAGTTCAGGCTGCCAAAAAAAATCGTGCAGCAGGAAATTGAGTATATAAGGCAGCTGGGGGTTGAATTCAAGACAAATTATATAATAGGCCGGATCAAGACCTTAGATGAACTCTATGATGAATTTGATGCTGTTTTCTTAGGAACTGGTGCAGGCCTCCCTAACTTTATGGGGATTCCGGGTGAAAACTTTAGCGGGGTATATTCAGCAAATGAATTTCTGACCCGGGTAAACCTCATGAAAGCCTATGATCCTGCATATGATACAATGATACGGCGCGGAAAGCATGTGGTAGTCGTTGGAGGTGGAAATGTAGCAATGGATGCTGCTCGTTCTGCTCTTCGACTGGGTGCCGACGAGGTAAGCATAGTATATCGCCGCGGAGAAGACGAGATGCCGGCGCGTAGGGAAGAAATCGCGCACGCTAAAGAAGAAGGCATTATATTCAGGCTTCTTACAAACCCTGTCCGCATCCTTGGCGATGAGAAGTTCAATGTCAAAGCCGTCGAATGCATCAAAATGGAACTTAGAGAACCTGATATATCAGGTAGAAGAAGCTCTGTACCTGTGGAAGGCTCGGAATTCACAATCCCTGCAGACGTTGTAGTCATTGCCATAGGCACATCTCCAAACCCTATTATCTTTAAAGGCTCAGAAGGTCTTGAGCAAAACCAAAAGGGTACCGTAGTTGCAGATGAGGAAACCGGAGCAACCTCTAAATTTGGAGTCTTTGCAGGGGGAGATGTGGTCACAGGTGCAGCAACCGTAATCAGTGCAATGGGTGCAGGTAAAAAAGCTGCGAAGGCGATTTGTGAATATTTTAAAGGGAAGTGAAATCAGATAACAAAAAACTAAAATCAGATTAATTTGGTTTCGGCTCATAATTTTAATATCTGTTTAATCGTTAATTGTTTACTCTTTGAGTCAGGTTCAATACTGACAATTCAACTGTAAACAATTAAGTATTTCAGATATCGTTTTTTTGGTAGTGTACAAAGTTGTTGAAAAGGAACTATGAAAGTTAAAAATTCTTTTAAATTTCAGGGGTGATTAGTTATTCTATCAACCGTTGCTTGAGTTCTTTGGAACCATTTAGTGTTTTTAAATTAAATTATCGCTAAAAGAGAAATACCCCCCTTTTTGAAAAAATAGAGGTGCTGTGTTCTATGAATCAGGAATGACAGCAACCTTTTCGGAAAAACTGCTATTTCTCATGTTTTTTAGTTAAGTTTATAGATTTTTTGTCCATAAGGTGATAAAGATAGCAATTTATTGGTATTGATATTGCACAGTTTTTAATAAAATCAAGCCCGTTGACTTTGGAAGTGAAAATTATTCTTTAGAAAATTGAAGATTAAATATCTTTGATTTCCTAATTTAACTACATAAGTCATGTATAAGTAGATATTATATTTTATATTATATTTTTTCCAATTTTATCGACTTTGCTTATCTAGAATGATGAGAGTCCGTTGAAGTGCTATTATCTTTTCTTCAAGTCTTTCCCCTGTCTGAAAATTATCGATTCATTTTCCGAGTCAACAAAATGAATGGTAACATATGAAGTCCCTATTGCCATTGAAATACCTGCACTTATCAGGGCTTTGTAAATTGCCGTGTTGAGCCGATTTTCTGAAATTCTGGTGCCCACATAATTTTCTATCCAGCATCTGACTTTGAACTGCACTCTCAAGATACTCAAAAATCAGATTTCGCACGTGTTCAACATCCTGGCCATAGTATACAATGACAGAGGTCTCAACACGAAACATCCAGTCAGGCAGGAAATAATTCGTGATAAGTCCCGTGCTGATTACAGAATTAGGTATTGCTACCTGACGGTTATACCTGGTTAAAATTCGAGTTGACAGCCAGTTGATATCTATAACATCACTCCAGTATCGAGCTTTTCTATACGTATACGGTCTCTGATTCTTAAGGGGTTATAAATGGAAATTACAATCCCAGCAATTATGTTATCAAGTGTATTCTGTGCTGCAAGTCCAATTACAATGCCACTATACCAAGAGCAGTAATGGATTGATGAAGTTTAGTCGTTGTGATTCCAAAATGCTCAAGAAGCACTATTATGACAAAAAAACCCGATAATCAGCTGAAACATATATTGTATGGAGCGAACTGTTCGTTGGTCGATGTTTCCCAGATATGTCTCTTCCAGATTGTGCTGGTGCACCCTCGATATATACCAATCTGAAGTAATGGATATCAAACTAAGAATAATATATGCCCCTATACTCAAATAAATAAGAAAAGAGAAATTATTTATGAGTCCTGCATAGATACTCCAAGACTCACTGAACATCCTTAGTGCAGATTGCATACCTAGCAAAATGATGAAACTCGGTAGGAAGATTTCTAAAAGGTTGAAGATCTTTTCGATAGCTCCTGATTTTGTCTTTTTGACTGCTAGCCAGAGCCAGCGATTCAGAATTAATCGATTATTATCGTAGTCATTTTGACGTTTAACAGATTACTTAACCGAGTACAAATGAATAACTTATACGGTAGGTATATATAAAAACCACTGAAGATATGAATCAATCAAACATACTTCAACTTGTTATGAAAGAAAAAGCTCAGGTTATTGTCAACATATAGAGTGGAGTCACAAATCATGAGCATTAATCGCAGTTCTTTACCGGCCAGAATCTTAGTGTATAGCACTTTTGTTGTTATCCTGACAGTTGGGATGAGAGAGATTGCTCCCATACTTACAACCATTCTTTTTTCTGTTTTTGCTGCACTGATTTTTACCCCTCATATCCGCTGGTTCAAAAGAAAGGGGATTCCTGGTGGATTGAGTGTCTTTCTAGTGATTCTTTTATTCGCTTTTATTGTTGCAGTCCTAGGGGTAGTGGTTGCCGGAGCCGCAATCCAGTTTGAGAACCAGATCCCAATCTATCAAACTCGGTTAATGGAGTTTATAGATATTCTCACACGTTATATTCCCTCACAAGGAGAGCTTTCTGCGAATTCGATTTTACGTGGTATTGCGTCAACTGTGATCTCTCTTATGTCGAGTATCATTCAGGGATTTTTGAATGCCGGGACAACAGCTGGGATTATAATCCTTACGACCGCGTTCTTGTTGATAGACGCCTCCAATGCTCCTGAAAAAATGAATTCAAAATTTGAAACGCAATCCAAACTCCAAATGAGTATGAGTAAATTTGACAAGAATCTGGTAGGGTTTCTTGTCATTAAAGCAGAAACAAACTTTATCATCGCTGTTGGAATTACTATCGTTCTCCTAATAGGAGGTATTGACTTTGCGATTCTCTGGGGCGTTCTTATATTTCTGCTCAGTTATATCCCCTACATTGGTCTCGTTTTAGCTTCAATTCCGCCCATAATGCTTGCACTGTTCAAGTATGGGCCTGTAGGTGCTCTTGCCGTTATTGTCGTTATCGCGATTGTTGATATGCTTGCAGAAAACGTTGTATTCCCTGCACTCGCAGGAAAGGGTCTGAAATTATCTACAGGCATCTTATTTCTGTCTCTGATCTATTGGAATTATGTGCTTGGAACTGCAGGTGTACTGCTTTCCATACCGCTTACAGTAATTTTAAAGATCTTATTTGAGAGTTTTGATGAAACAAAATGGCTGGCTAGATTGATGGGTCCAACTGAAGATATAGAGGAAAATAAAAAAACAGAGAATAAGGAGAATAAAATAGCGACCAGGTCAATGAGAAGGTGACCGAGAACTGCCTGTCCTGATAAAAAAGCAGATTAAATCCGATATTTTCTTCTTGGCTTTTTTGATTTCAATTCTTAATGTGTTATCATTATCTCACCACGAAAAGCTAATAAAAAAGAGTAGTTCAATTGGATATAGAGATGATAATAAACTAGAAATAATAATGTGGAATTATATTTCGCTGTTACAAAGCAAAAGGATTACTCTACAATTGCAATTAGTTTGATTGTATTTGCACTAATATCCCTCTATAATTCTTTTGCAAAGCATCATTTTCTGACCATTCTGCTTACGATTGGATTTTTTGTGAGGGTGACATTTTCAATAAGTGAGTCTCGTCGATATAATGCCTAATTCTGCAACAAAGATGGTAACTATTCAAGCCTGGACAAATAATATATATAGCCATTTTACTGAGATTCAATGAGCAAATTTCGGTGGGCTGAAATTCCTCAATTACTGACTACATGTCATATTTTTTATTTTTCATCAGATAGTAATCAGAAGTATTCATTACGCTAAAATAGACATAATCCAATTTACTTTGGATAGGCTGAATAGTTACAAGAGACGAAAAAATAAAGTCAAATACATAAATTAGCTGGAACGATTTAAACAGGATTCCCGAGATGAAAAAATAAAGAATAAATAGGAATACTTTGAAGACGTTTGTATTTTTCTTTAAGGACAAATATGGAAAGTTTTATGAGTAAAGATTAATGTTGAAAAATTTAAACTCTTCAATACTCAAATGCATAGGAGTTTATCAAAATTCTCCATAATTCATATACCATAAAGCACTCTTTTCAATGATTCTCAATTATATTTTTAGAATCTCAAATACTTGGATCGGATGTTAGGAGTATTCTGGAAATAAAGATCATGTCCTTGAACTATTATCAACAACCTGAGATGAATTTTCATGAACATAAGAGTAAAGTCTTATTAGGACAGTGTTGCTATCAAATACATAGATCTACTCATTTATTCCAGAATTGATCAATAAATAACGGACAAAATTAGGAGTTTAAATTGTCGCTTGAATTCTGAGGGTATATATGAATCGGGGGTACATAGCAAATTTAGTTACCAGAACAATAAAAGAATGGCTGGAAGATGATTCACTAACCTATAGTGCTGCGCTAGCATTTTATTTTGTATTAAGTCTTCCTGCCCTCCTGTTATTTTCAGTATCCTTAGGAAGTATTTTTTTAAGATCAAAAAATATTCAGGATGCTGTATTAAATTATCTGCAAGGAGTCGTTGATAATAATATCATCAATATGATAATTGAACTTTTCGACCATATTCCAAAGATAAATTCCATCTCAATAAGCATATTAATTGGTTTTCTCCTCCTCCTCTGGAGTGCAAGTAATATTTTCTGGCACTTAAAAAAATTCCTTGAGAGAGCTTGGGATATTAAACCTGCTGAATCCAATAATATTAAAGAATTCATAAGAGATACAATAGTATCCTGTTTCATAGTTATAGTTTTTGGAGGGCTGCTAGTGATGAGCATCATTATCGAGGGTTTTGTTTATATGGGTTCAAATTTACTCCAAAGATTTTTACCTTTCTCACCTGTAATTGCTGATTATGCAAGTTCTATAGCTGGTTTTCTTATTCTGTTGCTGTTTTTCATTCTTACATATAAAATACTCCCAAATTCAAGTCTCGATTTCAAGTTTATCTTTGTAGGATCACTTGTAACAGTAATTCTTATAACAATAGGCAAATATGCTGTTATACTTTTCTTAGCATATAGTAATCCTCTAAGCGTCTACGGAGCAATAGGATCCACAATCGGATTATTCCTTTTAATTTTTTATTCCTCAATTATGATTACAATTGGTGCAGAGTTCACAAAAGTTTATTCGAAATTTTAAGATTCCTGCTTCTATGAAAATTCCATTAGCCTCGAAGATTCCTAAAATAATCATGTAGATAATCAAAGAATATTTCTGTGATAATATTCCAATAGCTGCTACTAAGATTTGTATGGTCTTTACAAGGATAATTAGGGTTCCGTTGCAAAAAATCTAAAAAAAATATATACATCTATAAGTAATTAATAAAAATCAAAATATTCACGGAAAATGTACTAACATTATAAAACTATACCAAACAATTGATTAATATATTTGACTTCATTAAGAACAGAGTAACTTAGATCATTTACTTGTCCTTTTTTGATCATATTCATAGCTTCAATTC
>Ga0182014_10001004_pt1 | contig 38474 bp, 23 predicted proteins | sample 612S2DmetaG_FD_120489 | JGI IMG/M metagenome (GOLD analysis project Ga0182014, IMG submission 120489) | Permafrost microbial communities from Stordalen Mire, Sweden - 612S2D metaG | ecosystem: Environmental > Terrestrial > Soil > Wetlands > Permafrost | place: Sweden: Stordalen | collected... | reverse complement strand
GGCACGAAAGCTACGCAAGTACATTGACGCTTATGCCAAATCCGCAAGACCATTCCGATGGACTTACACCGATCCTCAGAAGCGAATCCGTACTAACGCAATCACCGGGACAGCCCACTAGTTGTCCTCATGTGTTTCGATGTGTGGGAATCACAAGAAGAGGCCGATGCTGTTATTGCGCGCGGCAAGAGGATGCTGCCGCTTTTGAAGAAGTATCAAGACAAGAATCCCAAGATCCCCGGCCGTACATATCCCGATTTTATGTTAAAGGGTGCTTCCGCCAAAGACGATGCTTTCGATGGCGCGGTGAAAGCCATCAAGCACGGTTGGCATAGCACGGCAGACGGTCCTGGGGAATAAGCTGCGCATGGGATCATCGACGCTGATAGCGACGACTTACTTCGCCTACGACGCAAACGGCAATACCCTCTCCGACTCCCAAGGCCGCAGCTTCACCTGGGACTTCGAAAATCGACTGACTCAGGCTGTAGTGCCCGGCGCCAACGGCGGCACCACGACCTTCAAGTACGATCCCTTCCAATACAATTTGCCACTTCTCTTCCTGGGTTCTCTGCACTTTCGGCTTTCTTGGCATTCTCGCCTCCTGGCGGAAGCCCCAACCCTAACTAACTTCCGTGTCCAGTTCTAGCGGGGTGCACTACAGTCATATGGAGTCAACCATCAGGGCAGTTTCATGGTGCGTTATGTCTCGGTTCGTCACGCCTCGACACAAGCTCCAGGTCTTCTGTCCGTCGGCTTTCGGTAAGGAAGACAAGTCCGAAGTTCTTCGCGTCTATTGCGAAGCCGCCTTCAGGAAACTCGTCGAGATACCAATCCATGTCCCGGTTACCGGTTCGCCCAGTAATTACGAACTTAATGACGCCAGGCTCGCCATGATAACGGACCTTATCGCCGTCTCTCACTTCTTCTCCCGTTGAGTAAACGAACCGTTTCACGCTGATTCTCCTTGACCCGCTAGCATCACATGAACCCGCCTCCTGCGGGTGGCATGATCGGCGACGTACCCGGCGGCGGAGAGCCATCCCCCGAAATGTCTAGATCGTGCCAAAAACACTGACAATTGTTTGGGTTCTGGTGCATCTCATATAGATGCCAATGAGTGCCCGTAAATGGAAAGTGTGGCTTGCTCGGAGGCACGATGTTTAATCGATACGCCCTTGTCCCGACGGGTGGGATACACGGTAAGCAATTTCGTTTAGGGCAGGTTTGATGACTTGAGTGGTAAGCCATTCCGGCTATCGCGGCTGGAATCAGTAGTTGTCCAACATCGATTATCCCACCCCCAATGCACCCAAACGGACCAGCCGTGCAACCGATCAACGTCGCTTCTTGTAATCCTGTCGGATCAACAGCATTGAGCGGATTACCTGACACGTAGTTGTAGAAGTTCACTCCGGTCCCAAAACCAATCGGATCCTCACTGAGGAACCTGCCAATAGCCTGTTCGTAATACCGGGCACGGTAGTAATAGAGATCAGTACCCCCATCGAGCTCACGTCCCGTGTATTGGAATGGATTTACGATTGTGCCAGTAGAAGCAGTCAACTTACCGAACGAGTCATATGCGTAGGTGTTCGTGAGAGTTCCCAAGGGACTGCTGAGAGATGTAACAGATCCAACGCCGTCCGCCTCGTAGTAGCTCGGAGCAGAGCCAAGTAGTTCGGCATATGGCTCGTCAACTGTTGCATCACCTTGGGTATATCTGGCGATGAGACTTCCGGAACCATCAACTGTTTCCACGACATTGGCATGGGCATCAAACCCAGCATAGAGGTAATTCGTGGTGCCGTTCGGACCGGATTTCTGAATCCTTCTTCCGAACGGATCGTAGCGGAAGTTGGTGGTTCCCACACCCGGATTCACAGCTTGCGTGAGGCGGTTCTCGAAGTCCCAAGAGTAGCTGCGGCCCTGTGCGTCGGAGAGGGTATTGCCGTTCGCGTCATACGAATAGCTCCCATTCGACGCTGCCGTCAGCTCATTCGACGCGTTGTAGCTATATGTCGGCACGCCGGATGACGACAGTCTATTCCCCACGTTGTCATAGCTGTAGCTCTCCGTGGTACTCCCTCCTTGCGTTACTTGCGTCAGCTCATAGATCAGGTCGTAGCCGTAATTGGATGTGATCCCATTGAGATAGTTGGTCTTGCTCGTGCGGTTACCGGCGTAATCGTAGGTGTAGCCGGCTCCATCCACGGTCGTGCTGCCGGACTGGTGTAGCACGCTTAGCAGGTGCGAGACCGAGTCATAGCCGTAATTCGTGTTGATCCCGTTCGGGCGCGTAAGCTGGGTTCGCCGGCTCAAAGCGTCGTAGCCGAAGCCGAACTGTCCGGTTAGCGAGTTCGTAAGCGTCGAGAGCCGGTTCAGCGTGTCGTAGTTGTAGCTGGTCGTGCTGCCATCGGGCGCGGTCAGCGACTTGCGATTCGAGGCCGCGTCGTAGGTGTAGGAATTTTGGAAGTTGTAGCCGGGCAAATACGAATACTGCGTGGTGGTGGCGATCAACCGGCCCATGTTGTCGTAGGCAAAGCTGTAGACGCCTGTGCCTAACGAAAATTCCAAACGACCCTCGGATGCACGCTACGCCGTCAGCTATCAATTCGAACAGGCGTACTCCCGCACTCCGGAGGGGAGTTGTTGAATCGCTGAACGAGTGCGCAGCGCCGAAAAAGCCGTGGCCGACAATTCGGCGTGCGGTGTCGCGCTCGTCGGGGTAGGTAGAGGAAGTCTGGATGGTCTCAGGCCGCCCGTCGTTCGTAGCGGTGATGAAGTCCACCGACCTGACGCACCGATACAATCCGGCCGACATCTCGTGCGTAAACTGGTCGGGGAATGGGCGAGTCCTTCTTTAACGACAAGTGTGTTCTCGATCGGTGGTAGTAATCAACGTACGAAGCAAGGATTCGCCGCAGCGAGCTTTCGTCGAACACGATTACATGATCGATGCATTCCCGGCGTATGGAGCCGATGACCCGTTCCACGTAAGCCCGTTGCCAGGGTGAGCGGGGTGCCGAAAGGACCTCTTTGATGCCCATGGCTCGCACTTCATCGCGGAACTCCTCGCCGAAGATTGCATCACGGTCCCGCAATAGATAGCGAGGAATTTGATCGAACGGGAAAGCGTTGCGCAGTTGCTGTCCGGTCCATTCGGCGGTCGGGTGTGCTGTCACATTGAAGTGAACTATGCGACGACGATCGTGGGCCAGCACCAGGAATACGTAAAGGACTTGGAAGCGGATTGTGGGCACGGTAAAGAAATCGACAGAAGCAAGCTGCGAGACGTGGTTCTCGAGGAACGCGCGCCAGGTCTGAGAGGGCGGCCTGCGGACACGCACCATGTATTTGGTTACGCTGGTCTCGCCAATGTCGATACCGAGCTTCAGTAACTCGGCATGAATGCGCGGTGCGCCCCAGAGGGGGTTATCACGGCACATCTGACGGATCAGATCTCGAACCTCACGAGGAACAAGGGGGCGACCCGGCTGGCCGTGCCGGACCTTCCAAGTCCAGAACAGGCGAAAGGCCTTACGATGCCATGTCACGACAGTCTCGGGTTTGACGATGATCAAGGTGGAGCGCCAATCGCGCCAGATGCGGGACAGGCACACCCAGAGAAGGCGATCCCGTGTCGTTAGTTGTGGTCGTTTCTTTGTTGAACGGCGAAGAACACTGATTTGGTGACGCAAGGCCAAATTCTCAAGTTGAAGGTCGGCCCGCGAATGGATGATCGAGCATAAGGCAGCGAGGAGTTCGGCGAGAGAGACGGGCATCGAAGGATGATTTCAGCGAAGAAAGTATAATTGCCGTCGGCTCAGACGTTTCGGGATTTTCGAGAGGCACAATACGAAAGATCAGCGTCTGCACCTCTTCGCTCACACGTTTTCTGCCACCGAGCTGCCAGGCAATGCTCTGTTCGTGTCTGAACCAAATTTTTCGAGTCGCAATGCAATAAGCTGCACACGCAAAAGTCTGGTAATCGGGAGCTTTCTCTCTAAGCGCTTGAATGTTAAGACTCCGGAATTGCCGGCAGCCGGGACTGCCACGGCACAAGAAATGCTTGCTATTCTCTATAAGTTCGATAGACTTAATGGGAGCAATCATGGTCGTGAGCGGCAAAATCCGGAAGCGCGTCAGTCCCCAACGCCGTTGGGCCATCCCGTCTGGGTCGAAAGGAAGGAATTCCCCGGCACCTTGCCAAGCCATTGATTTCGGATGGCGTCTGCGCGGGAAGACGATTCGTCTGCTGCGGGACTCCTCTTTGACGTTGCTTCCCATTCGGCAGCGTGCCACGGCAGCCTTGCTGACCCAGTATTGCGCGGACGGGAATTCGCTTCTGTCCTGCCTGCAGTGCGGCGCCTGTACCGTGAACTGTCATCTCGCCGAAACCGATGGCGCACTGTTCCCGCGGCGCCAGATGACGCTTCTGCAACTCGGCGAAGTGGACAAACTGCTGGCCGATCCCAACGTCTGGCTCTGTTTCAATTGCCAGGACTGTACCTCGCGCTGTCCGGCCAACGCCGGCCCCGGCCGGATCATGGCGGGCATTCGTCGCCTCGCCGTCGAGCACTATTCTGTGCCCCGCGGCTGGAGTCGTTTGCTAAATCGGCCGCGCGGTTTTCTGTTCCTCGTGCTGACGGCCACCACTCTGCTGCTGGCGGCCATCGCCGTCGGCGGTTCGTTCTCGCCCCAGATCGCGCCCGTGCGGTATGCCAGCATGCTTCCCCATTTCACGTTGAATCTGCTCTTTGGGACGATTGCTGGCATGGTACTGATCGGTGCCCCCATCGGGCCGGCCCGCGCCTGGAAGGACTTCACCGGAGAATCGCTCTCGGAAGCCAACTGTGGCCGCCTCGTTCACTCCGCTCTCTCGGTCACTCGCCAGATCGCCACACACCGGCAATTCTCCGAATGTCAGCAGTTTCCCCTGAGCCGATGGGCGCACGCCGCTGTCCTTTATGGTTTCGTCACGCTGATGGCGCTGGCTGGCGCGGCGGCCACGCGGATCGCTCTCGGTGCTCCCTATCCTCTGCCTTTTTTCCACCCCTTCAAACTTGCCGGTAATCTCGCCGCCGCCTTGCTGGTCGGGGGCAGTCTCTACTTCTGCGTTCAACGGCAGCGCGCGTCGCGGATCCGGGGTGAAAGCTCATGGTTTGACTGGGCGCCATTGGTGCAGCTCTTACTCGTAAGCGTAACGGGCCTGTTGGCGGAAGTCTTTCGCTACGCCAATGTGGGCGCGCTGGCCTACCCGACCTACTTTTTACACTTGGCTTTTGTGTTCGTTCTGCTGGCGAGTGCCGCGAACTCCAAACTAGCGCACGTGTTCTATCGTACCGTTGCGCTTACAGCAGAGCAGTACAAAATAACGTCAGAAGCGCCCTTAGCCGAAGAACCTGAAAGCGTGGCGGCATGAAGCGCAACACTTCGCCAACGCGGCAGATATTTCCGGTCGAACTGCTCGCCAAAGGGCACGACGAACTCAAAGACATTCCGGACGACGAACTGGTGTCGGCCTACGAATCCATGCGCGATCAGGAAGCCGCTGCCGGCCACGCATATCCGAATATCAAACGTCTGTACGGGACATCGCTCGAACGGGAGAAAGACCGCCGCGAAACTCGCGCCCAGGTGGAGAATGGCGATTCCGAAATGCAGGAGTGGTACGAGAAGGCTCGCAACCAACCCTGCACCTGGTGGCTGAAGAACCATCTGGTTGCGAAACACGCCCTGAAAAGCTGCATTGCCTGCGGCGTTTGCACCGCCCAATGCCCGGCCGCCCAATATTATCCCGAGTACAATCCCCGAACTATCGTTGACGCTGCGCTATCGGAAAACGAAGACCGCCTGGTGGAACTCCTGAAGTCCGACGTTCTCTGGTACTGCGGACAATGCGGCTCCTGCAAGCCGAAGTGCTCCCGAGAAAACAATTTGATGGGGCTGATTTCGTCGCTGCGCTTTCTTGCCCAACTGAAGGGATATCACCTTTGCAGTGTGCGCGGACGGCAGCAATATGCAGCGCGTCATCTCTGGGGCGGAAACCTGTGGAATCGCGGCTGCAGTCTGTACTTTCGCAATGTGGACGCGGAAGGTCACCCGGATTTTGGTCCCCGCTACGCCAGGTACCACTCAGAAATCGATCAGCAGATGAGTCGTTTGGGCGCGAGTCCCGACGCCGACGGGCAATTCGGCGGGCGCAAAGTATCCCCCGAGACTCTCGCTGAACTTCGTTCCTGCGTGACGGAAGGCGGGACCCTGGTGCTCTGGAACGAACTCGAGAAACACGCCTCCGAGAACGCAGAGAAAAATGGCGTCTCGATTGACGAGTACTACGACCGAGTGCGTTGCGAAGGGTAGGTTAAAAAACTGTGGCCATCGCTGTGACTATTCCGCCGATCACCATCAAAGAAATCCCGGAGAACGACTATTTCCTTACGCCGAGCTGCATCCTGGGAGCGATCAACCCCGGGACCGAAATGCTCATCAGCCGCATCTACGACCGGCTCGGCGTGCGGTGGAAAGCCGCGGGAGACCGGCCCGATTCGCAGTGCACGTGCTGCACCGGCATTCTCTCTCACGGCGACGTCATGTCCATGGAAAGCACGCTGCTAGTCGTGGCGCGGCTCTGGTCGGTCGCCGCCGAACTGGGTTTTGAGAACATCACCACCGCCTGCGTAACCTCCTTCGCGATCCACACCGAGTGCCTGGAGATGTACCACCATGAGCCAGGTTTGTACGAACGCGTGGACCGGTGGCTGCAACAAGCCTGCGGCCGCCGGCTGCAGATCCCCAAGCATGTAGTCCACGCCAGCGACATCGTGTATCGCTATCGCGACGTACTCGCGCAGCAATTGCGCTACCGCTTGGTGGACAGCCGGACCGGCCGGCCTTTGCGCATTGTGGATCATGTCGGGTGCCACTACGCGAAAGTCTTTCCCGATAAAGCCATCGGCGGCGCGGAGTCCTGTGAGGTTCTTACCGGGCCAATTCGCGCTTGGGGCGGCGAAACGGTGGACTACCCCGAGCGGCGCCACTGCTGCGGCATGGGGTTCCGGCAGTGCATGATTCGTCCTAACCGCGGCTACACCATGGCTTGTGTGCTGAAAAAGCTGGACAGTATGGAGCCCTGGGAGCCGGACGCGATCCTCACCAACTGTCCCGGCTGCAACGTCCTGCTCGATAAAGAACAGTGGGCGATTGAGCAGATGTGCGGCAGAACCTTCAATATTCCGACGCTTTCTTATACTGAACTCGCAGGCCTCCTGCTGGGGTGGGATCCCTACGATGTCGTCGGCATTCAAGCGCACACTGTGCCCGTCGAGCCGCTTCTCGACAAGCTTGGCATTCCTTACGACAAGTCCAAAGAATGGTTGACGAAGGAAGACGCGGAGGTCAGGTAGCGAACTGCTATGAAGAAACCGGTATGCATTATCGGAGGCGGGGTAGCGGGCATGCAGGTGGCGCTGGTGCTGAGTTCGCTCGGAATGCCATCCCTGTTGGTCGAGAAGTCTCCGGTCCTTGGCGGGAGGGTTCCCAAACTCTCGCGGACTTTTCCTTTCTTCAACGACGATGGATTCAATGACGGGAAAGAATTTAGCGACGCGATGGAACGCGACCTGAGGGCAAACCCTCTCATTGACGTTCGCTGCGGCGCCGTGGTCAGCGCCTTGCGCGGAGATTTTCCCAACTTCACCATCGAGCTTGCCGACGGCAACTCACTCGCCGTTGGAGCGGTGGTGGTCGCTACCGGTTTCACACCTTTCGATCCCACCAGCCTCGCGGAATACGGCTACGGAGTTTACCCGAACGTGATTACCGCGACCGAGATGGAGTGGATGCTGAACCCGCGCGGCCCAACCGGCGGAAAGCTCGTCCGTCCGAGCGACAGCAAGCAAGCCGAGCGTCTGGCGATCGTGTTCTGCGTGGGCTCGCGAAACCGTCGCATCGGAGCGCCCTTTTGTTCCCGCATTTGCTGCTCCTATAGCACCAAGCAGGCCAGCACGGTCATGGAGCGCAATCCCAGGGCGCTTGTGGCTTGCTTCTACATGGATGTTCGCACCTACGATCGCGGCTTCGAAGAGATGTATTCGCTGGCACAAGAACGGGGCGTCCGCTATATCCGGGGGCGCGTCTCCATGTGCCGGCAACTCCCGGACGGCTCCATTTCGGTCCGCGCGGAAAACACGCTCCTAAACCGCCCCTTCTCCGGTGAATTCGATCTGGTCTCTCTTTCGACGGGAATGAGGCCATGCGCGGACGTTAACGAATTGGCCCGTACTTTGGAAATCACCTGCGGCCCCGATGGATTCTTTCTCTGTAGGGAATGGTTCCGGCATCCGCATGACGCTACCCGCGACGGCATTTTTCTCGCGGGCTGCGCAACCGGAATGAAGCCGATTCGCAATTGCATGATTGACGGCGCGGCTGTAGCCGCGCGCGTGACCGCTTTACTCCAGGAGGCGCAGGTATAAGATACGGAGTCGTCATTAACAACCGCAAGGTATCGGCAGCCATTCCTGCATGGTGGCCTGCAAAACGTTCGCCGTGGATGCGAGGTGCACCCCAAGTTGGATTCTCCGCGACCATCTGGAAGATCAAGTCCCGCATTTGTTTGGAGATTCTCCGGCTGCCGCCGATTCGTTTTCGCACTTTGCAGACCATCGCCCAATACAGTTTGAACCCAGCCTGATGCCACCGAACCACCGTCTCGGGGAGGACGAGAAGAAGCGACTTTTCCCAGTCGGCCCAGAAACTGCGCGCCACGACCCAAAAGAGTTTGTTGGCGGAGGGTGAGGTTCTCCAGCATCAGACTGCGGTGGGTGCGAAAAATGCGAAGAACGGCTCCGAACCAGAGCCCAAAGAGGTCGAACAAGGTGGAGAAAGTTATAGCAGATCGGATTTTGATCTTGTTGATTTCAAAGGCGGACGGAATTATGACGAGGCACACTTTGAAAGCACCAGGGGTCATCAGAGATCAACAGTTCTCAACGAGCAGCCTGCAACAGGTTCAACATCAATCACTTGGGAGCCTCAGAAATCTACAGATTTCAATAGGGGCTTGAATCTGGTTCGGGACCAGGTTCCCTACCGCTTCACTCTGTTCGGGAAAAAACTTCACCGCAAACTTCACCGCAACAAGCGACGAAACGGCTCCAAAACGTACTTTTCGCTCCAGCTATGTCTCTGAAAAGACAGCCTCGCATGCCCGAACAGGGCGGCTGTTAACCGGAGGGTTGTAGGTTCGAGTCCTACCTGAGGAGCCATTCTTTTCATTCTTTTCATGTCCGTTCCGGAGACATGGGTAACAGAACGTTCCGGAGACATAGGTTACACTTTTGGCCCGAAGGGGTTCTCCAGGGGCTGCAAGGTTTTTTCCTCCAGATCAATATAGCCGAGATCGTACTCCATAAAACTCACCAGCCAGATGCCGTGGTCGACTTCTTTGACGCCGACGGCCTGTCCCGCAAGGGAAACGCTGAGATTGATCTTCTTGTTGTACAAGCAAAGACGTCCGCAGCTGGTGACCACGACGGTGCGGTCGTGGAACGGGTAGTGCGGTTCGGGGATGCCTCGATAGGGGCGGCAAGAAGCCGAGTAGACCTCGGCGGGGCATTTCATGCCGAGAGCTTCATGGGGTCTTTCGTGATTGAACTCCTCCAGGAAAGCATCGAACTTGGCTTGCTGCTGCAGGATGTTGGCGCCCGCCGGACGAGTGGCTTCTTTCTTCAGAGTCAGATGCATGCGTTCATGACGACCGTTCTGCTGCGGATGGCCAGGACGAATCCGCTCAATCGAGATGCCTAACCGCAGCCACCACACCGAAAGCTTGGAGAGCTGAAACAGGCCATGCGGAGAGGCGAAGGGGACACCGTTATCAGAGCGGATGGCCCGCGGCAAGCCGCGTTCGTGGAACAGGCGCTCAAAGGCGGGAAAGGCGAGTTCTTCGGATTGGATTCCAGCGCTTCACACAGCAGCAGGTAGCGCGAGCAGTAGTCAGTGACGGTCAGCGGATAGCAATAGCGTTTGTCGCTCAACTGAAACTCGCCCTTGTAATCGGTGCACCAGAGATCGTTGGGATGCAAACCGTCGGATAAGGGCGTTCCCTCAGCCCGATGGCGGCGCCGATTCATGGGCGTGACCAACCCATGGCGATCGAGCACGGCGTGAATAGTAGAAGCGGCGGGAGTCTTGATGGCATGCGGGAGGCACCGCAGGAGGCGCTCCCGGATCTTGCGTGCGCCCCAGTGCGGTTTCTCCCGCTTGGCGTTCACGATGGCCGCTTCCACCGGCGCGGGTAACTGGTTGGCATAGCGGAAGGGCCGGCGAACTCGGTCACTCAACCCTTCCAGCCCACATTGCTGGTAACGCTCAAAGATTTTGTAGCCGGTCTTGCGCGAGATCCCGAACTCCCGGCACAGCGAAGCCATCGCCTCCCCGTCCTTGAGCCGGATCACAAACCTCATTCGTTCGTCCATCACAGAACGCTCCTTCCATGGCATCTCCTCTCCGCCCCCTTCGGGCCGAAAAGTGTAACCTATGTCTCCGGAACGTTCTGTTACCCATGTCTCGGAACGGACATCTACAACTTCCAAAACCTCAAAATAAAACTTCGCCGCATTTGAAAATAATTTGTGAAGTTGCCTGGCCGCAAAGCCGGCGTCCCTTCTAAGCTTTCCTCACGAAAACGCCATGTTTCCCTGACTAGCGGCCCGAACGGCGAAGAAGATAGCTGGTTGACAACGCAGGGGTGGGGCACTAGCATGCCAACCGGTTGGTAGAATCCTATTTCCCCCAACGACCGATGGTCTTGCCTCACAAGGACCGATACTTTTTGACTCACTCCCATGACTGACACTTTCGAAACTCAACGCGAGGAACTGGCGCTGCTGCTGGATGAGGCGGCGTGCCGGCGAGTACTTTCGCAATATGGGCCCAGCCTGGACTGACGAAATCCAGAGGCTCTGGCGAGCACGGTGTGGCCCGACGCGGTGTCGCAAGATCCGCGATAGCGGCATCGCGGTGCTCATGATCGAACACCTGATGCAGGCGATCATGAGTCTTTCGGATCGCATCGTGGTGCTGAACCTGGGATGCAAACTGGCGGAAGGCCGACCGGATGAGGTGGTGCACAATCCGGCTGTCGTGGAATGCTACCTGGGCTTTCCCGATGCGGTTCATAAATTGACCCTGGCTAGCAAGTTGACGTGGAGGAAATGATGGACCCGGTTCTTCAACTGGAGAGCGTCGAGTCTGGATACGGTGAAGTCCAGGTCCTGTGGGGCATTTCGTTCGAGGTTGAGCGGGGGAGTTTTACCACCATCCTTGGTACGAATGGCGCCGGCAAAACCACCACCCTGCGCACCATCATGGGCAGTCTGCGGGCATGGAAAGGGCGCGTACTGCTACACGGAGAAGACATCACGCGGCTTTCACCGCATGCCAAAGCCGATCGCGGTCTGGTGCTGGTGCCCGAGGGCCGGCAGCTTTTCCCGGACATGTCAGTGCGAGAGAACCTGGAGATGGGCGGGTACTCGAAGCGCGCCCGCAAGCGACAGAAACAGAACATGGAACGCGTCTATGACATGTTCCCGCGCCTGCAAGAACGCCACCAGCAAAAGTCTTCCACGCTCTCCGGCGGAGAGCAGCAGATGCTGGCCATGGGCCGCGGCTTGATGCAGGAAGCGGAGGTGCTGATGATCGACGAGCTCTCGCTCGGCCTGGCCCCGGTGGCGGCGCAACAACTCTTTCTGACCTTGAGCAGCCTGCGGAAAGAGGGTCTCACGGTCGTCCTGGTAGAACAGAATGTGCACCTGGCGCTGGCGATCAGCGACTACACCTACGTGTTTGCCGAAGGTCGAATCAGCATCCGCGGCGATTCGGACGACGTGGCAAGAATGGATGAAGTGCGACGCGCGTACCTTGGACTCTAAGAGCGAGCGATTTCCCAGCCGAGGCGGTGCCCTTAGTGACACGACGACGCACGCAATCAACCTGGACGAAAGGACGAAAGCTGGTTTTACAAACGGCTGCATGCAGATATTGGCGAAATCAGACTTTGCGCCGCCTGCGAATTTGCTGGTGAACTGGCGAAGTCACGCTGGCTGCGGATTCAATCTGTCAACCGTGTGTTTGCTCTGACATTTACAAGAGTCCCGTCGGTTCGTGATCTCTTCTCGATGCCCAGATCGAGCACCGTCTCGATCTCCATCGGCTTCCTGGGAAGGAATCGAAGAAGCGCTGCTGGCCAGCCCGTACAACGAAAACGCCATGTGGCAGCAGCGGCATTTCATTCAGGGAAAACTCGGCCGTTGATCGCATGTCTCTCTGGCAGTCCTTGCAAGACAGCCCGCTTGCGGGCCCTTCTCTCGATATGGTCTTGGTACCAGTCCAAGAGCGTGCACGCTTCGCGTATGAGGCAGTCGTACACATGCTCCGGCGTCAGTTGGCTCGGCGGCAGAGATAGGACGGTACTTATCGGAACGTGATTTGAAATTCTCGTGACTGCCAAGAACGCAATGAGTTCGGCGTCAGACTTCGGTTCCTTCTTCGCTAGACTGTGGAATGGATGCTCCATCGCAACACCGCTTTAAGAAAAAATGGTGCAGCCTCAACTGCTGCGCCGTGATTGGGAGCAAAGGAACCCGGGCGACCGCTTGGGGTCCCTAGCTCGTTTTGCGGGTTAATTTACAACGGCGCCAATCCAGAAATCTGTTCAAAATTGCACAGTCTCGAAATCAAGGGCATTCCGGGGCTCCTTCTCCATCCATAGGTGTCATCTGCATTTTGAGGGTTTCAGAGTTGCGTGCGCCCTCGTCAGTCCGGCCCTTCCATCTTGCCCGACGCGGTAGTGACCAGCACGCCGATTACGTTCTCGTTCAGCACATCCAGCATTTTCTTCGCCTGCTCGAACGTGATTCCGTTCGACAGTTCGAAGCCAACCTAAACGCCCCTAAGCGCGGAAATCGTGTCATGATAAGGCCGAACTTCGACTATGATCGACCCGGCCTGCCGGCCAATCCCAAAACCAATACTTGCTCTTTCGATCTTAGTTGCCGCCATATTCGGACCCGTTGCGCCAACGACTGAAAAAACGCGGCATCGAGTTGATCGCGCCTTACCGGGAGAATCGCCAGGAAAGGCGGTTTGAGGATGGTCGAAAACGCGGCGCTACAAGCGGCGTTGGATCGTCGAGCGAACCAACTCCTGGCTGGGTCAGTTCCGCCGCTTGCTCGTGCGTCATGAGCATTTGCTCTCCAGCTATCGCGCCTTTTTCTACCTTGCCTGCTTCTGGATTACCCTGAGACACTGTTTATGAAATACGGTCTAGTATCAACCCGAGTTACTTGGCCCGCGTGTCACGTCGTTCGCGGACAATCATCACATCGACCGGTGACCGCTGTTGCTGATTTGACCCGACTCTGATGCTTTACTTAGGCGGTCGCACGAAAAAGGCGGGCACTGATCGTCAGGCCATACGGGTATCCGAATGGAATTACTAGATTGGTCCAAGTCTAACTTCGAGTACGGCCGCAAGGTTCTGAGTTCCGGGCTCGATGGTGCGCGTTCCGGTCGCGAAGCTTTTCTGAATGGCGGGGCACTGATTCCGCTTCTGAGCGATTCACTTTGCCGTTCTTGGAAGCCAGCCGTGATTGGAGCATGCCTGGGCATGATGGGTGGTTATCGGGCCAATGGGAATAAATCAGCGGGCAGAGCGCTAGTGTATGGCGTCCTCGGCGGAGCAATTGGTTTTACGGCCGGGGTAGGATGGAAAAACCGCCGCCTGGCCGCGAGCGTTGCTCATGAAGCGCACAAGGAAATCGACCGGGTGCGCGACGAGCATTGGCTGGAAAAAAATCCTATCGATTACGCGTAGCCACAACGATCAAGGCAATGCTTCGGCTGTGCGTTTTTTCTTTTCGCGGGAATCTGAGAACGAGCGCGCTTCTCCCTGGTAGTGTCTCTCGTAGACAGGTGGCTGTAGTGACGACACACGAAGAAGGACGGGCGTACGCGATGCTTCCAGTCCCGTTTGCCGCTGCCCGTCTGCCCTTTCAGGCCTCACGTGATCCTGGCCGCCTTGTCGAGGCCGTCATTGTGAAGCGAACGCTTTTGAGAATGCCAAGGCCGCCATCGCGTTTTTTTCGTCTGGCTGATTGAAAGAACCGAGCCACGGGTCCCATAGCAGTGCAAATCGCCGTATTGAACCAAACGTCTTCTAGCTCCACAGCGACGCTGGGACTTTATGGTAGAAAGCATCCAATCCGTCCCGCACGTCTCTTCCTTGTTAGTGCAAGCCAGGATTCTGTTGCTGCTCATTCATGTCCTAGGTACGGCGTGCTTCGTATACATCATCGCCAGGCGATTAGTGCCGCTTTTTAAAGCGCAACGTGATTTTCGCTTTGACCGCCCCTGGCAACGCCTTGGAAGAGTCGGGAAATTCTGGATGGGCCAGTGGAAGCACCCCCGCTATCCGGGCGCGGGAGTCATGCACATCCTGATTTTTGCGGGCTTCATTCTGCTCGCGACGCGCGCCTTCGCTCTCGTTCTTGGTCTGGCTGACACGGTCGCTGTCCCGGCGAACATCGGGCACATCTACGACATTGTCAAAGACTACGCTACCACCATCGTCTTCGTGTGCATGTTGGTCGCGATGATCCGTCGGCTTGTGATCAAGCCCGCGCGCTACGCCGTGCCGGAAAGATACGGCAAAGGACATCCAGCCGATGCTATCTTCCTTCTAGCGCTCATTGCGTTGCTGATGGTGGGCGACAGCTTGTTTGCCGCCAGCAAGGCTGCGTTTCAGACTCGGCTCGGGCAGCCGGAAGAATTTCTCGCGGTATTGTCGCTGCCCTGGATGTTCAAGGGTGTTCTCGTCCCGGCATCTTTATCGTCGTTACAGCACATTCATTTTGCCGGCTACCTTCTGCATGATGTGACCTTCTTCTTTCTGCTTTGTTACCGGCCCTTCGGCATTCAGTTCCACGTGGAGACGTCCTTATTTACTGTCTTCTTCTCGAAGCTCGACCGTGGAACTCTCAAGCCGGTGCGATGGGGCGTCCCCGACGAGCAACTCGAGCAGGTGAAGTCTTTCGGCGTAAAGACCTTCGAAGACTTCACGTGGAAGCACATGCTTGATTTCTACTCCTGCGCCGACTGCGGCCGCTGTTCGGACAACTGTCCGGCGAACGCAGCCGGCCGGCCGCTCTCGCCGAGGTTCCTCACGATCAAGGCCCGCGACTACGCATTCCAGCACTATCCCATGTTTGGAAAAGCGAGGTTCGGCAACTCGGGGAATGGCAAGCCGCTGATCGGGAATTTGTATTCGGAGGATGAAGTCTGGTCCTGCACCACGTGCGGCGCCTGTGAAGAAGAATGCCCGCTGCTGGTGGAGTACATAGACAAGATTGTCGATTTACGGCGCGGCATGGTCGACGACGGTAATGTACCCCAATCCCTGCAAAAGCCATTGAAGGCGCTCGAGAGCCGCGGCAACCCCTACGGCAAGAGCGAGAAGAAGCGAGTGGATTGGAGCAAAGCGAAAGATTTCCAGACGATGTGCGAGGTCAAAGTCCTCGACGGAAGACATGCAGACGGAGTGGCCACCGCGGACACTCTTTACTTTGTCGACAGCATCACCGCGTTTGACGACCGCATGCAGTCGATTGGGCGCGCCACGGCGAAAATTCTGGACCATGTCGGCACGAATTTCGGGATCCTCGGCGCGGCGGAGAGAGACAGCGGCCACGAGGTTCGGCGCTTCGGAGAAGAGACGCTGTTCATGGCTCTGCGCGACCACAACGTCGAGGCCATCAAAAACTCGGGTGTCCAGCGCATAGTTACCGCCGACCCTCACGCTTACAACGCGCTCAAACACGACTATAAAGATGTGCCGCCAGTCGAGCACATCAGCCAGTTCATCGCCCGTGAAGTGAAGGCCGGAAAAATCAGTTTCAAGCCCGTTAAAGACGAGAAAAACGTCTACACCTATCACGATCCTTGTTATCTCGGGCGGCATAACCAGGTCTATGACGAGCCGCGTGACGTGCTTGACGCGATCCCCGGCCTGAATCGAGTGGAAATGAAGCGCTGCCGAGACCGCTCGTTCTGCTGCGGTGGTGGCGGGTTGATGCTGTTCTACGAGCCGAAAGAAGAGGAACGAATCGGCGTGAAAAGAGTCCGGATGGCCGCCGAAGCCGGAGCCAACGTGATCGTGACGGCATGTCCGTTCTGCATGGTCAATATGGAAGACGCCATCAAGGTCGCGGGATTCGAAGGAAAGATGACAGCGATTGACCTGACAGAGTTGGTCGATCAGCAGATCGCAGGCGACGTGCAGGCTGATACGGATGAGCGCAATGAGGTTGAGGTCCAGCCGGATGAGCCGGTTCTGATGCCGTGGTATTGAGATTTCCGGATTTTGCGGCGGCCAAGGCCGCCAAGGTTTGTGGAGGTGAACGTGGAAATTCTGGTTTGCGCGAGAAGAGTACCTGACACATCGGAAAACGACATCCAGCTCAATAGCGCAGGCAACGACATTGAGCGCGACGATCTCGTCTATTCGATCAATGAGTCCGATAACTATGCGGTCGAGGAAGCGCTACAGATCGCGGCCAAGTTTGGCGGCAGCGTCACAGTCGCGACCGTTGGCGGCGAAGACGACGAGGAGATTCTCCGGCGCGAGATGGCCATGGGCGCGAATCACGGCGTGCTCATCAGCGACGATGCATTCGCCGGGTCCGATGGCCGCGGCATTGCAACGGTTCTCGCTGCTTTCGTTCGCAAAGGCCGCTACGATCTTATCCTCACCGGAGTGCAGGCCGACGACGGCGCCGCTCAGGTTGGCGGAATGCTGGCCGCGATGCTCGACTACCCATTCGCTTCGCTCGTCAATTCTATCGAGATTCTCGACGGCAACAAGTTGAAGGTCGGCCGCGAGATCGCCGGTGGCAACCGGGAGATCAGCGAGATCGATCTCCCATGCGTTCTTTCGATCCAGACCGGCATCAACGAACCGCGCTATGTAGGCATGCGCGGTATCCGGCAAGTTGCCTCCATTCCGATTCCCACTCCCAGTGCAGCGGAGCTTGGCATCGATCCTGCAACTGTCGGCGAAATGGCCGCCAGGGTGAAGCGAATCGACTACTTCGTGCCCGCGCTGGGCAAGGGCGCCGAGATGCTCAGCGGCAGTCGCGAAGAGAACATCGACAAAGTGGTCAATCTGATCGCCGCTAAAGGAGGGCTGAAATAATGGCTCGCATATTCGCTTACATCTTGCACAAAGCCGGCGTGGCCGATGATTCCGCGGCGGAACTGATTTCAGCGGCAAGAGCAATCGACCCGTCCGCTCCCCTGACCGCCATCGTTACGGGTTTTGGCGCGGACCTCGATGTTGTCTGCTCAGGGCTCCGCGCTTCCTACGCAGAGATATGGAAAATCTCGAACGAGGTTCTTGCCTATCCCAACGCCGAGTTGATCCGCCAGGCGCTGGTCAAGATCCTCCCGGCTGGCTGCGTCGTCCTGGCTGCTCATGAGCACTTCGGAATCGATCTGGCGCCCGGCCTTTCCATCAAAACGAACGCATCGTTTGTTTCCGACGTAATTGCAATCGAAGGCATCGAAGATTCCCATCTCAAACTTGTCCGTCAGGAATTCGGTGGGCAGGTCAGCGCTCATGTGCGCTGCGACATCGCGTCAGGCGTCGTGATTACTATCCGTCCCGGCGCGTTCAAGCAGGTCGAGAACGCTGCCGTCAACGGTATCGTCGTCGACAAATCCTCCGAAATCGGCGCGCTGACAGCGCGGCGCCGCTATCTGGAAACAATCGTCGCCGAAGCGGGGGATGTAGACATCACCAAACACAACGTGTTGGTTTCGGTCGGCCGGGGCATTCAGGAAAAAGACAACATCGGCATTGCAAAGGAACTCGCCGAAGCGCTCGGCGCCGCGGTGAGTTGCTCCCGCCCCGTGGTTGACGCCAAGTGGCTGGAAAAATCCCGGCAGGTTGGTTCGTCCGGGAAGACCGTCAAGCCCAAGGTTTATCTGGCCTGCGGCATCAGTGGCTCGTTCCAACACCTCGCCGGACTCAAAGGGAATCCCTTCATCATCGCCATCAACAAAAATCCCAAGGCACCCATTTTTCAGGTTGCGGATGTCGGCATTGTCGACGACATCCTCGAATTTCTGCCTGAACTCACAACCAAAGTTCAAGAAGCTCGCGGCGTTTCCGTGAAATAGAGGACATCACGATGATTACACCCAAGACCCTGAAACTTAGTTTGAACTCCCTTCGAGACTTCGCCAAGAAAAAGCTTCCCGACGAAACGCTGATTGAACTCGACGAGCGCGACGAATGCCCCGTCGAAATCGTCCGGCACATGTGCGATCCGAACAAGCTCGGGATTCAACTCCTGTTCATTCCCGAAGAGTTTGGAGGGATGGGAGGCGGCGCCTTTGATGTCTATTGCATTTGTGAGGAGATGGCGCACATCGATCTCGGTATCGCCACTGCGGTTCTTGCCACCTTCCTCGGCAGCGATCCCATCACGGTAGGCGCGACTCCCGAACAAAAGAAGCTTTGGCTGAGCCGCATCGCCGACGAAGGTTTGCTATTCGCCTACGGCGCAACAGAGCCGGAAGCCGGAAGCGATCTCGGCTCTCTGCGCACCACCGCCGATCGTGTCCTCAAAGACGACCGCATTGTTGGCTACAAGATCAACGGCAACAAGCAGTGGATCAGCAACGGCGGGATCGCCGACGTCTACACGGTCTTAGCCAATACACCTGCCGGTCCGAGCTGGTTCGTGGTCGAAAAAGACGCCAAGGGTTTCAGTCACGACGCGCCAGAAGACAAGCACGGCATACGTCTCAGCAACACGGCGGCGCTGGCGTTCAGTGACGTCTACGTCGATGCCGACCGCTTACTCGGCGGAGTCGAAGGCCAGGGACTGCTCCAGGCGCAGGCGGTCTTCGGCTACACCCGGCTGATGGTGGCGGCCTTTGGGCTGGGCGCGGGATGGGCGGCGCTTGATCGCGCCATTCCTTATTCCACCAAGCGCATCCAGGCTGGAGGGCCACTCTCTGAAAAGCAGGGCTACACGCACAAGCTGATCGTGCCGCATGCCGTGCGCCTCGAGGCCGCCCGCTCCTATATAGAGGAGACGGCGGAGCGCATCGATGCCGGCAACGAAGGCAGCCTCAACACCGAAGGGGCGATTGCTAAATACATGGCAACCGAGGCCGGCAATGCCGCTGCCGAAGCCAGTATTCAAGCGCTCGGCGGCTACGGCTACACGCACGAATACATGGTGGAGAAGATCAGCCGCGACGTTCGCATCACCATCATTTATGAGGGCACCTCCGAGATCATGGAGATGACGATCAGCCGTGATCGCTGGCAGCTCCACCTGAAAACGCGTGGGCAGTACTATCACGACGATGCGCGCAAATTTGAAGCGCTGCACGCGCAGCATCCAGAGGTGGGAGCGGACACTGCGGCGCTGGCGCTGCACGCGCTGGCCGCGGTGATGGAGAAAGCCCGCGTTGGGCGACTGACTCGCTACCAGCACATTCTTCTCCGCCTGGGCGAACTGATTGCCTATGCAGAGTGCGCGGGCAGCTTGTCGTACCGTGCCGCGTCGATGGCCGACGGCAAACTCACGGAAAAAGCGAGCCGCCGTTTCGACCCTGTCGCGCTCGCCGCCATGAGCCGCGTCTTTGCGCGCGAAGCCGCCCTCAAAGTTGCGCAAGAAGGTGTGCGCCTGGTTGTGGGCGCCGGCGGAGTCACCGATGCCGGCCTCACCGCATTCGAAACGTCTCTCGGCTTGCCTGCTATTCATCGTGCGCAGGCAGGTTTGATTTCCGACATGGATTCCATCGCCGACGCGCTCTACAACCGCGCGGCGAAGCAAATGCAGAAAGTCGCCTAGGGCAAGATTTCTGACCGGCATCCGGCCGCTCCGCGACACCGGATGCCCTTCATAAAAGCTGGAGTGTCATATGGAAAGCACCGCGCATCGAGCTATCGCGATCGTGGGGGCGGGAGCAGTGTTGCCCGACGCCCCGAACGTAACTGCCTTTTGGGAAAACGTGAAGAACGGCCGCTACAGCATCACGGACGTCTCACCGGATCGCTGGGATCCTGAGTTTTATTACGACGCCGATCCCAAAGCGCCCGATAAGACGTATTCCAAGATCGGCGGCTGGGTGCGCGATTTTGTCTGGGATCCGCTGAAATGGCGCCTGCCCATTCCGCCCCGCGTTGCGGACGCGATGGACGGCGCGCAAAAGTGGGCGATCGCCGCCACGCGCGAAGCGTTGGAAGATTACGGATATCCCAAGCGTCCGCTCGACCTTGACCGCACAGCAGTCATTCTCGGCAATGCCATGGCCGGTGAGAAACACTACCTCACCGCACTGCGTGTGTTCTTCCCCGAGTATGCGCACGAACTGGACGGGAGCCCGAGTTTCGCGGCGCTGCCCGAGGCCCTAAGGCATGACATCTCGCGCGAACTCCACGAGCGCATGGACAAGCATCTGCCGGATATAACCGAAGACAGCATGCCTGGCGAACTCGCGAACTGTATCGCGGGCCGCATCGCCAACCTCTTCAACTTTCATGGACCCAACTACATTTGCGACGCTGCCTGCGCCTCAGCCATGGCGGCCATCAGTTCCGCCATCGAGGGTCTTGTCCAGCATGATTTTGATGCGGTGGTCACGGGCGGAATCGACCGCAATATGGGCGCGCAGACTTTCGTCAAATTCTGCAAAATCGGCGCGCTCTCCGCCACCGGCACTCGTCCCTACGCTGAAGGAGCCGACGGCTTCGTGATGGGCGAAGGCGCTGCCATCTTCCTGCTCAAGCGCTTGGCTGACGCGGAGCGCGATGGCGACAAGATATACGCCGTGCTGCGCGGTATGGGCGGATCGAGTGACGGCAAAGGGAAAGGCATCACCGCTCCCAACCCTGCAGGCCAGAAGTTCGCGATCGAGCGCGCCTGGCAAAACGCCGGCCTCTCGGCGGCGACCGCCACGTTGTTCGAAGGCCACGGCACGTCGACTCGCGTCGGTGACGTTGTCGAAGTGCAAAGCCTCGTCGACTCGCTCAGCGGCTTCCATCTCCCCACCGCGTCCGTGGCGCTCGGATCGGTCAAGTCGAACATCGGGCATCTGAAGGGCGCGGCCGGCGCTGCGGGATTGCTAAAACTAGCGCTCGCTTTGCGCGACAAAGTTCTTCCGCCCAGCGTGCACTGCGACCGTCCAAATCCCGACATCGACTTTGCCCACTCACCGTTATATGTCAACACCACTCTCAAGCCGTGGACTATCCCGGCGGAGGGCGTGCGGCGCGCTGGATTGAGCGCCTTCGGATTTGGCGGCACCAACTTCCATGCAGTCCTTGAGGAATACATTCCCCATAGGCTGAACGGCAATGGCAAACGGCCAACCGCAGTCTCCGAGATCCCACCCAGTCCCACAAAAGAGGTAATTATGAATGCCACACAAATCTCCCCCGCTTCTTTATCTTCTTATAATGCACCTCTTTATAAGGCGCCTCTTCGCGGCGCATTGGTCATCGGCGCCAGCTCAGACACCGCGCTGATCGACCGCCTGCGCGCTGTTCAAAAAGAGGCCGAGGCCGGACGCGTGCCCGCGCCTGCCGCTCCGGCAGAATCCGACCTTCGCGCGCCCGAGCGCATCGCCATCGACTACGCCGACGCGGCGGAGCTCGCGGCCAAGTCGGCTGCCGCGCTCAAAGCCATCACGGCGAATCAGCCTGCCATGTGGAAAGCCTTGCGCGCGCAAGGTATTTTCCGCGGCCACGGACCCGCACCCAAAGTTGCCTTCCTGTACACCGGCCAAGGCTCCCAGTACGTCAACATGCTCGAGACTCTTCGCGCCCTGGACCCGATTGTTACCGAAACTTTCGCGGAAGCCGATCGCGTGATGACGCCGCTGCTCGGCAAGCCGCTCAGTGCCTACATCTACGTAGACAAATCGGACGAAAGCCTGGTTGCCAAGGCGGAAGACGACCTGCGCCAGACGGAGATCACTCAGCCGACGGTGCTGGCCACCGACCTCGCTCTCACGCGCATGTTAGCTGCCTATGGCATCGCGCCCGATTTCACGATGGGCCACAGCCTGGGCGAATACGGCGCCCTGGTTGCCTCGGGCGCTCTTCCGTTTGAAGACGCGCTGGAAGCTGTCAGTGCCCGTGGACGTGGGATGACTCGTGTCTCGATCGGGGACAACGGCAAGATGGCCGCGGTCTTTGCGCCCCTCGAGGAAATCGAACGAATTCTCAGAACCGTGAACGGCTACGCCGTAATCGCCAACATCAACAGCGAGCGCCAGGCCGTGATTGGCGGCGCCAGTCAGGCAATCGAGCAGGCAATGGCGTTGTTCCAGAAAGCCGGCTACGAAGTCGCGCCCTTGCCCGTGAGCCACGCGTTCCACACCTCGATCGTGGCTCCGGCTAGTGAACCTTTGCGCCAGGCGCTATCGGGCCTCCGGCTGCAATCGCCGCGCATTCCGGTCGTCGCCAACGTGAATGGCGAGTTCTATCCGACCGGCCCCGATGTTGTGCCCAGGATGCTGGATCTTCTGGCGCTGCAGGTTGCTTCACCCGTCCAATTCGTGAAGGGACTGCGGACCTTGTACGACGCGGGCGCGCGCGTCTTTGTGGAGGTTGGACCGAAGAAAGCGCTACAGGGGTTTGCTGAAGACGTGCTGGGTAGCCGCGGCGACGTCTTGTCTCTGTTCACCAATCACCCGAAGTTCGGCGACATCTGGGCTTTCAACCAGGCGTTGTGTGGCCTCTACGCGGCCGGATTGGGCCGTGGCGTTGCGGCAACCATTCGCGAGCCCGCGACAACATTCGCGCCGGCCGCGCCTTCAAAACCAGAAATTTCGAAACCAGTCCCACCGCCGCCCGCCATCCCCGTCGCCGCCGTCGGTAACGTGCCATCCAACGGCAACACATATGTGGAACTCGGCCGCATGTTCGCCGATGTTCTCGAACGCGGCTGGGAGGTCTATCGCGGCCAAAAAGAAGCTCCAACCTCGCAGACGGTCGCCATCACTGGCGCAGCTCTCGGCCTGCCCGGAAACGGCCACATCTTCGACGATGGCAATGTCGGGCGCATTCTCCGCGGCGAGCAGTTCATCGATGTCATTCCAAGCCGTTTCCGCCGCGCCATGCTCGACAAGCACATCACCCGCCTGGTCAAGAACGACAACGGCGGCCCGACGTTCGAGACCATTAATAATGTTGCGGACGTTATCAAGCTGGCCGGACGCGGAGGTACGTTCGATCTCGAAAACGAATTCGGTGTTACCGCCGATCGCCTGGCCGCCCTCGATCGCGACACGCAGCTAGCAATTGCTGTCGGCATCGATGCCCTGCGCGACGCCGGCATTCCTCTCGTCATGCGCTACAAGACCACCAGCAAGGGCACGAAACTGCCCGACCGCTGGGGCTTGCCCGATGCCTTGCGCGACGACACCGGCGTAATTTTTGCTTCCGCCTTCCCGGGCTATGACTCCTTCGCCGACGAGATGTCGCGTTACTACACCGATCACAGCCGTCGCGAGCAGTTGTCATTACTCGAGACCCTGCGCGCTCGCGTGCCCGATAACAACGGTCATTCTTCCTTGGAACCGGAGATCGACCGCCGCGTCGAGGAACTGCGCGACGCGATCGAGAAGACTCCATACGTCTTCGACCGCCGTTTCCTGTTCCGCACGCTTTCGATGGGACACTCTCAGTTCGCCGAGTTCATCGGCGCACGCGGCCCGAATACCGCCATCAACGCGGCTTGTGCCAGCACCACCCAGGCCGTCTCCCTAGCCGAGGATTGGATCCGCGCAGGCCGTTGCCGGCGCGTAATTGTAATTTCGGCCGACGATGTCACTTCCGATCACATGCTCGAGTGGATCGGCGCCGGCTTCCTAGCCAGCGGCGCGGCCGCCACCGACGAGGACGTGGAAGAAGCCGCGATTCCTTTCGACCGCCGCCGTCACGGCCTGGTCATTGGCATGGGCGCCGCTGCGCTGGTCGTTGAGAGCGCGGACGCAATGCGCGAACGCGGAATTCAGCCAATCTGCGAAGTACTGTCCTCGATTACTGCGAACAGCGCTTTCCACGGCACGCGCCTCGACGTTCAGCACATCGGCCAGATGATGGAAGACGTTGTCTCCAAGGCTGAAGCGCGCCACGGCATTCGCCGTCAGGACATCGCTGCCCACACCGTGTTTGTCTCTCATGAAACCTATACTCCGGCCCGGGGCGGCAGCGCCGCGGCTGAGATTCACGCCCTGCGCCAAGTCTTCGGCGACGTTGCCGATCACATCGTGATCGCCAACACCAAAGGATTCACCGGTCATGCGATGGCCACCGGCATTGAAGATGTGGTCGCAGTCAAAGCGCTCGAAACCGGATGCGTTCCGCCCGTCTCGAACTTCAAGGAAGTCGATCCACAGCTCGGCACGTTGAATCTGTCCAAAGGTGGGGCGTATCCAGTCGAATACGCGCTGCGCCTGGCGGCTGGTTTTGGTTCGCAGATCAGCTTGACGCTGTTGCGTTGGGTCGCAACTAAAGATGGTGTTCGCCGCGCACCGAATTCTCTGGGCTATGCCTACCGCGTCGCAGATCCAGCAGCTTGGGACGCGTGGCTCAACCGCATCACAGGATATCCCACCGCCGATTTGGAAATAGTCCACCGCACGCTGCGGGTGCGCGACCAGGGCGCAGCCGCAAAGCACGCGGAAGTCGCGATTGAATCCCGGGCCGAGCCAGCGCCAGTTCCCGCCATCCAACCGCAGCTTCGCCAGATAGTGGTGACACAGCCGGAATCGCCGGTGATTTTGAAACCAGCGGTGCCGGCCGCGATTGGGGCGCCGATCCAGAGCGCGGTCAAGCCGGTCGCTGAAGCAACCGCAGAGGTTGGCGTCGCGCTACCCGTGGTCGCACCTCCGCCTGTCGCACCTGCGATCGCCCCCGATGACGTGAAGGAGCGCATCCTTGCTCTGGTTGCCGAGAAGACGGGCTATCCGGTCGACATGCTCGATCTCGACCTCGATCTCGAAGCTGACTTGGGGGTCGATACCGTTAAGCAAGCTGAAGTATTTGCGGCCGTGCGCGAAGCCTACGGCATTGTGCGCGACGAGACTATCAAACTTCGCGACTTCCCGACTCTCGCCCACGTGATCGGCTTCGTCCGCGATCGACGCTCCGATCTGAAAACCCAGGCGCCGCCGCCGCCGACCACGTCCAAGCCGGTCCCGACGCTAGTGGCGTCGAAAGCTGAGACTAAGGTCTCCACGCCGGAACCCGCGAAGGTACCCGCTGCCGTCGCAACACCTCCGAGTCCCGCTGTGCTTATTAATCGAGAAGGCGCGGGCGATCCAGTAAAAGAGCGCGTCCTCGCCCTCGTCGTCGAAAAAACCGGCTACCCGAGCGACATGCTTGACCTCGATCTCGATCTCGAAGCTGATCTCGGCGTCGATACCGTCAAGCAAGCAGAAATGTTCGCGGCCATCCGCGAGACTTACAACATCCCACGCGAGGAGAACCGCAAGCTCCGTGATTACCCGACGCTCGCCCACGTGATCCGGTTTGTCTACGAGAAACGGCCGGATCTGGCCGCACCCACAGTGCAGCGCGCTGCAGCCGTACCAAGCGAAACGCCCGCGCCGGCACCTGTCACTCCTCAGACTGCTGCCCGCGTCTCTTCTCCCCAGCCCGCTTCCGTCGCCTCGTCCACCCCCACCGACACCGTGACTGATGACACTATTAAAGAGAAGGTCCTCGCCATCGTCGCCGAGAAAACCGGTTATCCCGTCGACATGCTCGATCTCGATCTCGACCTCGAAGCCGACCTCGGTATTGACACCGTCAAACAAGCAGAGATGTTCGCGTCCGTACGCGCGGCATTCAACATCCAGCGTGATGCCGAGCTCAAGCTGCGCGACTTCCCAACGCTCGCTCACGTCATCAAGTTCGCGCATGACCGCCGGCCCGGCGCGCCCACAATTGCGGGCAAGTCAACCGCGGAAACTCTCGCGACCGCTCAGACGCCGACCGCGCCGTCACCCTCGGAGCCAGCCGTTGTACCGCGTCCCGCGCTTGCCAACTTCGAGGCCGCGGATCGCGTGCCACGTCGCGTGCCGGTGCCGACCCTACGTCCATCCCTCTCCATGTGCAAGCCAACAGGCGTGAACCTCGAACGTGGCCAACGAGTTGTCATCATGCCAGACAAAGGCGGAGTGGCTTCGGCCCTCAGCCAACGCCTCGGCACGCTCGGTGTTGAAGTCCTCCAGGTCGAAGGCGCACCCACCGCAGACGAGCTGACCAATCGCATCAAGACCTGGCTCGCCGCCGGTCCGATCCATGGAGTCTACTGGCTCCCCGCCCTCGACTATGAAGGCCATCTCACGGAAATCGACGCTGCCACATGGCACGAAGCAGTGCGCTTGCGGCTCAAGTTGCTCTACACCACCATGCGCAATTTGTACGTGCCCATTGGAAAGCCCGGCACTTTCTTCGTCTCGGCGCTCAGGCTCGGCGGTCAGCATGGCTATGACGAGGCTGGCGCCGTCGCACCGCTCGGCGGCGCGATCTCCGGCTTCACCAAGACCTACAAGCGCGAGCGCCTCGACACCCTCGTCAAGGCAGTTGATTTCGAACCTGAGCGCAATGTCGCAGAGATCGCCCAAACTCTCATCGACGAGACTTTGCGCGACAACGGTGCGGTCGAGATCGGCTACAAAAGTGGATTGCGCTGGACTGTCGGCTTACGAGAGCAGCCGGCAGCCGACGGCCAGCCCGGCCTGACGCTGAACAACAAAACAGTCTTCCTGATCACCGGAGCGGCGGGCAGCATCGTGTCCGCGATCACGAGCGATCTGGCAGCCGCATCGGGTGGCATCTTTTACCTGCTCGACCTGGTGCCCGAGCCCGATCCGAATAACCCCGACGTCAAGCGTTTTGTTGGCGACAAAGAAGGTCTGAAGCGCGATTTGTTTGCACGTATGCAGGCGCGCGGCGAGCGGGCCACTCCCGCGCTGGTCGAGAAAGAACTAGCCGCCCTGGAACGCGCGCACGCCGCCCAAAGCGCGATCGCTGCCGTGCAGGCCGCCGGCGGAACCGCCCACTACATTAGCGTGAACCTCACCGATGGCGATGGCGTCGCGAAGGTGATCGACCGCATCCGCGAGGCCTACGGCCGCATTGATGTCCTGCTCCACGCCGCCGGCATCGAACGCAGTCACGCCCTGCCCGATAAAGACCAGCGCGAGTTCGATCTTGTTTTCGACGTGAAGGGCGATGGCTTCTTCCATCTCCTGCACGCCATCGGCGATATGCCGTTGGCCGCGACGGTGGCCTTTAGTTCGATCGCGGGCCGATTCGGCAATCCGGGACAAACGGACTACAGTTCCGCCAACGATCTGCTCTGCAAGATCACTTCGAGTCTCCGCACCTCGCATCGGTCCACTCGCGGCATTGTCATCGATTGGACCGCTTGGGGGGAGATCGGCATGGCGTCCCGCGGTTCCATTCCCAAGATCATGGAGACCGCCGGTATCGACATGCTTGCACCCGAAGCGGGCGTTCCGGTGATTCGCCGCGAGCTGACCGCTGGCGGAACGACCGGAGAAATTGTGATCGGCCAGCATCTCGGAGTTCTGCTCAACGAGTGGGACGCGACTGGCGGACTCGATATTTCCGCCGTGGAATCTCCATCGCAGAAGGTCATCGGTCCCATCACCGGCAGGATCACCAGCGCCGGGCTCTACCGCGGCATCACCATCGAAACCGAGATCGATCCGAAAGCCCAGCCATTTCTCGAAGACCACCAGATTGACGGAACGCCAGTGTTGCCGGGTGTCATGGGCATGGAGGCATTCGCGGAAGCCGCCACACGGCTGCTTCCGGGGTGGCACGTCGAAGCCGTGGAGGATGTCAACTTTCTCGCACCGTTTAAGTTCTATCGGAACGAGTCGCGCACGCTCACCATCGAAACGGCCATCCACCCGCGGGGCGAGACCATGATCGCCGAGTGCCGGTTGATGGGCCGCCGAAATTTGCCTAACCAGGCCGAACCGCAGGTCACCACCCACTTCACTGGGCGCGTCGTGCTCTCCAAGCACGCGCCCAAACCGCTGAACGTTCCGGCACCCTCCACTCCATCCGGCCCTGCAGTCGAGGCATCCGACATCTATCGCATCTATTTCCACGGCCCCGCGTACCAGGTCGTGGAACGAGCGTGGTGGGATGGGAACCGGGTCGTGGGATTAATGGCCAAGGGACTGCGCGACAATCACCAGCCGGCCGGTTTGCCGACGTTGCTCGCTCCCCGGCTCATCGAGCTTTGTTTCCAGGCTGCGGGACTCTGGGAGTTGGGTGTGCAAGGCCGCATGGGTCTGCCGCAATTTGTACGTCGTGTCTCCTTGTTACGAGCGCCCGAACTGTCAGAGACCCGCCTGTATGCGCTCGTTATTCCGCATCCCGGCGAAGGCAGCTTCAACGCCGAAGTCATCGACGAAAAGGGAAATTGTTATTTGCAACTATCCGGATACCGCACGGTGGGTTTACCCGCCTTAGTCGATGCCGGGAAATTGGAAGTCCTGCAATCGGTGATGAGCAGTGAAGCTGTTCAAGCCGCGTAACGAACGAAAATCAGATACGACAGCGCAGTCGAATCGGAGCCCTTATGCAGCACGACTTTCAACGTATCGCAATCGTCAATCGCGGTGAAGCCGCCATGCGCTTCATTCACGCTGCGCGAGAGTTCAACCAGGAATACGGCACATCGCTGCGCACGATCGCGTTGTTCACGGATCCTGATCGCCACGCCATGTTTGTCCGCGAATCGGACGAGGCATTCTCTCTTGGTGCCGCCCAGAGTATTGATCCAAATACCAATTCCCCAAAGTGCAGTTATGTCGATTATGGGCGACTCGAACGCGCCTTGACCGCAGCTCGTGCGGAAGCGGTTTGGGTGGGGTGGGGCTTTGTCGCGGAACATGCCGATTTCGCAGACCTTTGCCATGACCTGGGCATCGTCTTTATCGGGCCCGACGGTGCCGTCATGCGGCGTCTCGGCGACAAGATCGCTTCCAAACTCATGGCTGAGCGGGCTGGCATTCCTGTGGTTCCCTGGAGCGGCGGCTCGGTTGATACCCTAGCCGATGCCACCTTGCACGCCCGGCGCCTCGGCTACCCTTTGCTCATCAAAGCGACTGCTGGAGGAGGCGGTCACGGCATTCGCATCGTGCGCCTCCCATCGGAACTTCCCCGGGCCTTCGAAAGCGCTCGCGCCGAAGCCTTTAAAGCGTTCGGAAATCCCACTGTCTTCATGGAGCAACTGCTTCGCAACACACGACATGTCGAGGTCCAGATCATTGCCGACCACTATGGCACAACCTGGGCCGCCGGGGTGCGCGACTGCACCATCCAGCGCCGCCAGCAGAAGATCCTCGAAGAGGCGCCATCTCCAGCTCTCTCGTTCGAACAGGATCAGGCGTTGAGGGAAGCCGCTATTCGTCTGAGTCAGGCCGCCGGCTATCACAATGCCGGGACGGTGGAGTTCCTTTATCAACCCGATGGCCGGCGTTTTTCTTTCATGGAGATGAACACGCGCCTGCAAGTCGAGCATCCCGTCACCGAACTCACGACGGGCCTCGATCTGGTCAAACTTCAGATTCACGTCGCGCGTTTCGGTCGCCTTGAAGGAGAGGTCCCGCCGGTCAACGGTCATGCCATCGAGGTTCGCCTGAACGCGGAGGATCCGGACAATGGTTTTGCGCCCGCTCCCGGCGCCATTGAGCGCTTTCGCATCCAAACCGGGCCGGGTGTGCGTATCGATACTGGCGTCACCGAAGGCGATTCCGTTCCCGCGGAATTCGATTCCATGATTGCCAAGCTGATCGCGCATGGCCGCAACCGCAAAGAAGCCCTCTCCCGGCTTCAGCGCGCGTTGCGCGAGAGTGTGGTGGTGGTCAAGGGCGGAGCCAGCAACAAAGCGTTTCTCCTCGAACTACTGAACCGTCCCGAAGTTCAGGACGCCCAAGTCGATGTCGGGTGGCTCGACCGTTTGATGGCAGATCGAGAGCGTCTATCCAGACCCTACGCTGATGCTGCATTGGCGGCCGCTGCCATTGAAGCCTACGAGGCTGAACTTGCCGTGGAACGAACCCAATTCTATGCCTCGGCGGTGCGCGGCCGTCCGCAGGTTCGGAGCGCGGTCGGCCGGGTCCTGGCGTTGCGCTACCGCGGCCAGTCTTATTCGCCTACGGTCTTTCGTCTTGGGACAAACCGGTATGGCGTGGAAATGGATGGGGCCCGCGTCCAGATCGAGAGGGATCGCCTCGGTCAGTTTGAATATTGGCTCAACGGATTTGACCGGCGATTCCACATCGTCTCTGTGCTTCAAGGCCTCAGCTACGCAATCGAGGTGGATGGCGTCGCTCATCGGATTGACCGCGACGATGGCGGCGTCGTGCACGCGCCCGCTCCTGCCGTGGTTATTTCGATTCAGGTCAAGCCGGGTGATTCAGTTTCCGCTGGCGATCGTCTCGCCGTACTGGAAGCGATGAAAATGGAAATGGAAGTCGTTGCTCCATTCTCCGGAAAAGTCCGTTGCGTATTGACCATTCCTAACGTACAGGTCGACACCGGCGCGCCTTTGCTGCAAATCGATCCCCTGGCCGACGAGGCAAACGTGACCGAGCAGAAGCGGGTAGCTCTCGGAGTGTCGAACGCCACCCGCGAAAGCATCGACGACCCGCTTTTTGCCGTTCGCTCAAATCTGGAGGATCTTCGCCGGCTCATGCTGGGCTTCGATGTGGATCCGGCCCAGGTTTCGCGCTCCCTGTCCGAGTGGAGCCGCAATTGTCCCGTCGGCAATCAAGAGATCGAACGTGCGGAGAATGAGATTCTCAATATCTTCGTCGATATCTGTTCTTTGTTTCACCGCCAGCCCCAGCTGGACGATCCGAGCGGCGGTGAGCGCCCCAGTGCCGAAGCCTATCTCTTTACCTATCTGCGCTTGATCGACACACGAGGGGAAGGGTTACCCCCTGCTTTTGTCGAAGCTCTGCAGCGTGCCCTCACCCACTACGGCATAACGACACTGGATCGTTCGCCGGAATTGGAAGACAGCCTGCTTTGGATCTACAAATCGCATCAGCGGCTGGAGCAGCAAATCGCGCCGATTTTGCTCGTCCTTGAACGCCGCTTGCGGTGCGTCGAAAATCTTCCTCCAAGCTCCGACGAAGGGTTTCGCACTCTTCTCGGGCGCATCATCTTCATAACCCATGAGCTGTTCCCGGCCGTCAGCGACATGGCCCGGGAGGTGCGCTACCGCTATTTCGATCAGCCACTGTTTGAGGCGGCGCGCAGGCAGGTATATGCCCAGCTGGAAGGAGACCTCGCCTACCTCACTACCAATCCCGGGGCCGCCGACCGGTCCGAGCGAGTACAAGCGTTGGTGGAATGTCCTCAGCCCCTCGTCGGCCTGTTCGCCAGCAGGTTTGGCGAGGCCAGCCCCGCTTTGCGACAGTTGATGCTGGAAGTGTTTGTCCGGCGCTACTATCGGATTCGCACGCTTATGGACTTTCACTCCTGGGTAGCCGATGGGCAGTGTTATGCATCGACAGAATACGATCATGAAGGCAAGCGCGTTCACGTCTTCAGCACGCACTCCGACTTCGCCCGGCTTTCAGAAACCGCCCGGACACTGAATCCTTTGATTGCCGAGATACCGGCCGATTGCGAAATTGTCGTCGATCTGTACGCCTGGCATTCCGAGCCCCTTGGCAATCCGGAAACTACTCAGCGGGAAATCTGCGCCCTGCTCCAACAAGCCGGCTTCATTCGGCCCATTCACCGCATCCTCGTCGCCGTCGGAGGTCCAAATGGGCAGGCCGGCACCATGCAGCAGTTCACCTATCGTCCGTCGAATGACGCCTACGCCGAAGACCGGTTCTATCGCGGCATACATCCGATGATGGGAAAGCGTCTGCATCTGTGGCGGCTCAACAATTTCGACATTGAGCGCCTTCCCTCCGCGGAAGACGTTTATCTGATTCGTGGTGTCGCCCGCGACAATCCCAAAGATGAACGCCTATTCGCCTGCGCCGAAGTTCGCGATCTTACTCCCGTGCGCGATGAGACCGGCCGCATCGTGCAGTTACCGCATCTGGAGCGCATGTTTGCCGAAGCGCTGGCCGCCATCCGCGCCATTCAGACGCGACGCAAGGCTCATGAGCGCCTCTGCTGGAATCGGGTCCTGCTCTATGTTTGGCCCCCACTTATTCTCGAATCCGATGAGCTCAACAACATCGTGCACAAGTTGCAGCCTGCGACCGAAGGACTTGGCCTGGAGCAGGTTGTGGTCCGGGCTCGCATCCCCAGCCCGGAAACCGGCGAACTGCGCGAAATGGTCGTTCGAATCTCCACCCCGGTGGGCAGCGGTGTATTGATCACCTTCCGCCCCGCCAATAAACTTCAGCCCATGAAACCACTGGCGGAGTATGAACAGAAGGTCGTCCGCATGCGCCAACGTGGACTGGTTTATCCCTACGAGATCATCAAAATGCTGACCCCGTCTCCGGAACACACGCAGGCGGAGTTTCCTCCGGGCACCTTTGTCGAGCACGATCTTGGCCCCGACAACCGGCTCGTTCCCGTCGACCGTCCCTATGGGCAAAACAAGTCGAACATTATCGCCGGCGTCATCCGCAACTTCACGGAGCGCTATCCGGAGGGGATGACCAGGGTCCTGTTGGCGGGCGACCCGGGCAGGGATTTGGGCGCGCTGGCCGAGTCCGAGTGCAAACGCATCATCGCCGCTCTCGATTTAGCCCAGGAACTCGGCGTGCCTCTCGAATGGTTCCCCATCTCGGCCGGAGCCAAAATTGCCATGAACAGCGGCGTCGAGAACATGGACTGGATCGCTGCGGTCCTGCGCCGCATTATCCTCTTCACGCAGGCTGGCGGCGAAATCAACCTGCTCGTCAATGGCATCAACGTGGGTGCCCAACCGTATTGGAACGCCGAGGCCACCATGCTGATGCACACTCGCGGCATCCTCGTTATGACACCGAAAGCGGCGATGGTTCTGACCGGCAAGCGGGCGCTCGACTACTCCGGTGGAGTCTCCGCCGAGGACAATTTCGGCATCGGCGGCTATGACCGCATCATGGGCCTGAACGGCCAGGCCCAGTATTTCGCGAGCGACCTTGAAGAGGCCTGCCACATCCTCTATCGCCACTACGATCACACGTACGTGGCGCCGGGCGAGCGCTTCCCCCGTCGCGCACTCACCAATGATCCCGTTGACCGCGATGTCCAGTCCTACCCGCACAAGAGAAACGGCGAAGAAGGCTTCACGCGGACCGGCGAGATCTTTTCCAACGACACCAATCCGGGGCGCAAGAAGTCCTTTGACATTCGCCGGGTCATGATGGCCACGGTCGACCAGGACCATGCTCCCTTGGAGCGTTGGTCTGGCATGCGCGGCGCAGAAACGGCAGTGGTCTGGGATGCCCACCTCGGTGGCTACCCGGTGTGTCTCATTGGCATCGAGTCTCGTCCCGTGCCTCGCCTGGGATTTGTGCCCGCCGACGGACCCGACCAATGGACCGCCGGGACGCTTTTCCCAATGTCTTCAAAGAAAGTAGCTCGTGCTCTCAACGCCGCGAGCAACAATCGCCCAGTCGTCATCCTGGCCAATCTTTCCGGCTTTGATGGATCTCCCGAATCGTTACGCAGACTGCAACTGGAGTATGGCGCGGAGATTGGACGCGCAGTCGTCAACTTCCGGGGCCCCATCGTCTTTTGCGTAATTTCTCGCTATCACGGCGGCGCCTACGTGGTGTTCTCACGGGCGCTTAACAAGCAGCTTGAAGTGGTGGCGCTGGAAGGGACTTATGCCTCCGTAATTGGAGGCGCGCCCGCGGCCGCCGTAGTTTTTGCCGGCGAGGTCGAAGCCCGAACTCGAAAAGATCCGCGTCTAGTAACGCTGAATGAGGCCCTCGCGCGAGCAACTGGCGTGGAGAAAAGTCGCCTGCAGACGCAAGCAGCCGAACTTTACAAGGCCATCCAATCCGAGAAGCTCGGCGAGGTGGCCGACGAGTTTGATCGCGTGCACAGCGTCCAACGAGCACTGGAAGTGGGCGCGTTGCACCAGATTATTGCTCCCGCGACCCTTCGTCCATATCTCATCCATGCGGTACACAACGCAATAGAAAAGGAGCGGGAATCAAGAGCGGAAGCGCCCTCAACCGGCAAGGTCGAATCGATCGAAAGCGCTGCCTAGAGAACGCGCGTCCAATAGAGTGTCGCAGATGTCGAGTCCTTCACAAGATTCCGCGCTTCTGGAGTTACCAGATGGAATGAATGTTTATTGGCTGGAACAAACCGAGGCCGACTTACCACCGGACAATGCTTGGCTGAGCCTTGAAGAGGCGCGGCAAATGGATCGCTTGCGTTTTGCGAAGCGCCGCGCCGACTGGCGTCTGGGTCGCTGGACAGCAAAACGCGCGGTAGCACTTTGTCTGGGCATTCCAGAACAGCCGCGGGAACTCGCAGAAATAGAAATCCTTGCCGCCCCATCGGGCGCACCCGAGGTTGTTCTCGATGTTCAGCTGGCTACCAACTTCGCGATTCCGCTGGTCGCACCGAGGATCTCGCTTAGTCACAGTTGCGACCGTGCCGTTTGCGCTGTAGCCCTCTCAGGAGCCGCGCTAGGCTGCGATCTCGAGGAGATCGCGCCTCGAAGTGACGCTTTTGTTGCCGATTTCTTCACGGCCCAAGAACAAGCGACCGTTGCACGCAGTTCCCCCGCCGACCGACCTCGCATTTCGACTTTGATTTGGAGCGCGAAGGAGAGCGCGCTCAAGGCACTCCATACCGGCTTGCGCCTTGATACCCGATCATTAATCGTCACCGCCGGGGAATCGTTCTGCGAGTGGCAAACGCTACGGGTCCACCATCGAGACGGTCAAATCTTCTTGGGTTGGTGGCAAGAAGCTGAAGGTTTCGTGCGAACAATAGTCTCCAATCACGTTAGGCCGAACCTGCCAATCTATCTAAGAGAGATCGCTGCGAGCACAATTCATCGGACCACGGACCGAAGTCTCGCGCTCAATGCGCCAAGACGATAACGCCGTTCCCGTCGACTGAGATATTTCGGGATTTTCGAGACGCACACTGGCTCGACAGCCTTTCTGCGGACTCAGGAACCAGTCTGAATACTCCCGATCCCGACGGTCCGGCAGGCGGCTGAGTACAGCCTGAGAACCTGCTGGATTCGGTCTTCAATGAAATTCTCAGGCCGCGCAGGGAGAACTCCTGCGCGTACAGATTCGTATTGCTGCGGCAGCCATTGGCTGAGAAGTGTTAAGGGTATTTCGGCGCGGGAGAGGTTCGCCAGCAGCCGTTCCAGTTCCTTCTGCACGCGGGCCTCCAGCCAGTAATAGCGGCAACGGTCGCTGTAGCTGTATTGTCGCGCGAACTGAAGCCCAGGTTCATCCCCTGAGTAATACGCTTTCCAGTGGACGGGATTGGCCAGCATAGCTTCATCGAGGGCGCGGCGGACACCTGAGGTTTGTGTGCCTTTTTGGTGGCCCAGCCACTCTTGCTCGACACGGCTCAGCGCAAAGACGGCTTCACGGAACGCGAAGGTGAGCCAGGGTCCGACCTTGAGGATGGCGAAGTGGTCTTCTACCATTTCGCGAAGTGCCGCCGGCGTTTGATAGTCGGTGGAGTGCGCTTCGTAGACCAGCGGGGGAGAGGCTGGCAGATTCTCACGCAGGAGCCGGGCATTGCGCCGGTCGTAGTCGAAGACATGGGTGTCACCGAATTCCACTCCGGGCTGCACCACCAGGCCGATAACACGCTCCCAAGCATTCTCCAGCCCGCGAGCGTGAAACGCCGCGCGCGAAACTTCCAGGGTTCTCTGCATGTTCTCGACACGGGTCACTTCAGGCGCATGGCCCGCGGCCTGCTCTCCTCCGGGCACGGGCACTTCCGTTCCAATTACATACACGGGTGCCGGAGCACCAGCCGGCAATTCGGCGCGGGCGTGTTCGGCGGTAGAGCAGAGCTGAGCGGCGCGCTGGGCGACTAACTCGTCAGGGAGCGGACAGACAGGATCGTCTGCGCAGCCCATGCTCGCATCCAGATGGATCTTCACGTAGCCGGCTAGAATGCAGGCGCGCACCAGTTCGCCGGCTTTCGCGAGAGCAATCTGGCGGGACTCGCGACGCCAGGGGTACGGACCCAAATGGTCGCCACCCAGCAGAATCCTTTCTTTCGGGAAGCCCACGTGCTGCGCGATGGAGTGCAAGTACTCGGCAAATTGCGCAGGCGTAAGCCCAGTGTAGCCCCCGAACTGGTTGACTTGATTGGAGGTTGACTCCACGCAGAGCATGGACTCGCTGGCGAGTGCGTGCCGCATGGCTGCCTGCAGCACTTGGGGATGCGCAGAACAAACCGAAAACAAACCAACAGCTTCCTGCTGGCGGTTGCGATCCGCGATGTCCCGCAGCCAATGGACGGCCGCTCCCTTAGCACTAAGGTTCATTCAAAGTCCACCCAAGGTGGCAGTCTAGCAGCCCTTGCTCTTGCATTGGCAGGTCACAAAGTCGTCCGCCGGCAATCTCCTAATAAAGATGATTCAACAAAGGGATATAACAAGCAGGGGTTGTGGTCCGCAAAAATTTAATCCGTCAATAATCTCGCGGTCTTGTAACGCGCGGTCGCGATCGCCGATCGCGCGGCGGACCTAAATCTGATAGTCGATGTTTTCCATGATTCTCTGGAGGGAGGCGGAGAGCGGCTCGCGGAAAGCCTCTGGGCCTTCGAGTTTTTGCACTCGCTCGCGCAACTTGTTCACTTCGGTCGCCACCGCGGCGAGCGCCTCGGAGAGCGGATCGTTGATTTGCTTGGGATCGGTAATCACCACTCGTTCGCCATTCCGGAAGATGATATGGCCCGGAACACCGACAACGGTGGAATGCTCAGGGACATTTCGCAGCACGACGGAACCGGCACCGATTCGGCAATTGCTTCCCACCGTGATATTGCCGAGAATCTTCGCGCCCCCTCCGACCACCACGTTGTTGAGCAGAGTGGGATGCCGCTTGCCGTGTTCCTTGCCGGTTCCACCGAGCGTCACACCCTGGTAGAGCGTGACGTCCTCGCCGACAATGGCAGTTTCGCCAATCACCACACCCATACCATGGTCGATGAATAAACGTCTGCCGATATGCGCTCCGGGATGGATTTCGATGCCCGTGAGCCAGCGCGCGACCTGCGACAACCAGCGCGCGAGGAGAAGGAATCCGTGGTTCCACAACCAGTGGTTCATGCGATAGAACCACACGGCATGCAGGCCAGAGTAGCAGAGATAAATCTCCAGGCGCGACTTTGCCGCCGGATCGCGCTCCAGCACGGTGGCGACGTCCTCGCGGATTAGCGAAAGCAAATGCGGCATGAATCAGCCTGGAAGTTGAGACGTCGGAATCTGGAGCGCCTGGTTGCGCAGGCCTTCGAAAAGGATGCTACTCAAGTAGCGCTCGCCGAACGAGGGCAGGATTACAACGATCAATTTCCCCGCATTCTCCGGACGGCGCGCCACCTGCAATGCGGCGACCACCGCCGCTCCCGAAGAGATGCCAACCAACAGACCTTCTTCGAGCGGAAGACGGCGCGCCATCTCGATGGATTCATCGTTGCTTACGGTAATGATCTCGTCGACGAGATCCTTGCGCAGGATGCTCGGAACAAAGCCAGCACCGATTCCCTGAATCTTGTGCGGCGCGGGCTTGCCGCCGGAAAGGACTGGACTATCGGTGGGCTCCACGGCCACGGCCTTGAACGACGGTTTCTTCGCCTTGATGTATTCCGAGACGCCGGTGATAGTGCCACCGGTGCCGACGCCGGAGATGAGAAAATCCACGCGCCCATCGGTGTCTTCCCAGATCTCGGGACCGGTGGTTTCGAAGTGCATCTTCGGATTTGCCGGGTTGTCAAATTGCTGGAGCATGTAGCCGTCGGGAGTCGCGGCCAGCAATTCCTCGGCTTTCAGCACTGCTCCCTTCATCCCGCGCGGACCGGGCGTAAGAACGATCTCGGCGCCGAGCGCGAGCAGCAGCACACGTCTCTCCAGACTCATGGTTTCGGGCATGGTGAGTATGAGTTTGTAGCCCCGCACGGCGGCTACAAAAGCGAGAGCGATGCCTGTGTTGCCGCTGGTGGGCTCGATGAGGACGGTTTTGCCCGGCTGAATCCGGCCGGCGCGCTCGGCATCGGAGATCATGCTGACGCCGATGCGGTCCTTGACGCTGGCGAGGGGATTCTGGCTTTCCAGTTTGGCCACGACTTCGGCGGCGGCGCCGGCCGTAACCCGGTTCAGCCGCACCAGTGGCGTCTTGCCGATCAACTCTGTGACGTCATT
>Ga0182014_10001001_pt1 | contig 38500 bp, 31 predicted proteins | sample 612S2DmetaG_FD_120489 | JGI IMG/M metagenome (GOLD analysis project Ga0182014, IMG submission 120489) | Permafrost microbial communities from Stordalen Mire, Sweden - 612S2D metaG | ecosystem: Environmental > Terrestrial > Soil > Wetlands > Permafrost | place: Sweden: Stordalen | collected... | reverse complement strand
CTCCAACGAAACATAGCTGAACATCCCATCCTGAATCCGCTCGTCTCCACGCATATTTGTTAGACGAATGAGATTGCAGACCCGCCTCGGAAAACCGGGCCTTTTTCAACAAGTTCCTAGATCTCTTCAGGTCAACCGATGCTGCGGCACAATACCTTCACGACCTGTACGTTCAGTTCGGCGATTGGAAACTTGCGCTGGCCGCTTATAACACGGGCGAAGCCAATGTAGGCGTCGCAATCCTGAGGGCCCACACACAGGACTTCGATCAATTGGCAAACCTACGAGTGTTGCCGCTTGAAACCAGAAATTATGTACCTCGCGTCTTGGCCACAGCCCAGCTCATTGGGCAGTCTTCAGCTCTTGTAGATGGCCGCAGTCCTGTCAGCACAATAGTGGTCTTCGCTGTCAGTGGCCCTTGATGGCCAAGCATATTTGCGTAGTTGTCAGTTGTTGCAAGGTTGTTCAAACTTCATCCAACGGAGATAGCAATGAAAAAGACTTCAATCTTCGCTCTCGCTTTAATGTCGGGCATCATGATTCCTGCAATCCAGCAGGTTCATGCTGCCTCCCAGACTATTGATGGAATCGTCAGCGACTCCATGTGCGGCAAGAAACATATGATGCCAGGAAAGACTGACGCTCAGTGCATCCAGGAGTGCATCAAGAGCGGGAGCAGCTACGCTCTCGTAGTTGGCGACAAGGTCTATACACTCGCAGGAAAGCCACAAACCATTGCTCCGTTTGCCGGCAAGCACGTCCATATCGAGGGAAGCCTCAAGGACAACAAAATCACAATCACTTCGATATCCGAGGCGATGCCTAAGGGCATGAAGATGTAACGCGGCGAAGAGTGTCCGCCGCATTTAAGTGGCGAACACTCTTTCACATTCATCAGGGGCGTACAGACCACTGATCAGGAGAATCAGCGGCCGTCTCGGGTTTGCTGATGCTGGCGTCTAAAAAACCGTTTTTCTCAGATGCCGACCTCACCACTTGCCGTTTGGGTTGCAACGCAGACCAAGGCGCTGCGGGCAGTTTGATGCCGAGTTTGCTGACCAGGCCGGCAAATCAGGCATCTTCCCCCGATTGCCGCTGGCTTGGCACCGTCACAAAACCTGCGAGTCCTGGCAGATTTCATTTTCAGTTACGGCATTAGAGGCTATCATTCTCAGTCATCCGGTCCTGGCTCGGAAAACGAGCCTTGGACGAGAAAGAGGTCGGTGATGGCAAAATCCCCCAGCAAACAATCCTTGCCTGTGAAGGCGCCGCGGTTTGACGTGCAGGAACGCCTGGTTCTTCCTGGGAGCGAAAAATCTCCGGCTCCCAACGCCGTCCACGTCAAGGCTACGCCGGCGAAATCCATGGTCACCGTGTCGGTGATTGTGAAACGCAAGGAGCCGTTGGAGCTCAACCGGCGCGGCGGGCGGGCGAACGGCCCGGTGCGCGTGAGCCGAACCGAGTTTCAGAAGCGCCACGGAGGCGATCCGGAGGCGATCAAGCAGGTGAAGGCCTTTGCGCGCGCGTTCAACCTCAAGGTCGAGGCGGATCCGACGTCAGCGTTACGGCGCACGGTGCAGTTGACGGGCACGGCCGCGGATATCCAGAAAGCCTTCGGCGTAGTGCTGGAGCAGAAGACGATCGATGGGGTGCAATATCGCGTGCGTGAGGGAGGAATTCACCTGCCAGCATCGCTGGCCCGGATGGTGGAGGCTGTGCTGGGGCTGGATAACCGCCCCCAGGCACGGCCGCACTTTCGCGTCCATCAGCCTCGCGCCAGGGCCGCTGCCCCCAGCAGCTACACCCCGCCCCAGGTCGCCGAAGCGTATAACTTCCCCGCAAAGGCCAGCGGAGCCGGCCAGACCATCGGAATCATCGAGCTTGGCGGCGGATACCGGCAGGCCGATCTCACCGTCTACTTCCAGACCCTTGGGCTCGCCGCGCCGGGGATCACCGCGGTCAGCGTGGATAAAGGAAAGAACAAGCCGTCGAACGCCAGCAGCGCGGACGGAGAGGTAATGCTGGACATTGAGGTGACCGCTTCGGTTGCGCCTGGTGCGAAGGTCGCCGTGTACTTTACGCCCAATACGGATCAGGGGTTCCTGGACGCGATTACCACCGCGGTGCATGATGCGGCCAACAAGCCGAGCGTAATTTCGATCAGCTGGGGCGGCCCGGAGTCGAGCTGGACCGCGCAATCGATGACCGCCATGGATGAAGCTTGCCAGAGCGCTGCCGCGCTGGGAATTACGATTACGGTTGCGGCTGGCGACGACGGGTCGACGGACGGCGGAACGGGCAACAACGTCGACTTTCCGGCCTCAAGCCCGCATGTGTTGGCCTGCGGAGGAACCAAACTCGACGCCGACGGAGCGACGATCGTCTCCGAGGTGGTGTGGAACGAGTTGGCCAACAACGAGGGCGCGACCGGCGGCGGCGTGAGCAACGTCTTCGCGTTGCCCTCGTGGCAGGCGAAAGCGCAAGTGCCGGCGGCGACCACCAGCACGGGCGGCCGCGGCGTGCCGGATGTGGCTGGCGACGCCGATCCGACGACCGGGTATACGATTCGCGTGGACGGCCAGACGATGGTGATCGGGGGAACGAGCGCGGTTGCGCCGCTTTGGGCTGGCCTGGTAGCGGTGGCCAACCAGCAGCTTGGCACGCAGGTTGGCTTCATTCAGCCGGCAATCTACGCGGCCAAGGCTGCCTCGGCCTTCAACGACATCACCCAGGGCAACAACGGCGCCTTCTCGGCCGGGCCGGGGTGGGACGCATGCTCCGGGCTTGGGTCGCCCATCGCCGGCAAACTGGTTCCTCTGCTGGCGCCGGCCAGCGCGAGCGCCAAAGCCGCAGTGAAACTGTCGGCCAAGGCGGTGAAAAAGACGGCAAGAAAGTCAGGCAGGTAGGCTTCCAACCTGGACAGTTCCCTTTGCCCGTCAGCATATGCTGGCGGGCCGAGCCTTTGAGCCATCCAGCTCGGGGATGTTGGCGCAATTTACGTTCTCGGTACCAATCGATTAGGTTTCCTCGGTAGATGTTGACGGCGCTTATCAGCGGGACATATTCTTTGGGCGAAACCGAAACAGGCATTTACTTCCGCGCACTCATGTTTGAATAAGCCCTTTGCTGAGATCAATCGTGGAGGACGCATGCCTCATATCAACGAATCTCTGTCTGACCGCGTCGAAGATACGGTTTACTCCTGGGCTGGAACCGCCAAGCCCGTCGACACAAGCACAGCGTTACGAGTGCTTTGGGGGGCTCAGGCTGATACGATTCCGTATCCTGACCCAGCAACATTCCAGCTCATCAACCTGTTGACACAAGAATTCCTGAGCGGCCCAGATGCTCGCATCCTGAGAGGCCTCAAGCCATCCTTGTTCGCCAATAAGGCACCTATACAAAGCATCAATGACTTGATCACATGGGTGCAGAATGCTCCTCAACCGAAGCAGCACGCATTTATCTCCGGGATCACCGACGCAAAGGCGCAGGCTGCCTTTGTCGGTGCGGTCGCAGACGAAGTAGTGAAGCGTCCGGGGACAGTCCCCAGAGCGAAGAAAGCGAAAGGCAAATGATGCCATCGCCATTGCGTCTCTCGCTCACATTTCTTGGGATCATTTTCCTTTGCCGCGTGACTCAGGCAGCGGACAAGTGCATGGTCTCCGATTTCCGCGTCGTAGCGCAGAACGAAGTCCATCTCTACTGCAAGGTTCGAGTTCAGCTCGCGACAAACCGAGACCTGACCATCTACCAACTTGACGCTGACAGCCAACGGATTACGACCATCAAGGGAGAGCTTGCTCCGACTTCACAATCACACTGGTATAAAGTGAAGCTGGACTCGGCTCTGGCGACCGGCAATCAGTACCAGATCAAGGACACGTCGAATCCTGAAGCCCGAGCATTTGACCTTTACACGTTCAGCACGAAGCCGTCAGGAAAGTTGCAGGTGGTCGATAACCCCTCGTGTAAAGCTGGGCATCTCTTGATTCTGCAGTCAAACGTTGCTCTGAACCCGAATTCTCTGAGTAGCGCCAGTTTAGCTGTAACATACGATGGTACTCAACCAACCACGCTCAAACCCTCAAACAATGCTGTTCAGGATGACCTGCTGATAGGCCAAGCCACTGGCTGCGCCTTCTTTGGGGCGAAGGCTGGACAAACGGTAGACCTAACCTTGTCAGGGTCGATGGACATTTTATCGGGATCGATACGAGCCAAAGGCAGCTACGCCGCACCGTCGCCACCGCTAACCCAATCGGCCGCGACCTATTATGCAAAATTTGATGGGCAGGCTGGCGTGGGGCAAAAGCCCGGATACACCTTGGAGGCAACCGCGGCGCCAAAGCTGGCGAACTTGGGAGGGCAGTATTACTTTCTCTTTAACGGCAATGCCGATTTGGGATTTGGCAGTTCCGACACGACTAAGATCTCGGACATGATCAAGTTGGGTTTTGGAGTGACCCGTTACTATTCGCGTCCCCGCATTGAGTTCGAACCACTCCTTCAGTACGAAACAGATCGTCATGGAAGTCATCGGAATATGCTCTTTGACGGAGAAGCTCAGTACTTCGGGAAGAATTGGCAACGCTCGATTGCACAGCGAAATTATGACGAGTACGCGCGTCGCGTTCTCGCGGGCGGTGATGACGCTCCAAAGGATCCAAAGGAAGTGAACGTGTACCACTCAGGGCTATTGTTTGAGACTCATCTTGGCACGGAACTTGGCGGCGCTCTCAGTAGCGACACCGTCAAATCGTCCGACAAGAAGACCTCGGTTATGCTCCCCTCATATGACATCGCTCGCATCAAACCCAGCGTCAATGCCACCGCCGAGTATAGGCAGGTGAGTCTCACGGCCACGGTGACCCCGAGGTATCTGTTTACTCATGAGAACGTAACCCGCGAGGTCACGATTCCGAATCCGGCTTCCGCCACCTCTACGATCCAGTCGATCTACCTGAGCCGGACAACCGGACTGCGAACCCTCGGAAATCTCACTTTTCTCTGGGCTATTGATGCCCCTGGCCATTTGAGTTGGTCAGTTACTTATAAGGTCGGATCAGAGCCGCCAAACTTCAACCACGTGAATCAGGTCGAAACGGGTCTGGTACTGATCTACTGAAACACTCCTTTAACATCGTGAGGCTACTGAGATGGTCCCGGATGTTCGGACAGATTTTCTTGATACTTAAGCAGAGGCTCCCTAGAGACGGGCAGCTCGTCACGCGGAGGATCACCCGCCCGCATCTCTGCTGCCCGGTTACAAGCCGTACAGAATTAGCTGGTTGTATGTGCTACTTCCCCAGCACCTGCTTGGCAATCGTGGCCAGTTGCATATTTGACGTGCCCTCGTAAATTGGGCCCACCTTGGCGTCGCGGTAATACTTTTCCGCCGGATAATCGCGCACAAACCCGTTGCCGCCGAAGATCTCAACGCACTGACTGGCCACTCGTTCGGCCACCTTGGGGACAAAGTACTTGGCCATCGCCGCCTCGCGCAAAAAAGGCTTTCCCGAGTCTTTCATCCGCGCCACGTTGTAGACCATCAGCCGCGCCGCCTCAATTTCCGTGGCCATCTCGGCCAGCGCAAATTGGACTGCCTGGAACTCCACAATCGGCTTGCCGAACTGCCGCCGTTCCTTTGCATAGCGGGCCGCATGAGCCCAGGCGCCCTCGGCCAGCCCCAGCATCTGCGCGCCAATCCCGATTCGCCCCTCGTTCAGCGTCTCGATGGCGATTTTGTACCCCTTGCCCGGCTTGCCCAGCAGGTTTGCCTCGGGGAGTTCGCAACCGTCCATAATCAGTTCACAGGTGCTGCTGGCGCGAATCCCAAGCTTGTCTTCCTTGCGGCCCACCGTGAATCCCGGCGTGCCCTTCTCCACCAGGAAGGCCGTGATGCCGCGATAGCCCGCCGCCGGATCGAGCGTGGCGAAGATGATGAAGAGTCCGGCCTCGCGCGCGCTGGAAATCCATAGCTTCTGTCCGTTGAGCCGGTAGCCGCCCGGAATCACTTCCGCGCGGGCCTGCAACGCAAAGGCATCCGAGCCCGAGCTAGCCTCGCTCAACGCATAGGCGCCCACCGTGTCGGTGGCCAGCCGCGGCAGCCAATGCTTTCTCTGCTCAGGAGAGCCCCAGCGAAGCAACGCGTTGATCACCAGCGTGTTATGTACGTCCACCATAACCGCCACGCCGGGGTCCACCGTCGAGATCGCCTCGATGGCCAGCACTGAATCAAAAAAGCTGCCGCCGGCGCCGCCCAGTTCTTCGGGGATCTCAATCCCCATCAGCCCCAGCTCGAAGATCCGCTCAACCAGCCCCGGAGCAATGTGTTGTTCGTCGTCCATGGCGCTCACGTGCGGGGCAATTGCCTCCTCGGCAAACTGGCGAACTGTTGAATAAAAGAGGCTCTCCTCTTCGGAAAGCTGAGTAAGTGCTGGGGTATGAACTGTGTCTGCCAAGGGATACTTCCTCCGGCCTTGAAGTGTATCAAAACAAGCGGCCTGCGAGGAACCGGCCCCGATCCGCGTCGGCATCCCCCCGAGGTTCTGGCAACTTCTGCGGGGGGCGCATCTTTTCTTTCCGCGGTCAACTTTCTTTATTGAACTTCGTCTAAATAAGATGCCGTAGGCTGTTTGTTTGCGCTCAGCGCTTCACCAGCGTAACCTTGTTTTTTCTGATCGTTCCTTTATCTGGCTTTGGGTTTCACTCGTGCAGCGCCGATGTACGCAAACTGGAATCGAGGCCGGAATTTTCCCTAACCGAGAAAAATTCCTGCGCGTTTTGAGCCAAAGAGCTCCCTGCTCCCCCTCGAAGTCATGCTACAGGTTATCGTGGAGATAGCATCCGAGCAGAGGGTGGAGTGGCGGCGGACGCGGTTCCTTTCCGGGGCCCTCGAGTGGAACCACAACTTTTGGCTTGTTCGGGGGTTCTCTCCGAAGAAAGGGTCCAGGAATACCATATGCGTCTCATGAAGACCTTCCCCCATGGTATATTGGCCGGCGTATTGCTCAGTTGCGCAGCCTTGGCGGCCCAGAATTCCACGATTGCCCCACGGATTACGACGGATGTGGATGAGTCGGCGCGGACGACGCTGAAAGGCAACGTCCCGCACAGGGCGCAAGCGCAGTACGACCAGGGCGAGGCATCGGCCTCGATGCAACTGACCCAAATGCGCCTGGTGCTGTCGCGCTCCAGCGAGCAGCAAGCGGCGCTGGACCAGTATCTCGCCCAATTGCAGGATAAGTCGTCGCCAAACTACCACAAGTGGCTCACCCCGGAGCAGTTCGGCAAGCTCTACGGCCCAGCGGACTCGGATGTGACGCGGCTTGTGGCCTGGCTGGAGTCGCATGGCTTTCAGGTTGAGCCGGTCTCAGCCGGACGCACGAATATTGCATTCAGCGGGTCGGTAAGCCAAGTGGAGGAGGCGTTTCACACTTCGATCCACTCCTTCCAGGTCAACAAGGGCCAGGCCGACGAGGTCCAGTTCTATTCGAATACAACGGACCCACAGATTCCCACAGCGCTGGCCGGTGTGGTCAAAGGCGTTGCGCACCTGAATACGATCCGGCCCAGGCCGCACGCTGTGCGCGGCAACGCGGGCAGGATCAACCCCCAGACCAACCGCATGGAGCCGACAGGCGCTGTCTCGGCGAACCAGCCCAGGGCCAGCCTTACGGATACAACCGGTGGCGACTTCCTTTATCTTGTTCCCGCGGATGCAGCCACCATCTATGACACGCCGAACTCTTTCAATGCAAACTTCTCTGGGACAAGTTATACCGGCGCGGGTGTGAAGATTGGGATTGGCGGCGATGCCACGATCATCGCCAGCATTGTAGGGGCCTACCGCAGCACATTCCTTGGCAACTCAACCACACCCACCCTTAACTACTGCACCAGCCCCACCTCATGCTCCGCCACGCCGGCTTCCCCCGTCTGCTCCGGCTCACAAACTTCCGGATGTTACGACAATACGGACGATGCCGACGAAGCCTATCTCGACACGGAAATCTCGGGAGGTGTGGCTCCGGGAGCCACGGTTTACTACTATGCTTCAACCGACCTTACCTCCGGTGTTGAGGCGGCGCTCGATGCCAATGTGGTGGACATTTTCAGCCTGAGCTTCGGCGAGTGCGAGTACGACAACGGAACCAGCGGCAACGCGCTGATCAACGGCTGGTGGGAGCAGGCGGCGACACAGGGCATTGCAGTAGCGGTTTCCACCGGCGACAGCGGTTCGGCCGGTTGCGATGGCGACACCGCCAAGACGACCACAGTCGCCAAGGACGGATTGTCAGTGAGCGGCTTCGCCTCGACGCCGTACGACATTGCGGTGGGCGGAACAGACCTCTATGCGCTGGAAAACTCGTTCACGAACTACGTAAGCGCGACGCTGGGCAGCCCCTCAACCTATTACCGGACGGCTTTGAAATACATTCCGGAGTCGGTCTGGAATGACTCCCTGGTGAGCGACACCAATCCCCTGAGCGAGAATGTGCCAGAGACGGGCAAATATGCCAGTATCGTGGCGGGCAGCGGCGGCGTGAGCAGTTGCGCAACCCTCACTGGCAGTGGAAGCTGCTTGTCCGGCTACAGCAAGCCTGGGTGGCAGCGCGGCACGGGCGTGCCGCAGGATGGGGTGCGCGATTTGCCGGATGTGTCGTTGATGTCTGGCAACGGTTACGACGGCGCGACTTGGCTGGTTTGCGACAACGACACGGGCGCAAATTTCAGCGGCACGAACGCCACGTTGAATTGCTCGAATATAACAGCCGGGGATTTTGACGGTTTTGGCGGAACTTCCACCGCCGCACCAGCCTTTGCGGGCATTCTGGCGCTGGTGCAGCAGAAGACCGGAAGCCGTCTGGGGCAGGCAGCCCAGACCCTCTATTCCCTCTATAACGGCAGCCATGCGAGCTCGATCTTTCACGATGTGACGGTGGGCAATAACTCCGTTCCCTGCACCAGCGGTACTCCGAATTGCACCATTGACGGGGCGGGGTATTACTTCGAGAGCGGCTATAACACGACCGCCGGCTACGACTTGGCGACCGGGCTGGGCAGCGTGGATGTGACACAACTGATCACCTACTGGAACACTGCCACTGGCACTGCCACCGCGACTGTTGCGGTGAAGCCGCAGTACACATCCATCACCACCGCACAGTCGCTCTCGGTTTCTGTCACCGTTACTGGTTCCTCCACCGCGCCCACCGGCACGGTTACTCTCTCCAGCGGCACTTACACCTCCGCCCCCGAAACGCTGAGCATTAGTGGAGCGATTGGAAGCTACACGTTTACGATTCCAGCCGGTGACCTTAGTGTCGGCAACGATACGATTACTGCGACTTATAACCCTGACGGAACCTACGCCATAACCATCGGCACAGCAGCCGTAACGGTAACCTCGTCCTCCAGCGGCAGCGGCACTTATACACTGGCGGTGACTACTCCGGCGGCCATTGCGCCGGGATCCTCCGTGACTTCAACCGTTACGGTGAGTTCGAGCAATGGTTATGCGGGAAGCGTTGCTCTCACCTGCGCGCTGACGTCGTATCCCTCGGGAGCTGTTTATTTGCCCAGTTGCTCGATCAGCCCCACGACGGTAACGCTGAGTTCCAGCATGACGAGCGGAACAGCAACCATCGCGCTGAGCACGACGGCGGCTACGAGCGCGGCGCTGGCTTCTCCGAAGCTGCCCGGCAAAGGCCGGGGTTGGGCAGGGGCGGGCGGCGGCGCGGTTCTGGCTTTCCTGCTCTTCCTGGGAATTCCGGCGCGGCGGCGCAGTTGGCGCTCGATGCTGGGCGTTCTGATGGTGATGGCGGCGCTGGGCAGCATGACGGCGTGCGGTGGCGGCGGCAGTGGTGGCGGCGGTTCAACCGGCACTCCGGGGACAACGGCCGGCACATACATCTTTACGGTGACGGGAACCGGAACTCCCTCGGTGACCCCGGCGCCCACAACCACCTTCACGCTGACCGTAAGTTAGTTTGCTCGGGGAGACTGACAGATTGGCCCTTCCCGAAGGAAGGGCCAATCTGTCTTGCAGACTTTTGGGTTCTGATCCAGGTTTTCAGGCCTCGGCGCTTACCAGTTCCAACGCCGCCTTGCCCTTGTGGGGCGCAATGAATTTGTCCGCGCGCCAGGCGATCGAGAGCTTCTCGCGGTCGAGCAGCTTGTGAATCTGTCCGCGCGCATGGTCAGCCCATGGGCCGCCTTTGTCCAGCCGCGCGTAAGCCTGCCAGTGGCGTAGCGCCAGTCGCTCCTCGCCCCTGCGCTCGTGAGCCAGGGCCAGGTTGTAGTGGGCGTCGGCATAGCCGGGAGTCAGCGCAATCGCCTGCCGATAAGCGACAATCGACTCATCCAGCCGCTGCAACTCGTCCAGCACGTTGCCCAGGTCAAAAAACGCCAGCACGTAGCTCGGATCAATCTCCGTCGCTCGGCGGTAAAGCTTCTCGGCCAGGTCAAACTCGCGCAGATGGAAGTGAATCGTCCCCAGGTTGATCCAGGCCGGCGCAAAGCTGGGATCGAAGTCCATGATCTCCTGGTAAAGCTTAATTGCGCTGGGCTTATCGCCCGCCTCTTCAGCCTGTACCGCCTCCAGAAACATATCCTGCGCGCGTCGCGGAGTGCCCGCCACCGGCCTGCGCAACGGCGCCGGCTCGGAGGTGGCCGATGGCCGGCCCATCTGCTGATCCAGCCGCTCGAAGTCGAAGAGCAACTGCCGGCGGATCGGATCCACCATCGCTCCGTGGTGCCGGAAGGCCAGCCGCGTCCCGGTCCTCACCAGGCTCGCTTCCAGCAGCGGATTCGCCATGCCGGCCACCGCCTTCATGGCGACAATCGAGTACCGGATCGACGCCACTGACACGTCTTCCTCGCGCAGGGCGCGCAAGATCCTCAACTGCCCAAGGTCCTGGAAGGTGTAGCTCTGTTGTCGGGGAACGATTCCCGCCCGCTCCCACACGTGCAACTGGCGGGAGCCGATCTGCAGGATGCGCAACACGTCCTGGCGGCTATAGCTGGTCACTCTTCAGTGCTCCCGTGGTTGGTCAGGTTAGGCATCGGATCTGGAACTCAGGCTGTGAACTCGGGTTCTGGACCCCGCCCTCCCTAAACTCGACGCTTGGAACAGTTACTGAGAAACCGCTCTTGCTTGAATTATGCCAATACTTTGCGTGGATAACATGACACGAACCCGCCTCCACACAAAAATAGGTGGAAAATTGGTGCATTATTTGGTTCATTTGTTCCTGAGAGTCGCCTGGCCTGTGGAAAACGGAGGATAAATCCATGAATCCCGACAAAATCAGCACCAAATCCGTTCATTCACGGGAGCGCTACCCAGCCTGCGCCGTGCGCCTATGAAAAGCTGGAGAAACTCCCGCTCTACTCCCCGTCTGCATGCAGATCCACCTTGCCGCGGAACTTGCTGTATACAAAGATGATGTAACCAAGGGCTAGCACCATGCCGAATCCCCACCAGACCAGGCCCACGGCGAGCGTGTGCGGGCCGGAGATGGCGCCGGTGAGCGTGATGTCGCGATCAGCGCCGGTGGTGGAGGGCAGCAGCGTGGGATACAGACCCCAGCACGCTCCGGAGAGCATGAAGAACAGGTAGAGGCAGGAAGAGAGGAAGGCCTTCACCGGCTGGGCCTTGCGATTGAGAAGCCGGATGGCGGCCAGGGATGCGGCAACGCCCACGAGAACGATGAGGGTGGCTGGGTAATTGAAGTAATTGTTCAGGCTGACCGGTCGCACGGCAATGGTAGCGGCAAGACTGACCAGGGTGAGGGCTACCAGCGCAAACCACAATGGAGTGACGATGCGGCGGGCGCGCTGGGCGAGTTCGCCGGAGGTCTTGATGGTGAGCCAGAGCGCGCCGTGCAGCGTGAGCGCCACCAACGCCACCAGACCGCCGATCACCGTGTACCAGTCGAGAATGCCGGGATGAGGGCCGGGCTGCCAGTTGGTCCACAGTGGCAGGAAGAAGTAGCCGTCGGCTTGCAGGGGAACGCCGCGCAAGACATTCGCCAAAGCGGCGCCGAAGAAGATGGTGAGCAGGATGCTGGCGAGGCCGAAGACTCCATCCAGCAGGGCGCGCCATACGCCCACTTCGACGTGGTTGCGCAGCTCCAGGCTAACGCCGCGCAGAATCAGCAGCCAGAGCACGATCATCAGCGGCAAATAGAAGCCGCTGAAGGCCGAGGCGTAGAGCAGCGGAAAGGCGAAATAGAGCGTGCCGCCGGCAGCCAGAAGCCATACCTCGTTGCCGTCCCAGACGGGGCCGATGCTGCCCAGCGCGGCGCGCCGCTCCGCCTCAGTGCGTACCAGGAAGAGATGAAGCACGCCAACGCCCAAGTCAAAGCCGTCGAGCACCACATAGCCCACGATCATCACGGCAACCAGCCAGAACCAGATAAAACCCATCATGACGAAACTCCTATTCGGTCTGTTTCAGCAATGTGTGGCAGGCGTCAATCGGCATGGACCGCTTCAGCGGCAAGCGCCTTGGGCTCCGGACCGCTGCTGATTTCGCGGTAGATCAGAACTGTAAACAGGATGCCCAGCAGCAGATAAAGCCCCATGAAGCCCAGCAAGGTAAACAGGCCGTTGCTGGCCGAGACGGTGTTGGAGTAGCCCTCGCTGGTGCGCATCAGGCCGTAGATGAGCCAGGGCTGACGGCCCAGTTCGGCGGTCAGCCAGCCGGCGGTATTGGCAATGTAGGGCAGCGGAAAGCTGAGCAGCAGCGCCCACAAAGCCCAGCGCGCCGTATAAAGCCGCTTGCGCCAGAGCAGAAATGCGGAGATGATCATCAGCAGTACAAACCAAGTTCCCAGACCGGCCATGATGTGATAGGCGTAGTAAAGCAGCGGCAGCGCGGTGGGCCACTGGTCGCGCGGAATCTGGTCAAGGCCCATTACTTCGGCCTTGGTTGTTCCGTAGATAAGAAAGCTCAATGCGTCGTTGACCACGATGGGGTTGTCGATCTGGCCGGTCTCCTCGTTGGGCTGGCCCACCAGCACAACCCCCGCGCCGGCCTCGGTCTTGAACAGGCCTTCCATGCCGGCCATCGCGGCCGGTTGATTGCGCGCTACGTATTTGCCGTGCAGGTCGCCGGTGGGGAAGATGATGAGAATCGACGCGATCACGCCGGCGATGACGCCGACTTTGAGGAAGATGCGGCCGTAGCTCTGCAGTCTCCCTTCCAGCAGATAAAACGCGCCCACGGCTGCCATGACAAACGAGCCGGTCACCACCGCGCCGGTCATATTGTGCGCATACTGCAGCAAGCCCCAGGGATTCATCAGCAACTGCCAGAAGCTGAGCACCTGAAACTGCCCGTTGGGAAGGCGATCATAAGACACAGGATGCTGCATCCAGGCATCGGTAACGATGATGAAGAAGCCCGAGATCCATGACCCGACAAAGACCATCACCGCCGAGAACCAGTGCATGAGTTTGGAGATTCGCTTTTCGCCATAAAGGAAAAGGCCCAGAAAGGCCGACTCCAGAAAGAAACTGAAGACGCCTTCCATGGCCAGCGGCTGGCCGATCACGCCGCCGGAGAGCCGCGAGAAGCGCGCCCAGTTGGTGCCGAACTCAAACTCCATGGGAATGCCGGTGACCACGCCGAAGACGAAGTTGATGGCGAAGATGCGTCCCCAGAAGCGCGCCGCACGATCCCATTGCTCGCCGCCGGTTTTCAGCGCCACTGTCTTGAGCACCACGATGAGCAGGCCCAGGCCCATCGTCAGTTGGGGAAAGAGATAGTGGAAAGTGATGGTGAAGGCAAAGTGCAGCCGGTGGATCAATTCAGCGTTCATCGGAACTCCTGTTGCTGGGCACGCGGGGAAATGCGAATGCATTCCCTTCCGGATTGGTTCGCCTGTCAGAAGAATATACGCAAAGGGAGAACGTGAAATGTTCGATGCTCGAAGAGGCTCTTACCTCATTTTCGATGGGTAAGTTAGTGCCGGGATGGCTTGCGACGCAAAAATGTTTTGGCCATTCAATCCGCCCCATAACCCATTCTTCGCGTCAGCGGTCACCGCATTGATTCGAAATCTCCCCGTTGAGGTAGATGTGAGTTTCGCTTCAGTTAGATTCTTTCCTGGACCGCAGGGGTTTGACTTTTTTCCATGACGTTGCGGTCTGCTGCGGGATGGACGTCGAAGCCGAATCCTTTGCTTTGGATGGCATCTCCGAAAACCCACGGATTTGAGACTCCTGCAGCTTATAGAGCAGCGATCTATAGCTGATGTTGAGCCATTGTGCTGTCTTGCGGCGGCTCCAACTGTTCGCTTCCAGAACCTTCAGAATGATCTGCTGCTCCAGATCCTGCGTGGCGGACTTGGTAATTTTTTTCAGCGAGATAGGGTTGGCCAAATCGATCTCGGTGTTCAGCATGGCCGAATTGGGTCGAACTGACTCAACCAGGTCCTCCGTCAACACCTCTTCGCTGCCGATCAGGACGTAGCTGCGCATCATATTTTCCAGTTGCCGTATGTTACCGGGCCAGTCGTACCGCTGCATCAAACGCATGACATCGCGCGAAAGCGGCTTCGGACTGCTTCGAAACTCCTTTGAGTACAGATCGAGAAAGTAGTCGATCAGCATGGGCAGGTCCACAATCCGCTGACTCAAGGACGGCAATTCAATGGTCACAGCGTTGATGCGGAACAGGAAATCCAGCCGGAAGCCGCCTGCCTCGGCCTGTTCTCTTAAGCTTCTGCTGGCTGCGCTGACCAGCCGGGTGTTGACTGTTCTCGACTCTTGCCCTCCGACACGCGTAAAGCTTCCATCCTGAAGCAACTGCAGCAACTTGGCCTGCACAGACAAATCCAAATCGCCAATTTCATCCAGGAACAGGGTTCCCATATGCGCCAGTTCGACGCGGCCGCGTTTGGTTGCATAAGCTCCGGTGAAAGCCCCTTTTTCATAACCGAATAGTTCCGACTCGATCAGTGAGTGTGGAATGGCGGGGCAGGCTACTTTGACCCAGGCGCCCTTCGAGCGATTCGAGTACAGGTGCAACAATTTGGCAAAAATATCCTTCCCCGTCCCGCTCTCACCCTGCAACAGCACCGGAACTGTCGTCGCGGCAACCCGTTGCAGCTTCTCCCGAGCAGCGGCCATCAAGGAGGATCGTCCGAAGACCACCTCAATCGGTGGCAGATCGCGAATATCGAGTGATTCAACTGCGCGCGTCAGCGGCATTTCTTACCTGACTTCACAAAAAACCCACTTCTGGTGCAAGCAACTTTCCTGCCAGACTCAAACCTTCGTTAGCACTAAGTAGAATAATGAGTTGATCAATCTGTGTAACGGTAATAACAGCACCATTATGAGGCAGCAACAACCGTTACGCACCCTAGTATATGAAATTTATTGCACATAATGTAGAACTAATTTTCACATTTCAGTGATACCATGGGCTGCAAGCAGTTTGGGGTTAACTTCCTCGAGGAACTGGATTCTCTCCATCCTTCCCTCGTCACGGTGCACGTTTCCCGGACGGGCAGAGTTTTTTCTACAGTCCTCTGCAAATTACCACGAGGATTGTTTTCAGACATCTTGGTCATGGTCGCCCGATGAGGGGAGTTGTCTCTCATGGCATATTCTGACGGGATGAAAAGAAACCGGGATGGGCGGAATTTCAGCGGGAGCGTCAATGAAGGCGAAGAGCAAGCGTAATCCCTGCATCGCGATTCTGGACACGGATCAGGCGGTTCTGGACTATCTTCACCGCATTCTCGCGGACCGCTTCACTGTGAACCTTTTTACCCAGGCTGCGGAACTCATTCGGAGCCTGAAAGACTCTCCTGCGCCTGACCTGCTCATGATCGACTGGCACAGTTCCGTAGACGGCACCCCGGAGAGTTCACTCGACTTGCTGACGAAGGTTCGCGCCTCCAACCCGGCGCATCCAATCATTCTGCTTGCCTGTTCAGCCGAGTTGAAGGAAGTCGTGGCCGCAATTCGCCTGGGCGCCACAGACGTGATCCTCAAACCTTTTAAAAAGAGCGACATCGACTTGGCTGTGCAGTTGTGCCTCAAGAAGGCTGGCCAGCAACCCGACGAAAGCGGCGAGAAGGCCGAGGAAATCCACCTTGATGAGAATACATCCTTTGTCAGGGTTTCCAAGCGCATGAGGGAGATCGAATCCCAGTGCAGGCTCGTGGCTCGCGCCGACATTCCGGTTCTCATCCTTGGAGAAAGCGGCACCGGCAAGGAAGTGGCGACCTTGTTCATCCACAAGATGTCGGCCCGCAGCCAGCGCAGCTTCATGAAGGTGAATTGCGCGGCGATGCCTGCTGATCTGCTGGAAAGTGAACTCTTCGGCTATGAGCCAGGTGCGTTTACGGGCGCCATCAAGTCCAAACCTGGCAAGTTCGAGATCTGCAATGGCGGCACAATTTTCCTGGATGAGATTGGCGAAATGCCGGCCGTCTTGCAGGCCAAATTGCTACAGGTTCTTCAGGACGGGAGTTTTTCCCGCCTGGGAAGCCGGTCCAACGTCAGGGTCGATGTGCGCGTGATTGCCGCAACCAACATCGACATCAAGGCGGCCATCGCCCAAAAGACCTTCCGGGAAGACCTCTACTATCGTCTGAATGGTTTCACCCTGAAGATGCCTCCGCTGCGCGACCGCATTGAGGAAATTCCCATCCTTGCCCGCCACTTCATGCGCAAGGTAGCAGAAAAGTATGAGCGCGATCCTTTGCCGATTTCGCCTGCGCTGATGCAGGCACTCAGCAACTACTCATGGCCGGGCAATCTTCGTGAATTGGAGAATACGATCAAGCGCTACCTCATCCTGGACGATGAGCAGGCAATCATAGACGAGTTGATCCCCGGGTCAGAGCAGGCATCGCCGGCGTCTGGCGGGGCAGACTGCGATGGTAATGGAAGCTTGAAGCATATGATTCGCAACTTGAAGGGTGGCGCCGAATCCGTTGCCATCGCAAGAACCTTGGAGGGTACAGGATGGAACCGAAAGGCAGCCGCAAGCGACCTGCAAATCAGCTACAAGGCTCTACTGTACAAGATCAAAGAGTACAACCTGGTTCCGCCGCAAAAGCAGTTCAATCCGGCCTCGACAAACAAGCGATAACCCCACCCGGCAGTGCCAATAGTCCAACCCGATCTGAAAAGGTCGTGATCCAGTTCGGATCCAGGGTGATGAAGGGATACCTCGACTCTCCGGCCTGTAGCACTGTGGAAGAGTTCCTGAGATACGGTTCACACGATTCGCCTGAGACCTTCCTCCTTCGGCATCTCGAATCAGATGTCACCGAGGAGATATCCGCCGCGGATATCAAGGCTGTCTTCTATGTAAACAGCTTTGAAGGCGACTCGGGCCACCAGATTCTCAACTTTCATTCGCGGGCGCCCATCGTCAATGGGATCTGGGTGCGGTTGCAATTTATCGACGGCGAAATCATGGAGGGAATTGTCTATAACTCCATCCGCTATCTCGTCGATTCAGGCTTCTTCCTGCTGCCCACTGACCCCGACAGCAATAACAGGCTGGTATATGTGCGGAAGAGCTGGCTCACCGACCACCGCGTCCTGGGCATACGCAAACTATAGAAATTTGTAGAAAAACTCTTGGATCGTGTCAGAGCACGATTTTTAGCCTGCCCTTAACTTGTCGATGGATGCCGTATATGCCGCAATATCAGTAAGAGCTTTAGAACTTATCCGTAAATTAAGAAATGAGAGTAGCGCCGGTCTCCAGACCGGCGCTACTGGTGGCGTCCACGCCGCCAGAAGTGTCCAGCGTGCATTAGCTGACCAGCGAAAACTCTAGTCAACCCGCTCGACCAGCAAAACCTGCTCGTCATTGTCGATTTCCTGAAACTTGACCTCGATGATCTCGCGGCTGCTGGTAGGCACGTGTTTGCCGATGTAGGTTGCCTCAATGGGCAGCTCGCGGTGGCCGCGATCGATGAGGACAGCCAGTTGCACACGGCGCGGGCGACCGTGATCGAACAGGGCGTCAAGCGCGGCCCTGACGGTGCGGCCTGTGTAGAGCACGTCGTCGCATAGCACCACATCGCGGCCTTCGATGTCGATGCCGATGGCGCCTGGAGTAACCACCGGGCGCGAATCCGCAGTGGTCAGGTCGTCGCGGTAGAACTTGATGTCGAGCACGCCGGTATCGACGGGTCGCTTCTCGATGGCGGAGATCAGTTTGCCCAGCCGCTCGGCCAGCGGAATGCCGCGACGCTTGATGCCGACCAGGGCCAAGTCCTTGCTTGCATTGCTCTTCTCAACAATCTCATGGGCCAAACGCACCAGTGTGCGCTCGACCTCGGAGGCGGACATCAACCTGCCCTTGGTGCGCAGGAGGGGATTGCTTTCAGCTTCGCTCATGGATATTCTCGCGGTCTGGCATTCGCAGCCAGCCTCTCGCAGGATAATACGAGGGTTTGGGCCTCCGAGCAAGTTGTGAACCGGCAAAACCGGATCCGCGGAGCTTGGACGAGGCCGAAGATTGGGCAATTGCGGAGCCGGGAGGAGCAGCCCGCAGACTTGAAAAAGCGGCCTAGACTTCTGGCTGGCGTGTGCGGCCCATCAGCCGTGCACCCAGCGCGCCCCCTGCCGTTGCAAAAATCACCATAGCCAGAACAAGAAAAACGATAACGCTGAGGGTTACGCCTGCGCGCCCTTCAGAAGAATTCAACATCCCTTTGGCGACCAGAATCGTCTGTGCATCAAGGCCTGCGGACGCCCACTGTTCGCTGACCTTGTCACTCACCTGGGTCTGCCAGAAATTGTCGAAGACGCTGCCCTGGTGCAAGAAGAAGCGCATGGCAAACAGCAGGATGCTCATCGACGCGGCTGCTGTCCACGCGCCCATCAAACCGGTGACCAGGCCGATGCGGGCGCCAGCCCCGATGGTGATCCATGCCGGACGCTGGCTCCGCAAGTACAGAACAACCGCAAAGGCTCCTGCCATAGCCATCCACACCAGGCCAAAGATCCCCACCACGGGGTATCCACTGCACAACAGCCCTGCCGGAATCGCCAGCTTCAGAGCTGCCCAAAGCGCAGGCTTCCAATTGACGCTGCCTGCATCCCGTACCGTCTCGTTCCAGCGCTCCGGCTGGGCTTGCCCAGGGGGGGCGTCTGCCGCGTACACCAATTGCGGCAGGCCGCAAGCGGGGCAGTAGCAATTTTCGGCCACAATGGCCTGGTGACAGCGGTTGCAGGTGATTTCCATACATCTATGAGCCTAAAGCATTGCCAGGGTCCACACAAGGATGCGTCCCAACCCACACACCGCCAGCGCCAAATCTGAGCGGCGTCAGGCTGCGGGGGTGAGCTTTGCGGCCACAATAGCCTCAGCGGCAGCTATAACCTCTTCCAGTGCCAGATGGGTCGAATCCAGCAGAACGGCGTCGGGTGCTGGTTTGAGCGGGGATTCGGCGCGGTTGCGGTCTCGCAGGTCGCGGGCGCGCAGGTCGCGGATCACCTCTTCAGGCTGCTGGGCAGGCTTGGGACCAAGTTGATCAAAGCGGCGCATGCCCCGCACCTCAGTGGCGGCATCCAGAAAGATTTTGACCTGGGCGTGGGGAAAGACCACGGTACCGATGTCGCGGCCCTCCATGACCACCCCGCCCTCGGCGCCCATCTGCTGCTGCAGGCGAACCATCCAGGCGCGAATGGCTGGCCATATGCTGACCTTGGAGGCGGCGTCAGTTACTGTTGGATTGCGAATCAGGCCGGTCACGTCCTCGCCGTCAAGCAGGACGCGGTTTTCCTCCTCGCCCAGCTTCATATTGCCAGATTCCAGGCGGATGCTGGTTTCGGCGGCAAGTCGTTCCAGGCCGGCGCTCTCGTCCATAGGCAGCGCAGCGCGCAGCGCCTTCAGGGCAAAGGCACGGTACATGGCCCCGGTCTCCAGGTTGAGCAGGCCAAAACGCCGGGCCAGATGGCGGGCGATGGTGCTCTTTCCCGCGCCGGCGGGGCCGTCAATAGCGACAATGACCTTGCGGGCCAGATCAGAGTTGAAGGAGGTATCGTCCGCGCTCATCCGCGTTTCTTCGTCGCTTGCTTGGGCCGGGCTGCATAGCCAAACCGCTTGCTGTTACCAGCCTTTGCGCTGGCGGCAAGAGCGGGCTTCCGGCTGCTGCTTGAGTGAGTTGGCCGTGCGGCGGGCCGGGAGTCTTTCCTCGGGGCGCTGTCGCTGCCGGAGATTGCGCCGGGTTTGCCGGTGGTCTTGGCGCCGTTGGAGTGAACCTTGTGCTGACTCCAGGCGGGCGCTGAAGACTTAGCCGGACGTGTGCCGGAAGCGGATGGGCGAGCCGCTGGCCTACCGTGTCCACCGGTGGAGGCGGGCCGTGCGCCACTTGCCGGGCGCGAACTGTTTGGCCGGGACTCCGCGCCAGAGCGCCGCGCCGGACGGCTGCTGGAAGACGATTGCGCTGGCTTGCGATCCCGCGAGTGGGCAGTCGGACGGCTGAAGTGGGTCCGTGCAGTTGCGGATTTTCCGCTCACGGCTGGCTTGCGGGCAACCGGTGTGCGGGGCACGTGAGGCTCGGCAGGCGGATGCGCGGTTGCAGGGGCTGGCGTTTCCAGCGATCTCTGCATTTCGACGGCAGGCTCCGGCATCTCGTCTTCTTGAGAGCGCAGAAAATAGGCTGAGGCCGGTATGGACGCGCTGGCGTACATCGTGGCTGGAGCAGCGAACTCCGGCAGCGTGCCGGCAACATAGAAGTGGGGCGCGTGACCCAAGGAGATGGTATGTACCTGGCGCGTGGCCACCAGACCGCGCAGCACCTCACGCACCTTGCTACGGGCCGTGAGCGGGGCGAGGAACAGCTCCACCTCTTCCATGCTGGCGGCAATGACCGCTTGCAGGTAGATGGAGGCAAGCACCGAGATGGCCGTCACCTGGGAGGTGGAGGCGCCTTCTGCAATCGCTTTCTGGAAACGCAGCTTGAGCAGTTGCCACTGGGCAGGTTGTCCGGGAGCGGAGACGACTGGAATGATGCGGAGCTGTTGCCAGAGTTCGGTGATGGCGCGCAGAACAGCGCCTTCTGTCACTTCCCGGCCCAACGCATGGGTGAGTTTGGCAAGGGTGGTATCACCCGCTTCCAGCAGCTTGTATGCCTGGATGGCCAGTTGCGAAACCTGACGCGAGCCGGTCAGTTGCGGGTTGCGACGCCAGTCGCGGTCGCCGCGCAGAGCGTAGACATAGGGCAGAACCCAGCTTGCCACCACAAAGTCTGGCTGTTCGCCGGGAAGGCCTAGCAGGTTCAGGCGCACGGCTACCCCGTCTGTCTCCAGGCGCACCAGCAACTCTTCTGCTAACGCAATATACTTCGGATCGGGCGTGGCGTCTCGCTTGCCTTCCACGGCCTCGACAAACGACGGCGCAATAGAGGTGGAAAACTGCCGCTTGGGCAGGAAGAGACACAACCCGGTCTCCTCAATCCACGTCCGGGCATCCTCTAAAGTGAGTGCCCCGTGTCCGTTCTGGCGCAACCTTTCGGCGCGCGATGCTTCCAGTTGTTCCGATGTCAAAGAAAAACCTCGCTTCCAGGCTGGCGTTGGCGCCGGGCTGCCCCGTCCCCTAAGAGGAGGGCTGCCACCTTCCACCTGTTTCAGATTCGATGGAAGGCCCGCTGGATCTCCTTCCAAGAATACAACAAAGCAATTGGACGTCCATGCGGGCAACTGGTTGGATGGCTGGTCTTTGCCAGTTCCACCAGTAACCATTCTATCCGAATCGGATCTAGAGGCGTATTGACCTTGATGGCCGAATGACAGGCGATGGAGGCGGCAATCCTCGCCCGTAGAGAGCTAAGATCCTGATTCTGCTGTGGTTCGTCTGAATCCGCGCCGGATTGCTCAATAACCTCGGCCAACATCCGCTCCAGAGCCACGCCCTCCAGGCCAACCGGCGCAGCCTTAACCGCAAGTGTATGAGGACCAAATGGTTCCACCTCGAAGCCGTTCCGTTCCAGCTCCTCGGCGATGCTTGCGAAGACCACCATCTGGGATGCCTTTAGTTCCACCAGCATGGGCATGAGTAACCTCTGGCGCTGCACCTGCTCCACTTGGCGATCCCTTAATATTTTTTCGAAAAGTATCCTCTCGTGTGCCACATGCTGGTCAATAATCCATAAACCGTCGTCGCCGGTGGCCAGGATGAACGACTCGCGCAACTGCCCCAGCGGGTGGAGCGAGCCCAGTTGGTTGAGGTTGACGGCTGCCTGCTCTGCCTCCACCCGGGCCGTTTCCGCCGCGGGATTCACGCCGGTCGCATCGCCGGGGCTTGGAGAGCAGTCGCCGGCGGCTGGGAGGCTGGCAGGCTGAAAAAGCGCTGCGGCAGCCTCGCCCCAGGCCTTTTGGTCCTCCCAGCCACCGGGGCTAAAGCTCTGGCTGGCAAAGGGCAGCTTGCCGGGAACGGGTGGGGGCACACGCGGCGTCAGCTCAAAGGGTTCGGCGTCTGCTCTGGCCGCCTCAAACGCGGCTGGATCGGAGTCAGGCTGCGGCAAGGCCGGCTCACTCTCCGGCGAACCGGGCAGGGGGGATGTGGCCGGCGGCATCAACGTGGGGCTGGCCGTGGGCGCGGCGTTCAGCGCGGCCAGGAAACCGGCGGCTGGCCGCGCCTTGATGAGCGCCGTGCGCAGGCTGTCGCGGACAAAGTCGTGAACCAGGCTCTGCTGGCGAAAACGGACCTCGGTCTTGGCCGGGTGGACATTCACATCCACCTCTTCGGGCGGCATCTCCAGGAAGAGCAGCACCACCGGGAAGCTGGTGGGCGGAATCACGTTGCGATAGGCTTCGGTGATGGCGTGCATCAGCAACCGGTCGCGGATCAGGCGCTTGTTGATGAAGATGTAGATGGAGTTGCGGTTCAGCTTTTGCAGCTCGGGTTTGGAGTAGAACCCGGTGAGCCGCAAGGCGCCGGGCGAGCGCACGAGCTCGGCGGGGTCTATCTTCCACGGCGGCGGCGCGGGCAGGCCGACGTGGGCCAGGGGGGTCTCGGCGGCTACGGGGAGCAGTTGGGCGAGCGTGTCCTTGCCGAAAACTTGATAAATCCGTTCGGCGGTCCGGGTGACTGGCGGCGCTGAGACGATCGTCTGCGTGGCTGAGAGCAGCTCGAAGTGTTTCTCCGGGTGGGCCAGGGCATAGTGAGTCACCAGCGCCGTCACATGGGCCAGCTCAGTGGATTCGGCGCGGAGAAACTTGCGCCTTGCCGGGGTGTTGAAGAAAAGATCGGCGACGGCCAGCGTGGTGCCACGAGGCAAGGCCACGTCGTCCACGTGGAGAATCTTGCCTCCGGCAATTTCGACGCGGGTTCCGGCGCTTTCCTCTCCGGTGGCCGTTTCCAGGGTCACGCGGGCCACAGAAGCGATGGAGGGAAGCGCCTCGCCGCGAAATCCCAGCGTCGCAATGGAAAGCAGGTCGTCGGCGGTGCGCAGCTTCGAGGTGGCGTGGCGCTCGAAGGCCAGCAGGGCGTCGTCGCGGTTCATGCCCTGGCCATCGTCGGTGATCCGGATAAGCTTGCGCCCACCGGCCTCGACCTCGACGCGGATGCGGTTGGCCCCTGCGTCCAGGGCGTTCTCCAGCAACTCCTTGACGACCGAGGCAGGCCGGTCCACCACCTCGCCGGCGGCGATCTGGTTGGCAACTTGGTCGGGAAGTACGCGGATGCGGCCCATACGGCTTTAGGGTAACTCAGAGAGGGCGTGTGGACGCCGGTTGAAAAGCGGGTACTCTTCTGCCAGTGATGGGTATCTTGTGGGACCGTTGACAGCTAGAATTGTTTTCCAGATGACGCCTCTTGCGAGTCTTCTGAAAGCCGTGTGAGCAACCATGATCAAGCTTCCAGAGTTTACCGCTGCCAAGGCCAGGGCGAGACAGCTTCTTCGCCCCAGCACGAAGTGGGGCCGTACGACGCTGTGGTCTGGCGGATTGACCCTAATCCTCAACGCTCTACGCTGGATTTCGGCTTCCGCGTCAGGATCGGCGCTGTCTGGCTGGGCAAAATTCTTTACCCTCATTTTCGCATTCTGCGCCTTGCGGCTTGCCTTCCGATGGGCCAGACAGCGTCTCATGTGGCGGCTGCGTTATCGGCTGATCGTCACCTATATCTTCATCGGGGTCATCCCCATTGTGCTGCTGCTGATGATGGCTGGCCTGGGCGGCTACCTCTTTGCCGGGCAGTTTGCCACTTATGTCGCGATATCGAATTTGCAGTCGGAGCTGCATCATCTGGAAGCCGAAAATGATGCTCTGGCCATGCAATTGAGAACTCTACCCCGCTCCGCTCAACCGGATCAACAGATCATCGGGGAACTCTCCGCCGTTTCTGGCGAGAATCTTGCACAGCGCACCGTCACCGTGTGGCAAGGAAAAGAGGGTTTCATGTTCTCTGCCGGAGGTGCGCTCATGAAGGCTCCTCCCGCCAAAGTGCCTGACGTGATCAAGGGAGATTTCAGCGGTTTCGTCCTGGATGGAGACAGCTTGCATCTGCGTGCGGTGAAGCGCTGGGTACAGGGTGACTTGCAGCGCACCGTAATCTCCGACGTTCCCATCACCGCGGACCTGCTTCAGTCGGCCACTTCGCTCCTTGGCTCAGTGACTTTGATTCCGGCTGACCCTGGGGGCGACCTTGAAGTTCCGCCTACGGCGCCAACCAAGCCAAACGCACGCAGGCGCGTGGAAACCGCGGGCGTTCCAGCGACTTCCAACCGATTCGATCCGACATTTCGTTTTTATACGCTCTTCAGTGCAGTTGACTGGCAAACTGGAAAATCACAAACCTGTGCGATTGGCGTTGTCACCCGGCCGTCGTTCCTATACAGAACCTTGTTCGCCACGCTGGGCGACAGTGCGAACGTGCTGAAGTACGGACTGCTGGGCATCGCGATTCTCCTGGGTCTGGTTGAGTTGGCGGCACTCTATATTGGCATACGGCTGTCGCGCGGCATGACGCGGTCAGTGGCGGAACTCTATCGTGCCACGGAGTATGTAAACCGCGGCGATCTCACGCATCGCATCCCGATTCGCGGCCGCGACCAGATGGCGGTGCTGGAGCAGTCGTTCAACTCCATGACCGAATCGCTGGTCAAGCTCGCGGCCGAGCAAAAACAGATGCAGCGGATGGAAAGCGAACTCGCCATCGCCTATGAAGTGCAGAACGTGCTCTTCCCCGGCAAGTTGCCCGCGCTCTCCTCATTGGATGTCTACGGTATCTGCCATCCTGCGCGCTCAGTCAGCGGGGACTACTACGACTTCATTCCCCTGGGGAGCGACAGGCTGGTGCTCACCATGGGCGATATCAGCGGAAAAGGGATTTCCGCCGCGCTGCTGATGGCCACAGTGCACGCCTTCATTCGCGCGTATTCGATGGAGCCGGAGACGGTAGGAACGCCGGAGGCGTTGGGAGATGGAGCGCCATCCAATACAGATCGCAACATCTACTTCCGGGGAGACGGCGCCGCTTCATCGCGGCTTTCTACAAGTATGCTGATGACCACGTTGAACTATCAGCTTTTTCGCTGCACCCCGCCAGAGAAGTACGCCACCATGTTTCTGGGATGCTACGATGCGGCGGCGTGCGAGCTGACCTATTGCAACGCAGGCCACCTGCCGCCCATCCTGCTGAATGGGGATGGAAGCCTCTCCCGCCTCGACACTTCCGGCACAGTTGTCGGACTTTTTGATGGTGAGGCTTATGGCGAGGCAACAGCCAGGATGCAGCCGGGTGATCTCTTCGTCGCATTCAGCGACGGCGTTACCGAAGCGGAGAATGATTCAGGAGAATTCGGCGAGGAGCGCCTGATTGCCCTGATCCAGGAGCATCGTGACCAGCCGCTCTCCCGCATCGGCGATCTCATTGCCGGCTCGGTGAAGGATTGGATTGGTCAGGCGGAGCAAGCGGACGACGTCACCGTGGTTCTAGCCCGCGCTCGTTGAGCCGGCATTTCACAGAGATCAGTTCGATAGGCTTGAAATAGCGAGCTTTAGAAGCCCATACCGAACTCGCCGCGCTGTTCTCCGGCGTGAACGTAGAAGTCATAGGGGGTGCGGTGGTTGAACTTGTAGCGCTTGCGGAGTTCACGGCCCACATAGATGCCCACGGCAGCCACGACCACGCCCACAGAGAGCCAGCCAATTATCTTCAGTCTGCTGGATTCCTTGGTCTCTTCGGTCTCTTCCGCGGCCTTCGGGCATTCAGTTTCAGTGGACATGGTTGCTCTCTCCTAACTGACCATAATAGCGCAGTCTTGCTGGGACTGACGGGCTCGGCCGCGTTGCGGCAGGTCTGGCTTACTCGGTAGAGTCAATGCGAGCCAGCCATGCGGCTTTCGCCTCCGCTGGAAGAAAGCTGGCACGGATGGAGTTGGCGGCCAATTGGCGGAGTTCGTCGCGGGTAAAGCCCTGCACGGTGTGGGCCAGCAGGTATTCATTTGCCAGATCGGAGCCGAAGAAGGCCGGGTCGTCGGAGTTAAGCGTGACGGTGAGACCCAGATCGAAGGCGCGGCGCAGCGGGTGAGCGGCAAACGAGGGACAAACCCCGGTGCGGACGTTCGACGTGGGGCACAGTTCCAGCGGCGTGCTCCGCGCTTTCAACTCCTGAACGAGTTTTTCGTCCTGGATCGCTGAGAGGGCGTGGCCGAGGCGCTCGGAACCAATGGCCAGAGCTTCCCATATGGCCTCCGCACCGGTGGTTTCGCCGGCATGGTTGGTCAGGCGCAAACCGGCTTTTGCGGCCCGCGCATATAGAGCGCGGTAAGGTGAGGAGCCGGTGCGGCGCTCGTCGCCGCCCAGGCCGATGCCGATGATCGAGGGGTAAAGTGGACGCAGCTCGGCGGCCTTGGCGAAGACCTTCTCAGCCTCCTCGACGGCAAAGTGGCGCACGGCGTCGAAGATCCAGTAGAGCGAGAGGCCCAACTCGCGCTCCCCACGTTCGCGGGCCCGCTCCAGGCCAGCAAAGATTGGTTCGAAGGCCGCTGGATCGTGGTTGCTCCAGTGGTAAAAGACGCCCACCGAGACAAAGACTTCGGCGTGGACCACGCCCTGCGCGGCCAAGTGCTCCATCATGCGCCATGCGGCCAGTTCGTAGTCTTCCGGACCGATCAACCGCCCGGTGACGGCCTTGAAGGCGTTCATGAAGCCGCTGAAGTCCGTGAAGCGGTAGAGCGCCTCGGCCTCAGACAGCGTAAGCGGGCGCGAGTCGTGGCGGGCGCTCAGTTCAACCAGGGTCTCAGGCAGAATTGTGCCTTCGAGGTGCAGATGCAACTCGGCCTTCGGCAGGCGGCGAATGAAATTCTGTAGATCGCTCACAGTTTCAAGTTTACCGGGAGTTCCTGCTTCTCCGGTCAGAGACCAGCAGGTCAAACGGTCCGGTCCGGCTGAACTTCCGGATGTGGGTGCTCTCTTGCCACAAAAACAGGTTGAGGAAGGCGACCCGTCCAGTTTGCCCAAGCCCAGAAAATTGCCGTGGTGGAACTCAACAGGCCCGCAACAGTGCCGATGAGACGCGGACTGTAATGCATGGAGGCGATGCCTGCGCCCATCATGGACACCATCATCATGGTCCACTCGAAGGTATCGATCGTAGCGAAGACGCGTCCCCGATAGCGATTGGGAACGGTTCGCAGAAGATACGAGTAGTTGAGAACTGAATTGGTGGACATGCCAATACGCGACAGGTAAAGAAACATCAGCGCCAGGCCAAAGCTGTACTCGCGGCTGAACAAGACATATGCTGCGCCATGCAAGACTAGGCCGATCAGCACCGTCAGCTTGTATCCACTGAAGGAGAGGTGCCTGCCGAGCCAGTTTGCAAAGATGCCGCCGGAGAGCAGTCCCAGGCCGGCAAAGCCCCACACGATTCCGATGCCTGAAGCTCCCCGCTTGAAAACCACTTCTCCGAAAAGCGTAAAGAGAATCTGCGCAGCCCCGCCGCCGGTGGCCCACCCCACCGAAAGCAAAGCGATGGCAAATACCAGCGGCACTGAACGCATATAACGCAATCCATCGCGGCACTCTTTCCAGGGCCGGATTCCATCATCGGCCAGTATCTTGCGCGGGGCGCGAAAGCCGGTTGCATCCGGGGCGCGCAGGTGTGCGATGCACCAGGCGGAGAAGACAAAGGAAAGTGCGTTGAACACGAATGCCCACTCATAACTGATGGATACTACGGTGGCGCCAAGAAAGGTGCCAATGGTGAGTGTCATCCAGCGCGTGGTCTGGGTAAGCGAATTTGCGGTATGAATCTCCGCGGAGTTCGCAATTGTGGGCAGGATTGCGGAGCGTCCCGCGGTAAAAAATGGCGAGGCGGCCATCAGCAGCGCGCTGAATACGTAAAGCACCCAGATGCGGTGCGACGTAGCGGCAAGGATGAAGCCGAGAGCAACCAGCGCGCGAACGAGATCGCTGGCAATCATGATCCGCTTGCGGTCGAATCGGTCCAGCAGCACACCGGCAAGCGGCCCAATCGTGATGGCAGGAATGGCCCGCGCCAGCAGGACGCCGGTAACCACCATGCCCGAGTGTGTAAGCGCCATGGCCAGCGCAAACACAGCTATATTATTGAAATTATCGCCAATTTCACTGACAATCTGCCCGGTCCATGTATAGCGATAATTGCGGTTCCGTCGAAGCAGTTGGAGGAGTTCGCCCATCAACCAGCCAGAGTCCGCGATGGTTGGGACAAGCGAGCTAAGATATAGCGTCTCATCTCTTTGAGCATATCAAAACCAGAGGCTGTACCCGCTGGGTGCCGGGTTACACATCCTTGAATCGCTTCTTGATTCAAGGATGAGACAGCACAAACCTGAAGATATGAAATCACGCGGTCATGGCCCCTCATTCCCAAAATGCTCTAAAATTACATATGGCCATCGAATATCGGAAACATTATCTTTTTGCCAGCGATTTCGACAAGACGCTGACCTTCAACGACACGGGCTACGTGTTGAGCGAGATGCTCGGCATCTCTGTGGCGGAGTTCGAACGCAAGGCCAAGGGCATGGCGAAGCTGAGCCTGGTTCAGCAGGGCGCCGAACTTTCCTATCTGCTCTTGCACGATCCGGCCTTCCATTCGCAGGTGCGGCGCGAGCATTTGTTTGAAGTGGGCAAGCGCATTCGTCTCAAGCAAAACATCAAGCAGGTCTACGAAATCCTGGACCGGGGGATCGACGGCTTCCACTTCGATTTTTACGTCCTCTCCGCTGCGCCTGTGGAAGTGATTCAGTCTGCGCTGGAGGGGATTGTGCCGCAGGACCACATCTTTGGCACAGAGTTCAAGTACAAGGAATCGGGCGAGATCGATAGCCTGGTGCGGGCGACGGCCGGCTATGGGAAAGTCGCGCGGCTTGAGCAGCTCGAAGAAGACCTCGACGTTCCCGCCGACCATGTGGTCTACGTGGGGGACGGCAGCTCCGATATTCATGTGATGCTGCAAGTGAACCGGCGCGACGGCTTCACCATTGCCGTATCGGAATCAAAGCTGGTGGCGCAAATTGCCAAGCGGACAGTGCTCAGCGACAACGCCCTGCCAACGCTGGTGCCGATTCTGGAGGAGATTGCCGGATGGCAACGGTCTCAGATTCGGCAACTCTTTGAGTCCTACGGCTTCCTGATTCAGGGGTGGGAGAGCGTGCAGACCGATTGGGTCACGCTTCGTCCCAGTGGCGAGCCGGCGGACAGCGGAGTAGGGCAGAAGCAAAGTACAACTGGAGCGGAAGCCGAGTAGCTGGGTGTCTCAATCTTGACCTACGCAAACAGTCTTGGTGCCCCATCCTTGCGCATTTTTTCTGGCGCAAGGGTGGGAGACCACGAACCTCAACCAGCCTCACGCTGACTTACTGCTTGCTTGCGCCTCACGGGCCGCGCGATGTATCTTCCGGGTCATGCAATGGGCAACTCCTAATGAACGGCGCACTCTGGGGCAGGCGCGGCGCAAGCAGGTGGGCCGCCAGGAACACAACGAGCTCAAACCCAAGGCGCGGCAGACCTCCGCGCTCGATCTGCTGGCCCGGTCAATGCACGGCCGCGTTCCCGCGCTCATCAAGCTCAAGTACAAGCTCATGGCCGAGTCGCCCTTCGGCTACTTCCGTGGCGCGGTCCCGGTAATGGCTGCGGACCTCTCAGTGCTGCCGAACACCGGCATCGTCTGCCAGCTCTGCGGTGACGCCCATGTGCGCAATCTGGGCGCATTTGCCGCGCCCGATGGCCGCCTGGTCTTCGACATCAACGATTTCGACGAAACCATTCGCGGCCCCTTCGAATGGGATTTGAAGCGCATGGCCGCATCGCTGGTGTTGGCTGGCCGCGGCTCCGGCCACAAGGAAGCCTCGGCGCGTCAGGCCGTAGAGAAGTGCATCGAGAGTTACGCCGCCCACATGGCCGCCTTTGCCCGGATGCCTTTGCTCGAAGTAAGCCATTTTCAGGTTCACCGCCTCGGCCAGGTCGAACCCATCCTCGATGCCTTGCTCAAGGCCGAGCGAACCACGCCCCGCCACACTCTTGACCAGCTCTCCGAGCCCGTGTCCGGCGAGCTTGGGGCTCCCCATCGCTTCAAGGAGATAAAGCCCACACTCACCCGCGTCACCGGACCACAGGCCAAGGCCGTTCTGGCCGCTCTCGGCCCTTATCGCCAGATGCTTGAGCCGCAGCGGCAACATCTTCTGTCTCTTTATCGCCCGGTGGACATAGCCTTCAAAGTCGTTGGCACAGGCTCCGTGGGCCTACGTGACTACTGCATTTATTTCGAGGGCAACGGGCCGGCTGATCCGTTATTTCTTCAAATCAAGGAGGAGACGGCCTCTGCTTATGCGTCCTATCTGCCCGAAGCCGAACCGCCCCGCCACAACGGCCAGCGCGTGGCTGAAGGTCAAAAGGCGATGCAGGTGCAGTCCGACCCATTCCTCGGCTGGACGCACTTTGGCGGTCGCGACTATCTGGTTCGCCAACTGAACGACCATAAGGGTTCCATCGACTTGAAGGATCTGGCCGGCGGCGGCCTGGAGGCCTACGCCGAGGTCTGCGGCGAACTGCTGGCTCGCGGCCACGCCCGCTCCGGCGACCCACTTATCCTGGCTGGCTACATCGGCGCCGGCGACGGCTTCGCCGAGGCTCTGGCGAAGTTCGGCTCCCTCTACGCCGACCAAACCGAGAAGGACTGGCAAGAACTGAAACGCTCGGCGAAATCCGGAAGCAGTCGGTAGCACACTTTTTCCAGCTACAGGAGCCCAGATGCTTGCGCTATTGCACAATATAAGGTACATTGTACTAAATAAGGTACAAGGTGGCGATGAGCAAAAAGCATAGGGGTTCGAGCATCGACGATTTTCTCAAGTCGGAGGGAATCTTCGAAGAGGCGCAGGCAGAGGCGATCAAGGAAGTCGTTGCATGGCAGTTGGCCGAGGCGATGAAGAAGCAGAAGATTTCCAAAAACAAGATGGCCACGCTACTCAAGACCAGCCGCACGCAGGTAGACCGGCTTCTCGATCCGAAAAACGACATTACGCTAGGGAGCTTGCAGCGCGCGGCGGCAATGGTCGGGCGGCGGGTTTCGATTGAGCTGATTTAGCGATGGTTACTCGTGTAGATACTTGGGAGTCACTGACTCCCAAGTATCAGAATCGAGATCTGGGGCACCCGGCATAGAGAACCGGTTAGTATTCCTCAACGAAAGAATCCTTCGGCGCCATTGTGATGGTGCCTCCACAAAGCAGGTAGCACCCTCGCGAGGCATCCTGATAGATCTTCCTGATGGGGGCGCCATTATATGGATTCGGCTTCCCTACTTCAGCGACCATAATCTTGCCGTCATGCATGAATGACAGTTTGCGGATTCTGCGCTTCGTGATCGTCGCGCCCATCTCTTTACTGATCCACTCGTTGTCAGACTGCCATTCCTCAGATTCGTTCACTCGGCATCCTCCCCGTGTATAGATCCACCTTGCGGCTGCCCAAGGTCTGGATTTTCGGACCTGGGATGTACGCTGGCTGACCACTGTTCACTGACCACTGCGGCTACGCTCTTCCCGCGAACTCCCGCGTCTCGGTATACACCTTCACCTTTTCGCCTACCTGAATATAAAGCGGAGCCTTGATCTCCAGGCCAGTGGTGAGCCGGGCCAGCTTGGTCACGTTGCCGCTGGTGTCGCCGCGCGCGCCGGGTTCGGTGTATTCAACCTCCAACTCAACCTTTTCCGGCAACTCCAACCCGATGGGGTCGCCGTTGAACTTATGCAGTTGGATGATTGCGCCCTCGACGAGAAAATCCAGTGCATTGCCCAGCATCTCTTTGGTGAGCGTAAGGGTATCGAAGCTCTCCTGGTCCATGAAGTGCGAACCCTCGCCGTCGCTGTAGAGGTAAGACGCCTCGACCTCTTCCAGGTCCGGCTCCTTGAACCGTTCGCTGGCCTTGAAGGTCTTGTCGAAGACCGCGCGCGTGAGCAGGTTGCGCATCTTCAGCCGGACCAGCGTCTGCCCGCCCCGCGCCGTGGGGGTTGAAACCTCGGCTTCCATGCAGTAGTACGGCGTGTTTTCAAACTCGAAGTACATCTTGCGTTTGACAGTAATCGCTTCAATCAATGCGGCCATAAATTCCTCAAAAAGACAAGCGTTCGCAGCCGAAAAGCGCGCGTGGCTCTTCTCCGGCTCCCTGCCTATTATAGGGTGAAACGCCCATGAAAGACCTTGCACGGCTTGCCACTTCACCCCTCTGCTGGCGATACTGCCGGTAGCCCGTCCTGCGGGCTCTATCTCGTCCCCAGAAAGAAGTGCCATGGCGCGTGAACTGATGACCGCACGGTTGGAACGCAAAGAGTGCATCTCCGAAATCGCCCAGTGCTATCACTTCGGGTTCGTCCTCGACGAGCTTGAGAGCTTTCCCTATCTCTCCGGCCAGTTTGTCTCTGCCGTGGCGCCGGATGCCAACGGCAAGCAGCAGACCCGCGCCTACTCGCTGGCCTCGGCTGCCAAAGGCAACCGCTTCGAACTGTGCGTGAACCGGGTGGAGGAGGGTTTCTTCTCGAACCACCTGGCCGACCTGCCTGATCTGCCCATAGGCGCGACCATCCAGATACATGGGCCGCACGGGCACTTCACCCTCCACGAACCCATCACCGACTCCATCCTGGTGGCCACCGGCACCGGCATTGCGCCCATGCGCGGCTACCTGCAATGGCTCTTTCCTGAGAACGGTCCAGACCGCAGCAACGGCAAGCTGATCTGGCTGGTCTACGGCACGCGGTACGAGAGCGACATCTATTACCGCGCCGAGTTCGAGGCGCTCGCCCTCCGCAAGCCCAACTTCCACTACCTGCCCACGCTGAGCCGCGCCGATGAGGGCTGGACCGGCCTGCGCGGTTACGTCCAGGAGCACGTGGCCCGCATTGTCGAGGAACGTGCCGCCCGGCTGGGCCAGCCGCTGCCTGTGGCCCCGGTTGATCCAAATTTATTGCAGTCGGAGCTGAATTTTGACATCTACGCGTACATCTGCGGCCTCAACGAGATGGTCTCCGGCGTCCGTGAGTGCCTGACCGCCTTCGGCTGGCATCGCAAGCAGATTGTGTTTGAGCGGTACGACTAAGGCTGGAAAAACAGGATAAGTCCGCTACAGATTGAACAACTCCCTGAGTCGCCGAGTCTGGGCACGGCTGACCGGAATCTCAGTCTGCTGTTTGTCATTCATGCGCAACTGGTAGCTGGATTTGAACCACGGAACCACCTCGCGGATGTGGTTGATGTTCACCACAAAGCCGCGATGGGCGCGCCAGAAAAGCGCCGGGTCCAGCAGGTCGAGCAGTTCTTCGAGCGTGCGGCACTTGGAGTGTCCCTCGAAGTTCCGCGTCACGATGCGAATCACGCCCTCGTCAATGGCCGCAAAGCAGATCTCCGCCTGATCGATCAGCATAAGGCGGCTCTGCGCCTGCACAATGAGCTTCGCCGGCTGGGGCGTGCGGCTGGCGCCCTGCGGACGGTTGAGCAGACGGAGCAGCGCGTCGATTTGCGACTCTGGCAACGAGCCGGGCGCACTGCCGGCCAACCGGCCCCGCACCCGCTCCACGGCCTGCTCCACGCGTGTGCGATCAAACGGCTTCAGCAGGTAATCCACCGCGTTCACATCAAAGGCGCGCACCGCGTATTGGTCATAAGCCGTGGCAAAGACAATCTGGGGCAGCGGTTCAGCCTCCGCGCCTGCTTTTGACCTGTGATCCATCAGCGTCTGGATCACCGCAAAGCCGTCCAGCCCCGGCATCTGCACATCCAGGAAGACCAAGTCGGGATGGTGCTCCTCGATCAGCTCCACGGCCTCGATGCCGTTGGCCCCCTGCGCCACCACCTCAACGCCGCCCACCTGGTCGAGCAGGTACTTCAGCTCCTCGCGAGCCAGTTGTTCGTCGTCGATGATGAGCGCGGAAAGGGGCATGAGGATCGGAAGAAGAATGCAGCTTGATTGTAGAAAGGCTGCCCGGCCGGGTCAATTGCGGCAACTGTCTTCGCTGGGCAATTGCATCTCATTCGCTGCGGCAAAGCAAGGGCGCTGGTCCTGCCCCGTACTCTTTCTGGCTCAAACGACGACTCTTTACCGTTCAGGCCTTTCCGCGGCCTGTTAAGCTGGGCGCATGGGCGAGCAAGACCAGAAGGCGGAGAAGATCGCCAGGGTGCGCGGGCGGTTGCTGGAGTGGTACGAGCGCTGCCGGCGTGACCTTCCCTGGCGGCGCAACCAGGATCCGTACGCCATCTGGGTTTCGGAGGTCATGCTGCAACAGACCCGCGTAGCGGTAGTGGTGGAGCGCTACCAGGCCTTCATGGCGCGGTTTCCCACGCTGGTTTCACTGGCGCTGGCGCCGGAAGAAGAGGTACTAGCCTTGTGGAGCGGGCTGGGCTACTACCGACGGGCGCGAATGCTGCACAAGACGGCGCAGTTTGTGGCCAACCACAACCAGGGCAACCTGCCGAATACGGCGGAGGAATTGCGCCTGCTTCCGGGCATCGGCGCCTACACGGCAGCGGCCGTCGCCAGCATCGCCCACGGCGAGCGGGTGGCCGTGGTGGATGGCAACGTGGAGCGGGTACTCTGCCGGTTGGAAGGCTGGGAGGCTGGCAGCCGCGCGGGCGGCGGCGCCGTGGTCCGTCACAAGATCGAGGAGCTGGCCACCGAGCTGATTTCTCCGCAGCGGCCGGGAGACTCGAACCAGGCGCTGATGGAGTTGGGCGCAACCCTCTGCCTGCCGCGCAATCCGCAGTGCCTCGTCTGTCCCATAGCCTCTGACTGCAAGACCCAGGGCGAGCACCAGACAGCGCCGCGGCCGCCAATGATTGCCCGCGAGGTGGCCTACGCGCTCTCAGTGCGCACCGGGCGGCAGGCTGGCCAGGCGCACCGGGAAGTGCTGCTGGAGCAGCGGCCGGCCTCGCTGACCGTGATGCCGGGGCTATGGGAGCTGCCCACGCTCACCGAATCTGCCGTCCCCGAAGAGCAGTTGCGCCTTACGTTGCGCCACGCCATCATGCAGGTGAACTACTACGTGCGCATCCGCACGGTTTTTGAAGACGACCTGGACGCGATGACCGTAGCAGGCGGCTTGCGGCGCTGGGTTCCGCTGGGCGAGGCGGCAACCATGGCGCTCACCGGACTGACCCGCAAGGCGCTCGCCCGCTTGCATCTGCTGGTTGCCGCGCCGCTCGACGCCATTGCCCCGCAGGACGAAGACGACGTACTCTAGAGGGTCGATTGAGGCGTGCTGTTGAATGCGCCTGTATTTTTAGCTCGATACCATCCGGGAGACTCCATGCATAGCAAGCTGGTTCTAGCCGTCGTGGCCGCAGGCATTGCGACCATACCCTTCGTTCACGCCCAGCAACCCGCCGCCAATCCGATTCCTGAGGTTGCCGGCCTGCCGCCGGCCGCGCGCGCCGCCGCTGCTTCCATCAACCCCGAAAAGATTCGCGCCCACGTGCGCTTTCTTTCACTCGATCTGCTGGAGGGCCGCGGCCCCGGCATGCGCGGCGGCGACCTAGCCGCCGAGTACATTGCCACGCAGTTTGCCCTGGCTGGCGTTGAGCCGGCGGGTGACAACGGCACCTATTTTCAGCGCGTTCCGCTCTACGCGGTGCATACCGTCGAGGACAAGACGAAGTTTTCGCTCGTGCCCGCCAAGGGCCAGCCCATCGACCTCGCCTACGGGACAGAAATTGTAGCCAAGGATCAGACCGGGCAGGAGACCGCCGACTTCGACGCGCCCATCGTCTTTGTGGGCTACGGTATTCATGCGCCGGAGTACAACTGGGATGACTACGCCGGCGTTGACCTGAAGGGCAAGATTGCCCTGATGATCGTGAACGAGCCGCCTTCCAACGACGAAAAATTCTTCAAGGGCAACGCGCTCACCTACTACGGGCGCTGGACCTACAAATACGAAGAGGCCTCGCGCCGGGGAGCGGTGGGCGTTCTGCTGATTCACCGCACCGATCTGGCCGCCTACGGCTGGGAGGTGGTGCGCAACTCCCAAGCTGTCGAGAAGAGCTATCTGCAGAACGATCCCAGCGCCAAGCTGCGCGCCGCGGCCTGGCTTCAGCACGATGTGGCCCAGCGGCTGCTGACGCTGTCCGGCCTTGGCGATCTCGATCAGACCATCGATCAGGCAGGCAAGCCCGGCGCGTTTCACGCCATCGAACTTCCCCTCAGGCTGCACGCGCACATTGAAAGCCGTGTCCGGCACTACGTCAGCCCGAACGTGGTGGGCCGTGTGCCGGGCGCGAGCGCGGACAACCAGGCGGTGCTTTATACCGCGCACTACGATCATCTCGGCATCGACCCCAGCCTCAAGGGCGACAACATTTTCAACGGCGCGGCCGACAACGGCACCGGCTGCGGCATCCTCCTCGAAATGGCCCGGGCCTTTGCCGAGTCGCCCGTGCGGCCGCCCCATGCGGTTTACTTTTCCGCCGTCACTGCCGAGGAACAGGGTCTTCTGGGCTCGGAATTCCTGGGGCTTCACCCGCCGGTTCCCGTTGGGCAAATTGCGCTGGACCTGAACTTCGATATGCTGCTGCCCATCGGGATTCCCCGCTCGGTGAGCGTGGGCAACGCCAAGCGCATCGACTTCTGGCCCACGGTGCTGGCGGTGGCCAAGGACTTCGATCTGGCCATCGAACCCGATCCGGAACATGATGGCGGGGGTAGCTACCGCTCCGACCATTTCTCGCTGGCCCGGACAGGCATTCCCGCCTTCTCCATCGGCCAGGACTCTCTCTTCGAGGGGCACGATGAAGCCTGGGGACGGCAGCAGGGCATGGACTTCGTAAAGCAACATTACCACCAGCCCTCCGACGAGTACCACGCCGACTGGGACTTCCGTGGCAACGCCAAAATGGCGCAGTTCGGTTTTGTGCTGGGCTGGCTGGCCAGCCAGCAGCCGAAGACCATCGAATGGCTCCCCGGCGACGAGTTCGAGGCCGTCCGCAAGGCCAGCCGCGCTCAATAGAGCATTTCTAGAGATCGTATAAGGTCCTGGGTGCCCCATCCTTGCCGCGTTTTTGTTCTTGCGGCAAGGGTGGGATACCACGACTCTGGCATTACAGAATCATTAAAAATGCTCTAACCGCCGAGAAACCCCGCAGCTACGCCATGCCCCATCTTTTTCGCCGCTTCATCACGAAAAGGGTGGGGCATGAACGCATCCTGGCGCGTCTTGGGCGCATCGAATACACGTTAGGCAATATGCCGGAGCGCATCTGGCAACGCAATTCGCAAGTATCCAATCAACCCCCAAGGAGGAACAATGGCAAGCAAGGCAAGTGCGGTTTGGACAGGTTCACTCAAGGAAGGCAAAGGCACAATCTCGACGGCAACGGGCGTGCTGAGCAACGCGAACTACTCGTTCGCCACGCGCTTTGAAGGCGCCAACACAGGCACCACGCCCGAGGAACTGATTGCGGCGGCCCATGCCAGTTGCTTCTCGATGGCCCTGGGCGCGGAGTTGGGCGGCGCGGGGCTGACGCCCCAGAAGATCGAAACCCAAGCGGCTGTCTCGCTGGGCAAGGTCGAGAGCGGCTTCGCCATCACTCGCATCGCGCTCACCACCACGGCCAGCGTTCCCGGCGCTTCCCCGGAAGTCTTCGCCAAGGCCGCGGCCAGCGCCAAGGCCGGCTGCCCCATCTCGAAGCTCTTCGCCAACAACACGGAAATCACGCTCGACGCCAAGCTGGTGTAAGCGCGGAGCAGAACGCCACCCCATCGGAATTTCTGCTGGGTGCCCATCCTTGCCACGTTTTTGTTTTTGTGGCAAGGGTGGGATAGCACATAAGCCCCGGCCCTCCCGGCCCGTTTTCACGCACCAAAATTTGACACCTAGCCCCGTATTTGCGAGACTCAGAATTGCTGCCGGTTCAGTGGAGAACGCTGGACCTGTGTACTGTGCCGAAGTGGCGGAATTGGCAGACGCGCGTGGTTCAGGTCCACGTACTCGCAAGGGTGTGGGGGTTCGAGTCCCTTCTTCGG
>Ga0182014_10001000_pt1 | contig 38502 bp, 29 predicted proteins | sample 612S2DmetaG_FD_120489 | JGI IMG/M metagenome (GOLD analysis project Ga0182014, IMG submission 120489) | Permafrost microbial communities from Stordalen Mire, Sweden - 612S2D metaG | ecosystem: Environmental > Terrestrial > Soil > Wetlands > Permafrost | place: Sweden: Stordalen | collected... | reverse complement strand
GCCCGGGAACAAGCTGTGGCCAGTGAATGAAGTCTGGGGTATGCACGACTGGTGGCTGGGATCCGGGTGGCAAGGTGCAGGATTGTGCGGCCCTACGCAAACAGCGATTGCCGCCTACGGCGCACCGGAGGGGATAGAAGACTTCTGCCGCAAGGCGCAGATGGTGAACATGGAAGTGTACAAGGCCATCTACGAGGCATGGAACGATCGCATGTGGAACGACTGCACAGGCGTGATGATCTGGATGAGCAACCCCGCGTGGCCGTCGCTCACCTGGAACACCTATGACTACTACATGGAACCCACAGCGGCTTACTTCGCCTGTCGCAAAGCATGCGAACCCATCCATATTCAATGGAACATTGCGACAAACCATATCAAGGTAGTGAATTCCACTTTGAATGAATTGAGGGGGCTGAACGCCGAGGCCGTGCTCTACAACCTCAATGGCAGCCTGGTTCAAACCAAGACTGCACAGCTCAACTGCCCCGCCAACAGTGTTCAGGATTGTCTGCAGCTCTTCGTGCCGGGTGAGACAGAGGTTGACAGGCTATCGAATGTGCACTTCATCAAGCTTGCGCTGAAAGATAACGCGGGAAAACTCCTTTCGAGCAATTTTTATTGGCGCAGCAAAGCGGAATGGAAATATGAAGAATTGAAAGGCATGGCAGAGGTCCAACTCAACGGCGCTGCGGACGAACTGAAGGCCGGCAACGTTGCGGTGAACCTGGAAAACCGGACGTCGAGCATGGCATTAATGGTTCGACTCAAACTGGTGGATATTTCGACGGGTCTGCTGGTCGCTCCGGTCAGTTATTCCGACAATTACTTCTCAATGGCTCCGCACGAGACGAGGCAGGTGGATATCCGTCTGAACGGCTCACAGGTCAACCATGCGATCGCTCTGCGTGTAGAAGGATGGAATATAACACCGTCGGAGTTATCGAGATTCAAGTATTGATCGGCGATTCGATAGGAGAGGGACGTACTGCATGGAACGTGACTAAATCAGGCAAGGAAATTACTTAGAAACATAGAGGGGAGACCTTGAAGTTTCGAACCTCTCTTTCACGCCAATAACTTAGGGCCGATCCGAGGATCGGCCCTATCCCATTATGACCAATGATTGCCGAAACTCGCGGCCGGCGCGATCATGCCTGTGACATCGACGAAACCGGTTGCAACTCCGGTATTCCTTATACAAAAGTTGAGCGAGTCAATACCGCGGTGTGCACTCTGCAACGCACCCGCGGCCGGTGATTGGTAACGGCGACTTGCCTTTTTGGTCCTATCTCAAGTTTAAGTGCCTCAACCACTCTTTCAACTAGATCTTTTTGCATGCGTAGTTGCTCAAACTCTCGAAGTATCTCCCGGAGTTCCGAGAACGCTTCATCGTATGCAATACGATAGATATCTTTAGGAGAGTCTTGTTCCATATTTGCTCCAGGAAACTAGTCTAGCGAAGATTGACCTTCAACTGTGATCGCACAATCGTTGTATTCAGATACAACTCTCCTGCTAAGCCCTCGGATATCCAGAAACTGTGCCATCAACCCGTCGTGCAAGTTAGCCGTAAGGCCCTATGCATTGCATATTCAGCATCATAGTGCTCTGACATGCGGGGACGTGAGGCGCTCGATGGGCGTTTTTGCTCACTTCACTATCACTGGCTGCACGTCCGGCCCCGTGGTCACCTTTGATTCGGTATCCACCAGGCGCACTGTTTTGCTCTTGCTGCCCGTGACGTGAATCGACTCCACGCGGGACTGCCGCACCGTAACGTCCTCCGCATCATTCAGCCGCAGCACCGGCTGGTCAGAACCAGGCGCCGCGTCAATTCTCATGTCCTCGAGCAGCAGGTCCTCGACCTGGTCGACGGTCAGCCCCGATTGCCAGGTGGCCGTGTGCGGCTTTTCCCAATGAATTTCGACGTCCTTCATCGCCACGTCGCGCGCATACTTCAGGGTCATCGCTGCCGTCGTGCTTTCATACGGCGCTTCCGCTCCGTGGGACACAAACAGCCGGACGTGGTTGAGCCGAATTCCCTCAAGCCAGCTGTCCGGGTGGCCTTGAATCGCCGATGTTCCCTGGCCATGGGCGATCACATTTTCGATCGTCACGTTGCGGATGATCCCTGCCGCCGGTTCATTCGCGTGCTTGGCGCCATCCACTTCGCTGCGCCGCTTGATGTTGAAATGAATCGGGTCGCCGTCGCCCCACCAAAACCAGTCGAAGCGCCGCGTGTCAATGGTCACATTCGAGATCACCACGTCCTCCACAATGCCGCCATCGAACACCATGAAGGCCAGGCCGCGGTTGGAGTTTGTGATATTGACATTGCTGATGACCACGTTCCGGACAGCCCTGCTATTTCCGTCGCAGAATTTGATTGCACTGGAGGACGACGACAGCCGGCAATTGGTCACCGTCACATTCTCCGTGGGCAATACGGGTCCCCAGGCATCGGTCGAGTAGAAGACAATCGCGTCATCGCCCGTCTCGATCGTCGAGTTCGAGATGTGCACATCCTGGCAGCCATCCGGATCGATGCCATCGGCCCACACGCCCTCCTTTTGGCTGGAGTAGATGTACACCCCATCAATCACCAGGCGCTTACAGGCATATGGATTGATGGTCCAGCTTCGTGAGCGCAGAAACTTCAACCCCGTAATCCGTACGTCCACGCAGCGCAACAGAAGCACCATCCGCGGATAGACCGTTTCGTTCGGATGCCGCGTCGGAAACGGTCGCATCAATGGTTTCCCGGTCGCCTCCATCTGGCGCTGGTTCGACAGGATGTAATAGTCGGTCATGTTATTTGGCCGCCACTCATAAGTCGATTGCCCATCGAGCGTCCCTGCACCTTCGATCGCGATATCATGCAGATCCTCGCCATAGATCAGTGCCGCTTTTCGCGCGTCATCGTATTGGCTCGAATCCAGCGTGGCGTAAATCGTCGCGCCCGCTTCCACATACAGCCGTACTCCCGACCGCAGATGAAGCTCGCCCGATGTGTACTTCCCCGGCGGAACGTACACCCGGCCTCCGCCCGCTTTGCCGCAGGCATCGATGGCTTTTTGCAGGGCCGGACGGGCATTATCGCTTTTGCGCCCCGTGGCGCCGTAATTCCTGACATTGAAGACCGGCTGGCCTACCGCCGTTTGACTCAAGGCAGCCATCAGCACTGCGCATGCGAATAAGGCGCTCATCCTAAAGGGATTCATTCAGCAATCATGCATCAATCCAGCAGCACCCACAAGAGTGTTTGTGGCTCTCCGCGAAGCAGTGCGCGGCACGCGGCTTCGTCCACGCGGTGCTCGGCAAGACTAGTCCAGGCGGAGCGAGCCGGAGTAATCTGGTGGAATCATGAGTCCAACAGCGCAGCAGACCCAGATGAACCTTGTGCAGACCCCCGATTATCGAGAGTCCTATGCCAACAGCGTGCAGGTGCGCGTGAGCGTGTGGGATTTCCAGTTGATTTTTGGCCTGGCGTCCAGCGAGAGTCCCGAACAGGTCACCATTCGCAATCACCAGGCTATCTTCCTCAGTCCGCAACAGGCCAAGGCCTTGTTGAATGTTCTGGGGCAGAACCTGGCCCAGTATGAGCAGGCCTTCGGCACGCTGAACCTGGAGCCGCAGAGCCACAATTTTCCGCAGGGACCTGTGAACTAGGACAGGCACCCATGAGCAGACGCTTGCGCCTGAGACCACTCTTCAAACCGCGTATGGACGCGCCGCTTCCCACCTGGATGATCTTCCCGGTGATCTTTGCTGCGCTCTATGCAAGTCACTTTACGTTGCTGCGGCTGCCCTACTACTGGGACGAGGCGGGGTACTACATTCCCGCCGCATGGGACTTCTTCCGCACTGGATCGCTGATCCCGATCACCACCCTGAGCAACGCGCATCCGCCGTTGCCCAGCATCTACCTGGCGCTATGGTGGAAGGTTTCGGGCTTTTATCCCGAGGTGACGCGCGAGGCTGTACTGATGGTGGCTTCGCTGGGCCTGCTGGCGGTGTGGAAGCTGGCGCTGCGCCTGGCCGGCTCGCAGCTGGTCGCTTTCTGGACGGTCGTTCTAACCGGCCTTTATCCCATCTGGTTTGCGCAGAGCACCCTGGCGCACGCAGACATATTTGCGGCGGCATGCACGCTGTGGGGGCTGGTGTATGCACTACCCGACCGCGACCGCAAGCCGTGGGTCGCGGCTGTGTGGTTCACGGCAGCCGCCCTTTCGAAAGAGACGGCCATTGCCATCCCGTTGACCCTGGCGGTGATGGACATTGTGACCGGCCTGCGGGTGGATCTGCCGTCGCGGTCCCGCTTGTGGCGCGAAGCGCTGTGGTTGATGAGCTGTGCGGTCCCGCTGGCTGGCTGGTATGCCTGGCATTATGCAAAGACCGGCTTCCTCTTAGGCAATCCTGAGTTCCTGCGCTACAACGCGGAGGCGACGCTGACGCCGATACGCATTCTGGCCGCATTCGGCCACCGGGTGCTGCACCTGACCGCGCACATGAACCTGTTTGTGCCGGTGCTAATGACTGCGGCGGCGCTGATGCTGAATCCAAGGCCGGACAGCAAGGGGCATGACCGGCCATCGATCAGTCGGCGGGCACTCTGGCGCATTTTTTGGCTCCTTTTAGTCAACGCATTTATTTTCAGTGTATTAGGCGGAGCGCTATTGACGCGCTACCTGCTGCCCATGTATCCGCTGGTGCTGCTGGTGGCGGTTTCCACCTTTTATCGCAGGGTTCCGTATTGGCAAGGGTTGGCGCTTTTTTCGGCGGCTGCATTTGTGGCGGGGTTGTTCATCAATCCGCCCTACCGCTTTGCACCGGAGGACAACCTGGCCTACGCGCGTGTTGTGCGGATGCATCTGGCCGGCATTGCGCAACTGAACAAGCGCTATCCGGGAGCTACCACGCTCTCGGCCTGGCCGGTGACTGACGAACTGACACGGCCCGAACTGGGTTACCTGAAGCAGCCCGATGACGTGTACCGGTTGCAGGACTTTACCGCCCCGCAGATCAGCCAGGCCGCCGCGGAGCCGGGAAAATACTCGGCCGCGCTGGTCTTCTCAACCAAATACGACCCGCCCTCTCTGGGCCTCAGCCTGGGTCCGAAGAGTGAAGCCATGGACGAGCGCTACTTCGGATTGCACCACGACCTGATGCCGGAGGCGATCGCATTGCAGTTGCATGGCACCCTGGTATGGGAGCGCGAGGACGAGGGGATGTGGATCGCGCTCATCCGTTTCAACCGGCAATTCGAGGCAAGGTTTGCGCTGCCGGGTGATTCGCGCGAGGACATTTCCAAGGGCGAAAGTGCGGTAGCCGCCGCCGCCGCGGCGCACAACCTATAATCAGCCTGTTGTGCTTTTCTCATTTTCATCTCGCAGATTGAGAACGTGGTCCGGCAGCGCGAGCGCGGGATTTGCGCTTGTGTTGGCGATTTTCCTTGCTACGGAAGCGTATGGCCAGGCTACCGCGCAGGTGAGTCCGGGAGATGCTACTGCCGGACATGGGCGGATTTTGCTGGTGTTGCCCTTCGACAACCGGACCGGGCAACCGAGCCTGGACTGGATTCGCGAAGCCGCGCCGGAGATTCTAGGCAGCCGCTTTGCCTCGGCGGGTTTTGCGCCCATGAGCCGTGCCGACCGGCTGTATGCGCTTGATCATCTGGGACTTCCGCAGGAGTTTCAGCCGTCGCGAGCCAGCTCGCTGAAGCTGGCGCAGACTCTGGATGCCGATTCGATCGTGGTGGGCAGCTATCTGCAGGATGGAAGCAGCGTTCTGGCCGAGGCGCGGGTGGTGGACGTGCCGCATCTGCGCATGAGTCAGCCGGTGCAGGCTCGGGGAGAGATGCGCGACCTGATTGCCGTCTTCGATTCACTGGCCTGGAAGCTGACGCGGCAACTCGACCCAGGCTTTAGCGTGGCGGAAGAGACATTTGTGGCCGCCGGCGCGGGACTGCGGCTGGATGCTTTCGAGCAATACATTCGCGGGATCACGGAGGCGGACCAGGCGGAGCGGCTGCGCCACCTGCAGCAGGCGGTCAAGCTGAGCCCGGATTTGGGCGCGGCATGGATGGCTCTGGGCCGCGAGGACTTTGTGGGGCAACAGTACGAGCAGGCAGCGGATGCCTTTGCCCGCGTGGATCGCAATTCCCCAGACGCGCTGGAGGCGGGATTCTACCGTGGTCTTTCGCTGCTGTATTCGGGGAATTACGCCAAGGCCGAAGAGGCATTCAGCGGGGTGGCGCGAGTACTTCCCCTTGCGGAAGTCTTGAACAATCAGGGAATTGCGGTAAGCCGCCAGGGCCACGACGGCAGCGCGCTTTTTGTACAGGCCGAGGCCGCAGACCCCAACGCCGCCGACTACCACTTCAACGTAGCGGTAAGCCTGGAGCGCCGCAAGATCGATGCTGGAGCCTTGAACGAACTTGCACAGTATCTGAAAATGAGGCCCAACGACACCGAGGCACAGGCTTTGATGGCGGCGTGGAAGACGCCTTCACAGTCGGTGGATCCGGCCATGCGTGTCGACCCGCTGGAGCGGATTGTGCGCACCTTCGATGCTGTCGCCTTCCGGCAGGCCGCTGTGATGATGGATCAGATGGGGGCAGCGCGGCTGGCGGCGCTGGCTCCGCAGGAACGGGCTGTCAAGCTGACGGCGCAGGCGCGGGACTTTCTTGACCGCGGTCTGCTGCTCGAAGCCGAGCGCCTCTACCAGTCAGCCTTGGCGGCCGATGGGAAGGTGGCTGAGGCGCACGCCGGCCTGGCGGAGGTGCGCGAACGGACCGGTGATGTCGTGGCTGCCCGCCGTGAGGCGCGCGCCGCACTTGACCAGGCGCCCTCGGCAGAGGCTTACTTGGTTCTGGGCAGGCTCGACTTCGCGGCCAATCGTCTGGACGACGCGAGCAAAGAGGCTGGCAATGCCCTGCGAATCGACCCCCAAAGCCGGGCGGCGCAGGAGTTGAGCCGGCAGATTGAGTCGAAGGCGGGACAGAAGAAGGAATGAGGTCTCCCGCCTTTGCGACAAAAAGGGAAAGAGGCCGCGGAGGTAGGTGACCCGCAGCCGCCCGCAGGGTCCTGGTACACGGCCCGAAGGAGCGAGAGATGCTTCAGCACGCACGCGGATTCGGATTCCGGAATCTGGTCAGCTTGGTTGCAGTGGCGGGATTGGCCTGGGGATGGGCTGTTGCGGCCTGGGCTCAGCAGCCGCTGGTGGAAAAGCTGGTTCTGTCGGAAACTATCCAGCCGGTGAGCGCGGGGATGCTGGAGCGTGCCCTGGGGCGCGCCAACTCGGATGGCGCACAGGCGCTGCTGGTGGAACTGGACACGCCGGGGGGGCTTGTCGAATCGATGCGCACCATGGCCGGGGCCATCCTCAGCTCGCGCGTGCCGGTGATTGTGTATGTATCTCCCGCTGGGGCGCGGGCAGGATCGGCAGGCTTCTTCCTGATGGAGGCAGCCGACGTGGCGGCCATGGCGCCGGGCACCAACGCAGGCGCGGCCCATGTGGTGTTCGAGATGGGCAAGCCTGACGAAACGATGAGCCAGAAGGTGGAGAACGACGCAGAGGCTTTTCTTCGCTCCTATGTGGCCCGGCGCAATCGCAATACCGACGCCGCCATTGCCGCGGTTGCCTCGTCGCACTCGTATAGCGCGGAAGAAGCTCTGACGCAGCACCTCATCGACCTTACGGCCACCAGCGATGCGCAATTGCTGACCGCGCTGAATGGGCGTGAGATTACGCGTATGGACGGTTCAAAGCTGACCCTCCACCTTGCCGGTGCGCGTATCGAGGTGGTGCAGCCCACTCTGCGCGAAAATCTTCTGGGTTGGCTGGTGAACCCCAATATCGCCGTTCTGCTGCTGGTGGGCGGGGCGCTGCTCATCTATCTGGAATTCAATACTCCGGGCACCATCGTTCCCGGTGCGCTGGGGACACTGATGGTTTTGCTGGCCGTCTTTGCGCTTGACCTGCTGCCTATTCGTTACACCGCGGTTCTGCTGCTGATCGGGGCGCTGGTCCTGATGATGCTGGAAGCCAAGTTCGGCGGCCACGGAGCGCTGGCGATTGCCGGCATTGTCTGCCTGACCTTCGGGATGCTCACCCTGGTTGCCGCGCCAGTACCGGAGATGGCGATCCATCCGTGGGTGGCCGTCGCGGTGAGCGCGGGATTTGGGGGAATCACCGTCTTCCTGGTGCGCCTGGCGATGCGCGCGCGGCGCATGAAAGCGCGGCTTGGCGCAGACGCCCTGGTGGGCAGTGCCGGGTCGGCGATGGAGGAGCTGGTTCCCGAAGGCCACGTGCTGGTGGAGGGCGAGATATGGCGCGCTGTTGCCAGCCAGCCCGTGGTTGCTGGTGCGAGGGTGCGGGTGGTGGGGCATGAGCAGTATCTGCTGCACGTGGTTCCGGCCGAAGCTCCGGGCGCGCCGCAGACACCCGCATAGAGCCTGCTTCAAGCCTCACTGGAGTACAATCCGTGCTGAGTGAGGGAAACCCAATGTCCGACTCAATGATACCTGTGTGGATATTCGTCGCTATCGTCGTCCTCTACCTGCTCAACTCCATCAAGATCCTTCGCGACTACGAGCGAGCGGTCATCTTCCGCCTGGGCCGTGCCCTGACTCCGCCCAAGGGCCCCGGCATCATCCTGGTCTTTCGGCCGATTGACCAGATGGTGCGCATTTCGCTGCGGCAGGACGTGCTGGAGGTTCCGGCCCAGGATGTCATCACCCGCGATAACGTCACCCTTAAGGTGAATGCGGTAGTCACTCTTTATGTGGTGGACCCCAACGCCGCTGCCATCAAGGTGGCCAACTACGTCTATCAGACATCGCAATTCGCACAGACCACGTTGCGTTCGGTGCTGGGCGAGGTGGAACTGGATGAGTTGCTGAGCCACCGCGACAAGCTGAACTTGAAGATACAGACCATCATCGACCAGCGCACCGAGCCTTTCGGGGTGAAGGTCATTTCAGTGGAAGTGAAGCAGGTGGACCTGCCCGAGCAGATGTTGCGCGCCATGGCCAAACAGGCAGAAGCGGAGCGCGAGAAGCGGTCAAAGATCATTCACGCCGAGGGCGAGTTCAACGCAGCGCAGAAATTGGTGGACGCCGCCGCCCTGTTGGCCACCGAGCCGCTGACCCTGCAGTTACGCTATCTGCAAACTTTGACTGAAATCGGAGTGGAAAAAAACACCACCATTGTCTTCCCGCTGCCCATGGAGTTTATGACGCTGCTGAACAAGCTTGGGGCTTCGGCCAAGGCGGCTCAGGAAAAGCAGTAAGCCGCTGTTGGTGTTTCGGGGCAGGCGCAGGTCCACATGGAACCACGCCAGCCTCTCGATCTAACCAGGGCTAGCTTCTGTCGTTGGAGCGGCCCGCAACCGAGGGTAAGGTATGCAACGAGGTCTTGGCGCAGACGAGTTTGAGCCGCAGGAAGTCCGGCGCGACACAGAACTCACGTTAGGCCCGGCCATGCTGCTGGGCATCTTGGTTGGGCTGCTTGTGCTCTGCGGCCTCTGTTTTGGTCTGGGATACGCTTCCGGGCGGCGCGGCTCCGCGGAGACCGCGGTCGCCACACAATCTGCAACGGCGCCAGTGTCGTCCCAGATGGGTGATTCGCCCTCCAAACCACCCGCGACGGTGGCCGGCGCTCAACAGCAGCGTGCCGATGTTGACGAGCCACCGTCTTCGGCCCAGGTCGGGAATCCAGCGGAAAGCGCAGCCGACGCGGGTGCGGCCGTCCCCGGCGCTCCAGCCCAACAGCAGGTCCCTCCGGTCCAGCCGGTCCAGCCGGTCCAGCCGCTGGTAAGGTCCGCTCTTCCGCCCCAGGGAGTGGCAGCCCAGACTTCCTCTAGCTTGCCGGTGCAACGGGCGTTGCCTCAGGCACCCGGATTGATGGTCCAGATTGCCGCCGTATCTCACGCGGAGGACGCCGAGGTGCTGGTGGGCGCGCTGCGCAGGCGCGGCTATGCGGTTGCGGCGCGGCAGGAGCCCGGGGATGGCCTGATTCACGTGCAGGTCGGCCCGTTCAACAATCGCAACGACGCCAACATCATGTGCCAAAGGCTGCTCGGCGACGGGTACAACGCCAGCGTGCGGCCGTAGGCTCCGGGTGCTTTTCTTATCCCCGCATCCACTCCGGCAGGCCTGAAGCGATGGCTGAACGCACCGCCTGCATCAGGTCTTCGCGCGAGGCAAAGTTGCCGGGGTACACGGGTTCATGGAAGATGATGTGCGCCGTGCCGGGCTGGATGCGCAGGCTGCCTTTGGCCATCATCGTTTCAGTGCCATAGATTGACACCGGGATGCAAGGCGCACCGGTTTGCATCGCCAGGTAGAACGGGCCTTTCTTGAATGGCAACAGGCGGCCATCTTTGGAGCGCGTGCCTTCAACGAAGGTCGTAATGTGAATACCTTTTCCCAGCAGGCGCCCGGCCTCGGCGATGCTCTGCTGTGCGCTTTCCTTGTTGCCCGTGCGGTCGACGGCGATAAACTCCCCCAGCCGGAAGCCGGTACCCAGGACTGGAATCTTCATCAGCGAGCGTTTCATAAAGGCGGAGGTGCGCCCGGGAATACGCGGGATCAGCGCCGGTGGATCGAGATTGGAAACGTGGTTGGCCATGAAGATGCAGGCCGTGTTTGCCGGAACATGGTCGCGACCTTCTGTCACTACCCGGATTCCGGCCAATAAATATCCGGTTCGCACCATGAATTGCGTGGCGTTGTAGAGCGGCAGTACATTGCCCGTGAGCCAGGTCCAGGGAATAAACAGTATTGCCGAAGGAACACCGAGGATGACCATCGTGGTCACGAAAACGAGAGATGAGAGCATAAGACTTTCTGAGCAATCAGGTTTGAAGTTCCTTTAGCCGCGCCGGAAGTTTCTCATAAATGCCGTCGAAGCCGCCATTGGAAAGCAGCGCGACCACGTCGCCGGATTGAAGCTGAGGAACGATGTGATCGATGATGGCATCCACGTCGGCGTGCAATTCGGCAGGGGTACCGGCTGCATTCAGTGCGCGCACCACATCTTCGGGGTGCAGGCGTTGGTCTTCGGGAATGCGTTGCTGCTGGTAGACGCCGGCCAGGATAACGCGGTCGGCAAAGCGCAGGCTCTGGACAAGATCGGATGCAAGCACCTTGCGGCGCAGGGTGTTGGAGCGCGGCTCCAGCACGGCCCATAGCCGCGCCTGCGGATACACCGAGCGCAGCGCGCGCAAGGTTTCACGAATGGCGGTGGGGTGGTGGGCGAAGTCGTCGATGATCGTGATTCCCCCCACCTCCGCGCACACATCGAGACGGCGTTTAACACTCCTGAAGCTGGCCAGGGCTGACTGGATGACTTGTGTTCCGACGCCCCGACCGGCGGCGAGGGCAGCTGCGGCAGTGGCGTTGAGCGCGTTGTGCTCGCCGGCCAGGCGCATCTCCAATTCAGCCCAAAGCGCGCCGCCGTGCCACACTTCCCAGCGAGTAAGGCCGCTTTCATGGCGAAGGTTGCGGATTTGCCAATCCGCCTCGGCAGTCAGGCCATAGCGCTCGACGCGGCAAAACGCATGACTGATGCACTCGGTCACATTGGTGCTGCCATCGTAGGCGACAATCACCCCCCGCCGCGGCACCAGGTTCACCAGTCGTTTGAAGGCCGTCTTTACTGCATCCAGGTCCGCGTAGATGTCGGCGTGATCGAACTCCACGTGGGTGAGAATCAGGGCGTCGGGAAAGTAGTGCAGGAATTTGGGGCCCTTGTCAAAGAACGCCGTGTCGTACTCGTCGCCCTCCACGATGAATGTGCGCGTGGGCCGCAGCTGAAAGCTGGTGCCAAAGTTTTCCGCCACGCCGCCGATCAGAAACGAGGGCTCCAGGGCCGGGTCTTCGCGCGCGGCAACCTGGTAGATCCATGCCAGCATGCTGGTGGTGGTGGTTTTGCCGTGAGTGCCTGCAATGACGAGCGGCTCGCGGCCCGTGAGGAACTCCTCGCGCAGCAGCGCGGCCATGGATGTGAAGGGAATTCGGTTGTCGAGAACGCGCTCCACTTCAGGATTGCCACGCGAAAGCGCATTGCCGATGACGACCAGGTCAGGGGCGGGATCGAGATTGGCTTCGGCGTACGGCTCAAGCACAGGAATGCCAAGATCGCGAAGGATTTCGCTCATGGGCGGATAGGCCGCTTTGTCCGAACCTGTAATACGGTGGCCTTGCAACTGTAACAGTCCGGCCAGGGACGCCATGGCGGTGCCGCAGATGCCGCTTAAATGAATGTGCCGGGACAGTGGATTCATGGTGTCACCGCCGCCTCCGTCTCTGACACATGCTCACGTTTCTGAGCAGTCTGCCTAGCATGGTTTACCTCTCAACTGGAGCACGGCGTCCGCGGCAACAGTCAACTGGGCCTCATAGCCGAAGGTCAGGGTTACATTCTGGTGCGAAACATGACCGCTGCGCAGGCCGATGGCGATGGGGCCGTCGAAATCGTGAAAGGCGCTCAGGATGGCTTGTTCGAGTAACTCGGGCGCTGCGCCCGGCGACGCGCAATCGACCATTTCACCAAAGACGAGGCCGCGCAGGCCTTCAAACTTGCCCGCCTCGCGCAACTGCCACAACATGCGGTCAACCTGGTAGGGTTTGGCGCCGATGTCTTCAAGGAAGAGGAGCTTGTTCTCTGTGGACGGTTCCCAGGGCGTGCCGAGCAGAGAAACCAATATGCTGAGGCAGCCGCCATAGAGAGTGCCGTGTGCAGTGCCGGGCTTCAAGGAGCGCAGGCCCTCGGATGCGCCTACACAATAGGGCTGGCCGGCCAGCGCCGATTGAAAGCTAGCCAGGTGGACGCCGTCTTCGAGCGAGAAATCCGCGGCGACCATGGGGCCGTGAAATGCGGGCAGGCCGAGTTGGTCGAGCAGACGCAGTTGAATGCCGGTCATGTCGCTGTAGGCGAAGAAGGGTTTGGGATGATTACGGATGAGTCCGATATCAAGGCCAGGGAGAAGATAGTTGGACCCATAACCGCCGCGCACACAGGCCACGATACCGGTGTCGGGGTCGGCGAATGCCGTGTGCAGATCGACAAGGCGCTCGGCGGGCGTTCCGGCAAAGAAGAGTGGCCCGCGCGTCTGGGTGTGAGTGCCAGGCCGGGGTGCGTAACCTAATGCGCGCAACCGGTCGAGGCCGCGATTCACGCGCTCGGGGCTGGCGAATGAAGCGGGCGAGATTACGCTGATGCCCTCACCCTTGTGGATGGGGGCGAGTGGCAAAAACGGCCTGGACGCGGACGGAGCGTTCATCGTCACCACGCCTCGCCGCGTGCAATCAGGGAAGCTGGACCGGTAAGGTACAGTTCGGTGCCAGGGCCGTTCCAAATAACGGTCTGCGCGCCACCGGGAGCCACCACACGCAAGGGCGACCCGGCCAACCCCAATGAAATTGCGCCTGTGGCCGAGGCGGAACTGCCGGTGCCGGAAGAAGTGGTAGGACCGACGCCGCGTTCGAAGATGCGAATCTCAATCTCCTGCTGGCCGAGGATGCGCACGAACTCGACGTTGGTCTGGTGAGGAAAATCGGGATGGACACAGATCTGGGCGCCGAGGTCGTGCCATGACCGGCCGGCCACGCGGAACTCCGCATTGTCGGCCACGATAACGAAGTGCGGGTTGCCGGTGGAGACCTCTGCGCCTGCGATTTCCAGACCGTCTGCGAGCCGCACGGTCCGCGGCATGATAGTCGGAACACCCATTCCCGTGGTGACTTCAATGGAGTAGCCGCTGCTGGTGCTCACCGCGTTTACATGGCACACGCGCAGCCCGGCATCGGTTTCAATGCGCAATTCGTCGCCGGGCTTGGAAGCGAGCGAAGCGGCCATCCACGCGGCGACGCAGCGGGTGCCGTTACCACTGATCTCGGCAATGGAGCCGTCGGCATTGTGCAGGCGAAGGCGGCCCGAAACGGGGCCGGTCCATGCGAAAAACTCAATGCCATCGGCGCCAATGCCGGTGTTGCGCGCGCACAGGCGGCGCGTCAGGCTTGCCCGGTCGTGGCCCGCCGCGGCGTCCTCGGTGACGATGAGAAAGTCGTTGCCGCAGGCGTGGGCCTTGGTGAAGGGAATCAATCTTCCTCCGGATCGCGGAATGTGAACAGCGCGCTGATGGCGGGTTCGGCGCCAAGTTGCGAGTGCAGCCGCTCGTGCTGCTTTTTGGTGGCGGTGAGCGTAAAACTGACGCGTTGCAGTTCGCCGATGGCGTCGCGATCCACGGTCGCAAGCCGCTCGCCCGCCTTGTCCATCGCGTCCAGAATCGACTGCAGCATGGCCGCCTCGTCACGGCCGCGGGCCTCGTAGATCAGCGGATAGATTTTGATGCTTGCGCGCTGCTCTAAGAAGCCAACCAACTCGAGAGCGAGAATGACAATGACCGCGGCGACCGCAGCCGCTGCAAAAAGTCCTGCACCGCAGGCCATGCCGATAGAGGCCACCACGAAGACGCTGGCGGCGCTGGTAAGGCCGCTGATGCGGCTGCGGTTGTGGAGGATGAGGCCCGCGCCCAGAAAGCCGATTCCCTGCACGATGTTGGAGGCCACGCGGCCCTTATCGGGATTGGCGTCGCCGGCCAGCACCGCCGAAAGCAGCGTGAAGAACGCGCTGCCCATGCAGATCAGCAGATTTGTGCGTACGCCTGCGGCCTTCCGCTTGGCCTCGCGTTCCAGCCCGACGAGACTGCCCAGCAGGCATGCTATCAGCAGGCGGCTAATTGCGCCGTCCACCACGACCACCTGTTGCAGCCAACTGAAGTCGAAGGGCTGCGCGAACTGTGCGAGGGCTGTGCTCATGCAGATACCTTGCCCGATGCTAACACCGCTACTGTCCTTTGTTGAGGGCTCGGGTATCGGAGACGTAAACCGTGCCCGGAGCCTGGCCAGGGGCTATGAAACGGCCGGCAGCCGTGAGTCCAGTGGGGTGCGCCTTTACGGCGTCGTCGATCGCGTCGCCGTCGAAAGCAAGCACAATGGCCGCGTGTTGTGCAGGCTCCGCCAGCGCGGCGCGATAGAGTTCCTTGTCGCTCTCGTTGATGGTCTGGCGCAGGGGGATTCCGGTAAGCGCGACAAGTTGCGGGTAAGTGGATGTATCCATCAGGATCACGCCGCCGGGGCGCGTGGCGAGCAGGGCACGCAGGACGGGGGGAATCTGGATTTCGAAGGGCCGACGGGCGTCAATGTTCTTTGTGCCCTCGATGTAAATCAGCGGCCGCTCGCGCACTACTTGCCAGGCGTTCAGGGCAACCCACGCAAACAACAGGCCTGCTGCATAGCCCTTCCACCGTGGCTTGAACTCACCCACTGCGGCCAATGCGAATTGCGCGGCAAAGCCCAATCCCAGCGCGAGGGCCGGCAAGAGCTCGATTCCATAGCGGGTGTTGTACCAGGAGTGAGGCCACCAGACCGGAAGAAAGATGGGCACCGAGTTGTAAGCCACCGAATATGCATAGAAGGGGATCGGCAGCCACAGAAGCAGCGCCCACAGGAATTCGCGGCGGCGCGCAGTGATCCAGGCCCAGGCTGTGCCGAGAAGACTGATCGTCAGCACCACGTTGCCCCATGCAACTGCGGCTGCGTCCATCTCCGCGGCCTTGGTGAAGAGCTGCATCGAAACCCAGGGGTTGTGCCAGCCTGGGTGCGGAGGCCAGCCGGGCGCGGCAGTGCGCAACTCGATAGCCTTGGCGGAATAAGGCCCCCGTGCGAATTCGAGCCAGTCGCCGAAGACCGAAGCGTTGTAGACGAACCAGGCAACAGGAGCGGCGACGACCACGGCGCCTGCCAGCCAGAATGCGCGGGAACGCAATTCGCCTCGGCGAAGCAACACCAGGCCCACGCACACCCAGGCCAACAAGGCCAAAATCCAGCCGTCATAACGCGTAAAAATTGCGGCTACCAGGGAAGCCGCGATGCACCACAGCAGGCGAGAGGCATGGCGCGGAGAGACTTCCAGGCTGGCTCGCCATTCGACCAGCCAAACCACGGTCCAGATCAGCTCGCACAAAAACAGCGGCTCAGTCATGGCGGTGGTCTGCAGATAGAGCAGATTGGGATTGGTGGCGAAGAAGGCCAGCGTGAGGGCGGCTGCGAGCGGAGGAAGCCAGCGCCGTGCCAACCGGTAGACCCCGGCACAGCCGGCAAGATAGGCAAGGGCCGAGGGGATCATGCCCGCAATGCCGTTGGCCCACCAGCGATACACAGCGACAAAGGGCAACAGAAAGAGGTGCGGCAGCGGCAGCCACACCGAACCTAATTGCGCGAGTCCGGGCCGGTGGGAATCAAGAACGCGTCGCGCAATATGCAGGTGGGCTACCGCATCGCCATAGTTGAGCATGGCGCTATTGCGCCAGCTCCACTCGACCGCCGCGAGCGAAGCTGCCGTGCAACAGGCCAGCACAGCCAGCCACTCAGCGCGGCGAACGGGCGATTCAGTCAAGGTGGGTCAACTCGCGGAAAAGGGTAAACCGGTGATCGATCTCGTCGCGCGACAATTGCTGCAAGCGCTCCGTGCCGAACCGCTGCACGGCGAACGAGCCCATGACACTGCCGTAGAACATGGCGCGGCGAAAGGCTCCCGGCGTGAGCTCAGCCTGCGAGGCCAGATACCCAAAGAAGCCGCCGGCAAAGCTATCGCCCGCGCCGGTGGGGTCTACGACTTCTTCCAGCGGCAGCGCCGGGGCTCTGAATGTGCGCTCCCCACTCTTAACGTTTGCGGCAGAGCCGTGGAATAAGGTCGCTCCATACTCGCCGTGCTTCACCACCAGCATGCGCGGCCCCATTGTCAGCACCGCGTGAGCAGCCTGCAAGAGGTTGTTGTTGCCCGCCAGCATGCGGGCCTCCGTGTCGTTGATGAGCAAAATGTCGAGTCCCTTCAAAACCTCCAACAGCGCCGCGCGATGATCCTTGATCCAGTAGTTCATGGTGTCGCCGGCCACCAGGCGTGCCTGGGGCATGGCTTCGCGCACGCGGCGCTGCAGCACCGGATCGATGTTGGCCAGGAACAGGAACTGCGAGTCGCCGTAGGCCTCGGGAATCTTGGGTGCAAAGGATCCAAAGACGTTTAGCTCGGTAGCGTGGGTCTTGGCCTCGTTGAGATTGTCGAGATACGATCCCTCCCAAAAGAAGCTCTTGCCGGCGGCCCGCTCGATGCCGCGCGTGTCGATGCCGCGAGCTTGGAAGACGGCCTCTTCATCGGCGCCAAAATCTTCGCCGACCACGGCGATGACGCGGACATCGGTAAAATAGCTGGCCGCCAGGGAAAAATACGTAGCTGCGCCGCCCAGGCAACGCTCTCGCCGGCCCGCCGGTGTCTCAATCGAATCGAAGGCAACGCTGCCCACTACGGTAATTGCCATGCATCTTCCTTTCCAAATCGGATCAACTAACTCACCAGCGCTCTTGTTACCAGCCAAGATACTTTCCAAACAGCAGATTGAGCCGTTCTTTTGTTGCCGCGGGAATTGCATCGGGTTGGGTGAGTACCGCAAAGCGGGCCGCTGAGGCGCAGGCGCAGGCTCGCTCCACCGGCATAGCTGCCACCGCAGCCTTCACCACTTTGGCGGCGTTCTCTGCGTTCTGATGCAGAACGGCCACAATCTCTTCGATGGTGACCGCGTCATGGCCTTCGCGCCAGCAATCGTAGTCGGTGACCATGGCCACTGTGCCGTAGCAGATTTCAGCTTCGCGGGCCAGCTTGGCCTCTTGCAGATTGGTCATGCCGATCACGTCCGCGCCCCAACTGCGGTAGAGGTTCGACTCCGCCTTGGTAGAAAACTGCGGGCCTTCCATGCAAACATAGGTGCCGCCCAGCTTGCCCACCACTCCCACTGTGGCGCAAGCCTGGGCTGCGGTGCTGGCCACGGTGGCGCAAACCGGGTCGCCAAAGGCTACGTGGCCCACAATCCCATCGCCAAAAAAGGTGGAGATGCGGTGGAAGGTGCGATCGATGAACTGGTCGGGGACCACGAAATCGGTAGGTTTGTGCTCTTCTTTGAGCGAGCCGACGGCCGAGACAGAAAGTATGCGCTCCACGCCAAGTTTCTTGAATGCGTAGATGTTGGCGCGGAAGTTCAGCTCCGAGGGCAGGATTCGGTGTCCGCGCCCATGCCGCGCCAGAAAAGCTACTTTGCGCCCCTCCAGTTCGCCCAGTACAAAGGCGTCGGAAGGCGGGCCAAAGGGCGTCTCCACGCGCTCCTCACGCACGTTGGTGAATCCGGGCATGGAGTACAGTCCGCTGCCGCCGATAATGCCGATCTCCGCTTGAATCAAGCCCCGCTCCTTCCATTGCAGCGACAAAGAGACGCCGATGAGGGCGCCTGAGCCGCCTTCGACGGGCCGTTTTCCGACCCGCACGCCAGTTAGTTGCAAACACCTCAGTATAAAGGCTGGACGCGCACAGAGGTGCGCATGGGCAGGCACTCATCGGCTGCGTATCACAACGCGGTCATGAGATGAGTGGAGAAGCCGATGGGATTAGCGGTGTTTGACGCGGTGCAGCGAGAAACGCCTGAGCCGCACGCATAGGGCTCAGGCGTTGTCTTTGCCGTCTGCGGCTTAGAGGTGGAGGAAGTGGTCCGCTCCGTAGACAAGGCCGAGGGTGACGAGAGCGATGAAGACCTCTCCGATGGCTCCCACCGCGAAAGGTCTCCAACCTTGTTTGCCGAGTTCGCGTAGGTTAGTGCGGAGACCTACTCCAGCGAAGGTCAACAGGAATGCCCAGCGGGAGAGGTTTGCCAGGCTCGTGAGTTGAGGCTTGGCGAAGAAGCCCAGAGTTGCAAGGATCGAGATGAAGAGAAATCCAAGTACGAACTTTGGGAACTTGCGCCACAGGAATGCGGCCTTGTTACCTACTGCGTGGGCCTGCCCGCGCGACGCCCAATAAATGGCGTAGGCCAGTACCACGAAGCCGATAAGGGCGTTCCGCGTGGTCTTGGCCAGAACGGCCACCTTGCCTGCGGCGTCGGAGTAGAGAGCGCCCGCGGCGGTGGCTTCTGCGGTATTGTCCACCGCGAGGCCGGCCCACAGGCCATAGGCCTTGTCGCTCAGATGCAACGAATGACCGATGAGCGGAAAGGTGAACAACGAGATTGCGCCCAGGGCGAGGATGGCGGCAATTGCATAGGAGGCGTCTTCATCGTCGGCGTCGATGGCCGGTTGGGCGGCAATGATGGCCGAGACTCCGCAGATGGAAGAGCCGACGGCGAGCAGAGAAGTGAGCTTGGGCTTGAGTTTGAAGGTGCGGCCCAGCAGATGCATGAATGTGAGCGAAAGGGTGAGCGCCACGGCGACCAGCGCCAGCGAGATACCGCCGAGGTGGAGAATGTCGCCGAGCAGGAAGCGGGAACCGAGGAGCACGATTCCGGCCTTTAGCCAGAATTCGTAGGTGGCCACGCCGGCCTGAAACATGCGCGGGATGCCGACGGTGTTTGCAATGACGAGGCCAATGACGATGGCCCAGAGGACATATTCAATGTTGGGGAAGGTCAGGTGGTGGGCTTTGGTGTAGCCGGCGATGGATTGCTCAATAAACTTTCCCGCGCAGCCTACGGCAGCCAGCAGCAGCAGGCCTGGAATCAGCACGACGATGCGGCGGCCAAGTTGAATTGGTTGGTCAAGGCCGAGCGGGCGAGTCGATGAAGCGGCGGTGGCCATGTTGATCTCCTTGCAGGTGCAGGTACCGGCATTTTGGGGAAGGTGTTCCGGCCGGCTGCATCCGGGTTTACCACTTGATTGAAGGAATGAGATTGAGGCGAACAAGCAGCGCGAGGGCAAGCGCAAGTGCGACGGCATATACATCGAGCGAAAGGCCGCGGCGGGGATTAGTGGCGATGGTTTCAGGCATTTTTGGCCTCCATGGTTTGGTCTTGAACTTCAGGCTGAGACGGCGACGCTCTCTTCTTCCGGACACATGACAGCGGCCGGCTCCCGAACAGCCCATCCGGCGATCAGCAGGCTGGGCGCGTGGGCCGGTGCAGCATCGCCGAGGGCGCCGAGCGTGGTGCGGTGGACCTGCTGGCCTGGCTGGGCGGCGCGGGAGACGATGGCGCAGGGGAAATCGGGCGGGAGGCCTTCCTGCAACCACTCAAGCGCCAGCAGGCGCAGATCCCGTCCCGGCATGTAGACGACGCGCGTCGAGTCCTCCCGATGCGGCAGTGGCGATTGATTGTGCGACAGCGCGTGGTGGCCGGTCGAGAAAATGACCTTCGACGCCGTCTTGCGATCAGTGAGAGAGCAGGGAATGGCGGCAGCGGCGGCGATGGCAGCGGTGATGCCAGGTACGACTTCAAAGGGAATGCCGGCCTCGGTGAGAGCCGCGATCTCCTCGGCCGCGCGGCCAAAGATGAGCGGGTCGCCGCTCTTGAGCCGGACCACGCGACGATGCGCGCGGGCGTGTTCGGCCATCAGCGCGTTGATCTCTTCCTGCGTAACGTTCTTGACGCCGCAGCGCTTACCTACGTTCACGACTTCACAACCGGACCGGGCCAGGTCGAGAATTGCATTCGGGACAAGATCGTCGTGGAGAAGGACATCGGCGCTCTGGATGAGGCGCAGTGCCTTGACGGTGAGCAGGTCCGGATCGCCGGGACCAGCTCCGACCAGGTGTACCTTCCCTCGCGAGTTCGCATTCTGCTTGTCGATCGGAGCGAGAGCAATCTGGCGCGAAGGGCAGGAAGCGGATTCGCAGACCGGGCGTTGCGCCAGTTGATGGAGCAACAATCTGCGTGCCTCGGTGCGGGGGTGCGCGGCAAGAACTTCGCGGCGGAGCCGGCCAAGATTCTCAAGCCACGGACCCAGATCCTCGGGCAACTGCTCGTCGATTTCCCGGCGTAGGCGCTGTGCGACGGCAGGGCTCTCGCCGGCTGTGGATATGGCGATTTGAAGCTCGCCGCGGCTAACCACCGAACCGAAGAAGAAATCGCAATTGGGAATGTCGTCCACGCTGTTGCACAGGATGCCGCGCTCGACCGCGCCCTGATACACAGCGGAGTTGACGGCGGCGGAGTTGGTGGCGGCAATGACCAGGTAATTGCCGTCGAGGTCGGAGAGTTGGAACGGCCGCTGTACCCATTCGAGCCTTCCCTCCGCTGCCAATCGGCGGACCTCCGCCTTCGCCTCTGGCGCAACGACGCGAAGGCGCAGTCCGGTTTTGAGTAGGCTGCCGAGCTTGTCCAGTGCCACAGAGCCTGCGCCAACCAGCAGGCCGGGGCGTCCATCGAGCTTGAGGAAGATAGGCAGAAGGCTCATGGTTTAGTCCTTAATCAGCCACGGCGTGCGGCACGCGGCCCGTGGGCAGATCGCGCTCGACCGGGGCTAGAACTTCCCCGGCGAGATGGGCGCGAAGTTCGTTATTGGTATGGCGGCTAAACCAGGCGCGGAGGTTTTCCGAGGGCTGGCGGCTGGCCAGGTATTCGCGAAGCAGGCGCTCAATGGCTTCGGGCACCTGCGTTGCGAGGCAACGATATCCGGCCGGCTCTGCAATGGCCGCGTACCGGCCCACGGAGCCGCCGAGGCAGAAGTAGTAGGCGTCTGCCAATTTGCCCTCGTGTTTGATTTTCTTGCCTTCCAGGCCAATGTCGGCGATCCAGTGCTGGCCGCAGCTGTTGGGGCAGCCGGTTACGTGGAGCTTCAGATCCTGGTCGAATTGGGGCAAACGCTCTTCGAGTTCGTCGACCAGCCAGCGCGTAAAGCCCTTGGTCTCGGTAATGGCCAGCTTGCAGAACTCGGTGCCGGTGCAGGCGATGGCGCCGCGCCAGAACGGGGAGCCCTCGACATGCAGGCCGATCTGCCCCAGTTCGCGGGCAAGTTCCGCAGTCTTCTCATTGGGGATGTCGATGAAAAGGAGATTCTGCGAAACTGTGGCGCGGAGCGCTCCGCTGCCAAAGCGATCGGCCAGATCGGCAGCGGCTTGCAGCTGTTCTCCGCTGAGCCGGCCATTCAGCACCGAGGCGCCAACGTAGCTCAAGCCCTGCTGGCGCTGCGGATGAACGCCAACGTGGTCGCGAAGGGAGTCATCGGGCACTTGCTCGGGTACCCCGGGAAGCAGCGCGAAATCAAGCCGCGACTGGAGTTCGGTAAGGAAGCTCTCGGCGGTCCAGCCTTCCTTCATAAATAGATACTTCAGGCGTGCGCTGTCCCGGCTTTGGCGCAGACCTTGCTGGTCGCGGAAAATCTCGGTCACCGCGCGCGCCACGGGAACGGCCTGGTGCGGAAGGATAAAGGCATTCAGGCGGACGGCGAGATGGGGTTCGTTGGAGAGCCCTCCGCCGACACGCAGCGAGTATCCCACTTCGCCGTTGTGCTTTACCGGTGTGAGGCCGATGTCGTTGATCTCAGGGTAAGTGCACCAGGAAGGACAGCCGGTGACGGAAATTTTGAACTTGCGCGGCAAGTTGTAGTAGTCGGAATTTGCCTGCAGCAGGTGTGAGATTTCGGTGGCCAGCGCAGACGAGTCGATGAGCTCGTCTGCCGCCACCCCGGCCAGCGGACAACCGGTCACGTTGCGGACCACGTCCCCGCAGGCGCCCTTGGGCGAGAGGCCTATCGTGCTCAGCGCGTCGACTACCTCGGGCAGCGACTCGATGGTGAGCCAGTGAAGCTGGATATTCTGGCGAACGGTGATATCGGCCAGGTTGCGGGCGTATTTGCGCGAAATCCCGCCGATTGCACGCAGTTGGCTTGACGAGACGATGCCGTTGGGCATGCCGATACGCATCATGAAGTATTCGGTCGTCAGACCCTCGCCGCCCTTGCCGCCCGTAACCCCCGCGCCGTCACCCTGGGTGTAGATGCCCCACCACTTGAAGTAGGTGGACGCCCACTCCGGCAGCACGCTGGAGCGGCCCTCGCGAGCAAAGGCGCGCACTTCGTCGAAGGCTTGCCATGGGTTCTTTTCGCGCTTCAGACGTTCAGCCCGCTGAGCCTTGGTCTCTTTCACTGGTACAGCTTCACTCATAGTTCCTCTTTGCCGGGAAATAGAATGCCCGCGGCAGCTATGGCTGCATCGCGGGCATCTAGAAACCTCGGAGTACGTTCTAGCTCTCAGACCCAGGTCACCTGTGCGCGCGAAGCGGCGTACAGAAGCGACAACAGGATCTTCCTTGCATGAGGTAATGGTACGCAGGGCCGTGGGAAAAAGCAACCTCCGTCTTGACGCGGGCAACGTCGCAGAAGTGACCGTCGCTTAGGGAGCCGCGCTATGCTCATTTGTGAGAGCAAACACGAATTCCCGTACATCCTACGGACTCGGATCGGCGCCCTCTCTATAAGGAGGAGTAATGGAGTTTACACGGCTGGGTAAGACGGGACTGCAAGTCTCGCGCATATGCCTCGGTTGCATGACTTATGGCGCGCCGGCTACCGGCGAACTGAAGGCTGGCCGGCAAGCATGGGCTCTTGACGAAGAAGAGAGCCAGCCCTTTCTGCGTCAGGCTCTGGACCTTGGGATTAACTTCTTCGACACCGCGAATGTGTATTCCAGCGGCGCCAGCGAAGCGGTGCTGGGGAAATTCCTCAAGGCCAACGTGCGCCGCGAATCTGTGGTCATTGCGACCAAGGTGCATGGTGTGATGCGCGACGAGCCCAATGGGCAAGGGCTTTCGCGCAAGGCCATCTTCTTCGAACTCGATCAGAGCCTGCGCCGTTTGCAGACGGATTATGTGGACCTCTACCAGATTCACCGCTGGGACTACCAGACGCCGATTGAAGAGATCTTGGAGGCTTTGCACGACTTGGTCAAGACGGGAAAGGTGCGTTACATCGGCGCTTCGTCCATGTATGCATGGCAGTTTGCCAAGGCGCTTTATCTTGCCGACCTGCACGGCTGGACCCGCTTCGTTTCCATGCAGAATCATTACAACCTGTTGTACCGGGAGGAGGAGCGTGAGATGCTCGGCCTTTGCCAGTCAGAAGGCATTGGCGTGATTCCCTGGAGCCCGCTGGCACGCGGCCGGCTCACTCGCCCGTGGCAAAGCGAGCATACCAAGCGCTTTGAGACGGATCAGTTTGGAAGAAGCATGTATTCCCAAACCGAAGATGCGGATCGGCGCGTGGTTGACCGCCTGGGTGAACTTGCCGAAAAGCGCGGCGTACCACGAGCGCAATTGGCACTGGCTTGGCTGCTTGGCAAGCCCGTAGTTACGTCGCCGATTGTGGGCGCCACCAAGCTGCATCATCTCCAGGACGCCGCGGCAGCAATGTCGTTGCAACTGACGCCCGCGGAAGTGTCCGCTCTCGAAGAACCATATAAGCCCCACCCGGTGCTGGGCTTTTCCTAAGTCCCAGCTAAAGCCGCGCGGGGTCCTCAATCAGGACGATGAATATCCGTGTCTATCCGCGAGTTGACGACCCCGCTACTGGCTGCGCACCAAAGCTCAAAATGACTGTAATCTCCAATAACGATCATAAACGTGTTCGAATATGGAGATTGCAATTGACACTGCCGCGACTTTTGCGCTTCAATGAAGCAAATGCATGAATATGCCGGGAGTTGATGACGCCGCCTGCGCGATGCGGGACGACGAGTTGCGGTCAATTCCGCCGGTTGTGCCAAAGAGAAATGCGCAGTAATGCAGATGCAGCCTGTGGCTTGTCGATTGGGGAGAATTGTTTCGCTCGTTCTGAGCGCCGTTTGGCTATGTTTCTTGGTGGTGGCATTGACGAATGCGCAATTCGCTTATGGCAGAATGCGTGCAAGGTCGAGCGCGGATGCGTCAAAAACCGCAGCGCAAAGTTCAACTGAGCGGCCATGGACGAACCGTTCGCTCTCGGCGAAACGGCGCACGGATCTGCTCCTGCGGGCGCGTGCGAGATATTCGTTGGGACATCCTCCCACGACCTTCCACTGCACAGCCGCATTACCATCGGCCCATCACGATAGATGCGAAGCCGCTGCTGTATTCATGCGGTGGCTTTGAGGAGTAGGTTCCATGAATGCAAAGAAGCTGACAACATGGTTGGCAGTCTGCGCCATTGCACTTGTTTCCGCGCGCGGTGCGCGCATATTTGCGGCCGGTGAGTCAACTCATCGCACCACGCTTTCGCTCAATGGGCAATGGGATGTGGAAGATAGTGTCAGCCCGGATGCGATGCCGAAGGGTTACAGCCACACGGCGCCCGTGCCGGGGTTGACGCATTCAGCCGTCCCGGCGTTCCCGGATGTGGACCAATATCAGAGTCGCGAATTGCTCTCAAACCTGGTGGATCAGGGTAGGTACTCCAAATCCGACTTCGAGAAGCTTGGCAATGCCCGCGGCATCTCCCACCAACAGCGGAACTACTTCTGGTATCGAAAAACATTCAATGCGCCTGCCCAGGCCGCCGTTGCGCTTCTGAAGGTGAATAAAGCGCAATTCGGTTCCGTGGTCTATATGAACGGAGTGCGCATCGGCGAGCACGATCCGTGCTTTACCGCAGCGTACTTCGACGTGACACGGACGATACACTGGGGTGCGGCCAACGAAGTTGTCATCCGGATTGGCGCACATCCTGGAGTGCTACCGGAAAACGTGTCACAGGGAACAGACTTTGAGAAGAACCGCTGGACGCCGGGCATCTATGACGACGTAAAGCTTCTCACGATGAACAACCCGGTGATTTCCGCTGTGCAGGTCGCACCGCAGCTTACGAACTCCAGCATCATGGTGCAGACGGAACTGCACAATTATTCAGATCATGCCATTCGCACCAACGTGCAGCAACAGGCATTCGAATGGAAGTCTCGCGCGCCAAGTTCAGGCAAAGTTGAAGCGGAAGTGGAGATTGCGGCAGGTCAAACCAAGACGATAACTCAGACGGTACCGCTTGCCCATGCGCATCTTTGGACACCGGACGATCCATTTTTGTACCACGTGTCGACGAGCACATCCGGCGACCAGGTAGAGTCACGTTTTGGCATGCGCGAGTTTCGCTTCGACACAGTGACCCAACGGGCCTATCTGAATGGTCGCCCGTATTTTTTGCGCGGATCGAATATTACATTGCATCGCTTCTTCGAGGATCCAGAAAGCGGCACGCTTCCATGGAATGAAGCATGGTTGCATCGGCTGCTGGTGGAGATTCCCAAGCAGATGCACTGGAATGCATTCCGATTTTGTATTGGTCCAGTGCCGGACCGGTGGCTGGAAATCGCAGACGAGAATGGGCTGCTGATCCAGAACGAGTATATGGTGTGGACCGGACATCCAAGCTGGCGCGGCGGCTACCGCGACAGGTACGACACCAACGAGATGATCGGCGAGTACAAGGAGTGGATAAGGGATAACTGGAATCATCCGAGTGTGGCTATCTGGGATGCAACAAACGAGTCGTGGCTGCCTCAGTTCTCCAGCACCATCATTCCCGCGGTGCGCACTTTGGATCTTTCCAATCGGCCCTGGGAGAACAGCTACAATTCGCCCGCTGGGCCCGACGACCCGGTCGAAGATCACCAATATTTGTTCTACAGCATGGCGATGGAAGACAAGCCAGGAGACACCGGGGAGCCTTCGTTCAAGATAACCGACCTTGAGTCGATGATAGGGCCTACCTCGGCCGTGAATCGGACTGCACACGCCATGATTCTGAATGAATATGGCTGGCTGTGGCTTAACCGCGATGGGACCCCGACGCTGCTTACGCAAAAGCTCTATCCCCGGCTGTTGGGCGATAAGGACACCACGGAGAACCGCTTGGCAATGCAGGCATATTTGCTGGGCGGCGAGACGGAGTTCTGGCGGGCGTACCGGCGCTATGCAGGAGTGTTGCACTTTGTCTATTTGACTGCCAGCGATCCCAAGGCATTCACATCGGACCATTTCCGAGATTTACAAAAGCTCGAGTTGCAGCCGGATTTTGCTAAAGCCATGGAGCAGGCATTCAATCCATTGGGCGTTTATCTGAGTTTCTGGCACCCGACTTTGAATACGGGCGAACCGCAGGAATTCACGATCGCCATGGTGAATGATGAGGACCGGTCACGGGCGGGGACGTTGCGGCTATCTTTTACCAGCGAGGACGGAAAGACTGCTGCGGCGGAGAATGTTGCGTTCTCTTTGGCGCCGTTAGGGGCGGAGTCGTATACGGTAACTTTGAAGACTCCGGAACTGCCGGGAAAGTACAGCCTGCAGGCAGTTGCTTCGCCCGCAGACGATCGTGACCATCCCACGATTTCGCATCGCGATGTGATTTTGAAGTTATCGACCGCGCAGAATGGACAAAGCGACCCAAAGTAAAAAAACGAATGGCAGAGAGTCAACTTTAACTGAAGGCGTCAGCCAACTACGGCAAGTCGTGGTGTCCAACGGTTGGCCGGCGCAGAGTAGCAGTGGCGCCGTGAAGTAACCAGAGAAAGTGATAACCTCAAATGCGCAAAAAGAGCTTCCTGCGGTACATCCAAAAGAGAACCAGCCAGTAAGTAGCGAGCGTCAGCACCCCCAGGAACAAGGGTTCAAGGGACCCACCGAATATGTTCAGGAATGATGCGCCCAGATTGATCCGAAAACTGTTCCGAATAAAGTCTTCAAATAAGTCCGGCAAAACATAAGCAGCAATCGAATTCATGCCAACAACTACCAATGGAAATGCAATGCGCCGGTGCCCCTTGACATCGAGAATCCATGCGAAAGCCGACAAGAACAGGAAACACACACCGCCGCTGAATAGAGTCCAGGACGGAGTCCAGACACGCTTCACAATCGGACATATCCCGGCAATGTGAAACAATAGGCCGGCACATAGTAGCACTAATGCAGCAATCAGAAAGCGCCTGATGGGGATTCTTGGCGCGGATTGAAGGAACCACCCGCCGGCGATGACTCCAAGCAGCATAGTACCCAGAGTAGGAATAAAGCTGAGCGTAAGATAACCACCATCGTTAAACTGGAACGGGTGGACGCGCGGAAAGAGATTCAAGAACCAGAGATCGAACGCCTGGCCCAGATTTGTGTTCTTGTTCCAGTGAGCTGCAAACCCTGTCAGCAGGTGTTGATGCCAATCTGCCGGAACACCTACTTGGGCGTAGTCAAAACCGGGCCCTGGGACGGGATAAAGCGCCCACGCCAGCCAGTATCCGAAAAGAATGGAACACAGAGACAGCCATTGCCAGCGCGGCTTGCACTGAGTTAGCAGGAATGCGAAGGTATAACCCAGACCAATCTGAGTTAGCGTATCTTCAAATGTGAAGTTAGTGATCGGACTATGGATCGACCGAAGAAAAATTCCCAGCGCCACCAGGAGAAAGCTGCGCCATAGCGTATGAATGACTGTGCGCTGAAAGCTCTCGCCTTTTAGCTTTCGGCTACGCAGTGAATAGGGAAGAGCGACCCCCACGAGGAAAGTGAATGAGGGCTGAATCATATCATGAAGGCTCATGCCAACCCACTCAACGTGGGATTGATTAAAAGAAAGAATCTTCCAGAAGATACTTGTGGGATAAGAACGCGCCACCTCGGAAAACTGGAGAACCTCTCCCAGCATAAGTAACATAACTAAACCCCTATACGCATCTACAGCCACGTTGCGTGCCGCGACGGAGGTGGTTGCGGCTGGCGGACTAGACATGGTCTCACTCCTTCATTCGCGAGGTATTCTGAACGCGCTTATTGCTTGTGGGGTCGCTTCCCGACACTATATAATGGCCGTCGCAAGCAAAGCAACAAAGCCAGGGGAATGAACCATAAATCGCCAAGTCTATGTGGTCGGTGACGGTCTGTCCGTGGTTGCGTTGCAGCAAGGAGCATCGAGATGGAGTTTGAACCTCAGCACGTGGGATCGTGGACTAGGCGCAGGTTTGTGCAAATGGGCGCTATCACCGCTTTGGCGGCGGGCCCTTTAAGCAGCGTAGACCTCCGGGCGGATGCACCGCTTCGCTCGATGATTGGAGTTGCATTCAAAAAGCGGGATCCACGTATCGCGATTATCGGTACGGGAGGCCGCGGTACTTCTCTTCTCGGTGATCTCCTGGCTGCAAATGCTCAGGTTGTGGCGCTGTGCGACATTGTCGCAGCAAAGGCTCAAGCTGCCGGCGCCTCGGTGGTGAAAGCGGGCCAGAAGCAACCCGATCTTTTCACCAACGGCCCTCACGACTTTGAAAGAATGCTCAAGCGCACTGATATTGACTTTGTAGTTGTTGCGACTCCCTGGACGTGGCACGCTCCTATGGCGCTGGTTGCGATGAAGGAAGGCAAGGACGTGGCCATAGAAGTTCCGGGTGTTACGACAATTGAAGAGTGTTGGAATATCGTCAACACATCGGAACAAACGGGCAAGCATTGCATTATGCTGGAGAACTGCTGCTATGGTTACAATGAAACTTTAATTCTCCGCATGATCCATGCTGGTCTCTTTGGCGACTTACTCTATGGTGAAGGCGCCTACTTACATGATCTTAGAGAGGAACTCTTCTCCAATGCCGGCGAAGGACTTTGGAGAAGAACCGAGCACACGAAACACGATGGAAACCTATATCCAACGCATGGTCTCGGACCAGTAGCGAATTACATGGGCATACAGCGCGGAGACCGCTTTGCTCATCTCGTATCGATGAGCACGCCACATCGCGGACTGGAGGAATACCGCAAGGCGCACCTGAAACCGGACGATCCGCGATTCGGAGAGCACTACTTAACCGGCGACATGAACACCACACTTATCAAGACTGCAAGCGGACTGACGATTACAGTAAAGCATGCAGTCTCCACCCCGCATCCCTACGATCGAATTAACTTAATAGCCGGGACCAAAGGAATCTTCGAAGACTATCCACCGAGAATTTATTTCGACGGACTGAATAAGGATGAGTCCTGGGAAGGGATCGAGAAGTGGAAGGAGTATGAGCACCCGCTCTGGAAGCGCGAAGGAGAGGCAGCGCGGCAGAATGGAGGACACGGTGGAATGGATTACATTATGCTCTACCGCCTGCTGCAGTGCGTGCGCGAAGGTTTGCCGCCCGACATGGACGTGTACGACGCGGCGTCCTGGGCTTCTGTAGCTCCGCTCAGCGAACTCTCCGTCAGCCAGGGAAGTGCGCCGGTCCAATTCCCGGATTTTACTCGCGGCCAGTGGTCGTCCCGAACCGCCTCAGCAATCGCGACGCAAGATTAGTCGTCTGGAGTTAGTCGTGAAGCGGCGGAAGTTACTCCGGGGATAATTCAAAAAAGAGTACTGACCGCCGTTTAACTTGGCGCGCACAGCAGTTCTTTGCGAGAGGATAACTGCAGACTTGGCTCAGGAGTATCAAGTGCCGTCCTTACCACCGGTGTTTCCTACCCGCCGCCAATTTCTGAACGGTGCCGGACTGCTCGGAGTGGCATCTTCGATTCCCTTCGTCCGCCAGCTTCTTGCGGGTGGCGCTCCGGTTGCAGCTTCTGAAGGAACCTCCGCCGTGGCCACACCTGTTACGCGAAATCGCGCGCCTCTTGCTCCCAGCGCATTCTATCTTCTCCCGCTAGGTAGCGTTCGCCCGCGAGGCTGGTTGCAGGCGCAGCTTCATATTCAGGCCAACGGGCTGAGCGGGAATTTGGATGAAACCTGGGCGGATGTTGGACCTGATAGCGGCTGGTTAGGCGGCAAAGGTGAATCGTGGGAGCGCGGTCCTTACTTTCTTGACGGCCTCGTACCGCTTGCCTGGCTGCTGAATGATGCTCGCCTCAAGACCAAGGCGCAACGGTTCATCGATTGGACGCTTGATCACCAGGCGCCGAGCGGAATGATCGGACCCGCGTCCAATGACGACTGGTGGCCGCGCATCGTGATGCTCAAGGCCCTCACACAGTATCAGGAATATACCGGCGACGCCCGCGTGATTCCAGTGATAGACAGATACTTTCGCTATCAGCTTAGCCAACTGCCTACGCGCCCGCTGCGCGACTGGGGAAAATTCCGCTGGCAGGATGAACTTCTTAGTGTGATCTGGCTCTACAACCGCACAGGCTCCGCGTATCTGATCGATCTGGCTCGCCTCTTGCGCAAGCAGGGCTACGACTGGATGGCACAATTCGCGAACTTCCAGTACACCCAACGAATCACGCCTGAATATATCAAGCTGGAAGAAGGCGGTGGGCTCAAAGACCTGGGGCTGGCCACCCATGGCGTCAACAATGGGCAGGCGATCAAGACCGGCCCCATGTGGTCACTGGTTTCGGCATCAGGCGCGGACCGCTCCGCCGTACTTAAGATGATTTCAGAATTGGACAGATATCACGGTTTGCCAAATGGCATGTTTTCCTGTGACGAGCATCTGGCGGGTCCTGATCCGTCGCAGGGTTCGGAACTCTGCACCGTTGTCGAATACATGTATTCACTCGAGCAGGCGCTCGCAATCGTGGGAGAGGCTTCGCTCGGCGACCGTCTGGAGCGGCTTGCGTTCAACGCGTTGCCGGGAACATTCACTGACGATATGTGGGCGCACCAGTACAATCAGGAGCCGAACCAGGTGGAGTGCAGCCTGCACCGCAAACCTTGGACCACCGATGGGCCGGAGTCGAATCTATATGGCCTGGAGCCTAACTTTGGCTGCTGTACAGCCAACTTTCACCAGGGGTGGCCTAAGTTTGCCAACAGCCTGTTCATGCTTTCAGGAGAGCAGGAAACGGATGCCCACGATGGCCTCGTAGCAGCGGTTTATGCGCCTTGCGAAGTGCGTACCATCCTGCGCGGAATGCCGCTCCACGTGGTCGAAGAAACCGACTATCCCTTTCGCGGCATTATCCAGTTGACCATCAATCCAGCTGCGCCGTTGAGTTTTCCGCTGCAACTGCGCATTCCGGGCTGGGCCGCAGGCGCAATGATTCGTGTCAATGGGCAGTTACAGCCCGCACCCGCTCCCGGTTCTTTTACCCAGATTGAGCGTATGTGGCGTACGGGGGATCGTGTCGAGATCGCGCTTCCCATGACTCCGCGTATTTCCCGCTGGTTCCACAACTCGGTTGCCGTCGAGCGCGGACCGCTTGTGTTCTCCTACGGCATCGGCGAAAGCTGGGTGAAGCTGCGCGACCGTGGCATGACTGCCGATTGGCAGGTATTTCCGTCCACGCAGTGGAACTATGCGCTGAACGTGGATACCGGTACGCCCGCAAAGAGCATTACCGTGACTGAAGCACCAGTCGGGGCAAACCCTTTCGCAGCCCGCGAGACACCTGTTCGACTCCATTTGAAGGCGCGAAAACTCGACGCGTGGCGCGCGGAGGATGGAGTCGCCAATCCAGTGCCCGAGAGCCCTGCGAAGACCGATCAACCGGAGGAAACCATTACTCTTATCCCGTATGCCGCAGCGAAACTGCGGATCGCCGCGTTTCCGCTGTGCAAATCGTAGTCCAGCCTCGATGATTCGGCTCTGACCGTGCCACTGGCGCTGTGACCAGCACTATGAAACCGTGAATCAAGTCGGGCTGGCCGCGAGTTGGCCCGGCGGCAGCGAGAACAGCTTAGGAGGTCGCCAACATGGAAAGATCCGTCAAACTCGAAGCGTCATTGGCGTGCGCTAACTTCAGGAATCTTGAGTCTGACATCGCCCAGCTAACTGCCGCTAAGATCGACTTCCTGCATATCGACATCATGGACGGGAAGTTTGTTCCCAACTTCGCGCTGGACTTCAGCATCATGCAGACGGCGAGGGAACTTTGCGCCATCCCTCAGGAATGTCACCTGATGGTGGTGGAGCCTGAGCGATACATCGATAAGACGGTTGCATCCGGTGCGGAGTACGTCGGGATTCATTACGAAGCGACCTATCATGTGCAAAGATCTCTGCAACAGATTCGCGATGCCGGAGCAAAGGCCGGAATCGTCCTCAATCCCGCCACACCGCTTACAAACCTGGAATACATCATGGACGACATTGACATGATTACCATCATGACTGTGAATCCGGGCTTTGTAGGACAAAAGCTCATTCCGGCCATGCTGCGCAAGATCAAAGACACCCGGACATTGCTCAGTGCCACGGGACACGACAATATCGAAATCCAGGTCGACGGGAATGTGAGCTTTCAGCAGATACCGGAAATGGTTGCCGCCGGAGCGACCATGCTCGTCGGGGGAACATCCAGCGTCTTCCACAAGGACTATTCCATTGGCGAGGCCATAGCCGCCGTCAGAACGATTGTAAAAAGGGCAGAAGCCGCCCAATAATGGTCGGTTATGTTATGAAGGTGCGGAGTAACTCCGGCGGTAGGACCTATGAACAGCCTAAGTGGGATCTCGCGCAGAGAGTTTATGGTGGGTGCTTCTGCGGCGGCTCTGGGTGTGCGTGGCTGGCCTGCTGAATCGCCGGCAGGTTCCGCTACACTTGCTGAATTCGACTACGGACAGGTTAGGCTCACGGATGGGCCTCTGAAGCGGCATTACGACCGCATTCACTCAAGTTACCTGGCCCTGGACAATGACCGGCTCCTGAAAGTCTACAGGCAGCGCGCTGGACAGGCTGCGCCGGGAGCCGACATGGGCGGCTGGTACGACGCCGATGGATTTGTGCCGGGCCATGCTTTGGGGCAATACATCTCCGGTCTGGCGCGCATCGGCAAATCGACCGGCGACGAGCGTTGCCATGCCAAAGTGGGCGAGCTGGTTGAGGGTTTCGCCGCGACCCTGGGCGCCGGAGATCGGATCTTTGCCGGGCCGAATGCGGAAACGGTCTGGCCGTGTTACATCCTGGACAAGCATCTTGCGGGGTTGATCGATGCTGCAACACTAAGCGGCGTTGCGTCGGCGCGGGAGCTTCTGCCTCGAGTCTTTCGCGGCGCTTTGCCTTATATCCCCGAGCATGGCCATGATCGCGTGGGGAAGAAGGATCCGCCGTATGACGAGACGTATGTCCTGCCCGAGAATCTCTTCGCAGCCTATGCGCTGACGAATGAGAGCGTTTTTCGCGAACGCGCCGTCGATTACCTTCTCGATCGTGAGTTCTTCGACCCGCTGGCTCGTGGTGAAGACGTGCTACCGGGCCGCCATGCGTACAGTCACGCCATTGCATTAAGTTCGGCAGGCAGGGCGCATCTGGTTCTGGGCGACGAAAAGTATCTGGACGCGATGCGCCAGGCCTGGAATCTTCTGACCCAGACGCAGCAATATGCGACCGGCGGCTGGGGACCGAACGAGACCTTCATCGAGCCGCACAAGGGGCAGTTATACGCGAGCTTGCAAGATACCGACGACCATTTTGAGACTCCCTGCGGCAGTTATGCGGCAATCAAGCTGGCGCGCTATCTGCTCTGCGCAACAGGCGATGCGCGTTATGGCGATGGGCTGGAGCGTCTTGTTTATAACACGCTATTGGCCGCCCGGGAGCCGGACAGTGACGGCGACTATCCGTATTACTCGACTTACAGCCCCCGGGCACGAAAAGTGTATTACCCAAAGAAGTGGCCTTGCTGCTCCGGCACGTTGGTGCAGGGTGTAGCTGACTATGCAAAGAACCTTTACTTCCGTGCGCCTGGCAGTGTGCTGGTGAACCTGTATGCTCCTTCCGAGGCCCGGTGGCAGCAAGGTTCCACGATGGTTCAGCTTACACAGCGGACTGTATTTCCGCTGGAAGAGCGAGTCGAACTGCGCGTAGATCTCGCGACCCCCACCACCTTCACGATTGGGCTGAGGATGCCCGCTTGGCTCGCGCGGCCCGCGTCAATCCGCGTGAATGGTGAACCCGTGTACCCTGAGATGCGGCGGGGATTTGCCCTGTTGCGGCGTACCTGGAAGAGCGGCGACGTTGTGCTGCTCGACCTTCCGCAAAGCCTGCGCACAGAGGCTATTGACGATTTGCATCCCGAGACAGTGGCCGTGTTGCGCGGGCCGCTGGTGTACGTCGCCTTGAATCCGGCCCCGGGGACGACGCGGCTGGCGCGACTGGATGGTTGGCAACACTTGGCTGGGTCGCCCGGCATCTTCGGCGCTCGGCATGAGGGCAACGATCTGATCTTCGCTCCTCTCTACTTTGTGCGAGAAGAGAGTTACACTACGTACTTCCAGAAGAGTTAGCCATTTCGCCCTGGGGACAGAGTGGCGTGATTGAGTGGCTATCCCTTGCTGCCGGCACGAAGCTGACTATCCACTTATTGAGGCAGCATGATACAAGGATTCCGGATGACAAACGAGCATCTCACGAGGATTAGGATGCGGCCTCACTGGAAGATGCGCGACTTATGCGGGTTTGCGCTGGCGGCGATCTTGCTTGTGGCTGGAGTTACCCGCAGTCCAGCGGCCGATAGTTCTGCCATCAGCCCCGCGCCGTCGTTGCTGTTGGGCGCGGCATGGTATCCAGAGCAATGGCCCGAATCCCGTTGGGATCGGGATCTAAGCCTGATGGAAGCGTCGCACCTGCATGTGGTCCGTGTGGGCGAGTTCGCCTGGAGCCGCATGGAACCGCAAGAAGGGCGCTACGATCTTGACTGGTTGGAGCGCGCTGTGCGGCTGGCGGAAAAGCACCACATCGCTGTGGTTCTAGGCACGCCCACCGATGCGCCCCCAGCCTGGCTCACATCGAAGTACCCCGATACTCTGCGTGTAGATGCGAACGGCCGGCGCGCAGAACACGGTAGCCGCCGCCAGTTTAACTATGCCAGCCCGCGTTACCGGATCTTCTGTGCTGACATCGCGGGACGAATGGCGCAGCGTTTCGGACACGATCGTAATGTGATCGGATGGCAAATCGGCAACGAGTACACTGACGAGTCCTTCGATGCCGCGACCCTTGCGCAATTTCAACAATGGCTGCGGCGGCGCTTCGGCACGCTCGATGCGCTCAATGAGCACTGGGCCACCGCGTACTGGAGCCAGACCTATGATCGCTGGGATGAGATTCCGCTTGTTGCCAGCGGCGGCAATCCGGGATTGCTGCTTGAGCATCGCCACTTTGTGACGGAGACATGGCGCGACTTTCAGCAGGTACAGCTTGAGGCCATACGCCGCCAGGCAGACAGGCGCCAGTTCATTACAACCAATCTGGGTGGGCTGGCGTGGACTGACAACTTCGACCACTACCAGATCGCGCGCGATCTCACCATGGCCTCGTGGGACGACTACGTGGGACAAGGTCACCTGAATGCTGCACGCAATGGTGCGATGCATGACCTGGTGCGTGGATGGAAGCGCGCGCCCTTCTGGGTGATGGAGGCGCAGCCCGGATCAGTGAACTGGGCGCCGGTGAATACGACGCTCGATCGCGGTGAGACTCGCGCCATGGCCTGGCAGGCAGTCGGTCACGGTGCGGATGCTGTGCTCTATTGGCAGTGGCGTAGCGCTCTCAATGGACAGGAACAATATCATGGCGCCATTGTTGGACCGGACGGCGAGCCCTTGCCTTTTTACAGTGAGGTCAGCGAGATTGGCAGCGAGTTTGAACGTGCCGGGGCCGCGCTCAAAGACACTGCGCCTGTGGCACAGGTGGCCCTGCTGCACAGCTACGACAGCCGCTGGGCAATCGATTTTCAACCGCACAATCGAAACTACGATCAGTTGGAAGTGCTGCTCGATTGGTACCGCCCTCTGCGTGCGCAGGGGCTTACGGTCGACGTGATCGGCGCAGATGCACCGCTCGCTGGCTACAAGCTCGTGGTGGCGCCAAGCTTGAACGTGATCTCGTCAAGCCTGGCCAAGCAGTTGCTCGCCTATGTTCAGCAGGGAGGCGCCTTGGTGCTCGGGCCGCGCTCCGGGATGAAGGACGAATACAACGCACTGAACGTGCAGCGGCAGCCTGGTCCACTTGTTGAACCTCTGGGCGGCCGCGTGGAGCAGTATTACGCGCTCGATGGCACGGTGCCAGTCAGTGGCGAACTTGGCGCAGGCACGGCGGATGTGTGGGCAGAGCAGCTTTCGACTCGTGCTGCAGACACATCCGTTCTACTGCGTTATGGCAAATCGAATGGATGGCTCGATGGCCAGCCGGCCATGATTACGCGGCAGGTTGGCAAGGGCCGCATCTCCTACCTGGGTGCGGTCCTCGACGCGAACTTGATGCGCTCTGCAATCGCGTGGATGACACAGACGGCGCAGGTGGAGGCGGAGTTTGGTGCCCTGCCCGAAGATGTGGAAGTGTGTCGACGCGTGGGGCGGAACCACTCGGTCTACATTCTCATCAACCACGCATCCGCTGCCAAAGAAATTCATCTGTCCGCGCCCATGATGGATGTTCTTCATGAGGGCCCGTCGGTCACAGTGGCGAATCTTGAAGCTCATGGTGTCGCAGTTCTTGAGGCGCAGGCAAATTAACACGGCAACCGGAACGAAGAGGAGTTGCGAAATTGACAACGCGCAGGCAATTTGCAAAAGGCATTGGACTTGCTATGAGCGGAGCGCTGGTGCTCAAAGGCAAATCGTTGTTTGCAACGGATCTTGACGATGCATCGATCGGACCTTTTCGGACTCCGTATCGGTACGGCAAGTTGGTGCTCGCGGCAAGCGGTAGTCCCGATGCATTCGACAGCAAATTGGTCGACGATCCCATCGTGTTTCGCCACGAGAGTGGATTTTACATGCTCTACATCGGATTTGACGGCCAGGGCTACCAGACGGGTCTTGCGATGTCGTCCGACCTTGTGCACTGGAAACGGCTAGGCTGCGTCGCAAAGCGCGATCCGAATTCGAAGTACACACGCTACAACGTGGCCTTGAGTTCAATCTTGCGTGAAAGCGGGCTCACCTCGCAGGGCAGAGCCAGAAAGGTGCACGGGCGGTATCTCGGCGCATGGAACGCCTATCCCAATCCCGGTTACGAAGAGGGCGCCGCGGTCATCGGTCTGGCGTGGAGTGACGACCTGCTTCACTGGGAACTGACCGAGCCGATTCTCTTTTCAGCGGACGGCGCGCCCTGGGAGCACGGTGGGCTGTACCGGCCCAACCTGATCGAGGAAGATGGCGTTTTCTATCTCTACTACAACGCAAAGACCGATCCGCTTCCGAAAGCGGAGGGAGGCGGTTGGCATGAACAGACCGGCGTTGCGACGTCGCACGACCTCAAGCACTGGGTTCGTTACAGCGGCAATCCCGTTCTCCGCAACGGCGGCCTGGATGCGTGGGACGCGCGCTTTGCCAGCAACCCTTTCGTGGTGCGTTACGCTGGCCGATGGGGCATGTATTACTACGGCCTCGACGTTAAAGGGAAAGCGCGCGAGTTGCTGGCCGTGGGCGACGATCCCTATCACTTCAACAAGGTCAACGAAATCATCATCGACACGGGAGCGCCGGGAACTGTGGATGAGACCTACGCGCACAAGCCATCTGTCATCTGGCATGACGGTCAGCTCTATCACTTTTATTGCGCTGTCTCCGGCAAGTGGCCGCACGAAGTGAGAGGCATCTCTGTGGCGCGCAGCAAGCCCTGGACTTCAACTTAAGGCGCGCCGAGGAAAGTGCGGACTGCGGCGGTAATGGCGGGGCCATCACATTCAAAGATGCGATGGCCGCAATCGCCCTGCGAGACGTAAGTCTGCGCGCCATTCGCGCGTCCCCAGGTGAGGGCGGGCGCGGGATTGACGAGGTGGTCATTCACGGCCACGACAATGAGCTG
>Ga0182014_10000998_pt1 | contig 38538 bp, 36 predicted proteins | sample 612S2DmetaG_FD_120489 | JGI IMG/M metagenome (GOLD analysis project Ga0182014, IMG submission 120489) | Permafrost microbial communities from Stordalen Mire, Sweden - 612S2D metaG | ecosystem: Environmental > Terrestrial > Soil > Wetlands > Permafrost | place: Sweden: Stordalen | collected... | reverse complement strand
TAATCCAAAGAACAAATTCAATAATTAGATTTTGATCAAATCATACCGTTGGAAGGAAAGTTCAATTATGTAGTCATAACAGGAAATGGAAAAATGATCTTCTCTAAACCCTCCCAAAAAAGGAAATACAGTGGATGGGTTTGGAGCCTTGTTTTCAAAAGAGGAGAAAATGAATCCTGAAGCCACTTTGTCTTTAGCTGAGTGGTAGTTCACCTAAGGACTATCTAAATATTCTTGATAGTCCTAAGTAAATATTATTTCTCAAAGTTTTTTGGATCTTTTTTGATTTGACATTGGAGCAGGTGTTGGAGCGGGGATATGAGCTGATGGACGAGTACTAATAATTTGCCCAAAAGCAGCTCCATTGGGTTATGAATATTTAGTTGTAACTCTATATCTATTTAGTTATGATGATCAAAAAATAACGACAAACCCAATTGTTTAGAATTTTCACTGTCCATTATTTGCTGGTCGGTCTCCGGTCTGATCTGCGTCATGCTCACAAACATAAGCGCCACTATTTGTGTTCCCGTACCAGCGTTGACCTTCTCCAACCAGATTAAACTTCGCTAGAATTTCTTTTCGAATATCATCATCATCTGTCATGATTATCTCGACGTTTTGGTTCAAATTTTCTGAGACAACATTTGTTTTTTATATACCCGTCTTCCAAATTCGTCCGGAAATCTCCTTTCCAAGATCCACATACATACCATGCAGTTTCCTGCTTTTGCTGCTTTATTAAGACGTTCAAGATATTTTTTAGCGGCATCTGCGTTACATTTTTGAATAAATTTATAGAACTCAAAATATTCCCCAGATTTTGAATTTTTGTCTTTCTTATGCCAGCCGTTGAATATCTGATACCAAATTCCGGCGGCTTCCGCTGCAATAGTATAAGTCAACCCAAGCGCAATATTATCTCCAATTTTCTCGGTTTTTAACCTATACTTACTTATATGCAAGTAAGTATAGGTTATATTAAATGATGAATTCCGAAAATAAAACTCCAATTATTCAAATAATCTAAGCTAAAATCTTAAAACTTGCTGCAAGTATTGAATCCCAGGGGGATTATTAAATTGAGTAATATAATTTTATCAGCAAATATCAAGAACAAAGCTCTGGAATTAGGGTATGATTCGTGTGGAATTACAACGGTGGATTTGATGGGGGAGTATGCATCACATCTTGATGAGAGAATAAGGAGTTTTCCTGAATCGCATGTATTGTATGAGAGCCTGTATCCTCTAGCCTTTCCACAAAAAAATGTAGAATGGGCTAAATCAATTATCGTTTGTATAAGAGGATATGGGAAATACAGGATCCCTGAGAGACTTGATAGATATATAGGAAAGGCTCACTGGTCGATAGAAGACTTAAGCATTCAAAAGAATACTCTCAAAAACTTGAATTTGAAACTTATTTGAATGCTTTAGGGCTTAAAACTGCTTATTCTATTGTCCCTGCTCGTTTGGCAGCAGTTAGTGCCGGCCTGGGGCGTTTCGGCAAAAATAACTTTTTTTACACAGAGAAGTATGGATCAGGGGTCTCTATCGGCATATGGGTGATTGGCTCTGAAATTGAATACGATGAACCTATACATTCATTAAACTGTCCTGAAGGCTGTAACAAATATATCGACTCATGTCCCACTGGAGCTTTAAACAAGCCTTTATCAATGAATAGAGGTAGATGCATTGCTCAACTTACTAATAGGCGGACTTGCAGACAGAGGAATTAAATACAAAAATGGGAACCTGGATATATGGGTGCGATGTCTGTCAGAACGTATGTCCCAAGAATAAGAACAAATGGGAAGAAAATGAGGATTTTGCTGATCTTTCTGATGTTACACAATATCTCTCACTCGAAAGTATATGAAAAATGGACGAAAAAACTTTCCTTGAAATAGTTCAGCCTAGGTTCTGGTATATTGAACAGAATGGCTTATGGATATGGAAATGTAATGCTTTGAGAGCTATGGCCAATAGTGGGGATAAGAAATACAATAAATATATCAAAGAAGCTGTAAAAGATCCAAACAGCAATATTCGGAATATGGCACTTTGGGCTTGCCAAAAACTTGGCGTTTAATGTATGAAATGCAACAACAACCCCCTTCATCTAATAAATCAAAGAACTAATTTTTATTTGGATGAGCACTATTCAATTAAATCATTAACGGGCACAAGTGTTGTTATGAAAGATATAAATAAGACTAATCAACAGATACTCTATTACGCAAGGAATTTTTTGCAATGTCGGGGTTATAATGGATTTAGTTACAAAGATATTTCTCAAAAATTGGGGATAAAGAATGCCGCAATTCATAACTACTATCCAAAAAAAGAAGATTTAGTTGCAGCCTTGCTCGAAGACAGCAGAAAGAAATTAGCTGCAGATGTTGCTCAAATAGTGAAATCTGGAGGGCCAGCCCGTGACCAGCTTCAATACTATTTTGACTACGCATTAAAGGAGTTTGATGAAGGCAAACGTATCTGCCCTCCAGGCTCGGTGATTCTCGATTTTGAAGAACTTCCGGAGAAAGTTAAAAAGCAAAATATGTTGCTGCTGAACGATATCTTGACCTGGATTTCCAGAGTTCTTAAAATCGGTCTGGAACAAGGGGAGTTTACTTTCTCTGGTCCTGTAGAAGCACGTGCAGAATTAGTAGCTGAAGCCTTAATGGGTGCTAGACAATTATCCAGCATTAAAGGAAGAAAAACACTTGTTAGTTCAATTTCTCTAATTAAATCAGATCTTGGATGGAAGGATTAATTTTTTTTCCGAACCGTCACTTACTTATATATAAGTAAGTATTTCTCCTAATATAGCCAATTTTTTTGCTGGAAAGAGCTGAGGTTTACATGATGATAACTTTTGAGGAGCTCTCAATGCGTGTTATGATCGTTATTTCATGCAAGATAATGCAAGATGAAATCATCTGGATTCTTGAAAATGACTCTTCTATTGACGAGATTATCGTAGTTGAAAACGAAAATATTTGGGGATTCACAGAAAAACTAAATAAAGCAAATCTTCAGTATAAAATGCACTCCCTAGAAGAGATTTCCTCGCTTCCCGAAATCAAAAGCGAATGTAAGAAATATACTGTTCTGGTTCATTTGATGGAATTGGGCCTTCATAGAAGTCCTAAAGAGGTGAAAATTAAGGTATATGAAACTATAAAGATTCTTGCTCCTTATTCTTCTGGGATTTTGCTCTTTTACGGTTTATGTGGGAATGTACTAGGGGAGGTTGAAAAAGATTTTGAACGTAGTTCTATTTCATGCCCAGTTCGTATTCTTAAAGGCAAAGATCACAGAATTGTAGATGACTGCATAGGAGTTACTTTGGGGAGATTTGATAACTATCTAAGGAAACTCAAAAGTGTCAGCATGCCGGCACTTACCTCTTCACTCCATGGGTAGTAAGAGCTGGAGGGAATTTATTCAACTGGATAAACTGAATAGGGACCCCACAAAAGCATTAAAATTAATGAAAAAAACCCACGAAATGATCGGTTACAAAAGGGTTGCAAAGATTAATATAGGGCTTAAATACACTGAAAATTTTGATGAAGCTATCAAAGAATTTGCAGACGTATTCAATTTTGAAATATTGGAATTTGATAATGGAAATCAGAAAATTTTTGAAGATTGTTATAACGAACTCAAAGTGGAAATCGGAGCGAGATAAAAAAGATTGAAAAAAGTTTAGTATTTGCAATTGAGTGGTGAGTTGATGCCTGTACTGAGCATTATTGCCTGTGGGATGCTCGAAGACGAGCTTGTACATGTATTATCAAAAGACAGTGAGCTACAGCAGCTAATTGTTGTGGAAAACCGAGAAAGCTTAGGGCTTCTTCGTAAGCTCAGATTAAGAAACTGCACCCAAGGACAGCTTTTCTTGATCGGGTCCCCTGCTCCTGAAAGGCCAATCCGGCCCTGATTTAACATTTTTTTCAAGGATTCCCTCAGGCTTTCTGCTATTTAAGAAGCTTCTCAAGAAAAGAAAAGACAAGGAAAAGATAAGCGTTGTTGTCAATATTTTAAGCATGTGTCTGCACGCTGACCTGAAAATTTTGAAGACAGAAGTATACAGAAATATTCGTGAAATGGCTTCCTTCTCGGATAGAATTCTTATTTTTTACGGCATCTGTGGGCATGCCCTTGGAAAACTGGAAGAAGATTTATCAGACCTTGAATGTCCGCTTATCTTCCTGAAAGACAGAAATGGGGAGATTATAGAAGACTGCATCAGTTTAGCACTCGGAGGAAACGAAGCTTATGCCAGGGCTATGATTGAATTTCAGGGTAAGGGAACGATCTATCTGACTCCGATGTGGGCTTCGAGCTGGAAGAAATTGGAAAATGAAACTGGAGGTCAAGGCGTCAACGACAGGTATCTCAAAAACTCTCTTTATTATATGACTGCAAAAATAGATACGGGACTTGTAGATAATTTAGAATTTGATGAAAACGTTAAGGAATTTGCCCAGAAATTTAATATGAAAATTACTAACCTTAAAGGTAGCGTGGAAATTGCAGAGAAATCATACCTCACTGCCCAAAATAGAGTTTGTTTTAAAAATCTCATGGTGTATAAGTAAAAATTTGGTTGCAAAGCAAAGAAAAATCCTAATCTTCTGATAACTGGTGACTTCCCTAACTCCGATCAAACTTCTCTAAAATTTGCTTTCTGATTAGATCTCCTTCATTGATTGTTAGTTCAACATTTTCATTTATATTCTCTGAAATAACATTTGTTTTCCTATAATCTCTCCTTCCAAATTCTTCAGGAAACCTTCGGTCAAGTATCCACATGCAAACTGGGCAATTTCCTGCATCTACGGCTTCGTTTAAGCGTTCCACAAGTTTTAGAGCACCTTCAGCATTCCGCTTTTTAATATATTGTGCAAATTGATAATATTTCCCAGATTTCTCTGCCTTCCCTTTAGACATTCATTGATTGAAAGTCTGGTAGGTTAAGCCAGCTGAATTGCAGCAAGCGCATAAGTCAATCCAAGAGATATACCATCACCGATTTTCTGTTGTATTTCAGGAGTGAGTTTCGAAGGACGTGGCATGATAACACCGTTTTTAACTCTTAAAAATAAATATATATGAATGTTGTATTTATATTTACTTAGTTCTCTTAGATTTGAACCGGCGTTTATACTACCTACATCAACAATGAGACATTCTCAGGCGTTTTGAGACGTTTTCTAAATAGAACAATAATTTAATAAAACTCTTAATAAAAATCTCGTGAGTTGCCCCAGATTAAGTCATTTCAAATCCCCATGATATAAATCCATCAGAACGGTAACCACCTTTAATATATTTTTCATATGCGTTTATTACTTTAAAATAATATAAATTGAGTATTAATAGTAGGACAAAACTAATCAATTTATAATTTCGTCAAAAGAAAGCTCTTTAATTGTATCTTGGTATAGTCCCATTGAATAGTGAAGATTTTGACAAATATTAATGTATTCTTTATTTGAAGGATAGGTTTTTATTTCATCCCATGATTTTTTAGGTTGATACGCTTATAATAAAGCTTCGATTGCATTTATAACATTTTTACTGCATTCTATCGTGTTTTTATTCCATTTGATTGTCTCTATCACTTCAATGATATCCGAATAAATCCTATAAGTTGTGTGCCATACTCCTTGTTCTCGATAAATGATGCCGTCACCTGAATCCCATGGTTGTGTATTCCAACGATTCATTTCCAATTGAAAGATATCATCGTTTGCTATAAGCAATTCTTTTGTACCAAGCTCGCACGCACCAGATGAAACGAGATCGTCTATTTTTTCGCTAATAACACTTCTCAACTCGGAGGCCGAATAACCTTTTTCAAAGAAAGAATGCCCAACGGAAACAAATATATTACCAATCTCTTCGTCGATATAATTTAAATCTTTGATCGTAAAGACAATAAACATTGCTTTAGGGACTCTGCCGGCACATTCACCGCAGGCCACACCACATTTTTCTAGACAACATTTCATAATTTTATCTTCATGGTTTGCTTCTTTACATTCTTCTAGGTATTTTTCTGCATGTTACTGAGTTGTAATATATGGTCAAATTCCTGTCAACCTATGGCCCATCAGCACAGAAGCAGGAATACATTTTTGAAAGGCTGAACATGTGTTACAAACAATAATTCAAACCAATTTCAGTTTTAGATATTGGCATTTAACGTCATATCCATTTGATTCATTGTTTATGATGTGGGTTGTATGAGCCACACCTTATCACATTTATAAAAATCGCGAGTAATGATTGACCAGTGAAATTTGTGAAAAAAAAACTTTCATTGTTACATTCATTTTAATCACCTTTCAATTTCTGCCAACCGTGACAGCCACTTCAATTTCTATTTTATTTACTTTACCTTCCTTTACAAGATGATAAAGCATGTTTTTAGCTGTGGACCTGCTGCATTCTACTAAACTCATAAGAGTCGCAGTTGACTTGATACTGTCAATTGATAGAGCATTCAGGAACATATCTTCTGTAAATTTCTGTTGAAATCTTGTTTTACAACCTTTCATATTATTTGATCTACCAGCCCGTCAATTTTCAAGAAACTACGCTACTATATACGATTCATTAGTATTTATAATTTACCATCAATTGATAATGGTAATGGCAATCAATACATTTTGACGTTCAGACATTGGGTTATGTAAAAAAATTTGATGAAAGAAATTTAAAGTTGGGAGATTTTGGGAAATAGAGCCGAAGAAAATGAGAAATAGAGCACAAAGGAAAAGATAAACAAAAACTATATATCAACTAAATGAAACTGATAGATAAATAAATTATATATATCTATTTTCTTATCTGTCTATCTTCTATGTTTGTCTTTGAATCCAGATTCACGCTAATACCCAAATTCTCCAAGTTCCCAGGTTCACATAAGCTATTATTAACGCGTGAATCAGTGTATGTTTGGATTATTTTGGACTGTTTCGTATACCTATCTAGATGCGTACAATCTAACTGTCTAAAATAATCCAGATGCTCATTAATTCCCACATCATTATTTGTGTATGTGAACTGGGAACTTGGAGAATTTAGGAACTTGGAGAACTTGGATTTTCAAATATGATTTTGTCACAGTCTATATAGCGGTAGTAGGTTGTCACTTTACCATTTATTTGGTTTTTCACATAGATTGCTTCTACTTGACCTGACTCAATAGTAGTTTCAATGAGATTGCGAAATTCCTTTGCTTCTAATCTTTTTTCGTAGTAAAACAGAGTGACTAGCAATACCTTTTAAATCTTTCAGCACTTCTATTATTTTATCGATTTTATTATTTTTAGGATCCACCGTCAACAGGTTATAGATATCACAGATCGTTGGCAGGAAATAATCCAAAATCTTCCAAGGTGTTAACCACTGGTTTTGGAATCCCCGCGGGTGATGAGTAAAATATATCTTTTTAATATAATAATGCGTATTTAAGTTCAAATCCGGTGAATTGTAAATGGATATTTTTGAGAGAAAAGACTTACAAGGAGTTGATCTTCAAGGAGCTGATCTTCAAGAAGCTGTTCTTATAGGGGTTAATCTCCAAGGAGCTAACCTTGAAGGAGCTAACCTTATAGACGCTCACATTGAAGGATCTAATCTTACTGGGGCTAACCTTATAGGAGTTAATCTTCAAAGAGCCCACCTTGAAGAAGCTAACCTTGAATGGGTTCACCTTGGAGGAGCTAATCTTAAAGAGGCTAACCTTTGCAGAGCTAATCTTTCTTGTGCTAATCTAACCGAGGCTGACCTTCGCGGAGCTAACCTTAAAAAAGCCAACATTGAAAAAGCTACATGCCAATTGGCTAAACTTCTTTTGGTTAACTGTACAGAGTCTAATCTTAAAGGAGCTAATCTTGAAGGAGCTAACCTTAAGGGAACTAACCTTGAAGGAGCTAACCTTAAAAGAGCTAAAAATTTATCATTCAACCAACTTTCAAAAGTGAAAACACTTTATGCTACAATATTAGATGAAGAGCTCCTTATATCCCTAAAAGAAAAATACCCTACCCTTTTTGAAAAACCTGATAAATGACCAGTATCACACAATAACGAATTGGATTAACTTTTGAAGATGAAAAATATCACAGAACTTGAAGGTCCTTATGCCTTTGGACTTAAACAACATTCTGAAAATAAATTAATAGATATGATGAAAGATCAAAAAAAAGAAAAATAAATTAAAGACTTAAAATATGTACTAAAAACCTTAAAGAAGGGGTAACTTGAAAAGATAATATCTAGGGGTAAAATATATGAAAAGTGCATATCAAGATGTAGTAGACGAAGTAAAGATCCTTAAAGGAATTGAAGAAGCCGTAGCTATAGCGATTGAAAGAGAAAGAGAAGCAAGAAAATTTTATCTTTATAACTCTACTCTAATGGAAAATCCAAAGTTTAAGGAGCTCTATGAGTATCTTGCAAGTGAAGAATTAAAGCATCTCGACTGCCTCGAAAAATACCGTGAAACACAAGAACTACCAGAAGTCAGTACAAAAGTACATAGTGGTCAGTCTTTTACTCCTGAGTTCAATCCAGCCCTAACAAAAGGGGGTGAAATCACTCTTGGAGATACAGGTATTCTTCTTGCAGCTATGAGGCATGAGAGAAAAAGTGAAGATTTCTACTCAGAACTGGCAAAACGAGTCGAAGGCAACGCTCTTAGAAATTTCTTCGAAGTGTTGTCAAGATATGAAAGGTCACATTATGAGTTAATTGATAGTTATCTGGATTATATTACTAGTTTCCGGATGCAGACCTGAATATTATATATTATTTAGCTTTCTTCTACACGCGGGCGGGATTTAGACTGGCATATCAAATAAGAGCCATTCTCAGCCACTCGGTGATATTTTTGAATAATATCATGCTAGGCCCCCATATAACTTCTAATAAAAGTCCCACCAGTGACCCAGAAATGTCATTGTTTAGACCAAACGGAATCACCATGATTTTGTTGATAGAGCACGGTAAGTGCCCACGAGATATTTTTTTCATATAATTTTTATTCCTTTTAAATAATATAAATCCGGTGTTGATAATCTACAAAAAACCTGATAAAACGTGACTTATGATAATATATAAAGTAAAAAATGATCGATTGTGGGGCGATTTAAGGCATTTTTGAGTGAACTCGGGTTATCACTCCGGATTAATTATAAGCCTGTTATAGGGGCTGAGATTTAGTCATTCATTAATTATCGGGGGAAAGTTCTCATCTATTATAATTCCTGAAAATCAGGGTCAAATAATGTAAATGCTAATTATCTTAGGTGAGTACATTATATTCTCAAAAGTATATATTTGGATAAATTTAATTGTAATTGTGTATACTTCCCCGTATAATCAAGTAGATAAGTGACCGAGCTGAAGGTATTTCTACCCACAGTTTCTAATATCACCTTCTTGACATCTAAGATCAACCTGACCATTTAAATTAATAAAAAAAACCAAGTATTGATGACTTGGGACCAGGAAGTAGTTATTATTTATATGTTTGATGACAAAATTAAGATGAAGCAAGCAGTAGATTTTATAGTTTAGGTCATTATTGACGTTGCATTTTTGAGTATCTGGGTAGGCATATTTGCTTTGTTTCTTTTCGTGAAATGGACTTAAAATAGGCACTAGAGAGATTAAACAAGTTCAAAGCAGTGATAAACTAAAAGTCAGCCCACCGGAATTTGTTCAATTAATCTTATGAAGGCGACTATCACGAATGTTTTTCGCTAGCTGAATAATTGGCTCTTCTGAAATATAATTTTCAACCCACGAGAGTCTTTGAATTTGAGATTTAACAGACAAAAATGCCTGTTGCCAATCGGCTTAATTAAGTTAAATTATAATCATAAATAGAAAAATGTGATATTTAGGCTAAAACATTCATTGATATACACTTCTTATTGCAAGTATGTCTTCCGCTATTATATTCCCAATAGTTCCCAATTATTCCCGCTATTTTCCCATTATATTCCCATTAAAAATAATATAAAAACAGTAACAAGGGGGTTAAAATTCATAAAAAAAGGGGGATTATGTTCCCAAAATTAAAAAAATGATATAGGATTTTTTAAAGTAATATCCTAAATATTAGAATGTCAAAAAATGTATTTTTTATTTTCTTTCTTGCATTTTTGGGGTTTTGGGAACAAACTGTCAAATGATTGCGTTTCAATGGGAAAATAATGGGACTCTTGTGGAAAACAAGGGAAAATTTGGGAATAAAATAATCAGTTGCCTTTGTACCCTGATCAAGCATCCTTCAGGAAGATAAACTCCTTATCAAATAAGGACCAGAAATTAAACTTTGATGTATCTATGCTGAACTTAAGAGCCTTCTTTCCACTACTGCTTTTTAGCATATCTCCATCTCTCTCATATTTAGTATCTGTTTCTTCTTCCATTCTTAATCCCTTAATCTTGTCAAGGAGTCCCCCAGCTTCTCGGTCTTTCCTGCCAACTAAGGCTCGTCTCACACTTTGATATCCAATGCCTGTGTAGCTTGATATATCATTAATTGTGCATTTCCCTTTACTTGATATATATTGAATTATCTGCCTCTCATTTTCGTTCATTTTTGTTACTGTGTTCTCTTTTTGAGCTTCAAATAACCTTTTTGCCCTTTCAAAGTCTTCAAGCTCAGATATTAGAGAGCTATCGCCGTCAAATGTTCTCTGCTTCCATTTAAAGGCAGCAAACCCCCGTACCATATCAAGGAACATTGGGAATATACGTGAATTACTGGTGTCCTGTAGGTCTATCCTGTCCACAAAGGGTATTTTAACCTTAAATGAATTTTGTTTAAGTTCCCTATACATTCGTCTACATATAAGTACTTCAATGTTCATTTCCTGCCCATTCTCACCGCTCGCAGCTTCGTGTTTCTGCGCATCAAATATCCTTTTTTTCTGCTCAGGACTACTGTCTGCATCAAAGGTGAGTTGACGATTTAGCAATTGATCTGACACAAAACTTTCCACACTTGTTAAGTACCAATTTATCCTGGGTGGGATTATCAAAGATATTTGTTTTTGATCTTTCACAGTTGTGTAGTAAGTTTCTTCCTGAAAATTCGTTGTAGCCTGTTTTATGACTTCTTCGAATGCAGGGTCAGGATCCTTATCTTCCGAAAAAATAATGATACCAGGAACTAAATTCATATAATAAGCAGCTTTCGCACTTAATCCAGTTACACGTTTCCATTTTTTAGGAATTAAATGTAAATGTGTTTTTATTCCATGTGACTTCCCAGAACCCGAAGTACCATTTACGGATATTTGCAAGCCTGCTGTATTACGGCAACACTTACAGGCTATTGATGCGCATATTGCTTCTTGTGTGTCCCGGTAACCTACATGTTTTTTTGCTATTGTGTTCAATATATAGTCTATCGGGTCGCCTTCTCTCAATACCCTGTCTGCTTCTTCCTCTGCCTGCTGGATAATTTATGGGCTAAGGTCCATTTCATCATAGTCTATGTTTAGGGGATTATCTTTTTGAATTTCTGGTTCAGTTTTCTTCTGGCGATCTATCTGTTTTTTCTGTCCTCTGAAAGTGCAATTATCACATTTTGAGTTATTGGCATCGGCAAATGTGATGCTTCCTAACTCTCTCCGGATAGTTTCACATTTCCAGGGCTCTTTTATTTTGCATCCGTCTGACCCCAGTTCATGATCACTTTGTGACCGGTTGTACTCATCTCTAAAAAGGTATTTACAGGCAAGGTGTAAAACTTCAGGGTCTGCACCATTTGCTTTCAGATCTGCCATGAGTGCCAGGGTTAACTGTCTACCTGTGCTGGTGTGCAAGTCCTTGATATCAGGGCCTTCTTGATGGCCCTTGAATTTTTCACGTAGACAGGGCTTGCACTTTTGCAAAATCACTTTTAACTTATTATTGGTTCCAAATAGGGCTGTAAGCCTGTTAATGAGTTCTTCAGGCATTTTTGGTATATCTTCAAGGATCCTGTGATTTCCCGGTCAAAAGAGTAAGTACGTCCACTTTTATGCTTGCTTGGGGGTAGGACCGCATTATTACCATCCGTTAAAATTTCTATACCTAAATCATGATGCTTTTGAGCTTTCAGATCCACAGTATATTTAAAAAAGATATGGCTTCGGTCATTTGTTCTCTTTGACATCAGCCAATTATCTATATTTAATCCGGCTGTGAGTTCGGTCCATATTGCGGGGTTCCAGTCGTCCACATCGATTAGGGTCAAACCTGATCTTTTTCCGCATTGCAAGCCAATGTTTGCATTATCAAAGTAAGAGCTCCTACTATATCCCCAATATTTTTCTATCTCTGTTTCTGTAAGATATTTTAAGAAACAACGTTTTAATAAGCAAGCAGTTTCAGAAAAAACAATATCAAAAACATGTGAAAATTGGAAGGATAGATACATAAAGTCAGATACATTCTCTAACAATGGGGCAACGTCTCGTTTATCTAATGATGTAGGTGATTAGTGGACATGTCCTACTATCAAAAAAGAGGATACTATTTAAATCATTATTTCTTGATTATCCCAGGCTGCAATAATATACATAAATTTTTAATGTGTCAAAGCAAAAATCTGCTGTGTATTTTGCTCTGGTTTTGGACTAAAACTTTATTGACTCTTATTTAGAAAAGCGAATTAATAATCCCTTGAATTTAATAAGGTGCTGATCATGGTGCTGATCATTACATTGCCAATTGGATAGACTTTGAGATGACAGAATTCTTGCAATAGTATGGATACGAAGCTGTTATCTGGCTAACTCTAAAATTCAAAAAATAAGCATTGGAAATCCTGATACTGTTCCAGTAGGAGGATATTCGCTTCTTGCACCTCTTAGGCTGGTTTGTGGAGTCAGCTGAAAAATGAAGCGGTACTTGCTGAAGATGTCAAACAGTTATTTGTATACGTGGAAAGAGGAGATAAGAATGCAGGTTTTGTATATAACCGTTGCAAAGACTGCACAACCCGGAACTATGACTATAGCCACCAATGTGCCTATCAGTACCCCATCAGCTATACAATAGCTGTAGTTTCTTCTTCTACGCACAAAGAAAAAGCTCAGAAGTTCCTTGATTTCATGACCAGGAAAGATGGACAAGACATACTTAATGCATATGGTTTTGTTCCTCAATCTTGATAAAATGTAGGACTTACGCACTTTAGGTGCAAAATCAAGAATTATAGACTTTGTGAATAAAGTTTCATTCTCGATGGTTGAAGGTTTAATGCTATTAATTTTTCAGTTGAGTAAGTTCGATATGTGTAAATATTATCTGACTTGATAATATTTAATTACAGATATCCTGCCTTCCAAAAATCAGTTAATTGAGATTAATTTTGAAATGATATATGGATGGTTCTGTAAAAAACTACTTAAATCAGCTGCAAAATATTCCAAATAAATGCATAAATATATATCAGGTTATTAGGTCAAATTAATCCGGATTAAATTAAGGATTTTTATAGAATCCAAATTCCTGTCATATCTGCAATCACTGAAAAACGCGATTAAAAGGATATCTTTGTATTTTCTTTAATTGTAAGGGTAGGATTCATTTTTTCAGAATTGATCAGTAACTCACGGACGTTACCCAAATTACTTGCTGGATACAAATGGATATTAATATAACACTCATCAGCGCGGGATATAGAACATAACAAAAACCCCTGCTAGAGCAATTAACGCCCCTATAGTTTCATATTTATCAGGCTTTTTCTTATCGACAAGTACACCCCAGATAAGAGATGAAACGATGAAGACTCCTCCATATGCAGCATATACCCTGCCAAAATGTGCAGGCTGGAAGGTTGGAATGATGCCGTAAATCGCCAACGTTAAACCTCCAAGTAGTCCATAAGTTATTCCTTTATTTTCCCTTAACCACAACCATACAAGATAGCCTCCTCCTATTTCAAATAAAGCAGCCAGAAAGAACAGAGCGAGAGAAATTCCCAAATCAATCATTGTGCTTCATCCTTCCTTGGCCAGTAATATATAATTGAGACTCCTATGAGAATAATCAAGGCGCCTATGAGATCATATGTGTCCGGTAAGATTTTATCGAATACCCAGCCCCATAAAATAGACATGACAACAAAAATGCCCCCATAAGTTGCATATATTCTGTGAAAATAAGAAGGCTGGAATGTCGGTACGATCCCGTACAGAAACAAAATGATTGCTCCTAAAAATGCAAATGTCAGTCCTCTTCCTTCTCGCAGCCATAACCAGATCGAATATCCTCCACCAATTTCCAAAATGCCTGCAAGGATGAACAGAAGAATTGTATATACAAAGCACCTTTCTCTGGATAAGCATCTTGATTCAAGATTAATTTTCAAATTAATCAAGTATTGTTTTATCTCAAAATTATTTTGTCTTGAAAATTGGTTCATTTTTACCATATATCCACAACCGCAAAAATATAACTCTGATTTATAGTAAATTCGTGAATTAATTACACTCAATAAAATGAGTGATACTTTTAATGTAAGTGCATATGTTTTAATTACTAAAATATTTCACAACCACTGGTAACGTTGAAGAAGCAAAATGAAGAAATTACTAAAACAGTTTTTCCGTGTATTTAAGCACTTTAAGTGCTTCAATATTGCATTTAAGATCAAAAAATGAATTATTTGATGACAAAGATCTGTTTTTAAGATTTTTATGTATTAATTTTCATTATGAAGACTACGATCTGAATTCGGCTAAGAAACAATTTCTAAAGGAACATATTCATTATAATTGTTTTTCTGCAACTTATAATTGTAAATAGAGAACGATTGCAGCATCATTTTAATATTAAAATATTTATTAACTGAATACTAATTAAGTGGGCTATTATCCTGAATTTTGTTTCTTAGTAGTCTATTCTATAAAATATCAGAGAGTTTTGATTTTTTTCCTCCTATATAAATATCATTTTATAATATCTCATGATTTTTCTGTCGATAAACACGGATGTACAATTTGTTTACCTGTTTGACAACTATTAATTCATTTGAAGTTAGATTCATTTTTAAGCTACTGTTATATTGAGAAAATAGATGGCGTTTTTGTGTACGTCTGCGGAAAATGGGTTAAAAGGGATTATCAAGTTTCAGAATTCTTATTCAATAACTCGGGAACCCGATCTAGAATTGTTCGCCAAGAAAATGGCGAAGTATCTTGTTTTCCTATAGTTTCAACGCGAAATATAATGGCAGTAATGTTATCTGGAGCCCCTGCCTTCAACGCAAGTCCAACCAATTTTTCACAGGCAGTATCGATGTTTTTTTCTTGCATAACGATTTCTATTTCTTCATCACTAATCTCGGACCACAAGCCGTCACTGCAGAGTAGATAAGTATCATCAGGTAGGATTTGTTCACGTATTATATCTACATTTAGAACTGGCTCGCCACCTAACGAACGAGTAAGTTGATGGCGCCCAGGGTGCTGCTGAGCTTGTTTATGTGAGATTAGGTGTAAATGGAGCAAGTCATTAGCCATTGTATGGTCCCTGGTCAATAATTTGATGCTGCTATTTCTTATTCTATAAAATCGACAGTCTCCTACGTGACCGATTGTCAATGCCCCTCTCTCTAGTGTTATGGCAGTTAATGTGGTCTGCATATTCTCAAATAATGTGGGCTGTGAATTGCCTGCAATGAATACTTCTTGATTCGCATGCCTTAAAGCCTGACTGACAAAATGGTTTGCTGCTTCTCCGTGCCAAGTAGTGAATTTGTCTTTAATGGCTTTCAAGGCTATTCTACTTGCAATAGCTCCACCTTTATGTCCGCCGAGTCCATCAGCAATAGCGAAAAGATAACGTGAAATAGATTTACCCTCCGTTTTTGCCTCGACGTTATGGGCGACATAATGGGCGTCCTCATTCTGTGAGCGCACCAAACCTTTGTGTGTTACAACCCGCCACTTCACAGTGACAGCAATAGGTATTGGAGTTTTATCTATCGATTTCATTACGGTGTTATCTCCCAGTGCATCTACCTGTTATATCCACTAATTAAAAAATAAGAAAGAGAAAAGACCTATCCATTAAGAGGTTTTTTTCTCTTCAGATTATTCCCCAATTTCTTTACTTGCATTTCTCCTGGATTCTATATTAATTTCTGCTTATTCATCAAGGGCAAGTTCTGATTTAGTCAGTTTAGAAGATTCCTGGGTCAACACTTTACTACCTTGCTGTCGTGTGTTAATTACAAACCAAACCACTCCGATGATAATCCATACTGCTACGATAATCAAGGCAATCATAGCATCATTTGCTGAAGTTCCACCGGCGCTAATGGCAAGATATACCACTGCCCCTAGCATTAGCAAATTAGCCAAGAAACCCAATAGTGGCACAATACGGTGTTTTAAGAAACTGGCATCAGAACGATGTAGAAATGCCCAGAAGCAAATGATGTTGGTCAATCCATAGAGTATGAAAGTACCCGTATTAGATGCTAAAGTGATTTGTGTCAGATTATCTACATTTAGGACTCCATATGCACCGAAGGCTGCAGAAAATAACACTAGCACCCAAATACCCCAGTGTGGTGTGAGGAAACGGCCATGCAAAATACCCAGTAGTGAAGGTATCTCTCTATCGCGACCCATGGAATATGTGATACGAACTCCGGTGTTAAGACAAGCTAGAGTTGTACCGACCAATGCCAGCACTACAGTTGCAGCCATAATCAAAACTAAAACTAATCCGGTCCCACCCAACATCTGGTCGCCTATAATCCGTATCATATCACCAATAGGAGCTCCAGATGCTCCAGCTGCAGCATAACCTGTAACTGTAGCTCCAGTTGTATCTACGCCAATTAATTGAGGACCGATAAAGTAGTTCGCAGCGAAATATTCGATTAGGTAGGCAAATAATCCCTGAATAAGCAGAGACAAAATGATTGCTTTCTTAATGTCATGCTTTGGTTTGATTGCCTCTGCACCTAGCGCTGTAATCGATTCGAAACCTACCAGTAACAAAATGGCTATAGTCGACTGGAAGAGCACATTTGTGAAGTTATGCGGAATTATTATGGAAGAGGCGGATTGTGTATAAGCCAGTTCAGGGTGTGCATGTCGGTATAGGATTGCCAACGCTGAGAAACCAGCTAGTGAAGCTAGCTGGATTGCATTAATAATCATCGCTGTGAAAGTTGAGCCGCTAATTCCACGATAAGCTATGTAGCCATTTAAGAAGGCAAATAACGCCGCTACGAGAATTTGCTCCCACACTGCTAATGTGATTCCGAACAAGCCAACGATATACACAATCAGAGTAGCTGAAAATGCGATCATTATACCTGGATAAATCCAGTAATAAAGATGCGATATCCAGCCTGTTAGAAACTTTGCAATTCGTGCCCACTGACGGTGACTAGCTTTTTCTTTCTCTAGAAAAGCAGCTTCAGCAAAATAATATGAGGAACCACTACCTGCTTTTGGGTAGATGTTTGAGAGCTCGGCATATGAGATTGCAGTTAATAAGGCTAAAATAAGAGCAGCAATCAATCCAGTCCACATCTCAGATGCAGTTGTCATAGATCCATTTGTCTGAGCTGCCTGTACCTGAAAGGTGGTCCACAAGAAAGCACCCGGGGCGATGAGTGCCATGGCATTTACCAAAAGGGATGTCAGGTTCAGCGTACGCTTCATCTTTACGGTCAATTTGCCATCTTCTGTTTGGTCACTATCCTGGGTATGATTCATTTGGTTAGATTCTCCTTTTAGTACTCATTTATCCAGAATAAATTTCAGCTTTTTGTTTATTTTATTAAACACATTCAAAGCAATGAAAAGTCGGGATTCTTTGTCGAATCTCATGTGCATAACCGGTAATTGTTTGGTGATCTTTTAATATTTAAGGAATTTGTCTAAAGATCAAAAATTGCTTTAAATGCCGGTAATTAATTGGTGACTTAATAGTATTTATAAATTTGTATTATATCCTGATTTGTCAAATGTCCTTCTATTCTGTTTTTATAAAAATTTCGTAAGCTAGTTAGTATCCTATAAAAACTCGATAAAACATCATTAATAGGCTTTTTATAGTCATGATTGTTAAATGTTGGAAACCTTAAAATATTTGAAAATTATCTTTCTATTTTATATCATCTCGAATACAGGCAATTTACAGGAGACGTAATTATATTTAAATATTTTTGTTTTATAACCAAATTTTTTATGTCTTATCGGTGATATACTGGTGATGTAATATTATTTAAACATTTTTATATCATCTTCATATTTCTCTATATGTCCGGTATAAAACTGCATATTTGATTTTATTTAAATTTTCCTACGATGAAATATTGTGTTGGCATTGTTATTGGTATATCTTACCGTAGCAAAATTTGCTATGTTATTGACCTCAGAGCAAGATCAAACCATAACTATCCATCTTTGACCTTGATTACAATTGTTTGTTAAATATTTTAGTTTCAATAGATAATATTAAATATGGTTAATTAGGATATAGGGTACCTATTGGTAGATTCCATGAAATACTTAAGTACAATGATAAGGCTAAAAAGACTTGATTCGGTAGCTTAAGAGCTTCAGAGAATTGAAGTTAATAGATTAACAGTATCCTACGTTTTTGGTTATGGTGTTCAAGGAGGACATCTAGAAACCGAAGCGATGAACTATGAAGCAAAGCTGCTCCAAAAAATCAGGCTTGAAGTCACAGCAAACTATGATTTTCTGCAACCAACAATTGAACCAATAAAAAGAGGATCAATAAATAAGAACGAAGGAAACGTTGGAAACGGCAAAATCTACATGCTACCGCTTGAGGATATCACAAGGATCTGCACGAATGAAAATGGACCTCATACTCTTTAAGTTGTGATCGAAAATGACTATTGTAGCAGCAGATACTGGCTGGATGTTGATTTCATCGGCACTTGTATTATTAATGGTTCCAGGGCTTGCATTATTCTATGGTGGGCTGGTCCAGCGTAAAAATGTCTTGAGCAGCATGATGCATTCATTTGTTGCGATGGGTGTCATAGCCATTGAATGGGTGGTAATAGGTTATTCGCTTGCTTTTGGAACCGGGAACTGGTTTATAGGCGGCCTTGGACACGTATTTTTGAGAGACATCAATCTTTACTCAGTAACAGGTACCATTCCCACATATGCATTTATTGCGTTTCAGGGTATGTTTGCAATAATTACCCCTGCACTTATTTCAGGTGCGATTGTGGGACGTATCAAATTCAAGTCCTACATCACATTCATCTTATTATGGGGTATCATTGTCTATGCACCTATCTGTCACTGGGTCTGGGGCGGCGGATTTCTCACAAATAAAGCCCTCGATTTTGCAGGCGGCACTGTTGTCCATATATCATCAGGCATCTCCTCCCTTGCACTTTTGACTTATCTCGGAAAGAGGAGGGGATACGGGATTGATTCAATTAAACCTCACAATGTTACTCTCACCCTTATTGGTGCAGGGCTTCTCTGGTTTGGATGGTTTGGGTTCAATGCCGGTTCTGCCCTTGCTGCAAATGAGGTTGCAGCGGTTGCATTTCTGACCACCCTAGTGGCACCAGCAGCTGCAGGGCTTTGCTGGATGGCTCTGGAATGGCATCACTTAGGACATCCTACTTCTCTTGGCTTTTCAACTGGAGTTCTGGCTGGATTAGTTGCAATCACTCCTGCAGCTGGTTTTGTCACACCTGTGGCAGCGATTACCATCGGTCTGATAGCTGGTATAATATGTTATACAGCTGTGGAACTCAAAGGAAGGTTTGGATATGATGATTCACTTGATGTTTTCGGAGTCCATGGGGTCGGAGGAATGACAGGAGCGCTTTTAACTGGCATATTTGCCAGCATTGGAGCTACAGGTCTCCTTCTAGGCAATTCCAGCCAGTTGGTGACTCAGCTTGAAGGTGTCGTTGCCTCAGCTGTATATGCATCTGTCTGCACACTGATTATCGGATTTGTGATCAATAAGACGATGGGCCTTAAAGTTAGTGAAAGTGAAGAAAATATCGGGCTTGACCAGACACAGCATGGTGAGGTCGCATATAATATTTGATGACAGGTAAACCTTTTACCTGTATTTTTGTAAATTTTATGTACCCTATGAAAATCATATCACAATCTTGTGAGAATTTCAATTATGGGTCGAAAATAATCATTGCCATAAAATTAATACATTTTTTTTTGTCAATCCGACATTCCTCAAATATACACGATGTAGAATTTGTTCATCTATCTGTCCACTATTATCCATCGAAAGTTAGATTAATTCTGAAGCTACTGTCATATTCAGAAAAATAGATGGCGTTCTCGTGCACATCTGGGAGAGAGGGTTAGTTATTCCAAAGTTTTCCATATTATTTTATACTAATTTGGTCTTTCTCCGAACCCACTTACTCTATGAGTTATTTTTAAATTGGATTTCAGGTTGTGAAAGTCAGTTACTAAAATTGTGAAAAAAATACTTGCTCTCAATTCTGACCAAAAAAGTTAATCTAGTTTTTTCCACATTTTTCGGTATAATTAATAACTATCCACATTGCAGCTTCAGTAAGCCTTCAGTTCAATCTCCTTCCAAAATCACTATAATGCTACTAAGGGCTCGATATACTTTGATCTGGAAATAGATATCAACAAACTTGGTTAAACTCAAATTTGATATTTGGGTCGTTTTTATACAGTAATACGTTATCTGAGGTGTGCTTAAGTCAAAAACTGACTTATCCAACTAGATTTTGCAAAGGGCGGTTATATTTAGTAGTTTCGGTATCATTTAACATAATTGGAAATGATTTTAAGAAAAGTATTCTGGTTGTAACTTAGTATATCACTTTAAATTGTTGCCAGTTTTGATGGAAAGTTCAATCTCATATACTTCAAAAATTAGAAATCAATCTGGGACCTAAAGTTTGTTTTAGTTTGCCACTAAGTAGTGTTTCAAACATTTTATCTAAATTTTCATGGAAAGGGAAATATTGAAGTGTATCAAAAAGTAGTTCACACAGATTTCCCTTTGATATCTTTCCCTAGATAGTTCTCAAGGAATTCGGTGTCACAAAAAAGCGATTAGGAGTCTTCCGGAATCGGTTTTTCGTCGTCGAGTTTTGACAACTCGGCATCGAACTCATCAATACTCTCATCTTCAGGGTCATTTGCAGGCAATTCGTGGCTTTGACGCCATGCAATAACACTGTTTTTTCTTACTTTGAGTATTTCCGCAACTCTACCATCTGACAGCCCCAAGTCATATAGTTCACGCATTTCCCAGTGTCTTCTTCCACGGTTCGGCGCGAGCCCTAGATGGTGGCGTATTCTGAAGACAGCTGATTGAGAAATGTTGATAATTTTACCAATCTTAGCATCGCTCATGCCAGCGTGATATAGCTGTTTTAACTCATCAATGTCAATGTCTTTTCGTCTGTTTTGTCTAGGCATCTGCTTCTGCTTGTATAGCCCAAGACAGCGGCGGCGGTTGGAAATTGTCCTGTCACAAACTCCAAAAACTTTGCCGATCTCAGCATCGCTAAGACCTTTGGCAAAGAGCTGTTTAAGCTCATCGACATTTATTTTTTTCAATGTGTGTCTTGACACAACTATTTTCTTCTTTAGCACTTTTCCTACAAGATTTTCCAAAAATTCCGTATCACAAAAAAGAGACTCTGAGTCTAGTCGAGTTGGCTCATTTTCTGTAGGTTTTAACAACTCAGCATCAAGTGCATCAATGAGCGCATCATCTTGGTTATTTGGGGGAAGTTCGTGATTTCGACGCCATGCAGCAACTTTTTGTTTTCTTCCTTTAAGTATTCTCGCAATTTGTCCATCTGACATCCCTGCATCATAAAGTTTTAGTTTTTTTTCGTGGGAACGTACCTGATTCTGTGCAAATCCTAAATTGTGGCGTATTTCTTTTACCTTCTCACAATGTACCCCAAGTACTTTGCTGATCTTTTTATCAGTCATTCCTTCTGAATACAGCTTTTTCAATTCATCCACGTTTATATTGTCTAAACTGGTCTGCTGCTTGCGTCGAGATAAACCTAAATCCCGGCGTCTTTCATAAACTGTATAAGCACTAACGTCAAAAACGGTTCCAATTTCTTTATCTGTACGCCCTTCGGAAAAGAGATGTTTTAATTTATCAATGTCAAAGTGTTTCTTACCTAATGCCTGTGGTGGCAGTCCTAAATCATGACGTATTTTACGTGCTGTGTCACGGCATATACTAAGAGCATTTGCGATTTTTCTATCATTCAAGCCTTCAGAATGAAGTTTTTGGAATTTTTCGATGTTAAAAGCTGAGCGTTTCCACTTTTTACATCTGGATAAGCCAAGATTTTTGCGGTATTTTAAGATCGTTTTATTACTTACGTCAAAAACTGACCCAATCTGTTTGTCGGTAAGACCTTTCGCATAAAGCCTTTTGAGTTCATCATTATCTATAACTGTGGATACTACGGGTTTTCGACCTATCGCGAGTGATTTGAGACCTAAATCGCAGCGTATTTTGCGTGCAGTTTCTTGAGAAAAGCCTAGAGAGTTGCCGATTTCTTTGTTGGTCATGCCTTTAGCATGGAGCCTTTTGAACTCTTTTATATCGACATTTATTTTTTTCAATCTGCACACCTTAATAATTAGAATTACCTTTCACCTGGGAAAATTAAATTGGGTTTCTTGTACTAGAAAAATGAGTAAAAATTTTATTACACATTAAATAAGTTGAGTTGTTCTCTTGATCTGTTTTACAGACGTGCCTAATTTATTGGTTTATACTTTGGGAGCACTGTAGGTCATGAATACCCATATCCTTCAGGTTGGAGTAAAGTGAATCCTATCTAACTTTTATTTAGTTCTATCAAATAAGGTTGGAAGTGATTATTTAGGGATCACAAGGTACGTCGAAAGCGACTTTCAATCGCATAGTTTAGGTGAATCTTACTAAGTAGACGGGATTATTTATGAGAATACTAAGCGTAGGATTGGAGTTATCTCATCTTTAGAGTTGGGTGATCACATAAAATTTGATTTTAGTCAGAGTTATCAGCGCTATCCTTCTTACTTATATTTATATATGGGTTATTAAGATAAATACTTCCTTTTTCTGATATATTGGTATAAATAAGTTTTGCTCAATTTAATAGGGGGAATTTCGATAAATTTCCGATTTAAACAAATTCTTCTATAGGTTCTATAAACAAGCATCCAAAAATTAAAGTTTATTAAATCTTCTAGGATATCTCACTTCTACATCAATATAAAGTTATATATATTGGTAACTTAGAAATAGGGTACCGTCTTCCTGTATCCAATGGAAGTATGTAAAGGAACAAGGAAAATATGGGACAAATAGTAATCTATTGAAAAAGTAGTATTGGAAAATCACCACCTTGCAAAACCCTACCGCGTCCCTTATAACCGTGAGAACTAAATTTCTTCCTATTAGGATGCAGCCATAAAGTAGGCCCTACAGAATGCCTGAGTAGTAACCCAGAAATTATTGAAAACAAAACTTATAGTTACCGTCATTGTTTATACAATAATGTTCTTGTATATTTATAAAAGTCTAAATTTTATAAAGGATTGTTACATTAACTTCAATAACTTGGTTTTGAAACTCAATCTCTGAATCAGCTCATAAAATTTTACGCTGGCTGAGAATGGATATTTATAGAGCAATGAGATGCCTGTGATGTTTAAAGAGAGCGAAATAGTCTGTGGATATAGAATATTAAAGTGTCTTGGTAAGGGGGGATTTAGTCAGATATACAAGGCTAGTGCCCCAGATGGTAACACTGTTATACTTAAGTTTCCAGATCTTTCTTTCATCAGCGATCCGGCTACATACGAGCGATTTCGGCGAGAATTCGCTATTGGACAAAAGTTAAATCATCCTGCAATTCCTAGAGCTAGAGACCTTGTGGAAAGTTCTGATGGTTTATTTCTTGTTTTAAACTATATAGAAGGTAAATCACTCCGTGCCTTCATCAGCGACAATGCTCCATTGACTCTTAACGAAGCACTCTTGATAGCCGACCAACTTGTTGAAGCAGTCGATTATCTCCATGCTCATGGAGTTTGTCATCGTGATTTGAAACCAGAGAATATCATTATTGGACCGAATGGTAGACTCCATATTATTGACTTTGGCAGTTCTCTACTTGAGGGTAGCCGGCGTGTGACATGGAGATTCGGTTCAGATACCTTTGGAACACCTGATTATATGGCACCTGAGCAGATACAGGGGAAACGTGGAGATGTGCGTACTGATGTTTACGCACTTGGAATTATTTTATATGAGCTACTAACTGGAACGGTGCCATTTCATGGAGACAATGCCCTTTCTGTAATGAACCAACATCTAACGGCAATTCCTATCTCGCCTCATAAGCTTCAACCATCAATTCCTCTTGAAATTGAAGCTATAATACTTAAGTCAATACGCCGGAATCCTGATGAGAGATATCAGTTTGCTAGTGAACTTCTGAATGATTTGAAGCATTTTTCAGATATCGACTTATCCCAATTCCCAAAGGATCCAGAACTAAAAGTAACTAGTATGCTAACTGATCGTCAAATATGGATCGGAACGTTCCTTATTTTTATTGTATTTTTAATACTTACAGCATTTATTGCGTTAGTTACCAATCTGATGCAGCACTAATAGAGTAAAGTTGCTTGTGCATAGATCGTCAAACATATAATGGTTAAAGAATATACCTTCTTTAGATATTTTGTAACTATCTCGTCTAGCTTATATCAATTCAAAACTCAAAATAAGATATTTCAAGAATCTATCCTTTGTTCTGGGATAAATACCACTTGATATGATTATCTTAATGTGATTATAGGGATATTTTGGTATAGGATAGTCTATAAAAATCTGATAATCCAACGTAATAGAATACATAGGTGTAGAATGCATCTATAAAAGTGTAAAGGCCTTAAACCTAGAAACAGGGAATGGCTACATAGTACCAGCTACTAGAGAAAATCTTTTTAAAGCAAAGCGTTTCAACATCAAATAGTTATAATTTATTAATAGGAACCTATTTATATGGCAAAGTTTGACTCATTTTACTGTGAAATAACTATATTAAATTCTTAAATCAGTTGGGAATAAAATTACTGAAATATAATATACAGTTTTCGGAGCATATTTCATACTTAAGTAATTATTAATTTAAAATTCTTATTTTATAGCAATGGGATGATCTTTCTACTTTGAACTTGAGAATCAATATATTGGTCGAATTTTTGGTAAATTTCTTTTTTCCTGACCAAATGCACATAGTGCCATAGTTTCTTCTTCAGAAAAAGGATTCTTGATAACTGTAAAGGATAGTAAATATTGAAACAGTTGGCAAATTTTCTTTATTACCTTGATTTAAAAAAACGAGACTGATTCAGAGTTATATTTTTATCTATTAAAGAACCTGAAAATTCAAACGCGATAAATTTCAAAAGAGAAGCAAAAAGGAGAATCAGGATCAAAAAAGGAAGTTTGAAAAGCGAAATCCAATTTCAAATTTTGAATATAACTTTCATCTACTCAATAGATAGGGATTATGATCTGATCAAAAGATCTAACATAAAAGTAAATAACTTCATAAATTTCAGGTATATTTCTCCTAAAACGAAAGTAGTTTATAAAGATAATGGATAATTTGGATAAAAATCAAACAGTATGATATAAAAATAAAAAAGCTACTAAACTAATCTAGTGCAATGAGTGATATAATTAGGAGATTGCAGCACCGATGAAGTAGAGTTAGTCATACATAATAAGGTGAAAAATCCTTATCTTGAACACCTTTTTGCTTAAAAACTTATTTCCAAGCTTCATCAGTTCTTACTTTTGCCACCATTTCAACCGGTAGGATAAATATCTTTCCATCGCCGAACTTTCCAGTCCTTCCAGCAGTTCGTATTGTTGAAATAATAGTATCTACCTCTTGGTCTTTTACCACTATCTCAAGCATAATCTTCGGCAGTGTATCGACTTCGACTTTCTTTCCTCTGTGTTCGAGGATTATACCTTTTTGCTCCCCCCTGCCAGTAATCTCAAAAATGCTCATGGCAATGAAACCCTTCTCCTCGAGAGCCTTTTTTACATCATCCATTTTCTCTGCCCGTATTATTGCTTGTACCATCTTCATAAAATCAACTTCTCTTTACTTAATCGCTATATATCCAAATGAATGTTATTTCCAGTTATAAGTCTTTATATATCTCAAAAAGGTGATATCCCAAATTAATTTTACAAATAAAGTAATTATGCTTATATAGTTTACTTAATGCAAAAAATTGCATCTTCTAGGTTTCCCACCTTGAAAAGGTTAATCTTGGAGGAGCTGTTTTTGTAGAGACTTATTTTAAAAGAGCGAGTCTTATAGGGGCTCAATTTGAATGAGCTAATCTTACGGTGGCTAACTTTTTTAAGGTTAGCTTTTATGGGATTAGCTTCTTTAAGGTCAGCCATCTCCCTAAAGGTTAACTTCTGTAAGTCGATCTTGCAATAATCCCATTCATTTATCATGAATTTTTGTCCTTTATCAAATGTGAACTAAAAAACATTATCAACTTGAAAAGATATCTTCTGTTTAGTGGTGGATAATGGTCCGCATCATGAAAATAATTCGGAAAGTTTTAGGATCACGCAAAGAATAGTTTCTGAATATTAGCTTGCTTGTATGTATCTATTACTTATTGTGTTACCTATTAGATTGTGGGATGAAATAGGTTTTGGATTCAAATAAAAATATACTTACAAGCAAGCAATATCCCATTTCCTTGTAATACTATTTATATTTATCTCTATATAATACCTAAATACTGAAGATGCAAAACAAGGCAATAAAAACAATTATTTAAATATATATTTTGATAGTTAAAGGCTTAATACTCCTGATAGTTCAATTCAACTGCCTTGGCTCTAATATTTTCATGTATTCTATATTCCAAAGATGCACACGTATCTAATTGATTTGCCAATTCACCTAAGTTTTCTATCCAAGAGTTCGATGCATTTTTTTAATATCAGTTTATCAATAAATTGACAGCATCATTTAAATTATTTTCTTACAATATAAATTCTGAATAGATATCATTATATAACGCTATAGTCATACGCTTTCCGTTAGCCGCTTTGACCTATACCTTATTTTTAATCTCGCATTATATTCGTATCCTCAATGGCACGTGCTCTCTAACAAAATTTGGACAAGTGATTGAAAAACTAAAACGAAGAGTGAAATAAGAATGCAAGATCTTAGAATGTATATTCCGAAATTGAAGACTTTAATTATAGGAAAATCCCATGATCCATTTGATTCAAACATTTTCCATAAACTTTCACTGATAACACTTTTTGCGTGGGTTGGCCTAGGATCTGATGCAATGTCTTCTGCATCATATGGTCCTGAAGAAGCATATTTAGTATTGGAGGGACATTTTTATCTTGCTATATTTGTAGCAATGGGAATTATATTAACAATCTTTGTAATTAGTACAAGCTATTCGCAAATAGTTGAATTATTTTCTATTGGGGGTGGTGGATATTTAGTTGCAAGCAAATTGCGGTTCCGTTGCAAAAAATCTGGCTCCCGTGCAAAATCAGAAAAAACCTTCACAATTAGGAAAGTTAATCATATTCATTAGAAAGAAAATGGTACATAAAGGTTAAAATTATGGTGTCAAAATGCAGAAATATTTTTTTTGCAACGGAACCTTAAATCGTATCTTTACTATAACATTCAATTAAAATACAGACGATACTATTTAAATATATCTTCAAACTTAAATATATATATAAACTAATTAAAAAAATTTACAATATTCTAAGTAACTATTATACTTATTTCAAATCTGGTCTAGTTAACTGAGAATCACATACAGTTGCTTAAATAGTGATTAAAAAGTAAAAAATTTACTAGATTTGAAAGGATAATTGTTGTTTTATTACATAGTGGGTTTTTTGTTTAACTGTGAGAGGCCTAAACGAATTTAAATTAAATTGAAGAAAATGGAAGTATGAATGGTGAAACAATCTTCTAGTAGAATGAAAAAGGTACTTGTTATTTTGCTGGCAGTCCTTTTTGTGGTTCCGTTGCAAAAAATCCTTTCTAATGATACAATAGAATAAAAAGAAAATCAAAGATAGTAATATGCTTTTTAATTCCTTTAAATGGAAGCATTATGAAGGAGAAATTATGGTTCCGTTGCAAAAAAATATGAGATTGATACTATGAAATAAATAAGAATTTAAGAGTATATGATATGCCATCAAATGCTTTTAAATGGAAACACTTTGTAGGCAAGATCGTTCTGCAAACATAAGATAGTACTTAAAATATCATTGAGGTATAGAAATTTAAAGAAAATGATGGCAGCAGCATATCAAGGCTCCATCGGTCACACAGCCAGCGCTATCTATGGGGCAATTCCGGCGTATGGCCCCGGTGGATGGCCTTATTGGAGCTAACTTTCCATAATATTAAAACGACAGCTATACAATCAACTTATTTAGGATAGAACCTTGGAAAAAATGGATGCAAAGACGTGATATCTTTCCCGTAACTTAAGAGTATTTCGATAAATTCCATTAATGTAGCAGATTGTTTATAAAGTAAATATGAATTATTTATTGAGCTCGGAGTTTTATCGAAATCTTGCTTGTTTTTACTTTATTATGCAGAGTTTTTGTGCTAAAATCTATGCATTTTCGAAGTCCTTATCAAAATTAGGGAGTATATTTATACTGATTCAATGTAAAAAGCATATATTTTAATAAAATCGATGTTACTATTGAATGGCAAATAAGAACGAAACTATCAAAATCAAATGTACAATAATAACTATTCAACCTGGTTAAAACAAGATCAATAACTTTTTACATAAATCTGTAGCAAATTTCGGTTTGTTTATTTTACGTAACTGTTAGTAATCTCTTTTATCTTTCCATCAGTTAGTAATTAAAAATATACATTACATAGGAATAGATATCTACTAACTGATTTTCGATAGACTGAATAGTTATTTCTTTCTGTTATATCCAACCCAAATGGACGTTAGTTGATATATACTATATATAAATTCTTGGATTTACTATCTAACCTATTAAAATATAAAACGAACATTTAAAAGCCAGATTAACCCTTTTCAGCCTTTTTAAAGAATGAAATACAGCATGATAATCATTTTCTTGGAGACGTGAGAATAAAACTCTATATCTTCAGGCAATATTATTCAGCATTTGTGCCTACAATTCATAATATAATAATGGACAAACAAGCAAATAAATTTTATATTTATAAATATCCGCAGATTGCATGATATAAATAGAGTAAAAGCTAATTAACATGATAGTGGGAGTTAATGATTGGGGTCTTATAGCCAATAATTGTGTATCAAAAAACGATCCTATAAAAATATCGGCGAGATTTAAATTCAACTTACAAGATTATTTGTTAACTAACTGAACGATAATTATTTACTATCAGACACATACTACACTAAAACGGTAATGATACCTGCAGCTTGGTAGATTATATGTTGGATAGCTCATTTACAATCTCTCCCTATCAGACGCATAAATACACTAAAACATTCTATTTTGGATCTATACTATAGTGTATTTATGGATCAAGGCATAATATATTAACATTATAACATATAAACTTTTTTTACACGTGTCTAATGTCTTAATAACTATTCTCAGTTACTTTTACTGTATGATCTTATTGAACCTATTGCATTCCAATTATAATAGGTATTAAGTTTTTGTCCTTCTTCATCTTCTGTTATCCGTACGAATTCTTCTCCAAGGAAAAGCACCGCCTTCTTGTAGACCTTCCCTTCATTGATCTGAAGGTTGACTCCTTCTCTGAGTTTTCTTGACAAAGTTCCTTCTAATGGGGATGATGCATATTCAAAAACTTTTACCCATGTGTTCTTCATTTCCGTTCACCTTAAGATATGTCTTACCAGATATGTATTATCTGCAACTTCTCAGCTGCTATTGGAACATTAAATTACTAATGTATTTGATAATATTCCGGTATCCTATGTACTATTTTCTATTTAATAAAGATTTCCATTGTACATAGTTTCATTCAGATCTTCGATATGCTGAGTATATTTGTTTCCATAGTCACCTGTATACGTTTCAAAAATCTTCGCGGGACCATTAGGGAAGCTTACTATGGTAGTATACCAACCATCGCTCTTGCTAGTTATGTTGCAATAAATTTATAATTCTGAAATGATAAAATTGTAATAGAAGCTAAACTAATAAATGAATAGATTTAAATGTTAAACCTGTGCATAATTTGAACAGAACACTCACAACGGAAAAATCATGAATAAATTAGAATTTTCATTGCCATATTATTATACCTAATTATTCTACAACTGCGCATGCAAAGTGCCCATGCTCTTGCGCATGATATCCATCTGTACGTCCTTGCAAATAGCATCCATTGATGTCATCTGGACTCAAATTCTCATTAAGTTGGAATCCTAAACATGCGAACTCTTCGGCTAATGTTGCTGGATTAAAGCCTGTTATTATCGGTTCATCTATCTTCAACAAAAAATCCTTAAATTCACGCATTTGTGGCGACATTTTTTCGGGGATAAATGCATCGGTGTCTAAGTAATCGAAAACAACCATACTGCCCGTAGGAGCAATTTCAGTGATGGAGCGCAGTGTCGCAAATGCCTCATCTCGACTCAAAAAATTGATAACACCAAGCCAACTAAAGAAGCTTTTCACATCTGGGTCATAAAATGATGAACTAGTTAGTGCTGTTACTAGACTTTCCTTTGTGAAATCTATAGGAATGAAGTGTAATTTTGCTGGATGTTTCCATCCCAACTCAGCAAGTCGATGTAGCTTAAATTCTTGCGTTGCGGGGTGATCAACTTCAAATACTTCCAACTTTTCTAACATTTCCGGGCGCCTAAATGCAAATGTATCCATTCCTGCCCCGAGGATTACATACTGCTTTACTCCTTGCTGGATAGCTTTCGCTAAGTTATCTTCTGCGTACCGTGCACGGCTGGCAACATTATTGATTCCTTGCATCAAGAATTCCGAGATCATTTTCTGGTTAAAACATAACTCTGTATCCTCATAATCATTTACCTGTTTAACCCAAGGAGTCAAATATTGTTCAATCAGTGATCGTTTTTCCTCTGGTATCAAATCATAGGCCAAAAAATCATCAAAGATTTTTGGAGTCTCATGCGTGGAATGATAAGCACGCATGTAGGCTACCATGAATGCAGTAAAGCTTGCTTGATCATCTTTCATATAACAATCTCCTTTTTTACTATACTTATCTTAGAAGTCGAAAAAATAGTGTTTTATGTATCTTTGTTAAGAACATATTAAAAAAGTTTTTTAATGGACCAACAAAATTTAAAAATATGTATTAAATCTAAATAAGTGTTAGTTACATTACATTTACAGAAAATTCATGATACTTATAGACTTTTTATTTCTCTGTTTTATTTAATAATGTAGAGTCATTGTTTTACTAAATTTTGATCAGGATTTATACATAGTTTTTGGTATAAAACCTATGCATCATGTTTTAAGAAGTACAGTCTTGAAAATATGTATAAAGTCAGAGCGTAATCACTATCTAGTATGACAGATCAAAAAAAACACCATCCAGTAAATCAGATACTGTTGATGTATGCATCGTCAACAGTATCTCCTCTCTTATTCATAATAAATTTTGATTTCCATAAGGATTAAGCAGATTCAGTTGCTCTATTGTATCCTTTAGCCAAGTTTGTATTTACGTGTACTACAGCTTCATTTCTATTCTTGTATGCAAAGTCTTCGGTAATTATTGGCAGCTTATCAGCGTCTTTCTGGGAAGTGACGATCATACCTGCAGGAATGTACTTATTGTCAGAAATGGTTACTCCAATAGCTGCTGATTTTGGTTCCAGTACACACTTGTTTCCTACTTCTGCCTTGAAAACAAGAGTTTGAAAGCCAATAAATGTATCATTACCTACATAAGCCGGACCATGTACCATGGACTGATGAGCAAGAGTAACATTTTCTCCCACATAGACGTATTTTTTACCATTGACATCAACAAGATGCTTTTCGACCGGCTTACCTTGTTCGTCGGTTGTCTCAAGCCCATGAATCACGACTCCATCCTGGACATTGCTATCGTTACCTATGTAAACAGGCATCCCCTCATCTCCACGGATAGATGCCATGGGATAAACCATCACATTAGCACCGATTATCACGTCTCCAATGACCGAAGCCTGGGGGTGTATATAAGCTGTGGGGTCGATTATAGGATAGATGGGCTTAGGATTCCATGGGGTTATGGGATTGTTCATGATATTAGAAAACTTCACCGATATTATCTGTTTATCCTTTGCTTCATTGTAATGTTGGGCACTAGTGCTAGTGACAGTGACCACTAAAATAGCTAAAATTAAGATTGTAAATATCTGCTTGTGAAATGCCATAATTTTATACCTCATTTTTTTTGAAAAAGTAATTCGACTCTATTTTTTGATCAACTAATTTCTGTTAAAGTATACAAAAACCCCACAATTATTATTAATTAATTATACAAAAAATAGTTTAGAAACAAAAAATAATACCACATAAAATATTTCACAGTCAAAAAACAATTAAATATTTAAAATGATTTTTTAGTATTTTTTGGTTTTAAAATATGTTCCTGGAAAGTAAATTTTATTCAGAAACTACTTTTTGTATAATTAATTTAAAATAACTAACATGCTCAGTAAGTATTGTAGTTAATCAAAATTTGTTGGTGCACTAGAATAAATATCAGCCAACTGATTTACGGTAATTTGAATAGTTACCAAAAACAAATTCCAATAGAAATCTTGATTTTAGCCATAAAGGAGAGAACTAAATGTTGAAACAATCACCTAGTAGAATGAAAAAGATACTGGCAATTTCGTTAGTAATCCTTTTCGTAGTATCTTTAACAGCAGTGACAGCTGGTGCTGCACGTCGTGGTGGACATCACGGTACAGTCCACCATGGTACGGTCCATCGCGGTGGACATCACGGTGGACATCACGGTGCGGTCCATCACGGTAGGGTTTATTATGGCTACAGCAACAGACCACGTGCCCATTACTACCTAGGCCAGTATTACCCTAGCTGTGATTGGGCATGGAAACCTAACACCAATCAGTGGGTATGGGCCTGCTAACCAGTGAATATAGATACATGTAATAGATTCAAATTTTAAAGTCAAATCTACTTTTATTACATTGTATCTAAAAATCTTTAAATTTCAATTGGCTCTATATTACTGTATAGATCCGATATTCTTGATAGAAAATATTAAATATAGTAATATCTCTAGTGTACTACCGGTAAAATATAATTAAGAAATATTAGTTTGTCATGCACTCACATGTCTATTCAAAAAATATCAGAAAATAGGAATATCTGAAATCTATTCACCGAACTTATGGTTGTAGAATTTCCTGTGGTGGTGACATTCTTTAGAGATAACCATAGGCAGTTGATAGTTTCAGGTTTCTTAAACGAAATACCAAGTGTCACGGAAGGAGTATCACTCCTACCCTTCCATCCACTATTTTTCAAATTAAAATAATCCTTTCTATATTTTAGTATACCATTGATTTGAACCAAATCTAAAGGATGAATTAAAATGTTGAAAAAATCATTTAGTATGAAAAAAATACTTGCCATTTTGTTGGCAGTTCTTTTTGTGACATCTTTATCAGCTGTGACTGTCGAAGCATATGGCTGGGGTTATGGTCCTGGTTGTATGTGGGTGGGTGGTAACAACTGGCTTTGCCCTGCATTCTCTGGAATGTTCCCGGGAATGCCATATACCATTCAAAATACAACACCTGCAGCTCCAGCGCCTGCAGCTCCAAGTCCAAACTTAGCAGGAGTAGCTATATTTTCGTAAACATCATCAACACCGATAAATTCTCCAAGCAAATAATTGAAAAATATTTTCATATTTTTTCAAATAATCATATAAAATTTTAATAAACAACATACAAGGCACCTTAAAATCTATAGAGTTTAATTGACTCTATGTCACGTTACTCTATCACAAAAACATGATTCTGAGCTAATATTTTTGTTAACGAAATTCATATTTTTAGAGTTTTGTTTATACATAGCATTTGTAATAAAATTTATAAACTTCCGAAGTTCTATGCAAAATAAGAAGCATTGCTGATCTTTGACTCATGGAGCTTATAGAACTTGTGGAGCTCATAGAACATCTCAAATAAATAAAAACAAAAGACAAGATAACAAGTACCACTCTAGATTAAAAAGAAGTAAGGAAACATCTATTACCATAGAGTGTTTTGTTACCCTGGAAATTAGGTGACCAACCCATTAAAATTATACATGGAGATTACATTTATTAAGATGAAATTAACATCAATAAAATATTGTTTATATAGCTAGTGAGATGGTCGATCCGATGCTTTAAAGATTATTTTCCCCACCTACTTAACTTATTCTGCTTGATGATACAAAATGCAGAGATTATAATGTTAAACATGTGCATTTGAATAATAAATAACTCCAGTTTTTTAAAGTAAAAAAGAAAACAGAGACAATCAAATTTTACAGAACTTTCGGTGTAGCCGGTGGAGATTCTGACAATCACTTAAAACGTTCATATTTTTTATGTGCTTGTTCTGCGGTTAGAATATTGAAAACAAGGACTTCTTTTCTGTTGAAATCAATGTCATATAATATGCGAAAGTCACCAACCCGAAGCCGATAAACAGTTTTTATATTCCCTTTAACCTCTTTTTTGTTCCCACCCGGTAAAGGATCTTTGAGTTCTTTAAGAGCCTCTTTTATCTGTTCTCTTCTTTCTGCAGGGATTTTATCGAAGATTTTAGGGTGCATCAAAACTTTAAAGGTCATCGATATTCACAAACTCATCTCTGTGTTCTCTGACAAGTCTGTCTCCTTCCTCAATAAGCTTGTTGCAGTTATGCTCCGAGATTAATTTTCGTATAACAGTGTTATAATCATCGCCCATTTTTCCAATATCCATTAAATCATCGCGAGTCTCTGTTGTGATCTGGATAGTTGTTGTTTCTGGCATCACTTTTACTATAGTGATTATGGTATTTATAGTTAAATATCTGAAATTTACCGATTCGGAAAAGGCCTTAAAGACGATCTGCTAATCCAAGAATACATAGATGATCTTTAGGCTAAATTGACAAACAAAATTTTCAAAAACACTAATTTTTTGCTAAGCATATGACCACTTTATTAAAAACGAATACTCATTCGAATACAAGCTTAATGATCCTGGTGATGAAGATATGATGTGTAAAAATACAACTGATGGTGATTTATGTAATGAATATTTAACAAAATATAGGATTCCATGTCTTGAAGCTGCATAAGCTTTAGGAATTCTGTCTATTTTTTCTGAAGATATATTCTGCATAGATTTTGCTATAAAATCTATGCATAAGAAAGCTGTTTATATTCAAAACTTAATCCAGGAAAATGGTAAAAAAGTAAGAATTCTAGTATCAAATTGCAGGAATATTATTTTTGCAACTGAACTGAATATAACTCCTTTTATTTCCTTTTCTGTCATCATTTCCTTAATTTCTATCACTCAAAGGGTACTTTAGGTACCATCTGACGTTCAATAAGATAATTTCTCTTTCATAGTGCTTCCATTTAGAGGAATTTACTGGTATACATATACTCCTTGTTTACTTATTTCAGTAAATTCCTCTAATAATTATTTTTACAGTATAACCCGGATTGTTGACCTGCAGAAAGAAATTGATGTGAAAAATAGCCAGATCGAAAAGCAAGCATCTAACATTCAAATTTTAACCCATAAGAATAGTAGGTGAAACATTAAACTACCCCCTAAAAATAAAAAACTTCGATGGAAGTTTAGGTAATTTGCTTTTGGGTAAAAACAAAATTTAGGATAATCTATTATAGACGTCTCCAGGGGCAATAACACATTTTGTCCCCTCATTCAGTTTAATAATTTCTTCCTCAACTTTTTTCTTTTTTTCTTCGTATTCTTTGGCACTCTTTGAGTCACCTTTGCTTGAAAAAGCATTCATAAGACTAGTAAGACATTTTAATTTACCTAGATTATCATCCGTCTCTTCGAAAATATCCAGGCTGACTAATTGTTTTTAATTGCTTTGTCATAATTTTTTTGACTATGACAAATTTTGCCTAGTTATGATAACAAGTTGCTCGGCCTTGCTCGTCCCTAATAGCATGGCAGATTTCTAAACTTTCTGTAATACATTTAATAGCTCCTTCATGGTCACCAAGACTATGATAAATATTTCCAAGGTTACCGTAGCTTTTTGTATTACCTTGTTTTTCACCAATCTCTTGATTGATATCTATACTTTTCCTTAAATATTCGATAGCTTGTTGATGATCATCACGACTATGGTAGATAACTCCTTTATTATTATAACATGCAGATTCCATTTGTCGATAATGACCTTTACAAATTTCTAGGCTTTTATTCTGATAATATAAGGCCTTATCTAAATCCCCAAGACTAAGATTGGCGTTGCCTAGGTTAATATAGCATTTACATATTGATTCTTCCTGATTTCCGTCAATTAATTTACAGATTTTTAGACTTTCTTCCTGATAGTTTATATCCTCCTTAAAAGAGGCAAGCCTATAATTTGCAACTCCCAGATTAATGTTACAATCTAGTTCACCGCTATGGTAAGAAATCTTTTTACAGATATCTAAACTTATTTTGTAATTATTTATGGCAACCTTATATTTACCGAGATTATGATTAGCTTTGCCGATACCAATATAGCAATCTGCTTCTATTTTGTCAAGAATTTCATTTAATTTTATTTTTGTTATACCAAGATCACTATCAAAATCAGCTTCTTCTTGAAGGCTGCGAATCTCTGTGCATACTTTTAAACATTCTTTCTGGAACTCGATATCTTTATCGTAATCACCAAGCCAATTATAGCCGGTGCCTATTTTTGTAAGACATTCTGCCATTGCGATTTTGTTACCAATCCTGTTACAAATTCTCAAACATCTTTCTTGGCACTTAATATGTTTCCTATAATCACCTATTTTGAATAAAAAAGTACTAACTTTACTAATTAGAGATATAATACTTTCATTGATATCTATATCTTGAATCGAGTTTTCCTCGGCTAATCTTATAATGTTTGATACATGAGGCAACATTTGTAAATAAATATCCCGATTTTCTTTTATATTGGTATCTTCTGGCAATATTGCATCAATTGTTTTTATAAGCGATTCGATCCATTTGCTCTTTTCATTATCGTCCATCTTGTGTCTGATAACACGTTGTAAAAGCCTATGCATTGATAATATTTCATTTCCAGCTAGTACTAATGTATATTTTAGTAGGGATCTTTTTGCTTCAAGAAATCGTGTTTTTGTTGAAAGGATTTCAGGACCTGGATCATGAAGACGGTGAGAGCCTGTTTTAATCAGTTCTATTGGAATAGACTCAGCTGCCATAAAAGCACACAAATTTAATAGATAAACTCCATCAGAGCATGAAGTTTTGACTTGGTCTATGGAGATAGACCATGTGGTATCAACAGCAAGATATCTATCTCCAGATTTATAATCATCCAATTCGCAGTGTGGGATAATAGTTTCGTTTTTAGATTTCTTTTCTTTACATAACTCTATATAATCAGATATCTTCATTGTGGTGGCATTAATATATGCGCAAGCGTATGAGAGGGCTAGTGGAAGATGTTCCATTTCATTTGCAAGCTTAGTTAAGTTTTCATCGTTTCCGTCGAGGACGTTTTCTATAGACTGTAAGATATAGTCTGTTGCCTCACTCGGAGTAAAATCACCCAATTGAATCTTTTTTGTAACATTTTGCCAATCTTTGTTAAGTGATGTCACAAGGACTCGACCTGCCTTCGTTTGGGGCAAGTAATTATTAATAAGTTTTTTATCAGGTGCGTTGTCAAAAATTAACAGCCAATTATCTCTTTTTTTTAATTCCGTTAAATGGAAGCATTATGAAGGAGAAATTATTCTATTGAATGTGAGATGGTACTTAAAATATCCATTGAGCTATAGAAATTTAAAGGAAATGATGATTGAAAGAGGAATTCAAGTTGATCACAGTACTATAATGAAATGGGTACATCAATATTCCCTTAAAATAGAAAAGAATATCAGAAGACATTTAAGACCAACAAATAATTCGTGGAGAGTTGATAAAACCTATATCAAAGTAAAAGGTAAATGGAAATATTTTTACCGAGCCGTTGACTCAAATGGAGATACAATTGATTTCATGTTAAGTTCAAAACGAAATCTAAAAGCAGCGAAGAGATTCTTTAAGAAAGCTTTGAGTTTTAATCATAATCAAATTCCAAGATTAATAACCGTTGATAAGAATCCAGCT
>Ga0182014_10000996_pt1 | contig 38617 bp, 29 predicted proteins | sample 612S2DmetaG_FD_120489 | JGI IMG/M metagenome (GOLD analysis project Ga0182014, IMG submission 120489) | Permafrost microbial communities from Stordalen Mire, Sweden - 612S2D metaG | ecosystem: Environmental > Terrestrial > Soil > Wetlands > Permafrost | place: Sweden: Stordalen | collected... | reverse complement strand
GTCGCCCCGCCCAACCAGGTTGCGGAGGAACCGATGGATGCCGATGCGGACGGCATCAGCCGCGGCTTTCGTCGGGTCGCGAACCGGGCGGCTGTCCCTCCTCAGGTGTGCCGTGATCGCCTTCAGTTCCTCTCGCGCCGCCACTTTCGCTCGCTCGCTCTCCGTCGGGTCGCCGATCGTCTCCCTGAGTTCCCGCGCCCTCGCCTGGTAAGTCCGGCGCGCCTCCAGATCATCGGCAGCGAGCGCCCCCTCGTGGACAGGTTCCAGGCTGGACAGCGGCTCGTAGTGACCCGTCGCTGGGTCATAAATCTCGATGTCGCTGCCTCCCGGGGACCTGGGCGACGAGTACTTCGCCGCCAAATTCAGCTTTTTGACCCGCGCCCGTGGACGGCTCAGCATTTCGGCGACGTAGCAGATGCCCTGTTCGTGTTTCAGAATGGCTTGACCCTCGACGAACCTAAAACGCCACAGCGGCCCTTCGCGGTGGAGGGCGTAGCGGGGTTGGCCTGGCCCAAGGCGCTCAGGAACAGCCGACCCGGCAAGGATGCGCTCAATCGCCTCCAGTTGCTCCGGCGTCGCCTGGCGAAGCTGCCTCAACAACCTGGCCCGGCGGGTAGGTGATCGTGGCCCCATTCGCCTGCCTTCTTAGACCGCTTTCCGCCCGATCTATTCAACCGTCTTCAATGCTCGAGGTTCGAGGTTCAAGGTTCGAAGCTCCCCCCGTGCTCTGCCCTCCGTCCGCTGTCCTCTGTTCTCCGTCTTCCGATTTCCGCTTCATGCCGCACCGAAGCCACGCGAAGGCGGGTCTGCTTTCCCGATTTCAACTTTTCCACGTGGCCCGATTTTAGACTTTAGACCTTGGACTTTAGACTTCCCCCCGCCCCCATTTCGGCCCACCATTGCGCGACTTAACGTCATGGGCGGCACAAGTGCAGAGTTTTCAGCCGGCAAGGTGTCCCTCTCGGGTCACGGCGCACATGCACGCACCGGCGCTGCATGAACCTCACTGACTACCATGCCAAGTACTTCGCCCACGAGCTGACCAAGCGTTGTTCGTCGGACAGCATGGAGAAGCTCGCCGGCGCTGTGGCTGGGGCGCAGGTGGATTTGAATCCCCACCAGGTGGATGCTGCCCTGTTCACCTTCCACTCGCCGCTCTCCAAGGGCGCTCTAATTGCGGATGAAGTCGGCCTTGGCAAGACCATTGAGGCCGGCCTCGTCATTTCCCAGAAGTGGGCCGAGCGCAAGCGCAAGATTCTGGTCATCGTGCCGTCCAATCTTCGCAAGCAGTGGTATCAGGAGCTGACCGAGAAATTCTTCCTGCCCTGTCAGCTTCTCGAGACGAAGTCCTACAACGCGGCGGTGCGGCAGGGAAATCTCCGGCCATTCGAGGCCAAGGACAAGATCGTCATCTGCTCCTACCAGTTCGCTCGCAAGCAAGCCTCCGACGTTGCGAACACGGCTTGGGACCTCGTCGTCATTGATGAAGCCCACCGCCTCCGAAATGTCTATAAGCCCACAAACATCATCGCCAACACGCTCAAGCAGGCGCTCAAGAATGCTCCCACGCTTCTGCTCACGGCCACGCCCCTGCAGAACTCACTGCTTGAACTCTTCGGCCTCGTCAGCTTCATTGACGAGCACGCTTTCGGCGACCTCAAGGCCTTCCGGGAACAGTTCGCGAATCTCAGCCAAGAAAAGGTTTTCGATACTCTGAAGAGCCGTCTCAAGCCCATCTGCCATCGCACGCTCCGAAGACAGGTCACCGCTTACGTTCCTTTCACAAAACGGCACCCGATTCTGGAAGAGTTCACCCCGGAAGAAAGCGAAGACCGGCTGTATGAACTCGTATCGGAATACCTGCGCCGCGAGAATCTTCAAGCGCTTCCCGCCAGCCAGCGCTCGCTGATGACGCTCGTGCTGCGGAAGCTGCTCGCCTCGTCCACCTTTGCCATTGCCGGCGCACTCGCATCTATCTCGGAACGGCTTAAGGCGAAGATCAGAAAAGAAGAACCGGGGGTGCCGCTGGAAGAGGAACTGGATAAAGATTACGAGGCTCTCAATGAAACCGCTGAGGAATGGAGCGAGGAAGAGTCCGATGAACCAATCTCTGACGCCGACCGTGCGGCCATCGAAGCCGAGGTCGCCGACCTTGACGAGTTCGCCAAATTGGCCACGTCCATCGAGCACAACGCCAAAGGCAACGCGCTCGTCAAAGCGCTCGGCGTCGCCTTCCAGAAAGCCGTGGAGCTTGGCGCTGCGGAAAAAGCCATCATCTTCACTGAATCACGCAAGACCCAAAGCTATCTGGTCCGCGTGCTCTCGGACAGTCCGTTCAAGGAGGGCATCGTGCTGTTTAACGGCTCGAACACTGACGAACGCTCGCGCGCGATTTACGCGGCGTGGCTGGAGAAGCACGCCGGCACGGATCGCGTGTCTGGTTCAAAGACTGCCGACATGCGTTCCGCGCTCGTGGATTATTTCCGCGAGGAAGGCCGCATCATGATTGCCACAGAAGCGGGCGCGGAGGGCATCAACCTTCAGTTCTGCTCCCTCGTGGTGAACTACGATCTCCCCTGGAATCCGCAGCGCATTGAACAGCGCATTGGGCGCTGCCACCGCTATGGGCAGAAGCATGACGTGGTGGTCGTGAACTTCCTCAATCGCAAGAATGCGGCCGACCAGCGCGTCTATGAACTGCTGTCCGAGAAATTCCAGTTATTCGAGGGCGTCTTTGGCGCGAGCGATGAAGTGCTGGGCGCGATTGAAAGCGGCGTGGATTTCGAGAAGCGCATCAACGACATCTACCAGCGCTGCCGCAAGCACGAAGAAATCAAGGTCGCCTTGGACAAACTTCAGCTTGAGTTGAATTTGGAAATCAACCAGGCAATGACGCAGACGCGCCGCAAGCTGCTGGAAAACTTCGACGATGAAGTCCGCGAAAAGCTCAAGGTCAGTGATAAGACCTCCAAGGATTTCCTCAATCGGTATGAGCGTTTGCTCATGGAACTGACCCGGCATGAGTTAGACGGCCACGCCGAATTCCGCGATGACTCCTCCTTCCTGCTTCGCGCCGTCCCGGAATCTTTGCGTTCCTTTGCGGTCTCTGCGGTTGATCAAATTCCCCTCGGCCTCTACGAACTGCCGCGCCTCTCCGGTGAAGCGCACCTTTACCGCCTCGCGCATCCGCTGGCGGAGGCAGTTGTGGCGCAGGCCAAGAGCCGCGAGCTTGCGCCTGCCGAACTCCGGTTTTCCTACGAAGAGCATGAAGGCATAATCTCTGCCTTGGAAGATTGGCGCGAACATTCGGGGTGGCTTACGGTCTCCCACTTCAGCGTCGAGTCACTTGACCAGCGGGAGGATTATCTTTTTCTTGCCGCAACGACCGACACGGGTGCGGTGCTGGATGAGGAAACGGCGACCCGGATGCTCTCGCTCCCCGGCAAGGTGATTGGGCCTATCGAAGGCAAGGCCCCCCATGACCAACTCAATGTTCTGGTTGAGAAACGCAGGGCCGAGATCCAGCGCACCATTTCCGAACGCAACGCCCGCTTCTTCGAGGCTGAGGCCGAGAAGCTAGAGGGCTGGGCCGACGACCTCAAGCTGGGTCTCGAACGCGAGATCAAGGAGCTTGACCGCCAGATCAAGGAAACCCGCCGCGCCGCAATCACCGCCTTGACGCTCGAGGAAAAGCTCGCTGGCCAGAAGCAGATCAAGGCCCTCGAATCTCAACGCAACGAGCGGCGCCGCTCGCTGTTCGAGGCACAGGATAAGGTGGATCAGCAACGGGAAACCCTGATCGCAGCGATTGAGGGTAAGCTGACCCAAAACGCCTCCTCTTCTGATCTCTTCACTATCCGCTGGAGACTGGCCTAGAAACCTATGGACACACCATCACAAGCGCTTGCAGCAAAGATCACCGAACGGTTGGTTCGCGAGGGGCTGATTACGGCTGAGGCGGCCAACAGGCTGCAGCCCAGATTTGCCGACGGGAAGCTCCGGCCGGAGGACTGGCGGCTTCCCATCGAACTGGCCAAGAAGAAGGACGCCAAGCCATGAGCGCCGCCGGACTAAAAAAACTCACCATCGAGCACCTGCGTGGTTCAGTGGCTCCTTTCGCCCTTCCGCTTGAGAAGGGCAAGAAGCTCACAGTCGTTTACGGTGAAAACGCAAGCGGGAAGTCAACGATCTGCGACGCGTTCGAATTCCTGGGCAAAGGCCGAGTCGGGTCGCTGGAGAACCGTGGTCTCGGCAAAACCAATAAGTACTGGCACTCGGTGGGGAAAAACCCCGCAGACGTAGCCGTGACCCTGGAGAATTTGGATGGCTCCTCCTGCCGGGCGATCATTCTGAAAAGCGACGTTGTTGCCAACCCGGCGGCGTCTCGCCCACGGGTTGAAGTCCTTCGCCGCAGCCAGATTCTCGCGCTGGTGGAAGCGAAACCTGGTGAACGCTACGCCGCCATCAACCGGTTCATCGACGTGTCTGGAGTGGAAACCTCGGAGGCGGCTCTTCGCCAGTTGATCCGTGACCTCACCGGAAACAGCGAGGTCGCGTTGGCGCGGGTGCGGGAGAATCTGGATGCCATTCTTCAATTCTGGGAAGCCGCGGGCAAGCCAGGGTCCGATCCGCTGTCCTGGGCCGACACCGAGTCAACGCGCGATCCGAATTCATCGGATGCCGAGGTTGCCGCTCTAGCCACTCTCCAGGCTGCCTACTCACGCCTCGGCGACTACCCGGCACGTTTGAAATCGGCCAAAGCAGCCGTGCAGACGGCGAAAGCTGCGGCTGTGGAAGCGCAACAGAAGGCCCAGGAATGCGTCCAGACGATTGCGGCAGACGCCGGGGAAATAATGGGCGTGCTGGAATCGGCCCGGGCTTATTTGTATAAACATCCTGCGCCGACAGTCTGCCCTCTTTGCGAAAGCGCCGAGAAAGTGCAGGGACTGAATCAACGCATCACCGAGCGCCTTGCCTCCTTTTCATCCCTCCAGACTGCACAAGCCCAGACCAAGACGGCGGGCGCCGGGGCGGAGCGCCTCGAACAGCAGTTGGAAGCGTTACGGGCGAGCGCGAAGAATCACGCTGAGGGTTTTGAGATGGCACGCGCCGGATTCGCTTGGTCCGCAGACATCACGATGCCGGCGGCACCGGCCCCGCTAGACATCGAGGCTCTTGAAACCTGGCTCGCGGGGGTAGCTCACCTGCCAGCGGAATGGAAGAAAGCGGAAATGGTCCGGCAGGACAAAAAGCAGTTCGTCGAGACGCTGAAGCGGGCATGCACGACCTACACCGAAAACGTGCAAGCCCAGAAAGAACTCGACACCCTGCTGCCAAAACTCAACTGCGCATTGGAGATAGTCGCAGAGGAACGCCGCCTTTTCTCCGACAACATCCTCGCCAAGATTGCCGGTGAGGTTGGGCGCATCTACGAACTCGTTCATCCCGGCGAGGGGTTGAATAAAATTAGCCTCGAACTCGACCCCAACAAGCGCGCCTCACTGGAAATCGGCGCCAGCTTCTGCGGCGAGACGGGCGCGCCGCCACAGGCCTATTTCAGCGATTCGCATCTCGACACGCTTGGGCTTTGCGTCTTCCTTGCGCTCGCCGCGATGGACGGTCCCGAGAACACGATTCTCGTCCTCGATGATGTCCTTGCCAGTGTTGATGAGCCGCATGTCGAGCGCCTCATCGAGATGCTCTATGCCGAGGCGATTGAGTTCAGGCATTGCCTCATCACCACTCACTACCGTCCGTGGAAGCAAGAACTCCGGTGGGGTTGGCTGAAGAACGGTCAGTGCCAGTTCATCGAACTGTCGAAGTGGACGAGTCAGCAAGGAATGACGCTCGTCCGCAGCATTCCGGAGCTTGAGCGCCTCCGCACTCTGCTGAATGAAACGGCACCCGATCCCCAACTCGTCTGCGCCAAGGCCGGCGTCATCCTGGAAGCGGCACTGGATTTTCTGACCCAGCTCTACGAATGCTCCGTGCCCCGGCGTCCCGGCGGACTCTACACTCTCGGCGACCTCCTGCCGTCTATTGACAAGAAGCTGCGCAATGCCCTTCAGGTCGAAGTACTGGTGACGGATGCGGCGGGAGCGTCCAGCTATCAGACCAGGAGCCTGACGCCCATCCTCGAGGAATTGATTCGCGTCGCCCAAGCTCGGAACGTATTTGGCTGCCACTTCAACGCCCTGTCATTCGAGCTGTTGGAGAGCGATGCGCTCGGCTTTGGGCAGAAGGTGTTGGAGTTGATCGAAACCCTCGCCGATCCCGACGCCGGCTGGCCCAGGAATTCAAAGTCCGGCAAATACTGGGCAAACTCGGGCGAGACCCGCCGGCTACATCCACTACAGCAACCCACTTGACAAGACCGTGACGAAGAAACAAAGCCAGGAACTGACGAGGGCTGGGAAAGCTCACTTAGAGGAGCGGTCTGCAGCAACTTTTCACCATCCGTTGGAGGCTGGCTTGAAACGATCCGCTGGCATAGTCTCCCAGCCACAATATGAACTCGGCACCCATCACCAAGATTATCATTAAGCGATTCCGGAGCTTTCCGACGGCGGCGCTCGCTTTTGACAACCCGCTCTTTGTCGTGGGCCGCAACGGTTCTGGAAAAAGCAACCTGGCCGACGTGTTCAGCTTTGTTTCTGAAGCGATGGCCTCCCCACTCCAGGCGGTGTTCGACCGGCGCGGGGGCATTGGGGCGGTGCGCAACCGCAGCTCGGGGCAACAAAGTTTCCCGCCCAATCTTGGCCTAGCTTTCGAGTTTGGCCTGGCCAATGGCCTTGAAGGCGGCCGGTTCGCCTTCGAGGTCAAGGCGCTCCCCAACTACGGCTACCACATTGTGCGTGAACAATGCCTCGTGCGCAAAACGGACGGGGCCCGCTGGTGGTTCGACCGGAAGGACACTTGGAACAGCAATGTGAAGGGTCTGACACCCGCGCTGGAACCCTCCGCGCTGGCCCTGCCGCTGGTGGGTGGTGACGAACGGTTCGCCCCCATCTTCCGCGTGCTAGGCGCCATGCGCGTCTATTCCATTCAGCCCGCCAAACTCCGGGAAATGCAAGACCCGGACAGCGGTGTCGCCCTCAAGCCCGACGGCAGCAACGCGGCCAGTGTCCTTCAGGAGTTGCTGCGCGGCGAAGGCGCCGGCGCGACCAGGGCCGAGATCAATCGCATCCTCGAGTCCATTGTGCCGGCCACCAATGCCGTTTCCCCAAAAAAGCATGGCAACAAACTGTCCATGAGCTTCTCGCAGGAATGGGGCGAGAAGAAGAAACTGACCTTCGACGCCTTCAATATGTCCGATGGCACGCTCCGCTCGCTCGGCCTCATCATGGCCGTTTTTCAGAAGCCCAGCCCCAGCCTTCTCGTCATCGAGGAGCCGGAGGCCACCATCCACCCCGGCGCTCTCGGCGCAGTGCTCGACCTGATCCGCAAAGCCGCCAAGACCATGCAAGTGGTGGTGACGACGCACAGTCCGGAGCTATTGGATGCCAAATGGATCACGGACGCCAATCTGCGCATCGTCTTCTGGCAGGCAGGGGCCTCTCATCTACTCCCACCCTCCGAAGCGACCCGGCAGGCGATGAGCCAGCATCTCATGGGCGCGGGCGAACTGCTACGTTCCAATGCGCTCCATGCCGACGAGTTGTTCACCCACGCTGACGACCTGCGCAGCGGAAACCTCTTCGAGTCCCTCGCATGATGGTATATCCGATTGTCGAGGGCCACGGAGAAGTCGAGGCCGCTCCCGTCCTGCTGCGTCGCTTGTTGGCGGAGGCGGATTGTCAGAACGTCGGCGTGGGCCGGCCCATCCGGCGCACCCAGTCCCAGTTTCGCAGCAAGGAAGGCATTCAGGCCGGCGTCCGCCTTGCGCTGCTCCAGCCCGAATGCGCCGCCGTGGTCATCCTCTTCGACGGTGAGGATGACTGTCCCAAGGAACTCGCCGCCCAGGTTCGGGGCTGGGCGCGGGCGGTCGCTGCAGGCACTCCCTGTGATGTCGTTGTTGCCTATCGCGAATACGAAACCTGGTTCCTCGCCGCCCTCGAATCCTTGCGCGGCCAGTATGGGATCGCGAGGAACGCTGCCGCGCCCGCGAACCCGGAGTCGAAACGCGATGCCAAAGGCGCGCTCGAAGAGTTTATGCCGCCTGACCGCGCCTACTCCGAGACCGGTGACCAGCCGGCCATGAGCGCAGTGTTCGATATGGGCCTAGCGCACCGGCGCAACCGTTCCTTCCGCAAACTCGTCAAAGCTATCGGCGAGTTGCTCACGCAGCTTCGGCAGCCTTTGCCCGCATGGCCCCCGGCAGGCTGGCAAACAATGTGATTCCACGAGCATGTCAAAACAGAAGCTGGAACTGACCTGGATTGGGAAAGAGAACCGCCCCCGGTTGGAGCCGCGCATCCGCATTGAAGTTGCGGACGATCCGCAACGTGAAGATTCACCGATCCGTTGCCATGAAGCGACTCTGGCCATCTGCCACGAGCCAAGATGCGGGTGTTCCAACATCCGATTCCAATGGCTGCCGGCGCCGGCAAATGCCCTTGCGTCGGCTGCCCCTCCGGCGCGCGAGTTCTGGTTCAGCCTCAATGAGAAATCCATCCTCCTGACTCCGGAACTAGAGAAAGAGCCAGAGTCCCTGCGCCTGGCCGAAACCATCCGCGCGGAGCTGACCGAGGCGGATGAGTGGCAGTTGCGTGAATGGTTTCTGGCCACAAAACTTGCCATCATCCAGACCACTCCCGTTTCCGAAATTGACATTACCAACCTGCCGGATGCCGATGACGGAAAGATGGTCGGTTTCGTGGATGTCTTTCCCTGTGGCTTGGCCCTGAATTTCACCTGGAACAAGGAAGCCTGGGCGGTGGACGAGCAATATTGCGTGCAACTCGGCTGCGAGTGCAAGGAAACGGTTCTTTCCTTCCTCAAGCTCATGGATGCCGCGGGCCATAAAACCACCGAGATCAAAGACCCCCCCGCCCTTCGCTACAACTACCATACCCAAGCGTCCAAGCCGGTCGCAATCGGCGCGGCCGGGAGCCCTGCCTTGGACAGCTTGCTGGCGGCCCTCAAACGCGAGCAGACATCCTTGGACACTCAATTGGAGCTCCGCCATCTGATCATGCAATCCCTCTACGCCCGGCACGGCCTGGCGCGAACCAGAGCGCGTTTGCAATCCGAGCTCACCAATCTACCGTCCGCGGTGTCCCTTAAAATCGGGCGCAATGAACCTTGTCCGTGCGGCAGCGGACGCAAATACAAGCAATGTTGCTTGAATAGGCCCCAGGCCTGATCCATCCGCGGATGAACAAGAAACAAAAACTGGAGCTGACATGGATTGGGAAGGAAAACCGGCCCCGGCTGGAGCCGCGCATCCTGTTGGAAGACCCGGAGAAGTCGTATCACGCGCAATACCGGGTGAAGGAGGGGAAGGCTTTAACCGCAGAGAACACAAAGAGCGCAGAGACTTCCGACTCTTTGCGTTCTCTGCGTTCTTTGCGGTTAAATGATCCGGGCGACTTGTTCGACAACCGCCTCATCTTCGGCGACAATCTCCTCGCCCTCAAAGCTCTCGAACAGGAGTTCACCGGCAAGATCAAATGCATCTTCATTGACCCGCCGTACAATACCGGCAGCGCGTTTGAGCATTACGATGATGGGATTGAGCATTCACTCTGGCTGGCGCTTATGCGGGAGAGGTTGGAGTTGCTTAAACGGCTGCTACGTGACGACGGTTCTCTCTGGATCACGATTGATGACAACGAAGCGCACTACCTGAAAGTTCTGTGCGATGAGGTATTCGGTCGACAAAACTTCCTCTGCACCGTGGTCTGGCAGAAGAAGTATGCGCCAAAAGCGGACTCAAAATTCCTGTCCGAGTCGCATGACTTCGTGCTTGTTATCGCAAAGGATCTGAATCGGCTACAACTGAACAGGCTGCCAAAGACGGAAAAACAAACGACACGATATACAAATCGGGACAATGACCAACGTGGACCTTGGAAGGCTGGTGACGTCCTTCGGAATGAAGTGCGCGACTACGCGATTTTCCCTGTCAAACTGCCTTCGGGCCGCGAAGTGATGCCACCGCCTGGAACGAGTTGGCGATACACGAAGGAGAAGTTCGCAGAGATGGTCGCGGACAACCGAATCTGGTTCGGGGTCGATGGAGATGCTCGCCCTGCTGTTAAACGATTCATTTCCGAAGTCACGGACACGATACCGGCTACAACTTGGTGGGGATACTCGGAGGTTGGCCACAATGATGAAGCCAAGAAGGAGAGCAAGGTGCTTTTCGGAGATGCACTCTTTGGGACGCCAAAGCCTGAGCGTTTGATGGAGCGGATTGTTCTTTTGGGTTCTAGCCCCGGCGACTGGGTTCTCGACTCGTTTGGTGGTTCGGGCACGACCGGTGCGGTTGCGCACAAGATGGGCCGGCGCTGGATCATGGTGGAGTTGGGGGAGCATTGCCACACGCACATCATTCCCCGGCTCAAGAAGGTGATTGATGGCGCGGACCCCGGCGGCATCACGGAAGCCGTGGGCTGGAAGGGCGGCGGCGGTTTCCGCTATTACCGGCTCGCACCGTCATTGCTGGAGAAGGACAAGTGGGGCCAGTGGGTCATTAGCAAGGACTTCAACGCCGCCATGCTGGCCGAGGCCGTGTGCAAACTGGAGGGGTTCACATACGCGCCGAGCGACACAGTCTATTGGCAGCACGGCCATTCCACCGAGCGCGATTTCATCTACGTGACCACGCAGCACTTGAGCGCGGACCAGCTCGCGCAGTTGAGCGACGAAGTCGGGCCGGAGCGCACCTTGCTCGTGCTCTGTGCCGCCTTTCGTGTGCCGCGCGGTGTCGGCGCCGAGCGCTACCCGAACCTAACCGTGAAGAAGATTCCGAAGCAGGTGCTATCCCGTTGCGAGTGGGGCCACGACGATTACAGCCTCAAGGTGGAGAACCTGCCCAAGGCGCCGCCAAAGCCCGGTCAGCAAGACCTTTTTTAACCGCAAAGAACGCAAAGAGCACAAAGAAAGGAAAACCATGAAAGACATCAAAGCGCTGAGCGATCAGGTGCGGCAGACGGCGTATGACATCCATGTTTATCACGGGCACGGACATCTGGAGAAGGTGTATGAGAACGCGCTGGCGCATCGGCTGCGGAAGGCGGGGCTGGACGTGAACCAGCAGCATCCGATCAAGGTGTATGACGAGGACGGGACGCTGATCGGAGATTACCTGGCGGACTTGCTGGTGGAAGGGGTCTTGATTGTCGAGTTGAAGACGGCCAGGACGCTTGCTCCAGAGCACGAGGCGCAGATTCTCGGCTACCTGAAATCGGTGCGGCTTGAGCATGGCCTGCTGATCAACTTCGGCTCCTACAAGTTTGAAATCCGCAAATTTGCCTGGTCGGAGTATCAACCACAGAGAACGCAAAGAACACAAAGATTTCCTGGTTTTCTGGTCTCTGCGCTCTCTGCGTTCTTTGCGGTTAAATGATTATGCCGAAACCCCAGGTCAACGCCATCGCCGGTCGGCTGAGCCTCCGCCCGCCTCAGCGCCGCTCACTGGAAATCCTGGACCGCATCACGGAAATCGTCCCGCCTAAGAAGGGTGCCGACCTCGCTGCTGCGTTGGCGGTGATCCACTCCGAGTTCCCGGCCGTCACCGATTTCGAGCGCGAGTTCCCGTCGCTCTGCTTTGCGCTGGCCACCGGCGTCGGCAAGACGCGGCTCATGGGCGCCTTCATCAGCTACCTGCACCTGGCGCACGGCATCAACAACTTCTTCGTCATGGCCCCGAACCTGACGATCTACAACAAGCTCATCACCGACTTCACGCCAAACACCCCGAAGTATGTCTTCAAGGGCATTGCGGAATTCGCCACCGACGCCCCGGAGATCATCACGGGCGACAACTATGAGGCGAAGGCCGGCACGTTGTTCGACCAGTTGCTCCGCTGCAAGGTGAACATCTTCAACATCTCGAAGATCAACTCCGAGGTGCGCGGGGGAAAATCGCCGCGCATCAAACGGCTGTCGGAATACATCGGCGAGAGTTATTTCGAGTATCTGGCCGGCCTGCCCGACCTCGTGCTGATCATGGATGAGTCGCACCGCTACCGCGCCAGTGCCGGCGTGCGGGCGATCAACGAGTTGAAGCCGGTCATCGGTCTGGAGCTCACGGCCACACCGTTCGTGGAAACGGCCAAGGGAGGGGTGCCGTTCAAGAACGTCATCCTCGACTACCCGCTCGGCAAGGCGATGGCGGATGGCTTCGTCAAGGAGCCTGCGGTCGTCACGCGCAAGAATTTCAATCCTGCGGGCATGACCTCGGAGGCCATCGAGCTAATGAAACTCCAGGACGGTGTCCGGTTGCATGAACAGGTGAAGGTCGAACTGGAAACCTATGCTCGCGAGAGCGGCAACGTCATCGTGAAACCTTTCGTCCTGGTCATCGCACGCGACACCACGCACGCGAAGCAATTGATTGATTTGATCCAGTCCGATGCGTTCTTTGAGGGCCGCTACCAGACCAAGGTCATCCAGGTGGATTCCAGCAAGACCGGCGCGGAAGAGGACGAGATGGTCGAACGGTTGCTCAAGGTCGAGCATACCGATGAGCCGACCGAGATCGTCATCCACGTCAACATGCTCAAGGAAGGCTGGGACGTGACGAACCTCTACACCATCGTCCCACTGCGTGCGGCTAATGCCCGTATCCTCATCGAGCAGTCCATCGGGCGCGGCCTGCGCCTGCCCTACGGCAAGCGCACCGGCGTCAACTCGGTGGACCGCCTGAACATCATCGCGCACGACAAGTTTCAGGAGATCGTGGACGAGGCGAAGAAACCGGACTCGGCGATCCGCTTGCAGCAGGTAATCCTGGAGCCGGAGCAGTTGGGCGAGAAAACGGTGACGGTCGTCTCGCAGTCCCAACTGGCGAGCAAGCTGGGTTTGCAGCCTGAGCAGACGACCACGAGCACGCTGGTGCCCAAAGCCGCCGAACCGCCAGTCTTCAAGACGCCGGAAGACCAAAAGGTGGCGCAGATTGCGTATCAGGTGATCCGCAAGTTGGAGAACCAGCCGCAAGTGCTGCCCAGCGTCTCCTACCTGGCGAATTCCGACGTGCAGGCGGCGGTTCTGAAGGAGGTCGCCGCCCAGTATCGCCCGTCGCAGTTAGAAATGGAGGGGGTGACGGCCAAGCCCGACATCGCCGCCATTGTCGCAAAGAGCACGGAGTTGGTGATTCAGCAGACCATTAGCATCCCGCGCATTCTTGTCGTTCCCACCGGAAAGGTCCAGTCGGGTTTCAATCCCTTCACCCTCAACCTGGACGCTCTCAACTATCCGCCGGTGTCGGAGGAGCTTTGGGCCAAGCACCTGCGCACGGACCAAGTGGATGTGATCGCCATGGGCAAGGGCGCTATTGAGGAATCGCGGCTGGAGGATTACGTCGTGAGCGGCCTCATTGATTTCGATGATGTCTCTTACGACTCACATGCCGACCTGCTTTATGATCTGGCTGGCCAGGTCGTGAAACACCTGCGCGGCTATCTGCCTGACGAGCACGAGATTCGCAAGGTGCTCAGTTGCTACCAGCGAGACATTGCCCGGTTCGTTCACGTCCAGATGCAGGAGCATTATTGGGAGAAGGCGACCGGCTACGAGGTGCAGATCCGCAAGGGCTTCTCCGAGTTGAAGCCGAGCGCCTACACCGCATCGGCATCGGAGCCGGTCGTCGATTACCGTCAGCCGCCAGCGGACAAGAGCAACATGGCGAAGTATCTTTTCGGCGGGTTCAAGCGCTGCCTCTACCCGGTGCAGAAGTTCCAGTCCGACGCCGAGCGCAAACTGTCCGTGACTTTGGAGCGTGAGGCGTCGAAGTGGTTCAAGCCGGCCAAAGGCCAGTTCCAGATTTACTACAAGTCCGGTGCCGACCATCCGGAATACCAGCCGGACTTCGTAGCCGAAACGGACGCCACGATCTACATGCTGGAGCCGAAGCGCCGCGACGAGATGACGGACACTGAGGTCGTCGACAAGAAGGATGCCGCTGTGAAGTGGTGCAAGCAGGCGAGCGACCACGCGAAGACCTACAAAGGCAAGCCGTGGAACTACCTCCTCATCCCGCACGACGCCATCGCCGAGAACATGACCCTCGACGGGCTGGCAGCAGCCTACACCGTCCCGTTCGAGGGCTGACCAGCCGGGCCGCTGGGGAGTCAGGGAGCGGCTCAAACCGGAGATTGGAACTGGAACTGCGCACATCGCGGGTAGTTCACTTCTGGCCACGAAGAGGGTGGCGTGGCTGACGGCATTTCGGGCTCTGCGGCGGAGAAGGGTCCTCTATTGGGGCGCAACAAAGCCAGGGCTATTACCGCCGGTGCCACCTAATCTCAGAGCGGGGTCAAAGCGAAGTTTCTACACAATTGGCTGTTTCCACGGTATGCGGAGTTGTTCTCGCTCCGAGTCACGGAGGCGCTGCTCTGCACGCTGCCGCAAATACGGCCAACAGCTTCATGTGTCCGCTCACGTATTGGCTGCAACGTTACATGCTGGGGGTGTCCCGGGAGCCTCAGTTCCATAAGCCAAACCGATGCTGGATGCCGGGGAGAGTCCTGGGAGAGTCATCGTTACTTCGCCGTATGCTCCTGGGAACGCCTCCCCCCTCCGCCGGGCCTAGTAATATAATCCTGGCTTATGGTAAGCCGGCGGCGGGCACACGGGCCTGGAGACTGCTCGGCAGGAGCCCGAACACACCCACCCGGCGCCTTAGCGTTTAGGTACAAGCCTTAAGCGCTTGCAAGTGAGAAGCTTGGGAGTTTCCGAACCGCACTGCCGCTATCGCCTGCGGCGGGCGGGGCCGTAGAAATAGCCGCCTCGCACGCGCGCGCCCCGCACGCGACCGCCACCGCCTGAGGGCTGGCCTGGCTTGCCTTCCTCGAACAGCGCGGTGTAGCGGTATTCAAAGTTCTCCAGCTTGACGCGCGGAATCTTCTGGCTGATGAAGCGTTCGATGGCGTTCACGTGCCGTATATCCTCCGCTATCATCAAGGTATAGGCGTCGCCCGCGGCTTCCATCCGGCCCGTGCGGCCGATGCGGTGGATGTAATCCTCCGGATGCTGCGGCACGTCGTAGTTGATGACATGGCTCACTTCCGCGATGTCCAGACCGCGCGCCGCGATGTCGGTGGCGACGAGCACTTCGAAGCGGCCATCGCGGAAGCCCTGCAGCGCCTGTTCGCGCTCGCGCTGGGTGCGATTGGAGTGCAGCACGGCGACGGCGTGGTTGTTGCGCTTCAGCAGATACGCCACCCGGTCGGCGCCGTGCTTCGTGCGGCAGAACACAATCACCGAGTCGTAGTTCACGCGCTTGAGGAGTTCGAGCACCAAATCGGCCTTCTGGGAATCGGACACGGGGTAGATGACATGCTTGACCGTGTCCTTGGGCGTGCGGCGGGCGCCGATCTCGATGGTCTGCGGACTCCGCATGGCCCACTGGATGAGCGTCTCGATTTCAGGCGGCACGGTGGCGGAGAACAAGGAGGTGTGCCGGTCGCGCGGGCAGCGGTCAAGAATGCGCCGAACATCCGGCAGAAACCCCATGTCGAGCATGCGGTCGGCTTCGTCGAGCACGACGAACTTGATGTGGTCGAGCTTGCAGGTGCCGCGCTGGATGTGATCGAGCAACCGGCCGGGCGTCGCCACCAGCACATCCACGCCGTCGCGCAGGGCGTCCATTTGCTTGCCGTAGCCAACGCCGCCAAAGAAAACGGCGCTGCGGAGCTTGGTGAAGCGGGCGAAATTGTGGATGGCAGTTTCGACCTGGGCAGCCAGCTCGCGCGTCGGCTCCAGAACAAGCACTCGGGGTTGCGGGAGGTGCTCGCCGAGCCGGGAAAGGATCGGCAGCGCGAACGCCGCGGTCTTGCCCGTGCCGGTTTGCGCACTGCCGATCACGTCCTGTCCGGCAAGGATCAGCGGCATGGCGCGAAGCTGAATGGGTGTGGGCTCAATGTAGCCCATGGCCCGCACGCCTTCGAGCACGGGGTTGGACAGACCGAACTTGGTAAATGGCATAAATAGTGGGGTGGAGTGCGCGACGGTTCTCCGCTGGCGGGGGCTAAGTCGGCGACTCGACCGGCGCCGCCGAGGGTTCAACGGAAGGTTGGCTGGTCGCGGCAGGTGGAGTTTCGCTCACCGGAGCGTCCGGTGCCGTCGGTTCATTCGCAGCGGCCGGGGCCTGCTCGGGAGTTGGCGTACTCTCGGGTTGAGGAGAGTCCGTGGCCGGGGCTGGCGCAGATTCAACAATTGCCTCAGGCGCGGCAGCTTCGCTCACGGCAGCCGCTTCGGGGGGCGGGGCGGCTGCGGCAGGCGGGGCGGCGGGCTTTGCTGCTGGCTTGGGCTCTGGCTTCGGCAGCGGCCTTTTGGCGGTTTCCAGAATGCCATTGGCGAATTCAATGACGTGGCCCTGATGGATCAGCCAATGCAAGTCAGCAATGACAATGGTCTGTTCTGGCGTCGGCTGAGCGCTCTCCGCCTGGGCGGTCGGGGGCGGCTCGCCAACGGCGGGTTCACCCGCCGACGATGGCGCCGGAGAAGGCGCCAGGGCTTCCACCAGTTGACGGCGCGAGCACTTGGCATTCGCGTTGATGTAATCGACGATGCTCTTGACACCCTCAGATACGGGCGTCGCCGTCATGTCGAGGAAATGCGGCCGCGCCACGCAAACATGCGTGAGCGTCTTATTGACCTTGAAGAACTGCAAGCCGTGCGAGGCGAACTGCTGGCTGAGGACCGTCGCGATCTGGAGCGGGAAGCGGCGCTGGTCTTCCCAGACGCTGCGGACCAGGCGCACCAGGTCGGGGCTGCGCAACGAGCGCGCCGCCGCGCCGTTGAGGGAATACGTCTCCACCGGCTTGATGATGTTCTCCTTGTGCGTTTCGCGGAAGTGCTTCTCCACCTCTTCCATGGTGGGCATTCGGAGCGGCTCGGGGAGGTTGAGGCAGACGTATTCGGTCTTCCAGCTCTGGTCATCCACCCACTTCTTGACCACTTCCTCGTCGCGCACGATCCGCACGCGGGCCTTGTATTCCTCGAAAGGCATGCGGGAAAAGCGCTCGGAGTGCAGCTTGCGCAACTGGTTCTGGTAGTCGTGGTGGTTGGGCGGACCCAGGATCACGCCACTCATGCCGCACTGGGCGACAAAGGTGTACTTGCCTTTGGGCGGCTCGGTCGCCGTGCGTTCGGCCTGATAGAAGGTGGCGAAGTGCTTCCGCAGGACATGGGCGACCGCCTCATCCTCGGACAGCCAGAGCGTGTCATCAAGCGCGCAGACGTACAGGGGTTGCGCGGGCTTTCCCTCGGCATTCTTCTTCGTGTTGAACTGGACGGTATGCCGCTCCGGCTTCTGGAGAATCATCTGGGCGATGTCGAACAGCGGATACGCCCGGCCCGTCATCTTGATTTGGCGCGCGAGGGATTCAACGCCCTTTTCCTCCGGACGCAGGCTGAGGTCAATTTCCGGCAGCGGCGGCGGCGCCGGGCGCCGTTCGCGGGAGTCGCCCCGGCGGAAATCTGACCGCTGGCCGCCGAAGGGCTGGCCGCGCTCGCCTTCGGGCCGTGGCGCGCCGCCCCCCGGTCGGGGTGGGCCGCGACGATCGCCGCGCGGACGATTGTCGTCTCGTCGCGGTCCGGCGGGGCCATCACGGCGCGGCGGCCGGGGACCACGACGATCGCGGTCGCCGCGGCGGTCGGGCCGCTCGGTTTCGCCTTCGTATTTGGCGTACTTGGAGGCAGAAGGCTCTTGCGCCCAAGCGGGCAAGAAGAGTTTGTCCAGGTCTAATTCGCTATCCGGCAATGTGCTCATTACTTTACATCAGGCGCATTTTGCGGCGCGCCTTGCTAAGGCCGCTGATCCAGCATGTAGCGGCTCTTGTCGGATTGCAAGCATCGGCTGGCATTATTCCGATTCAAGCAACCGCGGGTTTCAGTCCTTGTCCGCCTGGGACCGCGCGGCCCAATCAGGGTAGGGGGCCAGGGAGCCTTTCATGGCGTGCCAGAGGATGCGATTGAGCAGTTCCTCGGGGCATTGGTCAGGCTGGTCCAGGGGCAGGCGGGCGGAAGCGTAAGCATCCTTGCGCAAAAGGGGGTCGGAGATCTTTCTGGGCTCGGAGTTCATCTGGTCGAGGGGAATGTTGCTTGGGACAGCGGCAAAGGGTGTGAGGTCCGGCGTGTCGGCGAAGCAGTCGGACAAGGGAGTGGCGGTGGCGTCGAGCTGGTTCATCGGCGGCAGGCCGAGCATCAGCTCCAGCGTGCGCAACAGGCTCGTTTGGTTGTACTGCGTGCCGACGGTCACGCCACGACGTGTGTAAGGGCTGGCGACATAGGCGGTCGTGCGGTAGCCGCTCACGTGGTCCCACCCGCTTTGCGGGTCGTCCTCGATCACGAAGATGCACGTTTGCGGCCAGAACCGACTATGGCTGATGGCTTCGACGATCTGGCCCAAGGCAAGGTCGTTGTCGGCCACCTGGGCGGCCGGCGTCGGTGAGCCTGCCTTCGTGCCGCTGGTGTGATCGTTGGGCAAGCAGATGATGCTAAGGTTAGGGAAACCGCCGCGCTCTTCGAATTGTTTCAGCTCGCCGATGAACTGCGCGGCGCGGAAGACATCCGGGATGCTTAAGTCCCAGCCGACCGTGTTTGTCGCCAGATACGGGCGCAGCGACTCAATGGCCGGCCGGCTGCTAATGTCGATTTCGGCGCTTTGGCTGGTGAACTGGTGGTAGTAGTCCAGGAAGGCAGGGGAGCCCTTCTTCGCTGGGTCCTTCCAGCGCGCCTCAGTGATGCCGAATTCGCCATAGTCACGCAGCGTCTTGCCGTGCGCGATGGCGTTGTCCCAGATAAACCCCGCGGGCGAGTAGGCCAGCGCGTCCACGTCGTCATCCTCCATGCCGTCCGGGTAACTGCGGGGGAATCCGGCGAAAGAGCGTTCCATATAATCGGTCGCCAGGGCGGTGTCGGCCCACTCGTGGCCATCGGCGCTGAGGATGCCGGAGCAGTAGGTGTTGTCGAGTAGCACGAACTGGCGGGCGAGCTTGTGCTGGTTTGGAGTAATCCGCTCACCGAAGATGCACAGGGAAGCGTCCCCGTTACCTTCTTTCATATCGCCAAGCACCTGATCGTAGGTGCGGTTCTCCTTAATAATATAAACGACGTGCTTGATGAGACTGGGTTCGCCCGCCCGCTGCGGCACCGGTCGGGGCGGCTGGCCGGCGCGCGGGGGCAGGGCGGCTTCCTTGAGCAGCGAATAGCGCATGTTGGCAAGTGCGGCGGCGGTGTGGGCCGTCAGGTCGCGGGCCGAGGGCACTTTCAGCAGCGAGAGCGAGCCGTGATACTGGTGAGTGTTGTAGCCGGCGTGTTCGCTCGTGTCGAGCGTCCGGGTTGAAGCGACGCCTTTGATGTTAGCCACGTAAAGCGTGTTCCGTCTCGAGTCATGCACGACGGCGCCAGGGAACCATCCGACCGGGATCAGGCCCAGCAACCGCGATTGGCCAGGGGCGAAGTCGAACACAGCTACGGCATTCTGGGTTCCGTTGCAGACGAAGAGCCGCTTGCCCGACTTGTCGAACGCCAGCGCATTCGGTTGAGCGCCAAACAGGTCCGCCGGGTTTTGCCGGGCACAGATGGTTTCGACCAGCAGGTCGCTCCGCGTATCGATTATGCTAAGCGTGTCGCTGCCCGCGTTGGCGACGACCAGCCATCGGCCTTTGGGCGACAAAGCCATCGCGCAGGCGCGCAAGCCGGTCGGGATTGCGGATTGCGGAATGCGGAGTGCGGATTTGGTTTCCACCGGGCTGAGGTCAATGACTGACACGGACCCTTCGCTGGCGATGTAGCGCACTGGGTCTACGCGGACGAGCGTGCCTTGCCCGGCGGGGCCCGTGATACTGTTCGCGTCGGGCCGCCGGCCACCCCAGTTGCTGACATACGCTTTGCGCCCGGCCAGGACCACGTCGTAGGGCTCGACGCCGACGTTCCAAAGACGCAGGACGTTGCCGGTGGCGGCGTCCAGTTCGGCGAGGCGATTCGACAAGTTGAGCGCGACGTATAGGCGTTTGCCGTCCCGGGAGACAGCGAGGCCAGCGGGGATTTCCGGCTTGCGCCGCGGGGCATTGGCCGACGGCAGCGGCATTGTGAATAAAGCGGCCACCGTGCCATCCTTCCCAACCCCAAAGACCTTGATGCTGCCATCGACGTTCGCCAGATAGATGCGCGAGTCATCGGGAGAAAAGGCCAACCCGGTGAAACTGAGTTGTCCCTCCTTGTCAGGCTGTAGAATGTGTTCGGAGACGGCTGCAGGCGCGGGTTCCACCTGCTTCTCCGAAGGCAGCGGCACCCGCTGAAGCACTTTCCCGGATTGCGGCTCAAGGACCACCAAGTCGTGCGTTTTGCCCGCGGTGATCAGCAACCGGCCGTCGTGGCTCAACACCAGCCCCTGGGGCCGCATGCCCGGCAGCTCCACCTGCAGACCGGCCGGCGTGAGGATTTGATTGACCGGTGTGCGGTAGCGGTTCTCGCCGACGCGCCCGACAATGTCCTGGGTGGAAACCTGCGCGACGCGCTGCTGGGACGGCGCCGTCTGACAGCCAAGAAGCAGACTCACCAGCAGAACCGGGGTTCCGACCCGGCAGCGGGTGCAACGTAATATCCGAGGAAAGTTCATCATATTCTATTCCAAGGGGTCACTCGCCAGCTTGAGCACTTTAGGCTGGGCGGCAACAAAGAGCTGGCGGATTTCCGTCACGTCCGGCACACGAGCGCGAGCGAAGGCAGCCTGCAATTCGCGCGGCGAGATCAGCTCCTGGCCCAGCAGAAATCGGATGTCCTCCAAGTCCTGCTCGTCCCCCCGCGCCATCTTGGTGAGCACCAAGTCAACCGTAGCCGGGCGATAAGTCGTCAAACGTGCCAATTGCAGTGGCAAGCGCACACGCCGCGCTCCCCAGTCAGGTTGGATGATCACCTCAGACTCGCGGAAGAGATGCGTCAGATATAAGCCATCCTTGGACAACTCCGCGTTTGTGCTTTGCTGGGCCAACCAGAAATCAATGTTCTCGTCCTCGGATGAAAGCCACTCGAATGAGAGAATGGCGTCAACATCCCGTGTATTGTGGAATCCCGTCGGAGCCCCAAGGAATCCTAGTGCGAGGGCGGCCCGGCCGAAGAGAGTCATTTCTGCTGAGCCCGCCAAATGACGGTCAAACGTCTGCAGAATGCGCAAAGGGTTGCTCACGGGGTGGAAGTTTCCCGACAAAGCCAATCAATCCGCGGCGCTCCGCCGAACGCAGTCACCCCGCTCTGGCTGACAAAGCGCGACCAATGGGGCAAGCTCTCGCTGGGGACTTTCCGCCGGGGCGACAAGTGCGCTCGCAACCAGGCCCACGGTTCCTGGGCCGCGGAGACTCGTGCCGCAGATGCCGCAATGTGCAAAAGGACCGGCTCAGCACGTTCCATTTCCGCCAAACGCGCCAGCTTGACGGCGTCGATATCCGCAGCACTTAGCAGTTGTGCCGCTGCGCGGATATAGGCTGCGTTCCACGGGAGATGTCCCAGGCACAAAGCCACTCCCAGTTCCTCATTGCCCAAGGCCGGGTTGTCAGGAGGCAGTTCTGATGAGAATTCCCGCTCGTAGTGTGTCGCCCCGCGCTCTACCGCGCACTTGAGCAGCCAATCGCCAACCTGGTCTTCCGCGCAACCACTCAGCCCCCGCACCTTGCGCAACAGCGGCGAAACGTGAGTCACGTCTCCGAGCTTCTGGGCCAGCGTCAGGCGGGGCCTCTGTTCGCGCAGTTCCATATCATCTCGATCCGTAAACCAGCCGCGCTCTCTCGGCATCCAGCGCGCTGATGCCGTTCGTCGTCCATTGGCCGATGACACCGTCGTATTGTTTGTCCACGGGTTCAATCACAGCGCAAGGGCTGCTGCCGACGCCGTCCTTGCACTCGGACTCGCATTTGGATGTCCAGCAGATGCGGTAGTGCATGATAGACTGGTAATCGTAGGGGAGGCTGCTGACAATCCAGTTCGTCTTAGGAATCCAATCGTAATCAGGCGCGCGACCGGCCTTGATGTTCTCGTAATGGATGGTGACGCACTGGTCTCGGTCCCAACGTTCGTGCTCGTGGAAGAAGCCGAGGACATGGCCAAGTTCGTGCGCGGGCATCCATTCCTGCTGGCGCCACCAGAACGCGGTGATGTTAATGTCCGAGCGAACGCCTTTCTTGAAGCCGACCAGGCTGGTGTTATTGCCGGCGTTGGTATTTCCGGTGAAGTTGACGTATTCCACTTCCGGTGTGCGCGGAACGAATTGTATTCTCGCTCCGGTATCAGTCCAGCGCCTCATTGCTCGCAGGGCGATGGTTTGCTGTGCCGGTGCCAGTTTGGAAATGTCATAAGGAATGACGCCGCCCGGCCAAGGCTGCGGCTTCTCCGAATTTGCCTGCATGTGCGCTGCGTCGGATTGTGCAAAAGCCGGCAACCGCAGCAACGCGATCATGACGACAAAGCCGAAGCCGAGCGACAGTGAGCGATGAGACATCCGCATGCGTCATTTAAGCACACCACGACGCGCCAAGGCAAAAACATTGCGCCCGCGCTGGGGCGAAGGGGAGCATCTCATTTTCTGTGCGCAACGCGGACACCCTCTCGTTAGGATTCCGGTTCAGCGGGCTTGGAAATGCAGGTGTGGCTCTTAACCCCGTTATTCAGCGGTTTTCGGGAACAGATAAGCCGCTGAACCCGGAATTCCACACCTTGGCGGCCCCGGACGGACCGCGGTGCCAGCCTGGCTAGCCACGGGATAGCCTGAGGGTGGCTTGGGGGTAGCCTCAGGGTAGCCTGAGGGTGGCTTCAGGGTAGCCTCGGGGTAGCCTCAGGGTGGCTTCGGGGTGCCTACCGGTTGGCTACCATATGGCTTCAGGGTGGCCTCAGGGTAGCCTGAGGGTGGCTTGGAGCAGCCCACTCACCATCCCTTGCTATTTGCCCCCTTTCCCATGCCAAAACCGCCGTTTTGCCTGCTTTTTCACCAGCGCGTATCACTCCGTATGACCTGGAGTCATGTTAGCCAGGCGGCGCTAGCCGCCAGACGCTGGACAAAACCCCCCATCAGTAGAGGACCAATCGAGGACCAATCCAGGACCAATAGAGAGCCAATAGAGGGCATCGGTAGCGTATCGCGCTAGAGTCCTTGGGTTTCAGAACCTGTTGTAGTCAGGTCAAGCGTTGCCGCGCGAGGCTCTGTTTGGCCATCTGCCATCTGCTATTGGCTATTGGCGATTGGGTCTGAAGGCGCCTCGCCAGTAACTGGCTGCACCCAAGCCATCCCCTCGGCAGCTTTGCTCTCCTCGCCAGAAGTCCCCTTCGCCCGCCAGTGGAATGACCGCAGACCGCAGGGCCGGCGCCCGCGCTTTGGCGGATTGGTTCGTGGAATCGCCACTTGCTCACCATTCATAGCTCGTTGCCGCTGCCCCGGTTCAAGGTTGGACGTTCGATGTTCAGCGTTCGATGTCCGCCTTTTGCTTTCCAGCATTGAACGCCTGATTCTGCGTGGATGCCGCCACCTTGCGCCGCACCGCCAGGTCGCTCAGGAACCGCTCCACCTCCGCTGCCCCCATTCCCCGGGGATGCCGCTTCCCGTGAAAAAGGATGAACCGCTTGATCCACTCCTGATACTTGCGCTCGGTCCGTCTGCTCGTCTCTCAACCCTCAACCCTCAACCCTCAACTCCTTGGAGCCTCATGAACTCGCTGACCTGCTCCAGCAACCTGAGCTTCGGATTCGGAATGAACCCCTCCCGGGGCCTCGACGCCTTTGCTCTCCCAATATATGAGCCCATTTCCCTGATAAATGCTTATGGACGATAACTTTGGAAAGCTCTATTCTCATCCCATGACGCCATGCAAGATGTCCAATATGAGGCCCATTACGTTCGGCGCATCCAGCAGGAGATTCATGACTGGGAAGTATTTTCGCCCATCTGCTATGTGAATCGTTCGCATCCACTACAAACGGAATGATTATTTATGCCGGAGAACGGCACACAAGATAACCCCACAGAGCAAACCAAAAACCACCCCGAGGAAACAAAGCGAAAGCGTCTCAGACCAGTCTGGCTCACGGACGTCATTTTGGTCTATATTTGCGGTGGGCTCGTAATCGTGCTTCTGGCCTGCGGAGCGGCTTTGCTTAATAGTCACCCCAAACCTGTCGTCTTGGCTTGGACTACTATGCTTGCCGCGATCATTTTTTTTGGGATTGGCACCCGATTTTGGCTCATTAATCATAGAAAGAAACAAACCAAGAACAAGATTCCGGAATGGGTTCCTAATCTCGTATGCTTGGTATTTGCAATACTCGGTTTATCATTTTGGGTGTATGCGGTTTGCCAAGAAAAACGCGAATCACCACCGCACCTGAGCCTGGTCCTTATGGGCACTAACGCGTTTTTCCTCGGACCAGAAAGCATACTACTTACAGACAAGCGCCTTATTTTCTCCAAAAGATCCTTCAGCCACTCGAATATACTTGGTGTGATTGCGATACCTCTTGAATATCCGTTCACAAATGCCTGCTTGCGATTTGCGCAGCTAAATGATTCAAGCGTTCCGATTGATGCGGCGGTTACGATTGCACAGATGCCTTTACGTTTGGAGTGTCGGCCAAGTACGGATCCTTCGTGGGAGCATACCTGGAAACAATGGCCACAACCCCAACCTAAAAAGATGCAGTCTTTCGTCTTCGAGGCGAGAGGCTCCTTGCTTCCAGGGACCGGAGGTAGTTTGCCGGACCTCAATTTTCCACAAACCAACGTCAGCCATTCAGAAGCATTCCCAATAGTCATGCAAATTACGGCCAAGGGCATTCCTCTTTTTCAAGTTGCGTTTATGGTAGCCTTTTATCCATGTACGAACTCAGCCAGTGGTTCTTTGAACCCCAAGTTGATTTGGCCAAGTGACTTTCGACATTCCACCAGCAATGATATTTTCAGGCTTCCATTGGAAAGATTATAGGGGAGCCTTGAATCAAATTAAGGCACTACCCGCCGGCGCAGACGGCCCTGTATTCGTCGTTCCATTGCTCAGCGGTTTTCACCGAACCAGCCGCGTGAGCCAACGGCTTGCGCGCTTGGGGTTTGTCGCTTTGGTTTGTGGTCTTCTTGGGGTCTCGCCGCCGTGGCTCCGCTCGGTGTTAGGCAGACCCACCTATGATTGACCAGACGCGTCTTGATCTCATCCGGCGCAAGCACGGCGCCTACGCCAGCTGGGCCGTCTGGGCTCCACCGTCCGGCGCGCCCAAGTCCAACATGGGCAATCTCGATGTGCTGGACGAGCGTACCAATCCGTCAGTGCTGGCTGAGCTCAACCCCGAAGTTGTCATGATCGGGCTGAATCTTTCGCGCTTCCGCCCGGACAAGCCTTTCCTCAACTTCCATGACCCAAGCCCTGTGGCCAACGACTTCAAGATCCGATTCGCCTTCAGCGGCACGGATTTCTGGGGCGCATACATGACAGATGTCATCAAGGAAGTCGTCGAACTGCGCTCTCGACACCTGCTCGATCATCTCAAGCTTCATCCTGAGCTCGTCTCACACAACATGGAGAATCTGCTTGGCGAACTGGCTGACCTTGGGCATCCCAAACCCGTGGTCCTTGCGTTCGGCGGCGCGGCTTACTCCCTGCTTCACCAGAATCTGGGTCCTGAACACTACTCCCGCCTTGTCCGCATCACTCACTACAGCCATCGCATCTCGAAGGAGGACTATAAGAAGGAGGTTCACCAGCAGATAGCCCGCGCACAGCGTGATCTGTCTAGCCAGCCGGCTGCCGGCAACGGCACGGTGGCGTCTGTGTCGCATACCGGGCCTCTTGGGCGCGCCGTGCCAGAGCATTTTCGAATTGAAATGAACACAGACATAAAGGCAATCGTTGAGCAGTGCCCAGTGCTTCACTGTCACGTGAACAAGGGCGAGCGACACAGAATCACGCGCAGCGGTATCAGACGCGGTAGCCTTTGGGTTACACCCAGAACCAATTGTTACTGCGTGACCCCCACAGGCGAAGTCGAGGCATTGCTGGGTAACTTCCTGCACACCCGCTTCGGGGCCGAGAGCGGAGAAGATTATAAAGGGAGGTGGAAGTGGTGGAACATCATTGACCTGCGCGACGTTAGTAAAATCATTCAGCGCCTCGGCGAGCCGTAGGAGATGACGCCCAACAAAGCGGTGCAGGCCAGGGCGGGGGCGCCATTCTGTGGCATGCTGGACGCGCTTGGCCCGCCGTGCCTGACCGCGAACATTGGATGGATTAGCACGGTGCCGCATTCAGAGGTGATGCCGTGGAGATGGGGCTATGGCTTGCTGGCCTCAGCGCTTGCATTCCTTATCATTTGCCTCCCACGCACACGCGCCTAAGCGGGGTCAACCGCAGGTTAGAACTAAGATGGAGTTCGCTCTCGGAAAGGCGTAAGCCATTGCAAACACGGAGGAACCGCATCAAGTGACGAAAGAGAAGGCTGGCGGAGCGAAGAAAATTCTAGCGCCGCTGCACTCGCCACTCGACAATTGCGCAGATGAGCCAGGATTTGAACGAGCCAATGAGGTCTCCTGCCGCGCCGGAGGCCTTGTCGGACGCCGATCTCGACCTGCCCATAAAGGGATTCAAGGGCACGCCCGAGGAGATCGAGCGGCAGTGGTTCGAGAAGATCTATACCGGCCGCGGCGACCGCCAGAAGCAGTTGACGCTGCGCGCCGTGCTAATGGGCGGCGTGCTGGGCATGTTCATGTCGATCTCGAACCTTTACACGACGCTGAAGCTGGGATGGTCGTTCGGCGTAGCCATTACTGCGTGCGTGCTGTCCTACGTGATCTGGAATGCGATTCGCGCGCTTTGGGGCGGGCGGCTGAGCCAAATGACCATTTTGGAGAACAACTGCATGCAGTCCACAGCGACCGCGGCAGGTTCCTCAACCGGCGCGGCGATTGGGATGGCGTTTGGCGCGCTGCTGCTGATCGAAGGGGTGCATCAACCGTGGTATGTGGTGGCGGCCTTCACATTTTTCACAGCGGCACTGGGTGTGTTCCTGGCCATCCCGATGAAGCGACAGATGGTGAACCAGGAGCAGTTGAAGTTCCCGAGCGGCATCGCCGCCGCGGAAACCCTCCGCAGCCTTTACTCCAAAGGGGCGGAAGCGATGAAGAAGGCCTACGCGCTGCTCTTCGCTTTGGTGGCGGGTGGCCTGGTGGGGCTGTTGCGCACTTACGGCACGCTGGCAGAACAGCTCCGGATCAGCGGCCGGCCCCAGGTGTGGCTGGAGAAACTGCAAGGGCTGCTGTACATCCCGGAAGCTCTAAATGTGCCCCAATGGCTCAACCCGATTCCGCGCGGCCAAATGACGGGACTGGCGCTCGAGCCCAGCGTGCTGCTGATCGGTGCGGGCATGATTACGGGCCTGCGCGTGTCTCTTTCCATGTTGCTGGGAGCGGTGCTGCTTTACTTTGTCGTCGCGCCGCAATTGATGGTCATGGACCTGACCCACGCCAAACTAGCCGGCTACGTGCCATCCTTTGTGCCGGCGCCCAACGGCGATTTCAATCCCACGCGCTGGGCGTTATGGGGCGGGACCTCAATCATGGTCTTTTCCAGCCTCGCCACCGTGGCGATCCAGTGGCGCACGATCGCCCGCGCCTTCACCCTTTTCAAGAAAACCGAACGCCCGGCCCACAGTGCGGCGATGGACGCGATTGAGGTCCCGATCTCGTGGCTGGTCGCGGGACTCATCCCCATCACCATCGGCATGGTGCTGGTGCAGTCACTCGCTTTCCACGTCTCGATTATGCTGGGGCTGATTGCGGTGGCGCTTTCCTTCGTCGTGTCGCTGGTCTGTTGCCGGGCAACCGGGGAGACAGACACGACTCCAATCGGGGCAATGGGCAAGCTGACGCAGTTGCTTTACGCCGCATTGCCGGGCGCAAAGGGCATCGCCTCGATTAACCTGATGGCCGCCGGAGTGACGGCCTCGGCCGGGGGCGCCGCCGCCGACTTGTTGACGGATTTGAAGAGCGGCTACATCCTGGGCGCGAACCCGAGGAAGCAGTTCATCGCGCAGTTCGTAGGCATCTTCTTCGGCTCGGTGGCGATTGTGCCCGCGTGGTATGCGATGGTGCCTACCAAGCAGGCGCTTGAAGCGTTCAATCCGCCCGCCACTTATATGTGGAAAGCGGTGGCGGACTTGCTCACGCAGGGGCTGCACATGCTGCCGGTCACCGCTATCTGGGCCATCGTCATCGGTGCGCTCGTGGGCGTCGCGCTGCCGGTGGCCGGGAAGCTGTTTCCGAAGTCAGAGCCTTACCTGCCGTCGGCTATGGGACTGGGCCTTTCGTGGGTGATGGTTTTTGAAAATAGCCTCTCGTTTGCCATCGGAGCGGTGCTCGTGGCCGCCTGGAACCGGCTGAACAAGAAGGGTTCAGACGCTTACTACGTTCCGATTGCTTCGGGGCTGATTGCGGGGGAGTCTCTTATCGCTGCGATCATCGCCATCGCCTGCACCGTGGTGGGCTTGCTGGCGGCGAAGTGAACATCAACGCTTGCCCTGTTGCTCGAGGGGGGTGACCGGGTCCATCGCGAGCCAGCAGAAGGCTCCCAGCACATAGGCCGCTGCCGTCACGTAGAACGCCAGGTTCCAATTGCCCGTTTGCTTCACGAGATAGCCGCAGACGATGGGCGAGACAAAGCCGCCCACGTTACCCATCATATTCATCGTGCCGGAGAGGGTCGCGACCGCTTTCCCGCCCACGTCCATGCACGCCGTCCACGCGCCGGGCAATTGGATGTCGTTGCAGAAGGCAACCAGCGTGATGACGACGACCGCCAGGTAAGGATTCGTGAGCCACGTCGCAACCAGGAGCAGCGCCGCCGCGCCAAAGGCCCCAGTGGCCCCGATGCCGCGCCGGACCGTACCCACGCTTCCCAGCCGCCGGCTGAGAATGGGCGAAATCCAGCCGGCGAACAGCGACCCGAACGCCCCAACGAACAGCGGCGTGCCGGCCAGCAGGGCGCTTTGTTTCAGATCGAAGCCCCGCGCCTCGAGTAGATACGTCGGGAACCATGTGATGAAGAACCAAAACGAGTAGCTGCACGCGAAATACTGCCCGCACAGGCACCAAACGGTCCGCGACGTGAACAGCCTCTTCCACGGCGCTTTGAAGCGCTCGCCGGCTGCAGCTTCGACCGGCAGTAGCGCCGCCTCGGCAGCGTTCACGCCGGGGTGCGAGCGCGGGTCGTCGCGGTACCACCGGTAGAAGAGGACTGCCCAGACAACCCCTGGCAGGCCCAACAGCAGGAACGCCGTGCGCCAGGTGACGTGTTGCAGGCACAGATACACCAGCATCGGCGTGAGGGCGCCGCCGAGCCGCGCGCTCATCCACATGATGCCCTGCGCTCGCGGGCGCTCCTGCGGCGGTAGCCAGCGATTGAAAGCTTTGGTCAGATTCGGAAACGCGCCGGCCTCCCCCGCCCCAAAGAGGAACTGCGTCACCATGAGCGATCCGCAGCTCCACATCCGGCCCAGAGCCACCGTGCAGACTGACCACCAGATGACAATCCGAAGCAACACCGGCCGCGGGCCGAAGCGGTCGCCCAGGTAACCGGCGGGGATCTCGAACAGCGCATATGCCAGCGTGAAGGCGCCAAACACCCACCCCATCTGGTCTTTATTCAAGTGTAGATCCTTCTGGATGAACGGCGCCGCCTGGGAGATGCACACTTTGTCAACGTATTGAATGATCGCCAGGAACACTGCAAAGACGATCACCCAGTATCGGGCATGCGTGAGCCGCAAAGAAGCGGTCGGAGCCGGGTTCACGGAGGCTGGGTTTTCGGCAAGCGGCTGCGGCATCTTTCGAGCGTAGAGGCGCCCATCCCGCACCGCAACGAGAAGTTGGCGGGGTGCGCTCGTCCTCGACCGCAACAAGCACAAACTGCGCTAGCCGGCACCGTTGTGCTTGCGGCGGGGGCGCTGCTTGGCAGAGATGGACTTTATCACCGTATGGCCGCCGCCCGTGACGGGAAAGGGCGTCCTCGCTTGCGCCACTGCCGCGCGAATGAGCGTCAACACGTCGGGAGATCTAAGAGGCTCGAGCGTGGGAAGGCGAATGAAGCGGTTCTGCTTGCCAGCGCCAAGCAGGAGCTTCCTGGGATCGGGCAGCGACGCCCCGTGAAGGAACGCCAAGCCAACTCCATTCGCGGCGGCAGCGATGGAGAGGATGGCGTCCGAGGCACGCTCAGTCGAGGCATAGCCGATGACGAAGAAGTTGTAGTTGTCGTAAACGAGCTCGATTGCGGTGGGCAAGAGCTTGCGCATCTCAGTCCGGCATGCGCGTATGAGTTTGGCGACCTTGGGGTCGAACTTGGCAATGAAGGCTGCAAGCTGCTTCGAGACAGACGCGACCGAGTTGGCCGATGGTGCGGGTGATTTCATAAGTTAGCTGCCACGGCGGTCCTCCCCACCGGAGATCACCAGTCCTATCTGGATCCGAGTACTGGGCGACCCGAGCGCCAAAGACATCTTTGACTTGATAAACCGGCGACCTGTTGTTTACGTAAGGACTGGTAACTATTGGCCATAGGCCAAACCTTCCCTCGCTTGGCGATCCCGTCAAGCCCCCGGAACGCCTCGGCGGGGCCAGAGCCGCGGGTGCGTTCGGCCGAGCATGTGGAGTTCTGCCTCGTTAGCTGGAATAGTCCGCCGATTTCTGGTGGTTTCTCGACCGCTTATGACATGGGGGCAACCCTGCCGCTTAAGACCCGCATGTCACTTCTCCGACTCTCGTGTTCGCGTGTGGTCAGATCCCTTTGCTCAAAACTCCCAATGCAGCCTCGCGCCGAGAATCGAAACCGGACCGCGATCATGGTTGTAGGCGGGATTGTTGACGAACTGGTAATCCAAGGCACCGTGGAGCGTCCTCCAGATTTGGACATCATAGTAGGTTTCCAGGACTTGTTCCCACCCGTAATTCAGCGCGCCGTCGCCGGCGAGGATACCGGTGCCACCGGCCGCAAAGAACTCCTGATGGACGCGGGTGATGCCGTTGAGAACACCAGCCAGGCCAAAGGTATCGTTGGGCCGGCGCCAGAACTCGCCTTTGACACTGATGCCCAGCGCGGCGGTGCGGTCCACGTCGGAGAATACCCACGCTTCGGTTTGGCCGTCGCTCCAGCCCAACCGCGCGAAGGCCCCGACATTCTTGATGATCTCCTGCTCGACGTTCAGCCCAAACCCATATTTGTAGCGATAGGCCCGCGTCGCTTCGATGTCGGCGGGGCGAATGGGGCTATCGAGCGCGGCCTGGTAGCTACCCATGTGCGCTGAATTGAGATAAGCAAGGAAGCGGACGGTTCCTGGATGGCCGTTCACGGTATAACGGCGCTCGAACTCGGTCACCATTCCCCAGGCTTCCAGGTAATGCGCATCCTGGGCCATGCCGTTGGAAACCTCAGGCATTTGGAAAAAGCCGTACCGAACCGCCCAGTGAGGCTGATTCAGCTCGATCGCAAACCCGGTCTCGTAGCCGAGACTGTCAGCCGGGTAATCCCACGCTTCATTGGCCATTAGCCCCCAGTTCATGAATTGTGTGCGGGGATCGTTGGCGTAGGCGTTATTGTCGAAGATATCCTTGACGCTCATCTTCCCCAGGGTAAGAGTAATCCGCGACACATCCTGCTTACCGCCCAGGTGAAGCTGGTCATCCTCGACATTTTCCTGCTCGCCACCGAGGCCGATAGTCTGGCGGACGAACAGCCGCGCGATGGTCACATTCGGAACCTTGGTGCCCAGGCGGAAGGCTTCGCCGTTGGGAAAGCCTTCCACGCCGAGGGTCTTGCTCAGGCCAAAGCCCTGCCATAAGAGGCCGTCCACATGCGCCTCGGCGCCCCGCCACAAGCGCACCCCGGAGAACAGGTCCACTGAGACGGACTCCTTGACTTCGCCGTTCTCATCGAGGCTGTTCGGCCCGGAGTATTTGGCGGGGAAGCCAGGGTCCCCTTGGACAATGTCGGTGTTCTGAACGTGCCAGTTCCAGAATTGTTCTCGGGCTTCCTCGGGGGCCTTAGCCACCGCCTCGGGAAGGGGCTTGCCGGCGGACGGACCCGGCGGAGCTGCCCCATATTCGGTCGCATCCGCTGCCGCAAGCAGAGTCGCCGCACTGCAAGCAAGTGCGACCATCGTCGCGGTGGACGCAAGCTGGCTATTCGCTTTCATTCGGTACGGAGTCATTTTCGGGTCGCAGCCTGGTCATCCGGCACGCTAATCACCAGGGGAGAGAGGAACTCGTCGGGCCTCATTAGGTTCAGCATTTTTATAAACCAATAGCCGCCAGATAGTATTGTGTCAAAAATAATGTTTTGGCCTTAAAACATAATCACACTGCTGGGGCGCGACTGGCCCAAGCCGGCGAAGATTTGTTCAGCGGCGGTTGCACGGAGCTTGCGATTCTTGTACGTTCCTTTACTCCTTGGTTGCCGCGAGCGGTGAGTTGGTTTGGACCGTCTGGGCGCCGGAGGTCGAGCCCTCCTGCTTGTGGGAACTGGAGAAGACGCGCACGAACTTCAAGCCGATCAGGGAGAGGAGAATCAGGAGGTAAACGCGCAGCGCCCACAGGGCAATGCGGACCATGGGTGTTGTATGAATGCGTGGCATAGGTTAGCTCAGGTGGGAAGTTCGATTTTGGCGCCTTTCATCATGTCCTTGTAGCGCACGACGCCGAGGAGGTGATCGTGCGTGTCCACCACCGGTAACATGCGGAATTGGTATTTGGCCAGCAGTGCCACCAGGTCTCCTCGCAGGCAATCCTGCTCAGCGGTAACGACGGGCGACGCCATCAGTTCCCCGAGTGTGGTGTCCTCGGGCGCGATGACCAGATCGCGCAGGTCCACCACCCCCAGCAGCAATTTCTCCTCCCCCACGACGACGTAAAGGTAGGAGATGTTCCGGTGCTCGCGGGGTGAAGACCGCAGGGCCCGCAAAACGTCGCCCGCCTTGGCCTCCTTGGGAAAGGCCAGGAACCGGTCGCCCATCAAGGCGGAGGCGAGCACGTCCGCATTTGACAGGACGGCCTGGACGCGGGCGGCGCGAGGGGGTGCCAGGCATTTCAGCAGCTCGGTTACCTTCTGGTGGGATAGCTCGGAGAAGATGTCGGCGATTTGGGGGACGGTCAAGTGGGCCAGCACCAGGCGGGCTTTTTCCTCGCGCAGAAAGGCGATGAGCTGGCGCTTGGCCCTGGGCTCGGCTTCGACCAACACCTCAGCCATCTTGTCTGGATCGAGGGCCCCGAACATGGCCTGCTGTTCGTCTCCGGACAAGACCTCCAGCGCATCGGCCAAGTCTTCGCTGGGCAGTTCCAGGGCCTGCCCGCGGGCGACCGAGAGCGTCACGATATCCTTGGTGTGATCCTCAACCGAGAGTGGCTGGACGTAGCGCCAGGAGATTAATTGGTCTTTGCCGGACGCAAATCGTTCCAAGTGCCATTTGCGGAGAAAGCCGTTGAAGGAGATGTCCACATGGACCAGGATCATACGCCCTTTGGAATAGAGCAGGTGCACGTCATTAACGATTTCCGTGCGGCGACCGTCCATGTCCAGAATCGTCTGGCCCATCAGGTGTTCGTTGAGCAGAATCCAACCCTTCTGATCCACGAACGGCGGGTAGGGGCCGCCGACTTCATTGGGGTTAATGAAGATGGCTTCCTCCTCAATCCTCGCGACCTTTTCCCAGGGAATGAGTTCTGAGGGGTAGCCTTTGCCGTGCTCGATGTAGATGCCGACCGCCTCGGGATACGGCTCGGTCAGCCGGAAGACCAGGTCGGTGAGGCGCCCATTCTTCTTGTTGGTCTGGTCGAGGCGGACCCGACAGTTGAGCAGCTTGGAGAAGTATAACAGCTTGTAGTCCTCAAAAGCCGCAGAGGACGTCGCCAGTTTCGTCGCGGGAGCATTATTATCATTCGCGTTATTCATTGGGCGTGCCTCCTACTTGCCTGAACCGAACCACTCGGGAAACAACACCGAGACTCCGTAAGCGGTGGAAATGACAACGACAAAGGCGGTGATGCTCCAGTTGGCGATGTTCTGCCAGCGGGTGTTGACGTGCTCTCCCATGAGAGGTTTGTCGTTGAGGAGCAGGATCAGGAACATCAGCGCCGCCGGCAGCAGCGTGACGGCCACCACCTGGACGAAGATGGTAATAATATCCTGCAACGCTATGGAGGCCACTAGCGATACCACGCCCGCGGACATCAGCATCACCACGTAGGCCACATAAAACCAGGGGGCCTGGCGAACCGTCCTGTTCAGAGAGTGCGCCCAGCCGAAGACCTCGCCCAGGGCCCAGCTTGTAGCCAGTGAGATGCAGAGCGCGCCCAGTAATCCCGCGTCGAACAAGCCCACGGCAAAGAGCACCTTGGCCCACTGCCCCCATTGGCCGTGCAGCACCTGGGGCATGGCCGCCGCGGTTTTGGCGGCGGAATCTATTTCCCGGTATCCCTGGCTTTGGTCCGGGTTGAAATGGAACACGCCGGCGGTGGCAATGATGATGAAGGCCGCGACCAGACAGGTCATAAACGAACCGAAGAGGGTGTCAAATTTCCCATACTTGATGTCCTTTATGTCCATGCCCTTGTCCACGACGGCCGACTGCTGGAAGAAGATCTGCCAGGGGGTGATGGTCGTGCCGATGTTGGCCATGATCAGCGTGAGCAGGGCTACGCCCGACATGCCGAAGCCGAAATTAGGGTGGTAAAAGCCTCGCCCGACCGCACCCCAGCCCTCTTTGACATTACCGGTCTGCATGGCCCAGATGGCCGCGGGGATATAGACCAGGTTGAAGAGGCAAAAGAAGAGGGTGATTTTCTCGAACGTCCAATAGCGGCCGCTGATCACGATGCCGAGCATGAGGAACGTCACGCCGAAGAACGTGATCCAGGGCGGGATGTTGAAGAGGCTCATCGCCTGGGTCATGCCGATGTACTCGGTCACCAGTGTGAGCCAGTTGATGACGGCCAGATCGAAGATGGAAAACCAGCCCCAGAACTTGCCAAACCCGTCAAAGATCGCCTCGGCGTGGCCGCGCTTGGTGACGGCGCCCAGCCGCACGGTCATCTCCTGCACGTAATAGGCCATCGGGATCAGGATGATCATGGCCCAGAGCAGGTTGAACCCGGTCTTGGCGCCCGTCTGGGCATAGGTGGAGATGCCGCCCGCGTCATTGTCGGCAACCATGGTGATGATGCCGGGTCCCAGCGCGGCAAGGAACAGAACAGTTCGACGGTTGAGCCGACGGACCTGATGAATGCTCTTGCTGATCCAATACATACTGCTTTGCCAACGATACTGCCAACCGAGTGTCCACACCGCTACGGAGGGCCAGCTCGCTAACTGCTTTGGCAGTGGCTCAGCGAGACTCGGAGCGACGACCGAAGCCATACGGGTGGATAGTAGGCGTTAGACTTGATGGAGCGTTACTGAAGAATTCTTAAGAATTCACTCCGAGAGTACAAGCCGCCTGTCAGAGCGGCGAAGGTTTGGGAGATTTGCTTACAGGGAAGTCGGCGCTCGCGATCAGGTGGCGGCCACCTCGCGCAGCCGCACACGGAAGATGCTGCCGCGCCCGGCTTCGCTCTTAAGCTCGACCGTCCCACCCATGCGCTCGACTGACCACTTTACAATGGCCAGCCCTAAACCCGCGCCACCCTCGGAGCGCGAACGGGCCTTGTCCACGCGATAAAACCGCTCGAAGATCTTCTGGTGGTGCTCGGGAGCGATGCCGGGACCCTGGTCGGCAACTTCGATCACCACCGAGCTTTCCCTTTGAAAAGCCCGTAGCGAAATCGGTTTGGCCGGCGGACTGTAGCGCATGGCGTTCTGGACTAGATTCAGCAAGGCCAGCCGCAGCAGCGCCGGGTCGAACACCGCGAGGAGATGGTCCGGGCAGTCTAATTCCAGCCGCTGCTGCTTATCCTCAGCCACCAGCGCCAGTGCATCGCTGACCTCGATCAACATGTCGCGCACCGGCCCCGCCTCCAAATGCACCGGCAGGTTGTCGTCATCGGCCCGGGCCAGCAGCAGCAATCGGTCGATGAGTTGGTTCATCCGCTGCACCTCCTCCAGGATGCTGCCCAAGGCGTCGTAAAGAAGCGCTGGATTGCGCTCGCGGTAGGCAACCTCTCCGACGGCGCGGATGGCGGTCAAGGGCGTGCGCAGTTCATGGGACACGTCGGCGGTGAAACGCTTGAGTTCGGCAAACGAGTTCTCAAGCTGTTGCAGCGTCTCGTTAAACACTGTGGCCAGTTGGCCTAGTTCGTCGTGGGGATTGACCACTGGTAACCGCTCATTCAGAGATTTGGCCGAAAGCCTGCGCGTCCGTTCCACCATCTCCTTGACCGGAGCCAAAGCGCGTCCGGCGATCACATAGCCCGCCAGGGCAAACAGCAGCATGGTAGCGGGTCCACCCAGCGCCAAGGCCAGCCATAAGTGCAAGCGGCTCGTGGGCCTCCAGACGCCCGTCGCCAGCACGAGGGTAAAGTAAGCGGCACAGATGCCAATGCCCACCACCGCATACCAGGCGGCCAACCGCACGCGCAACGAGCGCCGCTGCCACCACTGCCTCACGCGCGGGCCTCCTCCCGGAGCACAAAGCCCACACCCCGCACCGTGTGGATCAGCTTGGACGCGTGGCCTTCATCAACCTTGCGCCGCAGGTGGGCAATGTGGACATCGATCACATTATCCAGCGGCGTGATGCGGTTGGGTTCGCCCCAGACATCTCGAGCCAGCATTTCGCGCGTGACCACCTGGCCTGATTGCCGCAGCAGGTAAGCCAGTAGGTCAAACTCCCGGGGCGTCAGCTCGATGGGCTTCCCTGCGCGCGAAACCCGGCGCGCTTCCAGATCCACCAGCAAATCGGCAACTGTTTTCTTGAGCGCATCGGCAGGCGAGGCTCGGCGCAGCAGCGACCGAATGCGCGCGAGCAGTTCGGCAAAGGCAAACGGCTTGACCAGGTAGTCATCCGCGCCGCTCTCCAGCCCAAGGACGCGGTCTTGAACCGCATCGCGGGCGGTCAGCAGGAGCACCGGCGTTTTGGAGCCGCGGGCGCGCAGGGTTTTGAGGATCTCAATGCCATCCCGTCCCGGCAGCATCCAGTCCAGCACCACCAGATCAAACGCCTCCGCGTTCAGGAGGAAGAATCCCTCTTCACCGGTATGCGCCGTGGTGGCCGAGAAGCCTCCAGCCTCCAGCCCTGACGCAATGGCGCGGGCCGTCTTCTCGTCGTCCTCGATAATCAATACCCGCATAAGGCGATTGCCGACCCCGAACGATGCCAGAGTCTCCTTGGAAGCGCGAGTGCCAACCAGCTCTACAACTCCTGAATCACTTCTCAATCACGCTCTCAATCCCCGGCTGTTACTGGCGCTTGCTAACTGTACCCCCAAACCAGGGAATTCCTATGGACCACTCAGGAATCTCCTAGTCGCGCACCGACCCCGCCGGGAGAGATGCTACTTGCGACGACGTTCAGACGGTTTGAGGTAAACCTCGCCTTGGACCGAACGCGGGCTTTCGGGACGCCTGATGAAGACGCGCCTGTTGAGAGCGGCGCGCGTCGCTGAATGAATCATTTTCACGCGCGCGAGAAGCAGACTATGGCCAGCAAACTAAACATAATGACTTTCTTTCAGCAGGTGCAGGGCCTGACTGAGGTTGCTGAGCGCTGTCCGCAGCCCCCGCCAGCACCGCGGCTCGTGTTGCCGGCGCGGTTCTCATCGGCATCCAGACGACGAAGGTTGATGATCTCGATAGAAGCTCAGAACCTCCAGGATAACCCAGCCTCCGTAAGCATCACGCATGTGAAAGCAACCACCCCGCCGCCCGCGCTGTCCCGTTGACCCGGCGGGGGGTTAAAAGGACCATTTGTATCGGGATGGTCGATGGTAGTTATGCAATGATGGAGGTTGAAGAGCGCGGTCCCGTAAGAAAGTCACTTAGATAAGCCTGGCTGATCAAAAGAGGGGTTCTGAGGGGGGTTTATGGTGCCAGGGTATGTCCAAAGTGATCTCCTGCGGATAGCCCACCCACCGCTGCGACTGAGACAATTTGGTTTCGGCTGGTCATTGCAGCAAGCTGGGGATGTGAACCACCTCGCCCAGGACCAGACTCAGCCTCACCGCGCGGGAGGGAATGTCCGGCTGCGGTCGAGCATCGGCGAAGCAGCCCGCCAAGCAAAGGCACTTCAAAGCGCTTTTGGGCATAGGCGACAAACTGACTCAGTTGCGTAGAGTCGTTCTATTCACCCGTCAGGCATTCACTGCGGCACAGCAGTTCCCCGGTAGCCACTCGAAGGCGGCTTTGACCTTGACAACTCTTCCGGCGTGTGTTAAAGAATGATTCGGCGATGAGGGGAGGAGGGCAGCGCCAATTCGTGAGGCGGGCAGGTTTTGGCGGCGGAGATGGAGGGAGGGGAAAGCTAAGAACAAGCAAGGAACATCCTAGGAACATGCTTGCAACATGCT
>Ga0182014_10000995_pt1 | contig 38618 bp, 31 predicted proteins | sample 612S2DmetaG_FD_120489 | JGI IMG/M metagenome (GOLD analysis project Ga0182014, IMG submission 120489) | Permafrost microbial communities from Stordalen Mire, Sweden - 612S2D metaG | ecosystem: Environmental > Terrestrial > Soil > Wetlands > Permafrost | place: Sweden: Stordalen | collected... | reverse complement strand
TATCGGCATCAGTTCAACTTCACCTTCGACGGGCTCACGGAGGCCACCAGCGCAATCGAGCGGCTGCGCACTTTTGGCCAGCGGCTTCGTGAAGGAAGTTTTGCCGAAGGCGAAAATCCCGCTCTGCAAGCGGCAGCCGCGAAGGCGCAAGCGGATTATCTGGCCGCGTTGGCGAACGATCTGAATACCGCCGAAGCGCGCGCGCCAATCTTTGATCTGCTGCGCGCGGCGAACACGGCGATGGACCAGGGGCAACTGATGGCCAGCGACCGGGATGCGATTCTGGCCGTGCTGGCGAGCTTTGACGCGGTCTTTGACGTGATGGAGGATCGTGATGCCGAAGCCACGCAGCGGGCGCTGGAGTGGGCCGAGCAGGAAGGCCGGATGGGTGATGCGGCTCCCGAGTTGCTGGCGCGGCAGGGGTTTACGGATGAGGCCATCGACGCGCTGGTGGTTGAGCGGACGTTAGCCAAGCGGCAGCGCAACTTTGCGCGCGCCGACCAGATTCGCAACGAGCTGGCGGAAAAAGGCGTGGTGCTGGAAGACTCGAAAGATGGCGTGCGCTGGAAGCGGAAGTAATCCCCGGAAAAATTGAAATCGAGGAGGTTCGCTGTATGGAAGCTAACGAAGCGCAGGAATTGCAGGAGCAGGCTGAGCACGCCGAGCACGAGCGGACGCTGCGGCCGGTTGCTTTTACGATGAGCGTGGTTGCCGTGCTGGTGGCCGTGGTTACCGTGCTGGGGCATCGCACGCACACCGAGGCGGTGCTGGACCAGAACAAAGCCACTGACCAGTGGAACTACTACCAGGCCCACAAGATTCGTGCCAGCGATACCGCCCTGGCCGCCGATCTGCTGAGCGTGGTGACCATTGTGGACAAGGATGGCGCGAAAAAGCTTGCCAAGAGCTACGCCGATCATCAGGACAAGTGGGCAGAAAACTTGAAGGAAGAGCAGGAAAAAGCCGAGGGGTTGGAGGCCAAGGTGGAAAAGGCCGAGGCGCGCGCCGACCGCTACGACCTGGGCGAGGCGCTGCTGGAGATTGGCCTGGTCATCACTTCGATTACGCTGCTGACTCGCAAGCGCGTTTACTGGTACCTGGGGCTGGGCTTCTCCACTGTCGGGATTGTGGCGGCGGCTTTGGGGCTGCTGCTCAAGTAAAGCTTCGGTCAGCGGCTCGGTCTTGCGTGTTGCGGATTATGGTAGACTGGCTTCCAAATGAAGGCCCACCGATTTTCCGCTCTTCTTTTTGTATGTGGCATTCCGCTTCTGGCTCAGACGCAACCTTCTGCCCCAGCGTCCCAGGCACAAGCCCCGGTTCGCGTCGCCCAGACACATTCAAGCGACATGGGCTTCAGCTATAGCCTCCCGCTGGACTGGGAGGTTGTGGACGCCAAGCCCATACTCCCGGTTGTAAGGCAGCAGCAGACGGAGACGGCAACCAGCGAGGACGAAAAGAAGGGCATTGCTTGCGCCCAGATTGCGCTGATGGCGCGGTACGGCAATCCTCCCTCCATCATTGAGGCAGTGGCGATTCCTTTCAGTTGCATTGGACAACAGTTCACCGACAAGGATTTGGCGAGCCTTGCTGGTGGCGTGGCCAGCGGGCTTAAGAAGGCATTTGATATGCCCGACCCGGTTTACGGCGCTTACAAGCTGGGTACCCACAAAGTTTGGATCGAACGCGCCAATGGCACCTTGATTGCTCATCCGGAGTTGAAACGCACAGTGGAGACGGTGTGCAGTGTGCTCAAGAAGGGCATTGTCTGCTGGATAGCCCTGGCTGCCGACCAGGAATCCCTGCATACCTTCGAGTACGGAGCGGTTACGCTGGACGGCGAGGTGGCACCGGCGCTGGTTCCGGCGGACGCCCTTCAAAAGAAGCCGTGATCAGGATCGGGCAGATTCCTTGTTCCCTGCAATCCACGAGACTACCGCGCAGACCGCCAGTATGGCTCCCATCACCGCTAGCGAGAGGATGATGGGCACTTCGATCCAGCGGGCTGCGAGCATCTTGAAGGCTACGAAGGCCAGCAGCGCGCCCAGGCCGTAGTGCAGATAGCGGAAGCGGTCGAGCAGCGCGGCCAAAGCAAAGTAGAGCGAGCGCAGGCCCAGGATGGCGGCGATGTTCGAGGTGTAGACCACAAAAGGGTTGTGGGAGACTGCCAGCACGGCGGGGATGGAATCGACGGCAAAGAGCACATCGGTGAGTTCAACGGCCAGAATCACGGGCAGTAAGGAACCACGGGCCGGCTGCAATCGCCGAATCAGGTTCAGGATGGGCGCGGGCGTTTTGGGAATCGCCGCGTCTGCCGAGCCGCCGCTGGCCGGATTGCCGCTAACCAGCCGCCAGGCCGCATAGAGCAGAATCAGCCCGAAGATCCAGGGTATCCAGTCGAAGCGCCGCAGCAGCGTGATGCCCGCGGCGATGAAGAGTCCGCGCAGAACGACGGCTCCGGCCACGCCCCATAGCAGGGCTATGTGCTGGCGGCGCCGGCTGATGTGGAAGCCCTGGAAGATGACCAGGAAGACAAAGAGATTGTCCACGCTGAGAGAAGTTTCAATCGCGTAGCCGGCCACGAATTCAAGCGCCGGCTGGTGGCCTTTGGTGATGGCGATCCAGCCAGCGAAGACGGCCGCAGCTACGACCAGCACACCCGTCCAAAGCCAGGCAAAGATCTGCGGGTGCTTCTTGCGCCGAGGGCCAGAAAGCATCGCATCGGCTATCAGCAGTGCGGCCACCACCGCGTGAAAGCCCAGCCACCAGACCCACGAAACGCCCGCAATCATCGTTGAATGCTCCGAAAGACAGGGAACAGTTGACAGCTAACAGCGAACAGTTGACCGCTGTCAACCGACAACTGTCTGCTGTCTACTGCTTCACCTTTGATTCACCAGCCGAATCGTCTCCATGAAGACATCGCCGTCGATGGTCAGGCTGTGGGCGCTGATCTTGTCCATGGTGTCTTTGGCGGTGTGGTGGTAGCTGTTGTTGGGGCCATAGTTCAGGTCGATGATGTCGATGGAAGGCACGCCGCGCTGGACGAAGGGCAGGTGATCGTCCTCAACCGGCTCCTCGACTTTGAAGAAGTAGCGCTCGTAGCTGAATTTTTTGGCTGCTTGCCGGACCAGGGCGACCAGCCAGTCCGTGGATTGGCTTTCGCGCTGAATGTCGAGGTCCTTGTCGCCGATCATGTCGGCCAGGAGGAAGGCTTTAACGTGGCCCAAGGTGCCGTCGCGGCCCCACTTGGCGGCCAGGTGGCGGCTGCCGTAGGTCGAGTCGGAACGGGACCAGTTCTGAATCGCCTCTTCGCCGTCGAAGAAGACCAGCCAGACCGAGTAGCCATCGAGTTTTCTGCCGTGGGCTGTCTGTTCGCGCAACTGGTCGGCGATGGCCAGCAACAGGCCAGTGGTTGAGCCGCCATCGTTGGCGCCGACGAAGTTGATGTTCTTTAGCGGATAGTTGGTCTCATAGTGGGTAGCCAGCACGATCACCCCATCCTTCTTGCCGGGGAAGCGCACGATGAAATTGCGCATGGGCACCGGGCCGATGGGCGTCGAGGCGGTGAAGGTATCCTCTTCGAGCGGGTCGCGGCGGAACTGGTTGCGCAGGAAGGCTTCCGCCTTGACGTGGCCGGGGCTGGTGGGCCAGCGCGGACCAATGGAGACAAATTGGCGGGCATAATCCAGGGCTTTGGCGCCGTTGAAGTGCGCTTGGGCGGGTGCGGCGAGTGGCGTGAGCAATAGGATCCCCAGCGCGAATCCCATCAGGAGTTGAGGTTTTCCGGGTCGCAAAAGCGAGACTTGGGGCACCCGCATTTTCTCGGAAATATGCATCACGGACGAGAAAGTCACTTTGCGGCCTCCTTGGCCTTGCGGCGCGCGGGATGCACCCACCAGGCCACGCCGATACCCAACAGATAAAGCGCCAGCATGGGAATGGCGTAGATGCACATGGTCCAGGGGTCGGGACTGGGGCAGATGAAAGCCGCCACGATAAAAACCGCCAGAATCGCGTAGCGGATATTCCTCCACAGAAAGTGCGGAGTGACGATGCCGAACAAAGCCAGGAAAAAGATGAGGATCGGTAGCTCAAAACTGATGCCCAGGCCGAGGATGATGGAGAGGAAAAAGCTGGAGTATTCCTCGATGGTGACCATGGATGTGAAATTGTGGCCGAAATCCACGATCAGAATCTTCAGCGCGCTGGGCAGTACATAGAAGTAGCCGAAGCCGGCGCCGGCCAGAAACAGCCCCACGGTGGCCGCCATGAATGGAATCACAAATCGCCGTTCCTTCTGGTAGAGCCCCGGCGCAATGAACATCCATACCTGGTAGAGGATGAAAGGCGAGGCCAGAATTGCTCCGCCGATCAGCGAAACCTGCAAGTCCAGGTTCAAAGGGTCCATGGGGTGGGTGAAGACCAGCGTCTTGCCAATGTGGTTCAGCGGCGCCTGAATGAAACCGACGAACCGGTCATGAAAGGCCCAGGCCGCGAAGAAGCCCAGTGCCAGGTAGATGGCCGAGCGGACGATGCGCTTGCGCAGTTCGTCCAGATGCTCCATGAGGCTCATGCCGGGCAGATCCGCGCGCTGGGTCACGGCGGCCCGCGCCTTGCCGATTGCCTCCGCGGGATCAACCATGGGGGGCCGGCTCCGGGTCGGGGCTGGGCTGCTGTGGGGCCGGGCCGTCTGTTTGGAAGGTCTCAGACGTTGATTCTGCTGCCTCGATGCCAGGGGTAAAGTCTTGTCCGATCAGTCCCGGGCCTGCCGAGGCTGGTCGCTCCGCCGGTACCGGCTCGCCGGTGGAGGGCGGCAGGATGCGTGGATACGTCTCTTCCGCTGGAACTTCAGGAGCGGATGCGGTCACAGGAGGGTAAACGGCTTCACCCGCGTATGGACTTTCTCCGTTCGTCCCAGAGGCTGCTTCCGGAGGCTGGGAATTCGCCTCAATGGTCCCCGCAGTCTGAGCCGGAGCCGATAGCGCCAGCAGGCGCAGCCGCTCGTCTTCCTTCTTGCGCCGGTCGGCTTCCTCGGCGTTGCGCAACTCCTCTTCCATCTGGAACTTGAAGTCGTTGGAAGCCTTGCGAACCTCGTAGAGCAATCTGCCGATCTGGCGGCCGATCTCCGGTAGCCGCCGCGGCCCGAAGACCACCAGCGCCATCACCATCAGGATCAACGAATCCCACATGCCAAAGCTTGCAACTTGAATTGTCGGTGGCGTCACCATGAAGGTTCATGATACCTTTCCGCGCGGCACACTCACAAACGGCGGGTGCGGGGCCGCGAGTCATTTGAGTCCTCTGTTACACCTGCGTTACACTATCTTCCAGTGGATGCAGCTTTTTTGCCGGGCTGGATTTTTTCTTGTAATCCTCCGGCCAGGGGCAGCATGCAACTGTGAAAGGCTTGCAACAACCCCGTGGATGGGGGCTCTTCTGAAGCGGTCGGCCTCAAGCGCCAACACGCCTTCAGCAGTGCCAGTGCATCTACTGCAAGTCGCGGATTGCTTTCAACATCCCCGTTCGCTGTCCCACAAAAGGGTGAGCTGAACTGAAGGCGGAATACGGTGAACCTGGTTCTCGATGATTTAACGGCAGCCTCCCCGGAGGCTGGCAGTACCTGTAGCCTTGAAAACTACCTGGCGCTTCCCGACCACACCATGGACGAGCGCATTGCAAGGGCGCGCGCCAAACTTGGCGCCACAACTCTCATCCTCGGTCACCATTACCAGCGCGACGAGGTGATCCAGTTCGCCGACGCAACCGGCGACAGCTACAAGCTCTCAAAAATAGCCGCCGAAACCGACGCAAAATACATTGTTTTCTGCGGCGTGCACTTCATGGCTGAGAGCGCCGACGTGCTGGGCCACGCGGGACAGCAAGTGATTTTGCCGGACCTGAACGCCGGCTGCTCGATGGCCGATATGGCCGATATTTCGCAAGTTGAAGCCTGCTGGGAAGCGCTTGAGCGCCTCGGCCTCGCGGACGACATCATCCCGCTGACGTATATGAACTCGACCGCCGCCATCAAGGCATTCTGTGGTGAGCGCGGCGGTCTGGTCTGCACCTCATCCAATGCTCGCCCTGCCTTTCAGTGGGCTTTTGCGCGCGGCAAGCGCATTCTCTTTCTGCCTGACCAGCACCTGGGCCGCAACACCGGCTATGAGTTGGGTATTCCGCTGGACGAGATGACGGTCTGGGACCCATGGTCCAATCAGATTGGTCAGAGCCTGGGCGGCCAGACGAAGGAGAAGCTGGCGGCCAGCCGCGTCCTTCTGTGGAAGGGCCATTGCGCCGTCCATCAGCGCTTTCTGCCCAGCCACGTGGACGCAGTGCGCGCCAAGTATCCCGGTATCAAGGTGATTGTTCATCCTGAATGCCGCTTTGAGGTCTGCCAGAAGGCAGACGCGCTAGGTTCCACCGAACGGCTGATCGCGCTGGTGGAGCAGGCACCGGCAGGCCAGATGTTTGCCGTGGGAACAGAGATTCACCTGGTCAACCGCATGGCCAGGCGCTTTGCCGCCGAAAGCAAACGCGTGATCACCCTGGACGATACCGGCTGCCTCTGCACGACGATGTTTCGCATCAGCCCGCAGCACTTGGCATGGGTTCTGGAGAATCTGGTCGAGGGTCGAGTGGTCAACCGCATCCAGGTCAAGCCCGGCGTCAAGCGCTGGGCCAAAGTGGCGCTGGATCGCATGCTGGAGACAGCGAACAGTTGATAGCTAACAGCAGACAGCCAAGAGCGGTCGACGGAAGCTGTTCACTGTAAGCTGTCGGCTGAAAACTGAGCTATCCTATTCCCCAAGGTATTTCCCCCATGAAGACCTTCACTCTCGACGAAGCGCAATCTCTACTCCCACTGCTGGAGTCGTTGCTGAAGCGCGCCATCGAAGGCAAGAGGTCGGCCGAGGAGGCCGAGCAGAACCTCTCCGGACTGGCGCGGCGCATTTATTTCTCCGGCGGCATGAGCGTGGACGTGACCAAGGTGGCCAACTCCCGCGCGGAGATGGAGGCGCATGTGCAGCGTGTCCGCGAGAGCATCGCCGAGATCGATTCCATCGGCGTGCAGGTGAAGGACCTGGAAGCTGGACTGCTGGATTTTCCCTGCCGCCTCGACGACCAGGTGGTGTTGCTCTGTTGGCGCATGGGAGAGCCTGCCATTGACTACTGGCACCCGGTCGAATCGGGTTTCAAGGATCGCCAGCTGGTCGATGAGCGCTTCCACCGCCGCTCCACCTCCGGCGGTCGGCCCAACTGAAGAAGCGGGGATCAGGGGCCAGAGGAGCTTCTGAGGTTCATTTCTGAATTTTGCGCTGGAGAAGAGAATCCTGCGCACCCTTCCGCGCATCCTTTCTGATGAGAGAGATCATGTTGCTGAGCAGCGTGATTCATCTGCCCCACTGCGGGCACGTAAGCGTAGGCTGGTTTCCCCCGCCTCTTCGTTCAACCTCATCAACCTTTTCCGGAGGAGTCAAAAGAATGCTTTCCGTAGGTGCAAATTTCCCCGCTTTTGAATTGACCGCCGTGGTCGATCTCGATCTCAAAAAGGCCTTCAAGCCGATTACTGACCAGAGCTTTGCAGGCAAGTGGAAGGTCTATTTCTTCTGGCCCAAGGATTTCACTTTTGTTTGCCCCACCGAGATTGCCGCTTTTGGACAACTGAACCCGGAGTTTGCCAGCCGCGGCGCGCAGGTGCTGGGCGGCAGCATCGATTCGGAGTTTGTTCACTGGGCGTGGCGCAATGAGCAGCCCTCCCTGAAGAACCTGCCCTTTCCCATGCTCAGCGACATCAAGCGCGAGCTGACCGGCGCGCTGGGCGTCCTGGATCCCAAGGCTGGCGTTGCGCAGCGCGCCACCTTCATCGTGGACCCGGAGAACAAGATCCGCTTCGTCTACGTGACCGACCTTTCGATTGGCCGCGACCCCAAGGAGGTTCTGCGCGTCCTCGACGCCCTGCAAAACGGCGGAATGACTCCCTGCGGCTGGCACAAGGGCGAAGAGACCATCAAGGTCTAAGAACCAGGCAGCTTATCGTGCCATGGTATTCCAGATTCCAAGAGCGGGAGCTGGAGCACCCCGGTCAGGAACCAGGATTTTACTGGCAGCGGAAGAGCAAGCTCTTCCGCTGCTTTTGTTTGTCCTGAAAGAGTCTGTTCAAACTACCAGGTTTTGAAGGTGACCGGCGCGCGGACAGTGTAGACCGAGTGCTTCTGGAAGCTCTGGTCGTTGCGGTGGGAAAAGTCGTTGCGGAAGTGGGCGCCGCGGCTTTCAGTGCGGGCCAGGGCGGAGTGCAGAATGGCGCGGGCCACTTGGCTCATGGCCTGAGCCTCGGCCAATCGGCGGCCGCCCTTGCTTTTTCCGGCAAGCCGCGTCAAAGCTGCGGCGCAGGCTTTCTGGGCGGCAATGCCTTGGCGCAGTGTGGACTCCTCGCGCAGCAGGCCAGCGTAGGACCACATGGAGGCTTGCAGCCTGGCAATGATCTCTTCCAGGTGGATTTCCTTCGTTGCGGTGAGCGGCTCGGAAACAACTTCAGGCGTGGCGGCGGGAACAAAAGGCAGACTGTCGTTGAGCATGGACTGTGCCGCGCGCGCTCCGAAGACGAGGCCTTCGAGCAGGGAGTTCGAGGCAAGCCGGTTGGCGCCGTGGACGCCGGTGCAGGCTGCTTCTCCGGCAGCGTAAAGGCCGGGCAGGGTGGTATGGCCGAAGAGATCGGTTCGGATGCCGCCCATGAGGTAATGCGCCGCTGGGCGAACCGGGATGAGGTCGCGGACGAGGTCGAGCGAGTATTGCGCCAGGAAGGCGCTGATGCCGGGAAAGCGTCGGTGCAGGTCGATGTTCTTTACGTGGCGCATATCGAGATGCACGACGCGGGATTCGTCGGAAGTCGCTCCCATGCCTTCGCGGGTGATGGCGCGGGCCACCACGTCTCGAGGAGCGAGTTCAAGCAGCGGGTGATAGAGCTTCATGAAGCGCTCGCCGCGGTCGTTGAGCAGGTAGGCTCCCTCGCCGCGCAGGGCCTCGGAGAGCAGAAAGCGCGGCGCGCCGGCGAGCGAGAGCACGGTGGGGTGAAACTGATAAAACTCCATATCGGCCAGGACGGCGCCAGCCTGGCTGGCCAGGGCGATGCCGTCACCGGTGGCTACGGCGGGGTTGGTGGTGTCAGAGTATACTTGGCCCGCGCCGCCGGCGGCCACGAGCACGGAGCGAGTACCGACTCGCCGCAGGTGGTGGTGCCGATCGAGCAGGTCAGCGGCAATCACTCGGCCGCCCGCGACAACAAGGGCTGTGACCGTTGTCCACTCGGCAAAGCGGATGCGCCTGTGGACGCGGGCAAAGGCCGCCAGCGAGCGGCTGATCTCGGCGCCGGTGGCGTCGCCATTGGCGTGCAGGATGCGGGGCAGAGAGTGCGCGCCTTCGCGGGTGCGGAGCAACTCGCCGGCTTCGGTGTCGAAGGTCGCGCCCCACTCCATCAGTTCGGCCACGCGCACCGGCCCCTCGGCCACGAGAACCTCGGCCGCGGGACGGTAAACCAGCCCGTCGCCGGCGTTGATGGTGTCTTCCAGGTGGAGCGCTACGTCCTGATCACCCTCCATGGCCACGGCGATGCCGCCCTGCGCATAGTGGGTGTTGGACTCGGCGACGGACTCTTTGGTGACCACCAGGACATCGCCATGGCGCGCCAACTCAACGGCAGCGCGCAGCCCAGCCACACCCGCTCCCATCACCAGAAAATCGACCTGAGACGACACTGACATCATGGTTCAGGCTATCACTGGGGGGGAAGGGCACTGGGAATGAGACAGGAGTAGAGGAGAAGAAGAGAGAGCGAAGGCCGGGCGGCAGCGCATCCAATGTGCTCCTTATTGCTCAGACTTGAGCTTTGCTTGCGGCTAGAGTCAAGAATGTAGGGATCAATAGATGACGCCCCCGATAGTGTGAGGGAGATTCGAAAGCAGGTTCAAGTCCTTATGGTGGCTGCTGTTGCCGTACCGTTCTTAACGGCCACAGAGCATCTCACGCAACACAGGTAACTGTAGACACCTCAAGGAGGGGTCACATATGCGCGGACTCAAAACACTACTCGGAACTACAGCATTACTTGCGGGTCTGGCCGTAGCGCCAGCGGCTCGCGCGCAAATCGTCGTCGACATCGGCGTACCACCGGTCTGCTCGTACGGCTATTACGACTATGAGCCTTACGCCTGCGCGCCAATGGGTTTTTACGGGCCGGGGTACTTCTACAATGGCATCTTCCTGGGCATGGGCCCATGGGCCGGCTGGGGCTATGGCCACGGCTGGGGCAGCCATCGCTTCAGTAACGGTGGCGGCGGAAGCTATCGTGGCGGCGGCGGCGCCATGGCCAATCGCAGTCATTATGCTGGTGGCGGGGGCGCCCGCTCCGGCGGTGGCGGCCAGGCACGCGGCGGGTCGGCACGCGGCGGGGCAGTACGCGGTGGCGGCGCAGTACGCAGCGGTGGTGGTGGACACGCCAGCGGTGGCGGCGGACATGCTGGCGGTGGTGGCGGACATGCTGGCGGCGGACATGCCGGTGGCGGCGGACATGGCGGTGGTGGTGAACACAAGTAACCACTAGCTGCTGCATCAGGCAGCGAATAACGCAAAAAGCGGCGGGGCTTAATGGCCTCGCTGCTTTGCGTTTTGATGCTGGATCCGAGGGCCCAAGGCTGAACCTTGCGGGAGTCAGGTTCAAGCACACATCAATCCGGTGGAAGGACTGACTGGCGAGGATAGTGACTTATATAGAGCCATGATGGAAGAAAGCGGCAATCCTTCAAGTGTTCGGGGCGGAGGACACTCCACGTAATTGCTTGTTATGTTCTTGTTTTTCCCCTCATAGCACCGGAGACCGAGACCTCCTGGCAAACGAGAGATGTCGCATGGTTCAGAAGAAACAAGATAGCTTGTCCAAGGCCGGAAACTCAATCTTGTGGCACTAAATCTCTTTTCCGCGCAAACAGCGCAGATTGCGTGAGTTGCCGGAGTTGCGCGGACGCGATGGAATTGATATGGTTGCTTACAATTGGAGTTTCCGCACCTTCACGGCGCCGCGACTGACTCTGAGTTGCACGCCAGAATCAAAGAAATGACTCTTGCCTGCGCCTGAGGTGTAGGCATCCACTGAACGAAACGCTCACATGATCACCTGGTCACAAGCAAAGAGGCGGAATGAAAACAGCAAGAATGATGATGCCCCTTGCGATTTTGCTAGGGTTCAGTCTAGTCGCTTCAGCAGGCTCGGTCACGCTCAATATGCAGGGGCTGCAGTCCGGTGAAGCGATCAACAACTTCTTCAACGGGGGGTTGGGCGGAAACGGTAGCGGGCCAGGCCCGAGCGACGGCATCGTTTTCTCGTCCAACTCATTGGCTCTCATTTCGGTGCTTCAGGGCGGAGGTGGCAATTTTCAGAGCAATCCGTCCGGAGGCCCGATTGCGTTTTTCGAGAGCGGCACTGCGGATACCATGGACGTGGCGGCGGGTTTCACAACCGGCTTCTCGTTCTACTACAGCTCCGCGGATGCCGGGTCGGTTGATGTGTACAGCGGCCTGGACGGTACAGGCACGTTGCTGGCCTCGGTGCCGCTGGTTGCCCAATACGATGTCGGATGCAGCGCCGGCGCAAGCACCCCATGGTGCAACTGGAGCGCGGTGGGCGTGACGTTTTCCGGCACGGCCGAATCAGTGAACTTCGGCGGCGCGGCGGGTGAAGTTGCATTTGACTCAATCACCCTGGGTGCATCGGACCCAGGTACGTCGGGTCAGAGTGGCGTAACTCCGGAACCCAGCAGCCTTGTTCTCTTCGGCTCCGGCCTTCTGGGCCTCGTGGGGGCAGTCCGGCGGAAGTTCGCCAGGTAAAGCTCATTTGCAATTCTCCATTCAACGGCATCCCCGCGAGGGTGCCGTTTTTTTACGGGCAAACGGCAGCCCGGAAGTGCTTTAGGATGGAAGCAGAGTGCAGACGATACGAGTAGAGACGCCTTCGGCGAAATATAACGTGGTGGTTGGCAGCGGGCTGATCGGCTCGCTGGCGCCACGGATCGAGCGAGTTGCAGGCAGACTCCCGCGACGGGTTTTTGTGCTGACTTCAGCGGCGATCTGGGGATTGTGGGGCGAAGCCTTCGTGAGTTCTTTCGCCGAGACGCCGATTGTGCTGTTTCTGGAGCCGGGCGAGAAGCACAAGACGCTGGCCAGCGTGGAGAAGTTGCTGCGGCAGATGGCGCGGGCGGGCGGGGATCGCGGGAGCTTGCTGATTGCCTTTGGCGGCGGGATAGTGGGCGATGTGGGTGGGTTTCTGGCGTCGATTTTCATGCGCGGGATTCCCTATGTTCAGGTTCCGACGACTTTTCTGGCGCAGGTGGATTCCTCTGTAGGCGGCAAGACGGGCGTGAACCTGCCCGAGGGCAAGAACCTGGTGGGCAGCTTCTATCATCCGCTGGCGGTCTTTGCCGATATGGACGCGCTGGGGACGCTGCCGGAACGCGAACTGCGCGCCGGGCTGATGGAGAGCGTGAAGGCGGGGATCATCCGCGACCGGGCGCTGGTGCGGTTCATGGAAGAGCACGCCCGCGAAGTGCTGAAGCGCGATCCGAAGGCTCTGGAGAAGGTGATTGCGGCGTCGATTCGGATGAAGGCCGGGGTGGTGCATCTGGACGAGCGCGAGAGCGGGCTGCGCATGACGTTGAACTTTGGGCACACGGTGGGCCACGCGCTGGAGCAGGCCACCGGCTACAAGACGTTGCTGCACGGCGAGGCGGTGGGGTGGGGCATGGTGGCCGCGCTATTCGTAGCACGGCAGCGGGGAACGATTTCACGGTCTCAGTTTGATCGGCTGGAGAACTTGATCGCTCTCTATGGACCGCTGCCTGCGCTGAAGCTGAGGGTGAGCAAAGTGGTGGCGGCCACGGGCGGCGACAAGAAGAACGTCGGTGGGGTGAGGCGTTTCGTGCTGCCGGTGGGCATCGGCGACGCGGGAGTTGTGGAAGATGTGACAACCGCTGAACTGGAGGCTGCGGTGGGGTGCATGCTGAGGCAAACAGAGGAGCGGCGCGCCTGATGACAACGACTGGAGCCAAGCCGCCGGGTGCGGAGGACGAGGCCAGCGCGGCATTGGCCGTGCGGCAGATGTTCGACTCAATTGCGCCCAGGTACGACCTGCTGAACCATGTGCTCTCGGCCAATGTGGACCGGCTGTGGTGGCGGCGGGCGGCGCGGCGGTTCCGTGCTGTGCTGGCGAATCCCGATGCGGCGGTGCTGGACATCTGCTGCGGCACGGGCGACATGACCATGGCCCTGCTGAAGCGGCGGCCACGGGGCGCGCGGCCAACGCTGGCGGCGGATTTTTCTCGCGCCATGCTGACCCGCGGAGCACGAAAGTTTGGCGGGCCGGGTGTGGGTGCGCGGGCGGCGGGTCAGCCATACGCAGTACCGCTAGAGGCCGATGCGCTGCGCCTGCCGCTCAAATCGGAGTCGTTGGACCTGATTGTGAGCGCCTTCGGCTTCCGTAATCTGGCCAACTACGAGTCCGGGCTCAGGGAGTTCCATCGCGTGCTGAAGCCGGGCGGGCAGTTGGGGATTCTGGAGTTCAGCGAGCCGGGAGGCCTGGTGGGCAAGGCCTACGCGGTCTATTTCCGGCGCGTGCTGCCGGCCATTGGGCGGGCGATTTGCGGCAAGGACGGGCCATATAATTATTTGCCCACTTCAGTGGGCAAATTTCCGCCTCCAGCGGAGATGCTCGGACTGATGCGGGCAACCGGATATGAGCAGTGCGCGTGGCAGCCGTATACGTTTGGGATTGCCGGGTTGTACACGGCTGAGCGCGGCGCTGTAGCCTAAGAACGAGATGATTGTAGAAGCCTTCAAAGCTACTGGATTTTCCGCCGAGAAGCGGCGCGTGGCGCTGCACTCGATGCTGGCTGCCGCGGCAATGACGCTGCTGAAGCTGGCGGCGGGGCTGCTTTCCGGCTCACTGGGCGTGCTGTCTGACGCGGCCCATTCCGGGCTGGACATGGTGGGCTCGACGCTCACCTTTTTTTCCGTACAGGTAAGCGACAAGCCGGCCGATGAGGACCATACCTACGGTCACGGCAAGTTTGAGAACTTCTCCTCGTTTGGCGAAGTCCTTCTGATGGCCGTTTCCAGCGGATGGATTATCTGGGAGGCACTTCAGCGGATTCTGCACCAGCGCATGGAAGTGCATCACTCAGTGTGGCCGGTACTGGTGGTGGTGACATCAATCGGCGTGGACTTCTGGCGGTCGCGGCGGCTGCATGATGTGGCCGAGCGAACCGGCTCGTCGGCGCTGGCGACGGATGCATTTCACTTCGCCTCTGACATCTGGTCGTCGCTGGCGGTATTGTGCGGGTTGGGCGCCAGTTGGGTAGGCGTGCAGTATGGCGTGGGCGCGCTGCGCTACGCGGACCCACTGGCGGCGGTGGTGGTTTCGCTGCTGATTCTGCGCCTGACGCTGCGGTTGGGCCGCGAGGCGGTGGGCGTACTGCTGGATCAGATTCCCGTCGAGACGCGGCAGCGGTTGATCGAAGACGTGACCCAGGTTCCGGGGGTGCTCGGCGTGGAGCAGGCGCGGGTGCGGCGGGCCGGAGCAAATTACTTTGCCGACCTGACGCTGGCGTTGCCGCGGCGCTACACCTTCGAGCATACCGGGGAGCTGGTGCGCTCGGCCACAGAGGCTGTGCATCGCACACTGCCGGAGGCCGACGTGGTGATCCACACGGTTCCGCGGCAGGCGAGGGCGGAGAGCATCTTCGACCGGGTGCGGGCGGTTGCCGCGCGCAACAATGTGAGCGTGCATGAACTGAGCGTGCAGTCGCGCCAGGGGCGGCTGCGCGTGGAGCAGCACCTGGAACTGGACGAGACGCTGCCGCTGCTTGAGGCGCACAACTTTGTCTGCTCCCTGGAGGCGGAGATTCTGCGCGAGGTTCCGGAGATCGACGGGGTGTTGACGCACATCGAGAGCGAGCCCGCTACGATTGAGCCTCCAGAGGAACGGGTCGAAGCGGATCGCCGCATCGAGCAGGCGATGCACCGGGTGGCGGCGCAGTTGCCGGACATTATCGATGTGCATGAGATTCTGGTGGCCCACTCGGCTGAGCACACCCACGTTTCTTGTCACTGCACGCTGCCCGACGATTTGACGATGCAACGGGTACACGTGGCCATCACCGCACTTGAGGACCGCTTCAAGCTGGCGTGCCCGGAGGTTGACCGCGTGATCATCCACCCCGAACCGGTGACGGATAATCTGCGGTGAAGGCGAGGATTGGTTCGCCTTACGCTGGTTGCGGATTTTCTGAGTTACGGAGAGCATGAGCCATGAGAACCCGTCCGGTCATTAATTTTTTCCAGGTGGCATCGCTGGTGCTGGTGCTGGTGACCGTGGCGCTGCTGGCGGCGATCACTACCATGCACTTCGTCATTCACGGGGCTGAAGTGCAGGTCCCCTCGCTCAAGGGAATGACCGTGGCGGAGGCGCGCAGCCAGACCTCGGGGCTCAAGCTGGATCTCGACGTGGACAACCGCTATTACTCGGGCGACGTGGCTGCGGGGCATATTCTCACACAGTCGCCCGCGCCGGGAACGGTGGTGCGGCGGGAGTGGCGGGTGCGCGTGGCAGAGAGCCTGGGGCCGCAAAAGGTGGAAGTGCCGGAGACCGTGGGCCTGGATGAGCCAGTGGCGGCGCTGCGGCTGAGACGCGTGGGCCTGGAGGTGGGCGTGACGGCGCGGCTGCATTACCCCAAGGCGGCCGAGGGCACGGTGCTGGCACAAGACCCGCCAGCGCACGCTCAGGGCATTGCGCGGCCCAGCATCAACCTGCTGGTGGCCGCTTCGAGCGACGATGCGCCCGACGGTTTTGTCATGCCCGACTTGACTGGCCTGCCAGTGGTGACCGCGCAGGCGGAGCTGGCACGGGTGGGCATTCAGTCAGCGGCAAAGTATGTGAACGTGCCGGTGGCGCTCATCGGCAGCGGCGATACGGCCCCACGACTACCGGTGAGGCCGGGCGCGGTGGTGGCGCAACAACCCCCAGCCGGCACGCGCGTGGAGCAGAGCATGCAGGTGAAGCTGACGGTAGCGAAATAGCGAGTCAGCGAGTCAGCGGGGCGGTGACAACTTTCAGGCTGTCCGCTCGATCATGCAAATAAAGAACCCATCCGTGTGAAAGCTGCCGGGTAGAAGGCGAAGGCAGCCTTTTGTGGTGAGGCAAGCGCGCAGGCGTTCCGCGCCCAGGTGCGTGAGAATGCCTTTGCGAAGAAGTTCGCCGATGCTCCGCGTGAGTGGGACCGTGCGAGCGTTCGGCATTGCGGCCAGCACGGCGGCGACGACTTGCTCATTCTCCTCCGGCTCCAGCGAACAAGTGGAGTAAATGACGCGGCCGCCGGGACGGACGGCGCGCAGTGCGGCCAGCAGAATCGCGCGCTGGCGTTCAGCCTGGCGAGTCAGGTCATCCATGCGCAGGCGGTGGCGAATCTCGGGGTTGCGGCCCAGCGTACCGGTGCCGCTGCAAGGCACGTCGGCCAGCGCAAGGTCGAAGGCAGAGTCTTCCGTGAGTTCGGATGCGTCGGCCAGGCGGCACTCGATCCGGTCGCCGAGGCACGTCAGCCGCTTGCGCAACTGCTCAATTCTGGTCTTGCTGGATTCGCAGGCGACGATGCGGGCCTGCGGGTTGCGCTCGGCCAGGATGAGCGTCTTTCCGCCGGGAGCGGCACAGGCATCGAGGATGCTTTGCACATTTTGGCCGAGATTCTCGCTGGCCAGCTCGGCCACCAGTTGCGAACCCTCGTCCTGAAGCCGCACGCGGCCCTGAAGGAAGGCTTCCGTGGCGGTCACGTTGCCGGCGACAACGGTGCGGGCGGCGGTGAGCAGTTCGCCGGGCTCCAAGCTGATGCCCTCCGCGGCAAGTTCGGCTTCGGCAGCGGGAGTGGCGAGGCGCACCGCGAGCACAGGCTGGCTTTGGCCGTGGCGGCAAATGGCTCGCGCCACATCTAGGCCGTAGAGGTTGATCCAGCGCTCGACCATCCAGATGGGGTGAGACTGGGTGAGCGCCAGGTCTGAGGCGGATTCAGAATCGCAGCCTTCGGAGGCTAAAGCCTTCAATTCACTTTGTTGCATGAGCGGTACGGCTAAAGTCACGCCTTGAGGTGAATGGGAGCCAGCGTCAAGTTGGTCGATGGTCTGCTGAGTCTTGGACATTTTGCGGAGGACGGCGTTGACCATGCGGGAGGCGAAGCGGTGGCCGGACTGCCGGGCCAGTTCGACGCTCTCGTCGATGGCCGCGCGGGCGGGGATGCGGTCCAGGTGGAGCAACTGGAATGCGCCCATGCGCAAGGCGATCAGATCTTCAGGGTCGAGCTTGGCGTTGGGCCGCTTGAGCAGAGTCTGCAACTGGTAGTCGAGCTGAATCTGCCAGCGCAGGACGCCCAGAACGAGGGCAGTAGCCAGGTTGCGGTCAGGGGACGAGAGCGCGTTCACGGCTTTGCTGCGCAACAGATCGTCGGAGTGGGATTGGCCGCGTTCAACGGCCATCAGAATCTGGAAGGCGGCCTTGCGAGCTTTGGAGATTTGGGCCATGGGTCTCAGCCGAGCCTTGCTTCGGCCGGGAGTGAGATTCCGCGCAGGAACTCTGCTGCCGCGAGGCGCTTTTTGCCTTCGAGCTGAACTTCGACCAGTTCCAGCCAGGTGTTTTCAGCACAGGCAACAAAAAGGTGATGGTTTTCGATGTGAATCTGGCCGGGCTGCGCAGAGGCTGAAGCAGTAAAGGCGGAAGCATCCACGACTTCCACGCGGTGAACGATCAGCTTCTTGCCGTTGAGCGCGGTGAAGGCGCCGGGCCAGGGCTGAAAGCCGCGCCAGCGATTCTTGAGTTCCGTCGCCGTGCGCGCGGCAAATTCCATGCGGCCATCTTCGCGGTCGAGCAGCGGGGCAAAGGTGGCTCCGGCGTGATTCTGCGGCTGGGGCTTGATGGTTCCATTGGCCAGGCCCGTCAGGGTTTCCACCACCATGGGCGCGCCGGCGCCGGCGAGTAAGTCGAACAAATCCGCTGCGGTCTGTTCTGGAGCGATGGCCAGCGCCTGTTGCAGCAGAATCGGGCCGGTGTCGAGCCCCTCATCGAGCAGCATGGTGGTATTCCCGGTGAAGGCGTCTCCCATGGCCACCGCCCACTGGATGGGCGCTGCGCCGCGGTACCTGGGAAGCAGACTGGCGTGCAGGTTGATGCATCCCAGGGGGGGCAGCGCGAGCATCCAGGGCGGAATGAGGCGCCCGTAGGCGACGACGATGATGGCGTCGGGGGCGATGGCCTCAACCTGTGCGTGAAACTCTGCGTTGTTGCGAATTTTCTCGGGCTGCGTGACCGGGAGGTCTGCGGCCAGCGCGGCCTGCTTGACAGGCGGGGCGGAGAGTTGCCCGCCACGGCCCGCGGGCCGGTCGGGCTGCGAAACGACCAGCGCGATTTCATGTCCCGCCGCACGCAATGCCTCCAGTGTGGGCACGGCAAAGCGCGGAGTCCCGCAGAAGATCAGTCTGAGGGGTCTCGTCATCTTCGTCTCCGGGGCTGAGTTTACCACTCGCCGGCACGCTGCAACTTGCGAATCTTGCGGAGGGTCAGGTCGCGTTTAAGGGCGCTCATACGGTAGATGAACAGCATACCGTCGACGTGGTCGATCTCATGCTGAAAGCAGCGCGCGAGCAAGTCATCGCCGTCCATCTCGTACCACTTGCCCCGCTCATCCTGGGCGCGGATGCGCACCTTGGCCGCGCGCACCACCTTCTCGTTGATCTCGGGAAAACTCAGGCAGCCTTCATTTTCGTAGACCCGGCCCTCGCTGGAGATGATTTCCGGGTTGATGAGTACCAGCCGCTGCTTGGGGTCTTTGCCCATGCTCAAGTCGATGGTGGTGAGCCGTTTGGAAATGCCCACCTGCGGTGCAGCCAGACCAACGCCCTGCTCGGCGTAGGTGGTCTCGAACATATCGGCAATCAGCTTGTGCAACTCTGCGTTAAACTCGGTGATCGGTTCGCCGGGCCGCGAAAGCACCGGATCAGGATATTTGACAATCTTCAGATTCATCAGTCTGCTAATAGCTCCGTATCTGTTGGATGTAGCCCAGAAAATTTCGCTGCAATTCCAGAGCCGAATCTCCGCCGAATTTTTCCTGAGCCAGGCGGGCGATGGTAAGCGCCACCATGGCTTCGGCCACCACGCCGGCTGCCGGTACCACGCAAATGTCACTGCGCTCGTAGCTTGCGCGGGTGGCCTCGCGGGTGTCAAAACGTACTGAATCGAGCGGCTTGCGGAGGGTGGAGATGGGCTTCAGGTAGCCGCGCACCACAATTTCCTCGCCGTTCGAGACGCCACCCTCGATGCCGCCTGCATTGTTCCGCGGGCGGGTAAAACGGGTGGGTTTGGCGGTGTCTTCGGCAGCGTAATGGATGGGGTCCTGGACCTGGGAGCCGAAGGACTCGGCGGCCACGACGCCACGGCCGATTTCGACGGCTTTGACGGCCTGGATGCTCATCACCGCCCCGGCGAGCTGCCCATCGAGGCGCTCGTCCCAGTTGGCATAGGTGCCCAGGCCGGCGGGGACGCCATGCGCCACCACCTCGAAGACGCCGCCGATCGTGTCGCCGGTGCGGGCTGCCTCTTCAACCTCTTCCTTCATATGGGCTTCGGTCGTCTCATCCACGCAGCCGAGGACAATCTCGTCCCTGGCGGCGAGAGCGGCGATCTCTTCCCATGTGGCGGGACGGTCGAGCGCAACGCGGCCCACGCGGATTGCGTGGCTGGCGATTTCGATGCCGAGAGTGCGCAGCATCAGCTTGGTCAGGGCTCCGGCGGCCACGCGCGCGGCGGACTCGCGAGCCGAGGCGCGCTCCAACACGTAGCGGGCGTCAGGAAAGTTGTACTTGAGGGCGCCGGCCAGATCCGCATGGCCGGGACGCGGCGCAGCCACCGCCTGGTGTAGCGCGGGATCGCCTGCCTCGACGGGCAGCTTCTCTTCCCAGTTTTTCCAGTCGCGGTTGGCGATCTCGACGGCAATGGGTGAGCCAATGGTCTTGCCGTGGCGTACACCGCTGAGCACGTGGGCCTTGTCGGTTTCAATCTTCATGCGCCCGCCGCGGCCGTAGCCCTGCTGACGCCGCCATAGTTCGCGGTTCACGAATTCGAGATCGATGGGCACACCAGCCGGCAGCCCGGAGACCAGCGCAATCAGCGCCTCTCCGTGCGACTCTCCGGCGGTTGAGAAACGTATCATCTTCATTCGATTGTAACGGAAGGGCGGGTGAGCGGGCTCGGCGAGCCGGCAAGTCAGTGAGATTCTTCATGAACGTGCGGAATCGGCAACGGATTTGCCCGTTCGCTATTTTCTTCTTGCCGGTTCCTCGCCTACTATGGAGCGCATGAGCTACTTCCTCTTCAAGACTGAGCCCGGCGTCTATTCCTTCGACGATTTCCTTGGCGACAAGGAGACGATTTGGGATGGCGTGACCAATCCGACTGCCGTGAAGTATCTGCGCGAAATGAAGCCGGGGACGAAGTGGATTTTCTACCACACCGGCGATGAGCGCACCGCTGTGGGCACCGGAACCGTGGTGAGCGTGGATGCGACCGATCCCAAGGTTCCCATCGTAAAGGTCAAGGTGGGCAAGCGGCTCAGACAGCCGAAGCCGCTGGCCGCCATCAAGGCCGAGCCGCTCTTTGCCCAGTCTCCCCTGGTGATCATCGGGCGTCTTTCAGTGGTGCCGCTGATCCCGGAGCAGTGGGAGTGGTTCTTGAGTTGATCGCCTATTCCTTGTCTTCACCCAGGTACCGCTTGGTGTTCACCAACTGGCGCTGATCCAGCGACCAAACCTTGCCTGTCAGCTCGCCGGGACCTTTGCCTTCGCGGATGGACTTATCAAATTCGCCGGCCATGGCTTGCATCTTGGCGTCCAGGTCGTCGAGGAAGTTGAGGACCAGGGCTTCAGGAATCATGGGCAGCTTGGGCGAGCCGAACTCCAGCTTGCCGTGGTGCGAGAGGATCATGTGCAGGACCAGCGTCTTGAGGCGCGGCGGGAAGTTGGGCAGGCTGTCCATGGCGCGTTCGGCCAAGGCCGATCCGATCTGGATGTGGCCCAGCAGGCTGCCTTCGACGGTGTAATCGAAGCCGGTCTCCCAGCTTAGCTCGCGCACCTTGCCAATGTCGTGCAAAATCACGCCGGTGAGCAGCAGGTCGCGGTCGAGCATCGGGTAGTGGGGGGCGACGCGGTCGGCCAGGGTGAGCAGGCTGACGACGTGCTCCAGGAGGCCGCCGAGCCAAGCGTGGTGGAGCTGCCTGGCGGCGGGAGCTTCGCGGTAGGCGGTGGCGAGGGCCGGGTCGTCGAGCAGGGTGGTCAGCAGCCGTTTGAGGTCGGGGTTGGCAAAGTTCTCGACAAAGCTGAGGAGCTGGCGCCAGAGGTCGGCCACATCGTAGGTGGTCGAGGGCATCAGGTCCATCTTGTCCACTTCGTTGGGTTGCGCAAGCCGAAGCTGGTCGATTTTCATCTGCAAACGGTCGTCAAAGCGGGAGGCCGAGCCGCGGGCCTTGACGATGTCGCCCTTGTCGAAGTCTTTGGCGATGCGCGGGTCGGAGATGTCCCAAACGCGGCCTTCGAGTTGGCCCGTCTTATCGCCCAGGATCAGGTTTAGGTAGGGCTTGTTGGACTTGGTGGTGCGTTGCTGCTTGAGCAAGACGAGGAAGAAGCCGTCGAAGGGCTTGCCCTCGTCGAAGTTGGCGAGATCGGTGATATAGATGTCTTTCATAAGGATGACCATGGACGGCGAGAGCGATCGAAGAGGCTGCGAGAGCCGCTGCCGTGCGGGTCAAGAATATCACTGTTGCCAGCGTGCTTGAGCTATGGATGGGCCCACAAGGAGATTGAAGAGAGCACACGCGAGGTACAGAAGACATTCACACAGAAGGTCGGGGCTTGGGCAAAGAGGCAGGGGATTCTTTACCGGAAATCTGCATTTTGAGAAATGGTGTTGAATATCAGCGGTTTGTGTCTGCGCGTTATGGTCGCGGTGCGGCAGAGACAAAAAGGCCGGAGCGCGTACTCCGGCCTTTTGTCGATCAGGTTTTGTGGAGGCGGTTAGAAGTCGAGCCGCAGGCCGAATTGCATACGGCGATAAGTAGAGAGGGGAGCGCTGTACGTACCTAGGTTTGAGTCGACGGTTTGCCCATCCAGTCCGTGGAGACTAGTGTCAAAGCGAACTGTGTTAGTCACGTTGTAAGCTTCGGCGGCGAACTTGAGTTGCATTTTGTCGGGCAGGCTCCAGGTCTTGGTGAGCGAGGAGTCAATGTCCAGGTAGCCGTCCCCGCGGAAGTTGTTGCGCTGCCCAGCTTCTCCCGGATAAGGGAGCCGAACGGGAGTGCCGGAATAGATGCCGTTGTTGATGGCGCTGGTGGTGGTGGCATCGAAGACGTGATAAACGCCTCTGGAGAAGTTTCTGTTGGTCTTGACGCCGCCGACGTTGAAACTCATGGCAGGGTTGTTGTAGTTGGTGGGGTATGCAGGGGACTCGAGGGTGAAGGGCAGTCCACTGGCCCAGCGGGCCAGCCCAGCCCATTGCCATCCGCCAATGAAAGTGTCAGCTATGCGATTCTCGCTGCCCAGCAAGGCTTTGCCACGGCCAAAAGGCAGCACATAGGCCCAGTCGGTGGTAATCAGACTGCGGGTATCAAAGTCCGAGGGGCCCTTGTTGAGCTTGGGGTTCCAGGTGTTCTGGATGGCGAAGTTGCCGTAGTTGCCGTCCCCGCTATTCAGATTCACGACAGTGGCGCGTTCGGTCTCAGAGCCTATGTCCAGTGATTTGGAGTAGGTGTAGTTGAAGTCAACCGTCAAGCCATGAGAGGCGTGATGACGGAGGGTGAACTGCAACGCGTTGTAGGAGCTGGTGCCGATCGAATCCTCCGCGTAGAGCGAGGAAAACTGATTGCTCCAAAAGGTTGACTGCGGGGCGCCGACTCCGCTGTTTGGGCTTCCGGGGAAGACGCCGAAGACGTCGTAGAACGCCAGGGCAAGGGTTTCGCCGTTGGTGTAACGCCACGTCGACCAGCCATTGTTGAACATAGCCTGTGTTGCGCTTTCACCTGGGTAGTCGACTCCCTGCATGTAGGGAAAGACATGCTCGAAGTAGGGGATGGCCGCAATATTGTTGTTCACTTTTTGATAGCTTGTTGACCCGAAAAAATTGACGGAGGCGGGGTTGGTGAACGTGTATGTGCCGAACGGTGCCGCATCGACCTGCTTGGAGAGGATTCTGGCGGCGCTATAGTAGTCGCCTCCGCCCTGGGGGTCTACAAAGTTAACCGGCTCGGCCAGATCGATCTGCTGGAGGAGGTGACGTCCGAGGCGGCCGACGTAGGCGCTCTCCAGACTGAAGCCCAAAGGCAGCTCGCGCTGAACGGAAAGGTTGAAGGACTCGGCATAGGGTGTCTTGATGTGACTGTCGATGCCCCAGTCGATGGCGAAGGCGGAGGGAGTAGGCGTAAAGGGGAAGGTCTGCGTAGCTGAAAACGGGGGCATGGGGATGTTGGGCAGGTTGTGGGGACCGGTGAAGCGTGGCGCGCTCTCGAATCCCAGCTCGTCAGCGGTGTTGGTGATGCCGGCGGTCAGGCCGTAGGAGCCATACAGGTCGAAGTTCTGTACGAGAGCCTCGCCATAGTGGTCATAATAGATGCCGGCGCTGGCGCGGATGGAGGTCTTTGTGTCGGGGGAGTAGACAATGCCCAGGCGAGGAGCAAAGTCGCCTTTCTGCTCGGGCCAATATCCGGGTCTGTGGTTGGCTTTGCCGGCAGGCGCGAGCGAAATTACTGGTTCGAAGATCTCGCCCTGTTGCGCGGCGAATTCGCGCGTCTGGTACCACTTATCGGTATCGATGGTGGGTGTGATCTGCTGGCCGTTCGTCTCATAGGGGGTTTGCAGAAGGGTATAACGCACGCCGTAGGTCACAGTGATATTGCGGCGGGCGTGCCAAGCGTCCTGCACGTAGCCCTCGAACTCGTTGGAGTGGAAGTTCTTGGTGACAAAATCGCCCTCAGCCAAGGCTGTGCCGCTGGTTGGCCCGGTGATCTTGTAGTTATACACGTCGAATATCTCCGGGACGACTCCCATGAGGCTTGCGTAGCCCTCCATCCACGAATTGGTAAAGCTGCTCGACATGTTGGCCGGGAGGGGCAGATCGGACGTAGTTGCATAGTAGGGGTTAGTGTCGGCGCCGTTGTAGGAGTTGGTATCGCTGCTGTGGAAATTGGTGATAGCGCGCCAGTTGCCGCCAAAGGAAATGGTGTGCGTACCCCGGTTCCAGCTCAAGGTGTCGGTGATGTTGTTGACCGGGACATGGAGAATGGTGTTGTAGGTCTGGGCCTCGGGCTGGGTAAAACTCGCGAAGCCGACCCATTCACCGGGGTTGATACCGCCAGTCTGATAGCCCTGGCGGATGTAGCCATAGCGCAAGTCATTGACAATGTTGGCATTGGGAACCCAGGTGTAACCGGCCGAGATACCTTTGGTGTTGTTGTCGGTAAAAAAGGAGGGGGGTTGTCCGGGAAGGTTTATATCTCCGGAAGCGGTATCCTTCTGCAGATTTCCACGGACAAAGAAGTGGTGCTTGCTGCTCATGTTGTAGTCGATTTTGATAATGCTGGTGTTGAGCGTCGAAGGCGCCGGAGAGGTGAAGAACAGAGAGCCACTGTTGTATCCGCCGTCGCCCAGGACAGAGCCTGTTGCGGTGGGCACATTGGCGTAGTAGGCAAGCACGGCGGCGTTGGCGCCGGGGCCGTTGGGGCAGACCGCCGCGCCGTTAAAGGTGTTGTTGAGGCACGGCGAATCCAACTCCTGGACTTGAGTTTGGGTTAGAGTTTGGGTGTTGCCGCTGGCGTCGGGGTAACTGAGCTCGCCAGCCATGAAAGTCGCTGTGGGCACGGTGGCCCCAACAACGTCGGAAATGGCCTTGCGCTGGCCCTCATAGTTGAAGAAGTAGAAGAGATTGTCCTTCTTGATGCGGCCGCCGGTGCTACCGCCGAAGGTGTTCAGGACGTACTTCTGCGGGATGTTCGGTTTACCCTCCGCCAGCTCGTCGTATTTGTTGAAGAAAGAGTTGGCGACGGTGTTGGTAGGGCGGTAGTACTCATAAAGCGCACCGTGCTGCTGATTGGTTCCGCCCTTAGTGACTAAATCGACCTGAGCGCCGGAGGAACGGCCTGAAGCTGCTGTGCCGTTTGAAGTGGTAACGCGAAACTCCTCGGTGGAGTCGAGGGTGGAGCGCAGGATACCAGTGAAGGCTGCGCCGCCGGTCTGGTCGTTGTCGTCGAGTCCGTCGAGTGTGACGTTGCCTTGGTCGGAGCGCCCGCCGGCCACGGATCCTTGGCGGCTGTCAGTGATCTCGTTGCCGACATAGAGAACGCCCGGTTGCAGGCTGAGCAGGTTGACAGGGTCGCGGCCTTCCATCGGTAGCGTCTCAATGGTGACGCTTTCAACAGCGTTGCCAATGGTGGCATCTGTAAGATTGAGAGCCGCCGTGGTGGCGCTGACGTCCACAGTGACCGCTTCGGCCTTTACGGTGAGGGTGAAGTTGATGGTAGCCGGCTGGCCGACGAGCAGCTCCGCGGTTACGGTTTGCGTGGCAAAACCGCTGGACGCGACGGTGATCCGATAGCGCTCCGGAACGACAATGGGAAAAATATAGTAACCGGAGGAGTTAGTGACCGCGTGATACGCGTTACCTGTGGCCTGGTTCGCGAGGGTGATGGCAGCCCCTGGGACCAATGCGTCGCTGGGGTCTTTGACTACGCCGCGCAGTGAGGTGGTTGAGGTCTGGCCGAAGACAAGAGCAGTGGAGAGGATGGAGAGAATACAGCACAACATCCCTGCCCACGGGAATCGTTTCATGACTGGTTCCTCCGAAAAGTCGTATGTTGTGCGCTCATAAGACGCCGTTGTAGCGTTGAGCGGGTTGATGACTTGTGGGCCTTGTTGGGCCCACTGCGTACAGTATTCTCCCAGGCAAAGGCTAGCTTCGCAAAAGTAGGTTCCGACCATCAGTCGGTGTCTATATTCCGACAGCAGAAAGATTGGAAGGAATCGCACTCGCAGCGCTGAACCATGCAGATTAGCTGAAAACTTATACGAAGTGTGGTTGGCTGTCAAGAAAAATAGCCATAAGTTGGGCAGCGCTGTCAAGCATGTTCAACCGGGCGCGAAAGATCAATATGGATGCTCCAATGAGAGAAGGTGCTGTTTTCTGAGTCAGGGGGGGAGAGGGGAATTCCTTCTCTTCTGGCTGCAACTGTTGCACACTCGGGACCGGCTCTACAAGAAATCGGGGTTTCTGAGGGAAGGGCAGATATTAAATAGGGATATGGGGCAAGAAAGGGCCCCAGCGAAATGGCGCCTCTAAGCATCACCGATGCCGCCTCCGCCATGGCCGCGCTGACGATGGAACAATCTCTTGATCTTCTACACGTAAGACATTCACGCGGAAGGCAGGGGCCGAGGTGGATCGCATCCTTTCAGATCGTGCGTATCCACACAGATCCGGAAATCTCATAGGGATTGGTGGCGGATGCGCAACCTAACTCTTCTTGGAGGTAACGGCGGAGAACGGGGTTACCACATGGGTTGCCCGCTTGCTGCCGCAGTGTGGGCACGCGATGCCAACCTTTTCGAACTCCGCGATGTGGAGAGTCTGGGTGAACTCCTTCTTGCAATCCTGGCAGAGAAAAACATATTGGGACATGGTCATTCTCCTGCCAAATGATAGCGCTTCCTGTGGCCTTCGGGAATCCCATTTGGGGGGTTCTCGACCGGGCAAAAAATGAGATTTTCAACCGTCGAACGCCTACAATAAAAAGGCTGTTCGTGGTGGACCCATGCGGCGTCTTAAACGTGCGGGTGGAGTCATTTCCGGGCTATTTCTCCTTGGCGGCCTCGTTTCTGCCGCCGCGCAGACGTCGGCAGTCAATGGCCCGGTTCTCCTCACGGTTGTGGACGAGAATGGCGTGGCCGTAGCAGATGCCCCGGTGGTCCTTCAGGAGCCAGGGCGCACTGAGATTCGTCTGGCGACCAATTACGCCGGACAGATTACGTATTTTCTCCTGGGAACCGAACCTTACCGCCTCCGCATTGAAAAGCCCGGCTTTTATGAAACGGTGTTGAATCAAGTTGATCCGCTGGCCCGAGACCTTCGGGTTGTGCTGAGCCACGAACAGATGGTTTTGGAGCAGGTCAGCGTCACGGCCTCGATCCCCGGCATTGATACGGAACAAACCTCCGATCAGCGCACGATGAATCTGCCGGAGATCATCAATGTGCCTTACCCAACTTCTCGCGACATCCGCAACCTGCTGCCGTTTTATCCAGGAGTGGTTCAGGATGCGACCGGCCAGGTGCACGTAGCCGGCTCGGAGACGTGGGCGACTCTGGATATGCTGGATGGATTCGACATCCGCTCCCCTGTCAGCGGGGTTCTTGCCATGCGGGTAAGTGCCGACGCGGTTCGCTCGATCGATGAAGAGCTGACTCGCTACCCGGTGGAGTTTGGCAGAAGCACCGCCGGCGTGCTGACGTTCTACACCGGAATGGGCGACAACAGATTCCGTTTCAATGCCACCGACTTCCTTCCCTCTTTTCATGACATCAATGGAATTCGCTTTGACAAAGTTGTTCCCCGGATCACCTTTTCCGGGCCGCTGGCGCGCAACCGAGCCTGGTTCTTCGACGGGGTGGAGACAGAGTTCGACAACATCTATATCCAGGGGCTTCCTTCAGGAGCGGATACCAATCACCTGATCCGAGGGAGCAACCTGATCAAATTCCAGGTAAATGCAAGGCCTGCCAACATCGTGTCGGGCGGCCTGCTGGTGAACGATTATCACTCCCCGTACGACGGCATCTCGACGCTGGTTCCCGAGCAGAGCACCACAAAGCGCGACACCATCGCATGGCTGCCGTATTTGCGTGACCAGCAAAGCTTTCACAATGGGGCGTTGCTGGACATGGGGCTGGGAGTCGTGCATTTCCGCGACGGCTACGAGCCGCATGGAGACGGTCCGTTCCAAATCACGCCCGAGCTTTCTCTCGGCAGTTACTTTGAGAATCTGACCAGCCATTCTCAGCGCATCGAGGGGAATGCGGCGCTGTATCTGCCGTCTCGGCACTGGGCTGGGCTGCACAATTTGAAGGCCGGCATTGATCTGAACCACATTGGTTACGACGAAACCATCGCACGCGCTCCAGTCAGTTATTTGCGAGAAGACGGGACACTGCTTCGGCGCAGCGATTTCCCCGCAAAGACGCCCTTAAGCGGGCATAATTTCGAAGCTGGCGCATACCTGCAGGACCGTTGGACGCCGCACAGCGGCCTGCTCATCGAACCGGGCTTGCGTTTCGACTGGGACGAGATCCTACGCAGGCCGCTCGTTTCACCGCGTCTGGCTGCCATCTACCTGCCCTCGGGAACTGAAGGCAGAACAAAATTGTCCGCGGGCATCGGGCTCTATTACGAGCACACGCAACTGGAGTACCTGACGCGAGCACTGGCCGGGATCCGCTACGATACGTACTTTGCAGCCGATGGAGTTACCCCGGAAGGCCCGTCGCAGGAAACGACTTTTTCAGCCAACGACGGATCGCTGCATGAGGCTCGGGCGTTGAACTGGAGTGTCGGGGTGGAAGAAAGGTTTCCTGGTTTCCTTTATGTTCAGGCGAATCTTCTCCGCAAGCGCGTCTCTGATGAATTTGCTTACGTCAACCAGAGCGGACCGGCTGCGCTCACAGGAAATTACGCGCTGGCGAACTCCAGGCAGGATCATGACAATTTAGCCGAGATCGATGCACGGCGGACGTTTGCCGGCGGCTACACGTTCTTTGCCGCTTATACGCACTCCTCTGCCCACACCAATGCCGCAATCGATTATCTGCCTACCCTCTCGATGCTCGGTACCCAGCAGAGCGGCCCTCTGGCTTGGGATACGCCGAATCGCGTGCTCTCCTGGGGATGGCTGCCTTTTCTGGCTCCGGGGTTCAAAAAGCGTTGGGACTTTGTTTACACTTTCGATTGGCATTCAGGCTTTCCATTTACATCCGTCAATGCTGGCTACCAGGTGGTTGGCGAAGCGGGATCGAAGCGCTTCCCCAATTACCTTTCAGTCAGTCCCGGGCTGGAATGGCGTTTCCACTTTCGCGGGTCGTATTTCGGACTTCGTGGCGTGATTGAAAATGTGTCCAACAGCAGGAACGCTCTTGTCGTGAACAACAGTATCGATTCGCCGCAGTATGGGACTTTCAGCGAGTTTGAGGGTCGAGCCTTCACGGCGCGCATCCGGCTGATCGGGGCCAAAAAATAGCCGAAGGACACTGCGAACGCCCGAGGAATGAGGGGAAGGCCGAAGATATTCTCCTTGCTGGGCCTCGATAACCGCTTCCTGAGTCATGCCAAGCCAATTGCACGAAGTTGACCTTTTCGATGGAGTGATGCAAGGTTATCGGCGGGAAGTTCAGCGGGAGAAAATGCATATGAAAAGAATTTGTTGCGTGTTTGCCGGAGTTTTGGCGGTTGCGGCGTTGGCCGCCGTAGGCCAGGTTCCACCAACGACTGGACAAGCCGGACAAACTGCCCGGCACTGGGCCATTGTGGTGCATGGGGGCGCTGGAGTGATCGAGCGGAGCGCGCTGGGACCCAAGGGCGACGTGGACTATCGCGCCGGACTGACCCAGGCCGAGGCAGCCGGAGCCAAGGTACTCGACCGGGGTGGCTCTGCGCTGGATGCCGTCGAGGCCGCGATCCATGTTCTCGAAGACGATCCGCTCTTTAATGCGGGCCACGGCGCGGTTTTTACTGCCGAAGGAAAGAATGAACTGGACTCGGCCATCATGGACGGTTCGAACCTGATGGCTGGCGCGGTGGCCGGGGTCACGCACACGCGGCACCCCATCAGCCTGGCGCGGGCGGTGATGGAGAAGTCGCCCTATGTGATGTTGGTTGGTTCGAGTGCGGACGCATTTGCCGCGCAGGTCGGACTGGAGCAGGTGGACCCCAGCTTCTTCTTCACTGAAGCGCGCTGGCAATCGCTGGTCAAGCATTTGAAGAAGGAAGGCCGTCCCGTGCCGCCGCGTCCCGCCGGAGCGCCGCCGCCGCCAGTGTCGGCTGAGCCTGTGGCCCAGATTGAGGAGTCGGCCGATTCGCACGTGCATGGCACGGTGGGCGTGGTGGCGCTTGACCGGGCAGGCAACGTCGCAACGGGAACCTCGACGGGCGGAATGCAGGGCAAGATGCCGGGCCGTGTGGGCGACTCGCCGATCATCGGCGCGGGCACCTACGCATCGAATCAATCGTGCGCCGTCTCGGCCACCGGTTCGGGCGAGTACTTCATCCGCCTGGGCGTGGCGCGGGAGATCTGCAACCTGGTTGCTTTCAAGGGCATGAGTTTGCAACAGGCCGCCGACCAGGTGATTCATAAGGAATTGGAAGCGCTGCACGGGGACGGCGGCGTCATCGCCATCACTCCTGACGGGCAGACCGCCTTCAGCTTCAATACTCCAGGTATGTTTCGCGCCCGTCAGGTCGAGGGTGGCAAGCTGGAAGTCAAGATCTACGCCGACGAACAGTAAACCATGAACGTGTGCCCCAAATCTCGATTTTGAGAGTTGGGGCACACGCGAATCCTAACGGTTATGTGCTTCAATAGCGGCTCTTACCGGATAATCTCGAACTTCTCCCAGGGGCAGTTGCAGACCGGGCAGCGCTCGTGCTCTTCTTCGGTCTCCGAGGTGTAGCCGCAGACCGGGCAGACGTAAAAGTCGCGGGCCTCGCCAATCCATGAATCCTTGGTTCCGGCAACGAGCAAGGCAATGGCCTCGGCGTAGAGCCGTGCGTGGGTCTTCTCGGCCTCAAGAGCTCCATGGAAGGTGCGGATGGCGGCTGTGTTCTTGCGCTCCGTGGCCTCTTCCAGGAAGCCGGGATACATGGTGTCAATCTCGTACTTTTCGCCGTTCAGGGCGGTCTTCAGGTTCTCGAGGGTGGTCTTGACCTCAACCGGATGAATCACGCACGTGGCATTGCCGCCCAACTGCTTGATGACGCGGGCGTGGTTGGCGGCGTGAATCTGCTCGGCGCGCGCGGCGGCGCGAAAAAGGCTGGCGGCGCCTTTGAATCTGTCGGTATCGGCTTTGACGGCAAAGGCTGTGTACTTGGCGTGCGCGTTCGACTCGCCCTCAAAGGCGGCCAAGAGATTCTGAACAGTAATGGTGTTTTCCGCGGCAATTCCGTGCATGAGAAATCCTCCCCAACTCCGTTCCAGAGCCTACGAGCGGCGAGAGATGCCGCGCTGTGACGCCGGTTACATTCGGTGGAAGGGGCGTCGAAGCCGCCAGAAGCGGAAGAGGGTTCACCTTTTGGCCTTTGGGGCGCAATCAATACAATTGATTGGAAAGTCATACCAAGGAGTCTTCATGACCGGATTTTCAGGCCGCACCCGATTTGGGAGCGCAACCCTGTTTTTATGTGCTTTTGCCTGTCTGGCTGTTTCCTGCCTTGCGCAGGAGCGGAACCCCTCTCAGTCTGCGAGACCGTGGATGAACCCCAGTTTTTCGCCGGATGAGCGCGCCGGGTTGGTGCTGAAAGAGATGACCCTGGACGAGAAAATCGCCATGCTGCATGGCGTGGGTATGCCAACAGAACAGCCGGTGACGCCCGAAAACATGCTGTCGAACCGCGGCGTGGGCTACTCGGCCGGTGTGCCGCGGCTGGGAATTCCGGGCATTGACATGAGCGATGCGGCTTACGGCGTACGCTCCAGCGGCGTCAACGGGCGCTATTCCACGGCGTTGCCGGCCAACGTAGCGGCGGCGGCCAGTTGGGACCCCCACGCGGCCTTCGAATATGGCGCGCTGATCGGCCGCGAGCTGCGCGCACAGGGCTTCAACATGTCGCTGGGCGGCGGGGCCAACCTGACCCGCGAGCCGCGCAACGGGCGCACTTTCGAGTATCTGGGCGAAGACCCTGTGCTGGCCGGAACCCTGGTGGGCCAACTGATCGCCGGAACCCAGTCGGCGCATGTCATTGGCGACATCAAGCACTACGCCTTCAACGATCAGGAGAGCGGCCGAACTTCGGTCAATATCCACATCGACAAGCGGGCGGCGCGCGAGAGCGACCTGCTGGCCTTCGAGATTGGCGTTACCACTGGGCATCCGGCCGCAGTGATGTGCTCCTATAACCGCATTAACGGCGACTATTCCTGCGAAAATAACTACCTGCTCAACGAGGTGCTGAAGAAGGATTGGCAATTCCCCGGCTTCGTGCTTTCCGATTGGGGGGGCACACACAGCGCGGAAAAAGCCTCGGCCGCGGGCCTCGATAACGAGGAGCCAGACAGCGTCTTCTTCCGCGGTCACTTCAAGGACGCGGTGCAGGCGGGCCGGATTCCGCTCTCAGAGCTGGACGACCACGTGCGCCGTATTCTGCGCTCGGAGTTTGCCGTGGGCGTGGTCGATTATCCCCGCCAGCGCAGCGTTGTCGATCCCTTTGCCGGCCAGGAAACAGCGCGCAAGATCGAGGAGGGCGGCATCGTCCTACTCAAGAACGACCGGGCCGCGCTGCCGCTGGATGCGGCCAAGGTTCACACCGTTGCGGTCATCGGCGCGCATGCCGACGTGGGCATGATCTCTGGCGGCGGCTCGGCGCAGGTCGATCCCATCGGAGGCAACGCCATTGCCGCTCCCGGCCAGGGAGCCACTCACTGGCAGGATCAAATCTGGTTTCCCACCTCGCCGCTGAAGGCCATTCAGGCGCGCGCTCCCAAGGCTGTCGTCACTTACGACTCTGGCGCCGATCCGGCCAAGGCGGCTGCGGCGGCCAAGGGCGCGGACGTGGCCATCGTCTTCGCCTACCAGTGGGAGAGCGAAGGCATGGACCTGCCCAGCCTCTCCTTGCCCAACCAGCAGGACGCTCTGATCGCCCAGGTGGCGGCGGCCAATCCGCGCACCATCGTGGTGCTCGAGACCGGCAGCCCCGTCACCATGCCCTGGGTCAGCGCTCCGGCGGCGATTCTGGAAGCCTGGTTCGCGGGCAGCGATGGCGCCAACGCCGTCGGCAACATCCTCTTCGGCTCGGTCAACCCCAGCGGCAAACTGCCCAACACCTTCCCGCTGAGCGAGGCCGATCTGCCTCATCCCACCGTTACCCAGCCGCCGCCAGAGTCGGACCACTTCTCCGGGCCAGTTTCGCCCGAGCAGGAAGCTGCTGGCCTGCCACCCTTCGATGTCGCTTACGACGAGGGCGTCAAGGTCGGCTACAAGTGGTATGACGCGGAGAAGAAGCCCGTGCTCTTTCCCTTCGGCTTTGGGCTCTCCTATACGAAATATGCGTATTCGAGCCTGAGCGTCATTGCGGGCAGAACCGTCAAGGCGACCTTTACGGTGGCCAACACCGGCCAGCGCGCCGGAGCCGAGATTGCCGAAGTCTATGCCGCGCTGCCGGCCAGCGCACAGGAACCGCCCAAGCGCCTCGTGGGCTGGAGCAAGATCCGGCTCGAAGCTGGAGAAAAGAAGACCGTCACCGTCGAGATCGATCCCAAGTACCTGTCGATCTACGACGAACAAAAGGATACCTGGTCGCTGCTTCCCGGCAAGTACACCCTGATGGTGGGCGGCTCCTCGCAAAGCCTTCCGCTGAAGGCCGCGGTCAACCTCAAGTAATTTTGCTTCTCAGCGCAGGCGCACAAAGGCCATCCCGGGGGCGGGATGGCCTTTGCGTTGCAAACAGGGGATTGTCAGCCTATTTCACTTCGTTCCGCGCTTCGGCTTTCTGGACCAGGACCTTGTGGGCGTGGTCTTCCAGGGCTTGCGCCTCGGGCAGGAAGGTGAGCGCCTTCTGAATCTCGGGGTCCCAGTCGGCCAGCGCGCGCAGGCCGTGCGACTCGCCAAACTGAACGATAAAAATCTTCTCTTTGATGCTGATCTTCAGCCAGTCCATCACGCCGTTCAAGTCGGCATCGGTCCATTCGATGTTCTGGCTGGTGAGGTATTTCTTGAACTCCGCCAGCACCGCCGAGTCCACCTGGAAGTTCTTGTCCACGGTGCGGTTGGCCAGGTAAACCGGGGCGAAGTGAAAGAAAGCATCCTTCATCAGGAGCGAGTCCTGGAAGTGGTTGCTCTTGGGGCTCTCGATCTTCTCGTCCGGGGTGATGCCACCGCCGCCGTAAACGGTGCGGCCGGAGTCGGTGAGCTTGACCTCGCGGTTGGCGTTGTCGGCCGGCTGCGTGCCGCCGTGGGTGTAGTAGTCGTAGAGCGAGACGCCGGAGTAGTTGCGCTGGATGAGGCGGCCGGAGGGCGTGTAGTAGTGGTAGGTGGTCAGCGCCAGGGCCATGGAGTGGTCGCCGAGGTCGTAGACAGTCTGCACGAGGCCCTTGCCGAATGTAGTTTCACCAACGATGAGGGCGCGGTCGTGGTCCTGCAGGGCGCCGGCGACGATCTCCGCAGCCGATGCCGAGCCGCGGTTGACCAGCACGACGATGGGGAAGGTATGGCCGCCGTTGCCGTGCGTAGCCGTGTAAACCTGGTCAGGGAAAGCGCGTCCGCGCTGGCTGACGATGCCCTGTCCCTTGGCGAGGAGGTGGTCGCAGACTTCCACTGCCTGGCTCAGCAGGCCGCCGGGGTTGCCGCGCAGATCAAGCACCAGCCCCTTCAGGTTGCCGTAGCTGCCAATGGCTTCAATGACTTCCTGGGCCGTGGTCTCCTGGAACCCCGCCAGGTGGATGTAGCCCACGCCGGGGCGAATTTCATAAGTCAGGTCAACGGAGGGGTGGGGGATCTCGTCGCGGATCAGGTCGAAAACCAGCGGCTTGGGCTGACCCTCGCGGATCATGGTTGCCTGGACGTGGGTGCCTTTGGGGCCCTTGAGCGCCTTGGCCACCACGTCGGAAGTGGTCAAGCCGTCGGGGTTTTTACCGTCCACGCTGACCGGCTTGCCATCCACCGCGGAGATAATGTCGCCGGGGTGGACGCCGGCCTTGAATGCGGGCGCACCCTCGGCGGGGAAGACAACATAGACTTTGCCGTTCTGCATCTGGATGGTCATGCCCACGCCGTAGTAGCGGCCACGCTGATCCTCGCGCATTTTGGCGTAGGCCTTGGGGTCGTAGAAGTTGGAGTGCGGGTCGAGTGAGCGCAACATACCGGGAATCGCCCCGTCATAGATGGCGATTTCGGCCTTGTCGCCGTTGATCGGCTCGGCGTAGTTCTGCTCCACCAGCGAGTAGACGTTGGTGAAGGACTTGAGGCTGTCGCGGAGCTGGCTTTCGTCGGCCGAGGACTGGGCCCCCACACTGCGCTGCAAAATGCTGCCCGCGCAGGCGCAGACAGCAAAAAAGATAACTACGGTGAAGAAGGCGCGGCGTGCGCGGGGAGTCATAGGCGGAAAAAACCTCCGGACTGCGGCGCGGCAGGCCATGGAAAGCGCCTGGAAAGGCAGTCTTAGGGCTAGTGTATAGCACCATGGCGTTTGACGGCTGCCGGGAGCTTTCGCGAGCAGCGGACGCTGGCGGGGCAACTCAATCCGACATGGCCAAACTCGGACGGTATGACCAAAGTACTGTCCTCTCGTAAATCTCTGAGTTCCTGGGTTGTGAAGTTGGGGTATATTTCCTCCGAGCCGTTTCTTTCTCCCGGCTCGTAGCCAACCCACGAAAGGATCGCACCCATGCGCAAGCCCTTGGGTAAATTGGGGGGGCAATTGTAGGGCCACTCCTCCACGCCGCCACGCACTTTCTGCTGCTTTCCGCAGCTTTCATCCTGTTTTCACCCGCGATCTGCCTTGCGCAATCCAGCTGTCCCTATGCCAGTAGCATTGTTTCGGACAGCCCCAGTATTTGGTCTCCAGGGCAAACTTACAACATTACAGTCACAGAAGATTGGGGTGACAGCCAAGCTTTCGGCTGCAAGCTCAGTGTTATTGTCCGTAGACTGCAAGGAGACAGCATCGTTGGCGCGACAATCGACCCATTTGTGACCATATCCAATCTCACGTACATTGACCCCACGCACAATTCTTTCACAGCGACAATCGATCCCAACGCGAGTACGGGTAACGATGCTGTCTGGCTCGTCATGGAAGGAGGATCGTATGAAATCGAGTGGGTTTCGATTCAGCCGCCGCCCACCCCGCCGCCCACGCCGCCATCTCCACCCACACCGACGCCTTGCCCCACGCCTGCGATTACATCTGTCTCACCAGACATCTGGTTTGCGGGAAAGACTTACGACAACGTCATCATTGAGGGAACCGGCTTCACGAGCACGGCAACTTGTCCCGCACCCCCGGTCAACGTAACGGCCGCGGATGGAAGCGCGGTCCCGGTAGCCAACGTGACGATCGACAGCACAACGCAGATCACCGCCACGATAGCGCCCCCGGCCAGCGGCGCCAATGAGACGGCCTGCGTCACAGTGGGACAGGAGACCATCGCTATTGGCGCCATCCCGGTCGGCCCGCACGCCCTCGTTAGCGCCGCCTCCAATGCGACACCAACGACAGGCGCAGGCAGTCCTTGCACCGATTCTAACGGCAACAACGAACTCACGGGGATCACGGTGCAGATTCTCGGCGCGCCGAAGATACTGTGCAGTGGGGACGGCATGCAATGCAACGGCAAGCGCATCAGTGTAATTAACGGTGACGACCCCACGCCGCAAGACGCCGTCGTAGGCCAGAAAATTAAACTGATCACGAAGCCGAAGGCCGAAGAATTGTCGGCTCTCGGCCTTTCCTTTTCAAAGAACACATGGACGGCAGGACCGGCATCGGGTCCGTCGAATAATGTAGGCGGGTATACGATGACCGTAACAAAAACTACTGCCTCAACCAAAATTACGAAAACAAAGCTGGACAAACCCGATCTGACCACGTACTGGCTCTATCCCCAGAGCGACAACCCGCTGACCTACCAGTACTGCGTCGACATCCCTGGGCTTTCCACCGACGATATTGCGAACGGTCTCAATTGCAGCCTCGTGGCGAAGGCAACCTTTAACGTCAGCGGCCCAACTGCCACAATCGAGCCAAAGCCAAAGGCATGGCATGTGAGCCGTCCAATTCCTGTGAGCAATTCGACGGGAAAAGAACAAATGTTGACATTCGGAAAGATCGATCCGCTGACGTCAACCACCCGTAATCTCGTCGTCGAAATACCGGGAATGACATTCACTGCAACGGTGAATGTAGTACCGGGTAGCAGTGGACAAACCGCTTGGGTTCAGGTGCTAGGGCCAATCAATAATACGACTGGAACCGGCGGCGGCGGTCAGCCGATTCCATCGACTAACCACATCGGGTTGGACAGCACCCTACCATACAACGACACCCCTATCCCCGTGGACGCCACAACAGCAGAGACCAACGATTCGCCCGGTACCCCGTTGGATATCAATTGGGACACCGCAACCAGGGCCTTCAACGCAAAGATGTATCTGATGTGGCAATCACAGATCCCCGACTCTATCCCTGTGTCGCTCGGATATGTTGAGTGGGCGATCTCTGGCACTGCAACCGCCGTCGAAGGTAATACTTTGCTATGGTCTCTCACCTCTAGCGGTCCAACATCAAAGCATCCTCACGTAGGAGCCGACGACGGCACCAAAACACATGGGCTGCCGAAATTTTCGCAACTCGTGGTAAAAGATACCGATGCCGTAAAAGACGAGAATGAAACCGAAGCGAATGAGGAGGAAGAGCAATGAGAAAGCTCGGACTGAATTTCCTGGTATTGATCTTTGCAATACAAACAATCACTCTCTGCGCACAGACAACCGACAGGCCGAAGCCTTGGTTTTCGCTGGCCATTGAAGCTAGTGATCCATCACATCCTCCAATGTTCTATACAGCGGACCGACAAGTCGTACTGGTGACATTCACCAACATATCCGATCAGGATGGGAGCTACTTGGAGTATGGCATTGACCGGGGATTGGATATGCACGTTCTTCGGGACGGCGCGCCGGTGGAGGAAACAGACAATATGCGTGCTGTCACAGAGGAAAGGCATCCAACAAAGGTGTCGAAATACCCAAGTCAAGGAGGAAGCTATCGAACGCCTACTACGATCAAAGCGGGAAAAGGTTTTACGGTTCCGTTGCCCGTAGGTGACTTCTTCGATATGACCAAGCCTGGCACCTACACGATCACTGTTTCGAAAGAAACCTTTCCGCATGATCCCGCAAGGAGCGTAACGGTCTGGTCCAACACCATCACCATCATTGTGCCGGAGCCGGGAGCACAGACGCCGCAATAATCCGCGTTTCAACATTAGCCCTCGCCCCGGATGCGCCGGTCGTTTCCGGGGCGGGTTTTCTTTTGTTCAGGTGGCCACGCGGGCGAAGAATGAGGAGGAAGAGCAATGAGAAAGCTCGGACTGAATATCCTGGTGCTGATTTTTGGCGGGTGGCTGTAGAAGGTCAAGAGGTTGTTCCATCATCGGAGCGGCTGATGGGCGGCTTGTAGTTGAGGCTACCATGAGGCCGCAGGTAGTTGTAGAAGTCTGTCCAAGGCTTGAGGCAAGCGTCTCTTT